>Ga0335074_10006888_pt1 | contig 15788 bp, 13 predicted proteins | sample Lox_Sample_23_FD_206715 | JGI IMG/M metagenome (GOLD analysis project Ga0335074, IMG submission 206715) | Soil microbial communities from Loxahatchee National Wildlife Refuge, Florida, United States - Lox_Sample_2.3 | ecosystem: Environmental > Terrestrial > Soil > Wetlands | place: USA... | reverse complement strand
CGAGGCATGCTGCGCCTGCGCAGAGCCCAGCTCGCTCAGACGCTCGACGAGGAACAAGAGCGGCTGGCCCGGATCGAAGCGCACATCCGAGCACTTGAAAGGACAGGGACGATGGAGCTTCAAGACGTCGTGATCAAGCACACGCAGCCGGTCAGAGTTGCTCAGGCGGCTGCCGGCGGGCTGAGCCACGCCGACATAGGGCCTGCCTTCGGGCGCCTCCTGCCCGAGGTTGTCGCCCATCTGGAGGCGGTCGGTGCAAAACCGGGCATTTCGATCGCCTGCTACGAGGATGATGGCGGCACGGCCCCCCAGGGTGAGATCGTGCTCCAGGCCGGCTTCGACGTGGGCGACCAGGACGTCCCTGGCAGCGAGCACGTGTGCGTCCGCAACCTTCCGGTGGTGGAGGTTGCCGCCGCTGTTTACCGGGGTGGGGACGACGGCATCGCCTCTGCGTGGGAGGCGCTCGTCCGTTGGACCGAGGACAGCGGCTACCGCATGGTCGGCGACTGCCGCGAGCTCTACCACGAGTGGCACGCCGATGACCCAAGCCAAAATGTCATGGAACTGCAACAGCCGATCACGCGCTGAGCATCACCGGGCACCCGGTGTGCGCCCAGTGCGCACGCGAGTTGGGGCCGCTACCGCTCTAGCAGGTGTGACTAGTTATTCGGCGTCGAGCTCCGGCTCGGGTGCCCCGAGCAGCCCTCTTGGAGAGGACCTCGACCGTTTAGGGGCGGGCCCGGGCGCTGCCTGGATGTCGGGGCGAGCGATAGCGAGGTACAAAACGAGGGCCAGCACTGCGGCGGCCAACGCGACCGCGGTCGGCCCGTCACCGAAATTTATCCCGCTGAGGGACCGCGGCTTGCTGACGTAGTCCGCGAAGGATGCACCCAGAGGCCTGGTGACGACGTAAGACATCCAGAAAGCGGCAATGCTGTTGAGCCCCATCCGCCACCACGCCAGGGCGGGGAGCAAGATGACTACGCCGAAGACGATGCCCGAGGCCAGGTACCCGAGCTTAAGGGACGTCGCCGTGAAGTCCCCAAGCGCGGTCCCCAAAGCGAACGTGGCGAACACCGTTGCCCAATAGAACGCTTCGCGCCGCTGTGTCGTGATGCTGTGGATGGACAGGGTGCCCTCGCTGCGCTGCCAAAGCCAGAAGATGGCAGCCAAAATGACTGCCCACATGAGCGTCGTCCCCGCGTACGGGATGTGCACGTCGAGGTGCAGGAAATCAGCTACGCCGGTCCCAAATATGGCGATGGCAAAGGCCAACGCCCAGTACGCGAAGGCTCTGTACCGGCGCGTGGCGAACTGCAGCACGAGCGCGACCAGGAACACGAGCACCTCGGTGCCGCCGCCCCGGATATTGCCCCAGGTCTTCAGGTAATCCGAGGTGGCCTCCCCGCCCGCGGTGGTCAAGATCTTCGCCACCCAGAATAAGAAGATGACTTCAGGGACCTTCGCGGCGAGGGGAGGCGGGAAGACACGACCGACTAGAGGGACCTGGCCGTCGGCGTACCGCCGGTTGCCGTGAGCGTGCGTCGGACGCTCGTGCTCGTCTCTAGCGGCCTTCGTGCAGCCTCCCACCTCGTGTGCGGCCGACGGTCAGCTTAGGGGAAGCGGTCGCCGAAGCGCCGTCGGGCAGGGTCAGCCCCAGCGCTGTGGCGGTTGGCGCGTGGTGACGTTCACCCGGTTGAACAGGTTGGTCATGGCGATCCAGAGCACAAGAGCAGCCCGCGTCTTTTCGTCAAAGTGCCTCTCGACGTCCTCCCAGATCTCGTCGGGCACCGGGTCGGCCTGGTCCGCGAGCCGCGTCATCGCCTCGGCCAGGGCCAGCGCCGCTCGCTCGCCATCGGTGAAGTTCGGCGCTTCGCGCCACGCAGGTACCATGAACAGTCGTTCGTCCACGCCACCGGCCTTCTCGGCGCTCTGCCAAGTCAGGTTTACGCAGAGGCTGCAACCGTTTATTTGGCTCGCCCGCAGGTGCACCAGCTCGAGCAGGGCCGGGGGGGCACCCAGCCCGCGGATGCTCTTAGCCAGCGCCTGTATTGTCTCGACGGCACCGGGGACGAGGGCCGCCGGGTTTGCCATCCGGGGGGTACGGGACGTTGCGGTCAACTGGGACATCGTCGCTCTCCTTTCGGGGGTGAAGCCGCCTGCCGCCGGCCTCGTCCTTCACGCCGGCAGGTTCGCCGGCCTGCTCTTAATGACCAACCACAGGCAAAGAACGTGACACAAGGACCAAAACCCCTGGATGGCCCCCTGCCCATGCCTGTTGCTGCGCTGTTAGGCGCGATGGGGCATCCTGAGGTCAGGAGGCACGTCTGGTCTGGCTGCTCAATTGGCCAGCCCGGTTGTCGAGGAGGCTAGACATGCGAAAGGGAGCCGCAGGCGGTCCCGCCGGCGCACGACGGGCCAGGTGGTCCGGCTTGCCTCCCCGGACCATTCGTGCCCGCCTCGCGCTGTTCTATTGCAGCGCGTTCAGCATCTCTGGAGCCCTGCTGCTCGGGATCACCGTAGGCTATTGGCAGAGCACGACCGGTACGCGCGCAACGGCGGCGTCCCCTGCGCGGGGCCCAATAGGCGTCCTGCCCGGGCCACGGCTCGGGAGGCTGAACCAGGTGGCCCAGCACACCTCCGATTCCCGCCAGTTACTCATCGCCGCCGCCGTGGCCCTCGGCTTGACGGTAGCGCTATCGGTCGCGTTCGGCTGGCTTGCGGCCGGGCGGATCCTCAGGCCGTTGCGGGCTATTACCTCCGCGACCCGGCACATCTCGGCAACCAACTTGCACGAGCGCCTCAACCTGTGCGGTCCGCAGGACGAGCTGAAAGAGCTGGGTGACACCTTCGACGACCTGCTCGGGCGCCTCGAGAGGTCGTTCCAGCTGGAACGCCAGTTCGTGGCGAACGCCTCCCACGAGCTGCGCACTCCGCTCACCACCATGCGCGCATCCCTCGACGTCGCGATGGCCAAGCCGGGGCCGCCCCCGCCGCAGCTAGGTACCCTCGCGCGACGGCTACGCCGCGAGCTCGACCACATCGACGAGCTGCTCGAGAGCTTTCTCACCTTGGCCCAAGCGCAGCGCGGCGAGCTGGCCGACGAGATGCCCGTCTCGCTTGACCGCGCCGCCTCCACGGCCCTAGAGCGACGGGCGAACGCCATCGCCAGCCTGCGGCTGCACGTCGAGCAGGAGTATTGTCCCGCGGCCTGGGCCCGTGGCAGCCCGACGCTTTTGGGGCGCCTGGTCGAGAACTTGGTCGACAACGCGGTCAAACACAACCAGGACGGCGGATGGGTACATGTGCGCAGCTATGCCCTCGAGCAAATCTGCCGGCTGGTGGTCGAAAACGGCGGGGCGGTGTTCGGGCAAGACCAGGTCTCGGACCTGGCTAGGCCGTTCCGCCGCTTGGGCTCCGAAAGGACGGGATCGGACAAAGGCACCGGCCTCGGGCTCTCGATCGTCAAGTCGATAGCCGAGGCCCATGGCGGGACACTGCGGCTTTGCGCCCGGCTGGGCGGCGGCATCACCGCCGTGGTCGACCTGCCCATGGCGCCCCAACCGCCGGTGGCGGTGCCGAGATGAGGGTCCTGGTCGTCGAGGACTCGCAGGCGCTGGCCGAGGTCGTGGCCGAGGGCCTGCGGGACCAAGGGATGGCGGTCGACGTTGCCCACGATGGCTTGGAGGCAGCCCGCAAGCTCGACCTGAACCCTTACGACGTTGTTGTGCTCGACCGCGACCTCCCAGGTCTCCATGGTGACAGCCTGTGCCGGAGGATCACCGAGGGACACCGGCCTGTCATGGTCCTCATGCTCACGGCATCGGGCTCGCCCGGGGACCGGGTCAGCGGCCTCAGCCTGGGCGCGGACGACTACCTGGCCAAACCCTTCCACTTTCCCGAACTGGTCTTGCGCGTCCGCGCCCTCGCCCGCCGCCAGCCGGTGGACCGGCCACAGGTCTTGCGAGCTGGCAGCGTGGAGCTCGACCCGTCCAGTCGAAGAGCAAGCAGGGACGGGCGCTCCCTCGACCTCTCGGTCCGGGAGTTTGGGGTGCTGGAAGCGCTCATGCTGGCACACCCAGCCGCCCTCAGCTCGGAGGAGCTCCTGCAACGGGTCTGGGACGAGAACGCTGACCCTTTCACCAAGACCGTCACCGTCACGGTCAGCAGGCTCCGCCGCAAGCTCGGCGAACCCCCCATTATCAGGACCGTCCCCAACGTGGGCTACGAGATCAGGGGTTAGCCCGCGCTCAGTGTGACGCTGGCCCGCTCGGCCCCGAGTTCGTCGCCTGGACGCTCATCGGGCCGGTGAAGTGCACGGCCGACCGGCAAGCACTCTGGACCGACTGGAACCTCGGCGCGCTGAGGTCGAAGTTGTGGAGCACAAAGGTGCCCTGGCCATTCGGGTCAGGGAAAGTGGGGAAGCCATGCCCGCGCACACACGCGGCGTACTGCATTTCCTCAGCCAGTTGCTTGGGAGTGACCGGAGGGGGCGTCCCGCCGTAAGGTAGGAGCGCCTGGCACGCCTTGTTGGCGGCCACGTACCTCGGGTTGCTCGGGTCGAGGTCGCTGCCTTGGCCTGCCCGAATGCTAAAACCGCCGCCTTGCCCGTTCGGCCCGGGCGTCGGGTCGGGAAAGTCCTCGATACCGTGCCCCCTCATGCAGTGCGTGTAGGCGAGCAGGTTGGCCATGAAAGTGCTCTGGTTGAAAGATGGACGCCCACTTCCTGACCCTGTCGTCACGGGCGCCTTGCCCGACCCAGCCACACCGGGTGAGCTCGGCCCACTCGAGCACGCCGCAGCCAGCAAGCCGAGCACGACCAAGGCCGCGGCCGCTGTGCCCGGCGCATGGTGCCGGTGAGCCGGGCGTAAAAGGCGGCCGCCGCGCCAAGTAGTCGCTGTCGCCTTGTCGCGCCTTGGGGCAATGTTCGCTGCGCGGGGCGGAGCAGGTGCGGCGCTTTGGTAACTGGTCACACCAGTGTTATACGCGACCTGTGGTTACGTCGTGGCAACAGGCCCTGTTGGCCTCATGTAACCTCCCGCGCGCCAGGCTCAGCCGGCGGCGGTAAGGTCCTTGTCCTCCATTTCCCACGCATGGTCGAGCGTGTGGAACGCACTATGGCGGACGAGAAAGGGCAGGTTCCACGACCGCATCCTCTTGCCCTGTCCGGCGTTGTACGCCCGCATCGTGAGGACGTACTCCTCTCGGTGCTCACGCAGGCCATCAGGCGTGAGCGCAGCCCGCTCGGGTACCCGCAAGCCTAAGCGCTTGGCGAACTCTTCGCTTTCGGTGCGGACCGTGTGCCGGACGATCTGGTCTCGGTCCCGTCCCCCGCCACGTGGCCCTTTGCGCATCTCGGCCGACACCCGTGCGGACACGTCGTCAAAGTACTGCCAGCACGCGCGCAGCAGCGCGATCTTGCGGTCGAGCTCGCTCTCGCTCATCGGCTCGCGCTCCAAGCTCGAAGGAGAGAAGGAGATACCCCAGAAGTCGGTAGACCCCGTGCCGACCCTGTCCTCGACGACATGCAACTGCCCGGCGCTGTCGAACTCTCGCGCGAGCTGGGCCGCCATTGCTATAGGCCGGTACCGTGCGCGGTACGACTCCAGCAGTTCGAGCGCCAAGGCGGAGGTCTTAGCCCCCCGGCTCCAGCCCGGCCAATCGACCGCGAAGGCCACGGCCTTCTTCCCCCCGGGCCCTCGTTCCAGCACAACACGAACGGGCATCGCGCAGCGATCGTAGGTGCCTCACACCTTTCGCGCCAACAGCCCAAAAACGATGTAGGCACCAGCCGGCTGAGGTAACGCGGCTCTTCACAAAACCATCGCATTTTACTCACGCCCGGCCTACATGCGCCGGGAACTCACTTAAGAGGCTCGCGGAACGGGCTCTGTTCACCTGCGGGATGAGGAGGAAATAGATGACGCACGAACGACCGAAGGGGCGGGGCCGCCTCGCCGGCAGCATCGGATCCCTCGGTTCGCTGGCAGTGGCTGCGGCCGTCCTTGGAGGCTTCCTGACCGCCATGGGCTCCCCGGCTGCCGGCCAGGGCGGCGGTACGACGACCACCACAGGTGCCCCGGGGCCCACCCAGCAGGCGAACTGCGCCGCTACGACGAGCGGCACGGTACTGGACAGGACGGGCTGGGCCGCGTCCACGAACGCTCCTTCGGGAAGCGCCGACGCCCCGGCCAACGCCCTCGACGGCGACATGACCACCCGGTTCAGCACCGACGAAGACCAGTCTGCGGGCCTGTACTTCGAGGTGAACCTAGGCTCGGCGCAGGCCTTCGACGAGCTCGAGATGCAAACACCCAATTCGGGCAACGACTACGCGCGAGGCTATGACATCGAGGTTTACAACGGGACGTCCTGGGACCTGGTGGCCAGCTGCACCGGCAACAGCACGCCGGAGATCGTCAGCTTCCCCGACCAAGATGCCCAGTACGTGGCCGTGGTCCTTACCGCAGCCAATCCGAGCTGGTGGTGGTCGATCGACGAGTTCGACCTCTACATGACCCCAGCCTCCACAACCACCACGACCGCCGCCACTACCACCACGACGAGCGCGTCCACCACCACGACCACGCCCGCGGCGCCAACCGCCAAGCCCCCCGGCCACCCTGGCCACAAGGTCGTCTGCCGTCGGCTGCGCGTCCACCGTCACCGGGTGTGGGTCTGCTTCATAGTCCGGCCGCCGCAGCACCACCGCGGCCCGGGCCCGACCACCACTACCAGCACCTCACCCACCACGACATCGACGTCGACTACCACCACTTCGACAACTACGACCTCCACGACGACGACGACTGTTGCGAGCACCACCACGACGGTGCCTGCCGGTCACCACCGCAAGCCCGTGTGCCGGCACGTCCGCCAACACCACAGGTGGGTGTGGGTGTGCGTCGTCCCCGGCCTGCCGCACCACCCCATACCAGCAGCCCCGACCACCACCTCCCAGTTGGCAGCCTCGTAAATTGGCAGACTGACGAGCACCGACAACGGGCGGACGGAGGTGCCGCGTGAGCTACCTAGCCGAAGAGATTGCCAGCCAGCCAGGTTGTTGGGTTGAAGCCGCCGCTCTAGCCGGGCGCTACCGGGAAGCCTTCCCCGCGCCCGGCGAGCGGGTGGCTGTGGTGGGGTGCGGCACGTCGTACAACATCGCACTGGCGTACGCGCGCTTGCGGGAGGAGGCGGGGCACGGGCTCACGGACGCCATGGCCGCGTCAGAAATGCTCGAACACCGGGACTACGACCGCTACATTTTCATTTCCCGGTCCGGCACTACCACCGAAGTGCTCGAGGCGTTGCGGAGAGTGCCTCGGGCCGTACCCACCACAGCCATCGTCGCTGACGAAACCTCGCCCATCGCCGCTACTGCCGGTTCCCGAGCCGTGCTCACTTTTGCAAATGAACGATCAGTTGTCCAGACCCGCTTCGCAACAAGCAGCCTGGTATTGCTTTGGGCGCACCTGGGTGGCGACATCCGCCACGTGGTCGAGGATGGGCGCCGGGCATTGGCGGCGCCGCTGCCGCCGGGCGCGCTTGACGCAGAGCGGTACGTGTTCCTCGGCAGGAGCTGGGCAATAGGCCTCGCATACGAGGCCGCCCTCAAACTAAAGGAGGCGGCTCTGGTCACCACAGAGGCCCACCCGGCTATGGAGTTCCGGCACGGCCCGATAAGCGTGCTCGACACCCGCTCGCTCGTTTGGTCGTTGAGCGCCCCGCCGGCAGGCCTGGCCGGCCAGGTATCGGCCACCGGAGCCATGTTCGTCGAGGCCGAGCTGAGCCCCCTGGCCGAACTGGTCAAGGTGCAACGCGTGGCGGTGGAGATTGCCACCGCGCGGGGCCTTGACCCCGATCACCCCCGGCACCTCAGCTTCTCGGTGGTACTGGAGGCAAACCCTTAGGGGTTACGGTCGCCGCGGCCGACAGCGCGCCTGCTCGATGATCCCAGCAAGAGCGGTGAGCACTTCGTCTTGGCCGGGCACGAACTCCACATGCGCCTGGACGCCGCCGCTGGCCCCGGCGTCGCGGTCAGGGTCGACCTGGACCACCCTCCCGAGCAACGAGGCGGGGGTGCAGGCAGGCTCCTCGTCTGGTTCGAGGGTCACTTCTACAGCGTCCCCGAGCAGTAGCAGGAGCGGGCCCTTGAGGGCTAGGCCCCCATACGAGAGGTCGGTCACCACCATCGGCTGGGGCGCCAACATCTTGCCCCGGTGCAGGATGCGGATCTCGCCTCCGATCTCGACGCCGGTACGCGGGTCGGAGCGCCGCGGGGCGAAGCTGGGCCCGTCGAGGACCGCCAGCTCGACCTGCTTGCCGACCACCCGGTTGACTATCACCAGCCACCTGTACTGGCCCCAGGACAGCAGGCTGAAGAACCCGACCACCGAGCCATGATCGAGCTGACCCGTGGCGGGCGGGCGCGCCAGCTCGATCTCGAGGCTCCCTCCTGCGCAGCTGGTGACCCGAGCCTCGTACGGGTCGGCGTTGGCCACGTCCAACCTCACCGTCGTGCCGACCCGCAGTGAAGCAGCCATGGCCGCCGGCGCGCTCACCGGCTCGGGGCCCAAGCCGTCGCTCGTCCCAGGTGCGTTACCAGCTCGCGCTCTGGCCGGCCGCGACCGAGCGGGCTGTCCAGCCATGCAGTAGGTGTCGGCACCTCGCCTGCACCAACTTGAAGGACGTTTCCCGCCTTGCTGCCGCTCGTTCGGTCGGCCCAGGCACCCGGCGCGACGCGCGACCTCAACCAGCCGGCCCGCCAGGTCGACAGTAATGCGATGGGAGAAGGTGAATCGGCAGGCGATAGACGCGACTCGTCGAACCTCACCATTGCCTTGGTAATCGAGTACGTGCGCGACCGGGCAGGAGAGAGCGCGGTCGAAGAGCTGCTGGCAACGGCGGGCGAGCTGCGCCCGCTGGCCGAGCTTCTCGACGAGGGCCGCTGGAGCACCTACGAGCAGAAGCTCCGCCTGCTCGAGGCGGCGATAACGGTCCTCGGCGACCCGGAGATCCCGCGGTTGGTAGGCGCAACGGTGCTCGAGAGACGGACCGGGATGGCGGTCCGGCTATTACTCCGAGCCCTCGGCTCGCCGTCGTCGGTGTGCCGCAGCGTCGCCAAGGCCTCCGCCAAGTTCTCGACCAACTACACGTGCGTCGCGCTCTCGGTGGGCCGCGACGGCGCGGTGATCTCCAACCGCCTGCACGACGGCTACGAGCCGAGCCTCGTCGACTGCCAGTACACAGGTGGGCTCTTGTCGCAGATCCCGGCGCTGTTCGGGCTCGAGCCGGCGGTAGTCGCGCACGACGAGTGCCAGGCGCGTGGCGCGGCCGCCTGCATCTACAACCTGAAATGGCGAGCTCACCGTCGCTGGCCGGGCACGCGGCGCCACAACCGGGCCTCATATATCGAAGAGGAGCTGCGGCTCGTAAGCGAGCGTTATGAGGCCCTGCAGTCGACGATAATCGACTTGGCATCACCGGCCGACGTCGGTACGGTGCTGCGACGCATCACCCGCAGGGCCGCCGATGCCGTGCGCGCTCAGCGCTTCCTGCTGGCTTTGAGTGGTCACTTCGAGGGGCCCTTGGTCCACTATGACGGGATGCCCGTTGAGGAAGCGGAGCGCCTGGCCGCAGAGGTCCTGAGGGAGGAGCCCGACGACCACGGCGGCTCCCGCTTGATCGTCGACGTGGCATCGTCTCGCCAGTTCTATGGCCGGCTCGTTGCGGTCTACGACTTCGAGCACATCTTCTTTCCCGGGGAACGCCGCCTCTTCGCCGCTTATGCCCGCCAGGCGGCAGTGGCCCTGGACGCGGCCACGGCTCTGGAGGAGGCCCGCCGGCGGGGCGAAACAGCCAGTGCCCTGCTCGAGCTCTCCCGCCAGCTGGCTCAAGCGACATCCACGGACGAGGTGGCGCGGCGCCTCGCCGATGCGGTGCCGGCAGTCATCGGCGCTGACCGCGCAAGCGTCATGCTGTGGGACCCTGAGCGCCGGCAGCTCGTCTTTCGCGCCCGTTCTTCACGCCAGCCTGAGCCACCCGGCTTGGCGGGCTACGGTGTCTCGGTCGCGGACACCCCCGCGCTGGACGAGATGCTCCGTACGCTCCAGCCCCAGCACATATGCCAGAAAACGGCCGATCCCTACCTCCGGGACCGGATGAGAGAGTCGAGCATCGAGGAAATGCTCGCCGTCCCGATCCAGAGCGACGGCGAGATGTTGGGCGCCATCGCAGCCGTGCGCGGCACCGCCCTGCCCGCGGTAGTAGACCAGCAAGCGCTGGCGGACCGGCTGAGCGGTCTGGCGGACCAAGCCGCGCTGGCGTTCGAAAAGGTGCGCCTGCTCGAGCAAGAGCGCGAGGCAGTCCGCCGTCTACAGCGCAATGAGCGCCGCATCAAGCACCTGGCCTACCACGATGCCCTAACGGGGCTGCCCAACGGGCGTTACTTCTGGGAGGCCCTCCAGTCGGGCCTCCAGCGGGCCGATGCCGAAGGGGGCCGGCTGGCACTGCTCTTTTGCGACCTCGACCGCTTCAAGAACGTAAACGACAGTTTGGGGCATGACAAGGGCGACGTGGTGCTCAAAGCGGCCGCGGCACGGCTCCAGACCTGCGTCCGGGACACTGACACGCTGGCCCGCCTCGGAGGCGACGAGTTCACCCTACTCGTGCCTGGCGTCGCCGGGACGGAGGAGGCTACCTCTGTCGCCGAGCGTGTGCTCGCCGGCTTCCGCGACCCCGTCAACCTCGACGGCCAGGAGCTGTTCCTGTCCGCCAGCGTGGGAGTGGCGCTGTTCCCCGACGACGGCGCCGATGCACAGACGCTCTTGAAGAACGCCGACACCGCCATGTACCAGGCCAAGCTGGCCGGCCGCAACAAACAGCGGCGCTATGCCGCGGCCATGAACGCCCAGGCTCGGCGCCTGCTCGAGCTCGAAGCCGGCCTACACGAGGCGCTGCGCCGGCGCGAGCTGGTGGTCCACTACCAGCCTCAAGTGGTGGCGGCCACAGGCCAGCTCGTAGCCGTCGAGGCCCTCGTGCGTTGGTGCCACCCCCAACGCGGGATGCTGTGCCCCGGTGAGTTCATCGGCCTGGCCGAAGAGCGTGGCCTTATCGGCGACATCGACGCCTACGTCCTGCACGAGGCCGCCCGGCAATGCAAGCAGTGGGAAGAGGCCGGGTTCCCACCGGTCAGAGTCGGCGTCAACCTGTCGGCCCACCAGTTCCGCGGGGCCGACCTCTTGGGCTTGGTCACCGGGGTCCTTCACGACACCGGGCTGAGGCCGGAGCTCCTCGAGCTCGAGCTCACTGAGACCGCCGCCATGCAGGAACCTGAGCGGGCCGCCGACGTGCTACGCCAGCTGCGAGCCCTTGGTATCCGCCTGGCCTTGGACGACTTCGGGACGGGCTACTCGAGCTGGACCCACCTGAAGCACTTCCCTGTGGGCGGGCTCAAGATCGACCGCTCCTTCGTGTCCGGACTGCCCGGTGACCGTCACGACAGAGCGATTGTCTCGGCCATGATCGAGATGGCGCACCACATGGGGATGTCCGTGACGGCCGAGGGGGTCGAGACAGCCGACCAAGCCTGCTTCCTAGCTCGTCACGGCTGCGACCTCTTGCAGGGTTTCCTTTACAGCAAGGCCAGGCCAAGCGACGAGATCACCGAGCTCCTGCGCAACGAGGCACGGGTAGAGCGAGCCGGTGTTGGCTCGGGTAGCTAACCCGGGGCAGCACATCTGGGTCAGCCGGGGCAGCACATCTGGGTCAGCCCGGGCAGCACATCTGGGTCAGCCCGGGCAGCACGTCTGGGTCAGCCGGGGCAGCACATCTGGGTGCAGAACAGTAACCGGTCGCGCCAGCGTTAGTCCTGGTAACGCTGGTACGCCGGGGCAGCACATCTGGGTGCAGAACAGTAACCGGTCGCGCCAGCGTTAGTCCTGGTAACGCTGGTACACCCAGTTGCGCCGCTCGCGACCAAAACCTCCAGCGGCCGGGCCCTCCAGCGGCCGGGCCCTCCAGCGGCGGGGCGGTCGGGGCGGGGACGGGGGCGCTGCCCCGCTAGGTTTAACCTCGCCCGACGGACAGCGGCCGCGGACCGGACGGGCCCGCCACCCGCCGCCGGCCTGCCGGGCAGGAGGGCCATGCGCGAGCAGCTCGAGCTGACGTCGGCGGACGGGAATCTCACCGCCGGGGTCGACCCCCGGACGGGGTCACTCGTACGCCTGCGTTGCGACCAGCTCGATTGGGAGGTGCTCGGTGAAGCGCGCGGGGCACGCCCCTTTGACCTCTTGCTGCCCCTGGCGCAGCGCCGCCGTAACCGCACCCGGGACATAGCGCAGGCCAGCCCGAGGGTACAGACCGCCCGCGGCGCCAACTCGGTCGAGATGGTCTGGGAGGAGGTCCGCGCCGAAGCCGGGACGGCGCTTGCGGTCGAGGTCTCCGTCACGTACTCGGTAGACGAGCAAGGCCTGGTCTGCAACCTCACGGTGACGAACCACTCGGATGTCGTCGTCGAAGACGTGGCTTTTCCGTGCTTGACAGACCTGCAGCCCTTGCCCGGCCAAGATCAGCTCGACTTCTTTACCTACGAGTACGGCGGGGCCAGGAAACAGCGCCTCCGGCCGTTCTTTGACAATGTGCCCCGGCTACTTCGGGGTGGACCGGCCGACCGTGCTCCAGCAGCCCCACGCCGCCACGGTCCCAGGCAGCCCTTTCGTCCTGCTCGAGGGGCCGGGTGGCGGCCTGTACGTGGGGGTTGACCAGCCCGAGGCCGCGGTGCTTACGTGGGTGGCGGAATTGGAGCCCGGCTACAGCGACTCGATCGACTGCACGGCCCCGCCCGGTCCGACCATCGGCGGGAAACAAGTGCGCATCGAGTTCTCGCCCGTGCACGTCCCGTACATAATGCCGAACGAACGCCGCAGCTTGCCCGCTGTGAGGGCCCAGTTCTACTCGGGCGACTGGCAGGATGGCTCAGCGCTCTACCGAAGGCGCCGTCAGAGCTGGATGGGCTCGTCCGCTCCACCCAACTGGGCTTCTGAGCCACACGCGTGGCAGCAGGTCCAGATGAACTCGCCCGAAGGCGAGCGCCGCTACAGCTTCGCCGACCTCCCCGTTATCGCCCAGGAGTGCGCCGAACGGGCTGTGCGTGCCATCCAGCTGGTCGGTTGGAACGACGGAGGTCAAGACCAGAACAATCCGAGCCACGACCCGGACCCACTCCTGGGCGGCGCCGATGGCTTGCGCACTGCCATCGCCGAATGCAACCAGCTTGGGGTGAGGATAATCCTGTTCTGTAAGTTTGTCTGGGCCGACCGGGCAACACAGCGGTTCCGCGACCAGCTCTCACCGCTCGCGGTACGGGATCCTTACGGCGACTACTACGTCTACTCGGGCTACCGGTACCAGACCATCACACAGCTCCTGGACATCAATACCAAACGTCTTGTGCCAATGTGCTTTTCTTCCCCGGGTTGGTTGAAAGTGTGCCGGGAGGAATTCGCCAAGGTCCTCGATCTGGGCGCCGACGGCATGCTCTACGACGAGTGTTTCCACCATATGCCCGCGGTGGCATGCTTCGACGCGGCTCACGGGCACCGCTACGGGCAGCCAGTCCAGGCCCATGACGTCGATTTTGTCCGCTGGCTGAGGGAGCAATCGGACCTCGTGCGGCACGATTTCCTTTACGCGGGCGAAGCTTGCACGGACTGGCAGCTGTCGGAGTACCACCTTTCCTATCACCGCAGCGAATCGACCACACACGTACCGCTAATGCGGTGGCTCCGGCCAGACGCGTTGCTGATGACGGCCGTGACCGGCTTCGACGACCGCAATATGGTCAACCAATGCCTTCTTTATCGCTACATAGCGAGTTACGAGCCCTACAACTTCAAGGGCCGGCTGACGGACATGCCACTGACCGTCGCTTACGGGCGCAAGATGGACGCCCTACGCACCGAGTTGCGAGAGTGGCTGTGGGACGGCGAGTTCCAAGGTACCCACGGCGCCCAGGTCGCTGACCGCGGTACCGGCTTGGAGCATAAGCCCTTCTCGGTGTTCACGAGCAGGCACGATGGCTCGAGCGCAGTAGTGGTCGCCAATTATTCGCACGAACCCAGGATCCTCGAGGTTGTCGCCGATGGGCAGCGCAACCAGCGTTACCGCCTCGTCGATGGGGACTGGCTGGAGGCTGACGATGGTATCTCGGTCCCTGCCCGCTCGGCCGCCGTCGTGCTTGCTCAACTGCCGCGACGGTAGACCAGCGGGTTCTGCGCCGCGTAGTCCAGCACATCCCCGACCGCAAGCGTCCGGAAGTACTCGGGTGGCAAGACGTTCTGCTGGCCGTTGAACGTAGAGCCATCAGGCATATAAGCGCAAGTTATAGCCCGGCGCCGGCCCGGGGTCATGTTTGCGCCAGCACCATGGAAGATGAGGCCATTGTGGAGCAACGCGCCTCCTGCGGGTACCGGGCAAGGTGTTGCCGCCACGTCGCGCCACTCTGGGTAGACATCGAACAGTGCCCCGAGCTCCCTGCCGATCGGGACGTTGTCAAATTTCTGCGCCTTGTGGCTGCCTGCGACGTAGTACAGGCAACCGTTCTGTAGCGTCGCGTCGTCCAGCGCGATCCAGATGGTTATCGCGTCCGGCGAAGTGAACGACCAGTACGGGACGTCTAAATGGAAGGCGGTCGGGTTGCCGTAAGGTTCCTTCACCAGTGCCTGGTCGTGCCATATCCGCAGTCCCTCGACGCCGGCGACTTGGCCCACGAAGCGCCCGAGCTCGGGCTGGTGGAGGAGCTCGCGGAACGGGGCGCTCGTCTGCCACAGGTTGACACGTTGCGTGAAGACTCGGTCGTAGTACTCCCTCTCTTCCGAAGAGCGTCGTAGCACGGCTTCGTCCTCGACCTCCACAACGGGGAACGCGAAGCGTTGCCCACCTCGCTCGGCCAGGGCTTGGTCGACGACCGTCCTCCATTGGCCCAGCTCGTCGCCACTGAGGAACGGCACTATGGAGACGAAACCGTTCTCCTCGTAGAAGGCCTTCTCCTGCTCAGTCGGCGTGCTCCGCATTCCCAGCTCCATCTTGCCGCAGGGGCCCGCTCAATAGTCGAAGCGGATAAGCGGACAAGGTACTGGAAGTTTTGGCATGAGCGGCTCGGATTGCCCGCTCATAGGAACCGGATGGCCAACATGGCAATGTCGTCTTCGTGATCGGTACCGGTGATCTCGGTAAGGATATGCGTCAGCAGCAGGTCGGCCTGAGGTGGGCCGGCCGCGGCGGTCTCGGCTAGCCGCTCGAGCCCCGCAGCTAGTGGCTGGCCTCGACGCTCGATCAGGCCGTCGGTGAAGGCGATGAGGACCGCCCCCGGCCCGAAGTCGATGGTGGTTGGCACGGGCGGCTCGCCGGGCACGCCGAGCGGGACTCCTACGTCAATGCTCACGAAGTGCCCTTCGCCTCCTTGGAGCAAGAAGGGGGCAAGGTGCCCGGCTGATGCCAAGACCATCTCATGGCGCCGGGTATCGACGGTCCCGACCAGGGCGGTGGCAAAACGGTCGTCTGTGTCAAGATCTTCGCTCGCCCGCGCCAGGATTTCCGCCGGCGGCATGCCCAGCCTGGCCAAGGTCCTCACGGTGTAGCGGACCGAAGCCATGGCCCCGGCAGCTTCGACCCCGTGCCCGGACACGTCGCCCACCACGAAGCTGGAGGTGTGGTCATCAACGACGATGAAGCCGTACCAGTCACCGCCGACCTCAGCCGTCCCGAGAGCGCTCGGGACGTAGCGGGCT
>Ga0335074_10006887_pt1 | contig 15788 bp, 12 predicted proteins | sample Lox_Sample_23_FD_206715 | JGI IMG/M metagenome (GOLD analysis project Ga0335074, IMG submission 206715) | Soil microbial communities from Loxahatchee National Wildlife Refuge, Florida, United States - Lox_Sample_2.3 | ecosystem: Environmental > Terrestrial > Soil > Wetlands | place: USA... | reverse complement strand
GGCGGCTGCTGCCGGAGCGGGCGCTCGAGATCACCGACGGCGTGCTGCGAGCGCTGGACTACAGCCATCGCAACGGCATCGTGCACCGGGACATCAAGCCCGGCAACGTGATGCTGACCAGGACCGGCGACGTCAAGGTGATGGACTTCGGCATCGCCAGGGCGGTCAGCGACGCGCAGGCCACGATGACACAGACGGCGCAGGTCATCGGCACCGCGCAGTACCTGTCGCCGGAGCAGGCCCGGGGCGAGCGGGTGGACGCCCGCAGCGACCTCTACTCCACCGGCTGCCTGCTCTACGAGCTGCTGACCGGCCGGCCCCCGTTCACCGGTGACTCGCCGGTCGCGATCGCCTACCAGCACGTGCGGGAGAACCCGGTCCCGCCGTCGCGGGTGGACCCGGAGATCCCGTCGTGGGCGGACTCGATCGTGCTCAAGGCCATGGCCAAGGACCCGGGGGACCGCTACCAGTCAGCCGGGGAGATGCGCAACGACATCCAGCGCGCGCTCCAGGGCATGCCGGTCGCCGCGCCGACCCGGTTCGACTCGTACCAGGGCACCCGGCGGATGGGGCAGCAGACCCAGATGGCCGGGGCGACCAGCGCGATCCCGCCGTACGACTACGGGCCGGAAGACGACGGCCGCGGCGGCAGGAAGAAGTGGCCGTGGATCGTGGCCGCCGTGGCCGCCATCGCCATCATCGCGGGGCTGATCTGGGGATTCAACTACGTCTCGAGCAGCGGCGGCAACATCGCGGTGCCGAACGTCGTCGGCGACACCCAGGCGCAGGCCCAGACGGCGATCGTGCACGCGGGGCTCGTGCCTTCGGTCGTGGACAAGGCCTCGAGCAGCGTGCACAAGGGCGACGTGATCAGCACCAGCCCGCCGTTCGGTACCAAGCTTTCCAAGAACAGCACGGTCAAGCTGTTCGTGTCGGCCGGCCCGGCCTCGGTCAAGGTGCCAAGCGTGGTCGGCGAGAACGAGAACGCGGCTTCGAGCCAGCTGCAGAACGCGGGCTTCCAGGTGAGCGAGAAATCGCAGCCGAACTCCACGGCCCCGCAGGGCCAGGTGGTCAGCCAGAGCCCGAAGGGCGGCACCTCGGTAACCAAGGGAACCCTGGTCACGATCTACGTCTCCGGCGGCGGTACCGCGGTGCAGTCGACCGTCGGCGACCCGGAGGCCACGGCGCAGCAGATCCTTTCGGGTCTCGGGTTCAACGTGGTGACCAAGGTCGTGCAGGGACCGGCCGGGTCGACGCCGGGGAACGTGTTCAGCCAGACACCGAACAGCGGCACGATCCCGACGGGCTCCACGGTGACCATCTTCGTGGCGGCGCAGGCGACACCGACGCCGACTCCTACCACACCGAGTCCCACGGCGACTGCGTCACCAACTCCGACCGCCTCGTCGAACCCCAACCCGGGCTTTAGAATTAATCCAGGAGGCATCGGCCGTGCCCAAATCACGCGTTAGAAGCAAGGCGGTCTACACACCGCCACCCAGGTCGGCCAAGTCGAAGGTCAGCCCGCGCTGGGTCGTCCCGTCCATGCTGAGCTGCCTGCTGCTCGGCCTGGCATGGATCGCGCTGTTCTACATCACCGGGGGCAGCACGCCGCTGCAGAGCGCGCTGGGCGACTGGAACCTGGTCCTCGGGTTCGGTTTCATCATCGTCGGGGTGGGGCTGTCCACCAAGTGGCGCTGACGCACCGAATCACATCGCGGTGATTCGGTGCACACCGTCATCCACAGGCTGTGCATAAACCTGCGGGCTGGCTAGCTGAGCGCCGTAGCGGCGAGCTGATGGTCACGCGCGAGCAGCGCCAGGATCAGGATGGCCAGCACCGCGATGGTCGCCCCGCCCTGGATCAGGGCCCGGTTCGTGCGCGGCGCGTACGCGTACGCAGCGGTCAGCAGCCCGCCCGCCAGGATCCCGCCCACATGCGCCTGCCACGCGATGCCCGGCACCACAAAGCCGATCACCAGGTTCAGCACGACGACGGTGACGATCCACCTGCTGTCCAGGCGCAGCCGCCTCGCCACCACGAACCAGGCGCCGAAGAGGCCGAAGATCGCACCCGAGGCGCCGAGCGCCTCCACGTTCGTGGGGCCGATCAGGTAGAACATCACCGAGCCGCCGATGGCGCTGACCAGGTAGACGGTGAGATAGCGCGCATGGCCGAGCAGCCGCTCGAGCGCCGGGCCGACGAGGATCAGCGCCCACATGTTGAACGCGATGTCCAGCGGGCCGAGGCCGCTGAAGCCTGGCGGCGGCAGGAATGCGGAGGTGAGCAGGCGGTACCACTGTCCCTGGGACACGCCCTGCAGCGGGCCGCCGGGCACAATCTCGGCCCGCCCGAGCATCGCCCAGTCGTTCGCGATGTTCGGGTGCGCCAGCTCCACGAGATAGAGCAGTACGTTGATGGCGACCAGGGCCCAGGTGACCGCGGCGCCGGCGGCCGGACGACCGCCGAACACCGCGCCTGGACGCCGGCTGGTGCCTCGGTTCCCCTCCCGCACGCAATCGACGCACTGCTGGCCGACCGCGGCGGACCTGAGGCAGTCCGGGCAGGCAGGCCGACCGCAGCGCACACAGGACACGTACGTCTCCCTGCCGGCATGCCGGTAGCAGGTGGGGACGTTCGTGCCCTGGTCCGCCGCTGGCCCTGGAGGGGTGGCCATCGCCAGGCCCCTATCCCGCGGCTTCCCCGTTGCCGGACGGCTGCTCGATCGAGACCGATTCGAGCACCACATCCTGCACCGGGCGATCGTTCCGGCCGGTCTGCACCTGGCTGATCCGGTCGACGACGTCAGCGCCGTCGATGACCTCACCGAAGATCGTGTGCTTGCCGTTGAGGTGGGGCGTTGGCACCACGGTGATGAAGAACTGTGAGCCGTTGGTGCCCGGGCCGGCATTGGCCATGGCCAGCAGGTACGGCCGGTCAAACCTGAGGTCAGGGTGGATCTCGTCGGCGAACTGGTAGCCCGGTCCGCCGGTCCCCGTGCCCAGCGGATCGCCGCCCTGGATCATGAACTGGGGTATTACGCGGTGGAAGACGGTGCCGTCGTAGAGCTTGCCCGTGGTGGCCCGGCGGGTCCGCGGGTCGGTCCACTCGCGTGAGCCCCCGGCGAGCTCAACGAAATTCCGCACAGTCTTCGGCGCATGGTCGGGGAACAGCCGGACCTGAACCGTTCCCTGGCTGGTCCGCAGCGTTGCGGTGAGCGTATTAGTCATGGAAAGCATCCTTGCACGGCAAGACTATTGCTCCGGCCTGTGTGCTCGAACCAGCCATGTCCTAGGCGCCCTGGCGATCCAGCCGATCGCGGTTGACCTGGCAAACCGTGGGAAGTGTGTCAAGCGGGAAAGACTCTTGGAGGTTCGATGTCCCTTATGACCAGGAAGAATACGGGCGCTGCGGCCAAGCAGCGCGCGCTCGATACGAAACAGCGCGCGCTCGATACCGCGTCGCAGGTGCCAGTGGTGGCCCGCAGCGCCGGGCAGACGGCCAAGACCGCCGGGCTCGCAGCGCGGCAGAGCGCCGAGGACGCCATCGCGTGGGCCACGCCGAAGGTGCAGGATGCGCGTAGCTGGGCCGCACCGCACGTAGAGCAGGCCGGCGTCGCCGTCCGCGAGAAGATCGCCCCGGCGATCTCGGAAAAGATCGCGCCGACGATCTCCTCCGCGCTTGTCGAAGCCGCGAACCGGCTCGACCCCTCCCCGCAGCAGCGCAAGCGCTGGCCGCGGGTGCTGGCTGGTCTCGCGATGCTCGCCGCGGCCGGCAGCGCCGCCGCCGCGGTCGCGCTGCGGCGCAAGCCGGACTTTTCCACCCTCAGCAGCGAGGACCAGGCGCCGGGTGGCGGCACCCCTTCGGCTCAGGGCAACGGCTCGGCCGCCGCATCGGCCGACGAGGAGTCGTCGGTCAACGGGCAGGGTTCTTCCGCCTCCTGACCACCAGCAGATTAGCCACGAACCGGGCATGACAGATGTCATGCCCGGTTCGTGATCCTGGGCACAGAGCACGCGCCGGGCGGGCACCTAGCGTGGCTGTTATGAAGACAGACAGCCCGCAGGCGCGCCCTGCCGTCGTGTTCCGCGACGTGACAAAGGTCTACAACGGCCGGGTCACCGCGCTCGACCACGTGAGCTTCGAAATCCCCCGCGGCGCGACGGTCGCGCTGCTCGGGCCCAACGGGGCCGGGAAGTCCACGGCCATCGACACCATGCTCGGCCTGCGCAAGCCAACCTCGGGCGACGTGCGGGTGCTCGGCATCGCTCCCGCGGCCGCGGTCGCTGCCGGGAAGATCGGCGGGATGGTCCAGACCGGAGGGCTGCCCGACGGCGCGAAGGTCTCCGAGCTGATCGCGCTGTTCCGCCAGCTCTACCACGACAGGCGCAGCCAGGCCGACCTGCTCCGGCTGGCCGGCATCGCCGACATTGCCGACCGGCGGGTGGAGCAGCTGTCCGGCGGCCAGAGCCAGCGGGTGCGCTTTGCGCTGGCCCTGGCCGGCCGGCCGGACCTGCTCTTCCTCGACGAGCCGACGGCGTCCCTGGACGTGGAGGCGCGCCGCGGCTTCTGGCGGTCCGTGCAGACGATCGCCGAGCAGGGCACCACCGTCCTGTTCGCCACCCACTACCTCGATGAGGCCGACGCCAACGCGAGCCGGATCATCGTGGTCAGTCACGGACGGATCATGGCCGACGGCACCCCGTCTCAGATCAAGGCCTACACCTCGGTGCGGACCATACGGTTCAGCACGCCGGTGCCCGACACCTCGGCGCTCCTCCGGCTACCCGGCGTCAACGACGTCGTGGCGAGCGGTGACGCCGTGACGATCCGGTCCGGCGACGCCGACGCCACCCTGCCCGCGCTGTACGCGCTCGGCCAGCCGGTCCGGGGGCTCGAGGTCGGCGGCGGCGGCCTGGAAGAGGCCCTGATCGCGCTCACCGGCAACGACGACACCGCGGACGTTCCCGCAACCAACTCCTCCGACATGACCATGGTGGGCTGACCGATGATTGCCTTTCTGCGATTCGAGATCGTGCGGACGCTGCGTAACGCCCGGTTCCTCATCATGCTGATCGCGTTCCCGGTTCTGCTCTACCTGATCTACGCGAAGCAGCACGGCATGGCGCAGGGCCTGACGGTCGCGACGCTGCTCCTGGTGTCGATGGCCGTGTACTCGGGCATGGGCTCGGCGATGTTCGCCAGCGGCCCGCAGCTGGCCAGGGAGCGGCACAACGGCTGGATGCGGCAGCTGCGGATCTCGCCCATCGGCACCCGGGGATGGTTCGCCGCCAAGCTCGTGCAGTCGGTCCTGATGATCATTCCCGGGCTGGCGGTGCTGGTTGTCCTGGCCCTCACCTACGGCCACGTGCACCTGGCGGCGGGCAGGCTGGGCCTGCTCGCGGTGATCATCGTGCTCGGCACGATCCCGTTCTGCGCGGCGGGCCTGGTCATCGGGCTGATGTTCGACAGCCAGACCGCCCAGGTCGCGCAGATGATCACCCTGCTGGTGCTGGCGTTCCTCGGCGGGATCTTCATCAGCTGGTCCAGCCTGCCCAGCGGCATGCAGACGGTGGGCAAGCTGCTGCCCAGCTACCATCTCGCCCAGCTCGGCTGGAACGCCGCGGCCGGCCGGCCACTGGGCATGTCCCACGTGGCCGTGCTCGCCGCCTGGACGGTGGGCCTCGGCGCGATAGCCGCCTGGCGCTGGCGCCAGGAGAGCACCGCCGCCTGATCCGGCCGTGGATTCCTGACCAGCCGCCACCCGACCAGGATTTGCTGCGGAAGGCATGATGTTGACATGAACGGCGCCGAGCCCAGCGTGGCACTGGCCGACTCGCCCTACGTCGACGACCTCGACCGGCAGGGCGAGCGCTGGTCTCGCAACCGCCGCCGCTGGATCAGGGCCATGGTCCTGCTGTACCTGACCCTCCCGTTCTGGTCCCGTCAGCTGTATTCGGGCCCGCACGCGCTCAGCCCCGGGAGACTCACCTTCCTCGCCGCCGCGACGGCCGCCATGATGGTGCTCACCGACCGGCTCATCTTCCCGATTCCCATGCCACCACGTCAGGTGCCATGGCCCGCGCTGGCCGGCGCCGTCGGGCTCTCCGTCGCCATCCTCGCCGTGGGCGACACGAGCGGCTCGAACTGGGTCAGCGCGCTCGTGATCGCGAGCGCCGCCATCGGAAGAAGCGTTCCCCGGGTGCGCCTCGTGGTGCTGGGCGCCGCGTTGTGCACTGCTGCCGCCCTCGCCGTCTACCAGGTCGAGGGCATGCTGAACTCCAGCAACACGCTGGCCTTTATCGCGCCGCCGCTGGCGGCGGCCTTCGCCTATAGCGCTGCCCGGCGCGTCGACCTCGTCAGCAAACTACGGGATACCAGGGCCGAGCTTGCCCGGATGGCGGTCGCCGACGAACGGCTGCGGATCGCGCGCGACTTGCACGACCTCCTCGGGCACAGCCTGTCGCTGATCACCCTGAAGGCCGAGCTCGCGGGGCGGCTGCTCGACTCCGACCCGGAGCGCGCGGCCCGCGAGGTCGCCGACCTGGAGCGCGTGGCCCGCCGGTCGCTCGGTGAGGTTCGGGCAGCGGTGACGAGCTACCGGCAGCCGCGTCTGGCCGCCGAACTCGCGGCCGCGCGCCACATGCTGGCAGCGGCCGGGATGGACTGCCACGTCGAAGCGCCCGCATCCCTCGAGCTGCCCCCGGCCACCGACGCACTGCTGGCCTGGACGGTGCGCGAGGGCGCAACGAACGTCGTCAGGCACTCGGGCGCGCGCAGCGTGACGATCTCCGTCAGCGTCACGGCGGACGAGGTGAGCGCGGAGATCGCCGACGACGGGGTCGGCCCGGGCCTGGATGCGGACCCGCGTCCCGGCGAGCACGGGTCCGGCCTGTCCGGGCTGACCGAGCGGGCATGCGCCGCGGGGGCTGAGATCAGCTCGGGAGAGGGCCGCAACGGGAAGGGCTTCCGGCTCCTGGTCCGGGCTCCGGTCACCCGAATCAGCAGCACGGCCGCAGGCAGCTAGCACCGCGGGGGCACGGGCGGGCTCATGCCGGGAGCCCGCCCGTCATCATGGACGCATGAGCGTGCGCATCATGATCGCCGAAGACCAGACAATGGTCCGGCAGGCCCTCGTGGCCCTTCTCGAGCTCGAGCCGGACATCGAGGTGGTCGCCGAGGCGGCCAGCGGCGACGAGGCGCTGGCGATGGCGCGCAAGCACGAGCCCGACGTCGCCGTTCTCGACATCGAGATGCCCGGCCCCGGCGGCATCGAGGTGGCGCGGCAGCTCACCGGGTCCGGCTTTCCTGGCAAGATCGTGATCGTGACCACGTTCGGGCGACCCGGCTACCTGCGGGCGGCGATGGCCGCGGGAGCCAGCGGCTTTCTGCTGAAGGACGCCCCGGCGGCCGAGCTCGCCGCGGCGATCAGGCAGGTGGCCGCCGGTCAGCGCGTCGTCGACTCGGCTCTGGCCGCCGCCGCACTGACCGAGGGTGAGAGCCCGCTGAGCCAGCGGGAGACCGACGTGCTCGTCGCGGCGGCGGGTCACGAGACCATCGCGGTCGTCGCCGCTCGGCTGAACCTGTCACCCGGCACGGTTCGCAACCACCTGTCGTCCGCGATCCAGAAGCTGGGTGCCCGCAACCGCGCCGACGCCGCCCAGATCGCCCAGGAAAAAGGCTGGCTCTAGCTCATTGGGGTAACGCGTCAGTCAATACGACTGAGGCGTTACCCCACTGCGGCAGGAGTCCCCGCTGGCATGGCGCTGTGCTCGGCTGACGGTGGGGTCGGGCAGAATCGCTGTGTGCTATTGAGCGAGGTCGTCGACGTATCGACGGAGGTCACCGCCACCTCGGCGCGGAACGCCAAGATCGCGCAGATCGCGGCGCTGCTGGCGCGGGCAGAGCCAGGCCAGGTCGCCGTCGCGGTCGCGTTCCTGTCCGGCGAGCTGCCGCAGGGTCAGATCGGCGTTGGGTACGCGACGATCGGTGAGCTGTTCCGCGCGGCCGAGACTGCCGGCGCCGATGCACCCGGGGCCGGTGACGCCGCCAGCGACCACCCCGCGGAAGGCCACCCCGCGGCCCCGCTCACGCTGACCGAGGTCAACGACGCGTTCGCCGCGATCGGCGCGGTGACCGGCCCCGGGTCTGTCGCGCAGCGGAGACAGCAGCTCGCCGCACTGTTCGCCCGCGCCACCGATAGCGAGCGGGAGTTCCTGGTCCGGCTGCTGGCCGGTGACCTGCGGCAGGGCGCGCTCGAGGGCGTGATGACCGAGGCGGTCGCCAGGGCCGCCGGCGTCCCTGCCGAGGAGGTCCGCCGCGCGCACCAGCTAGGTGGGTCGCTGCCCGAGGTGGCCGAGGCGGCGCTGGGTACACCGGCGGAAGGGGCGCAGGCAGCAGGCGTCGCTCCGGAAGACGACGGCCCTCGCGACGACGTCCCGAGCCCGGTGGAGCGCGCGCTGGCCGCGCTGCGCGGATTCACCTTGCGGGTGGGGCGGCCGGTCCGGCCGATGCTCGCGGCGTCCGCGCCGGACACGGCCGCCGCCCTGGCCAAGATCAGCCCGGCGGGCGCGGAGTGGAAGATCGACGGCATCCGGATCCAGGTCCACCGGGCGGGCGGCGAGGTGGCCGTGTTCACGCGGACGCTGGACGACATCACCACGCGGGTGCCCGAGATCGTCGAGGCCGCGCTGGCGCTCCCGGTGACCGCCGTGGTGCTCGACGGTGAGGCGGTGGCCCTCGCACCGGACGGAAGGCCGCGCCCGTTCCAGGTCACGGCGGCCAGGACCGCCAGCCAGGGCGACGTCGGGCGGATGCGCGCGCAGACCCCGCTCACTCCGTTCCTGTTCGACCTGCTGCACCTCGACGGCAACGACGTGATCGACGAACCGGCGAGCGAGCGGCATCGCCTGCTGGCCCGGATAGTGCCGGCCGCGCTGCTCATCCCCCGCATCGTCACCGCGGATCTGGCCGAAGCCGAGGCTTTCTTTGCCGGCGCGGTTGCGCGGGGCCACGAAGGCGTCGTGCTGAAGTCCCTTGACGCGCCGTACCGGGCCGGCCGCCGCGGTGGCGAGTGGATCAAGGTGAAGCCCCGGCACACGCTTGATCTGGTGATTCTGGCCGCCGAATGGGGGCACGGGCGACGCCGGGGCGTGCTGTCCAACCTGCACCTCGGGGCCCGCGACCCGGAAACCGGCGACCTGGTGATGCTGGGAAAGACCTTCAAGGGCCTGACCGACGAGATGCTCGCGTGGCAGACGGAGAAACTGCTCGACCTGGCCGATCCGCCGGTGCCCGCCGCGGCGGACGCCGACCGCCTGCAGGTCCACGGGGTGGTCAGGGTTCGCCCCGAACTCGTCGTGGAGATCGCGTTCGACGGGGTGCAGGCGAGCCGCCGCTATCCCGGCGGCCTGGCGCTGCGCTTTGCCCGCGTGCTGCGCTTTCGCCCGGACAAGAATGCGGCCGAGGCCGACACCATTGACGCAGTTCGCGCGGTTTGGCCCGGTGAATCCTAAAGTTCATTTCGTGGCTCGGTAAAGGCGTTTCCTGGCTCGGTAAAGGCGTTTCCACGCTGAGTAAAAATCGCGTCAACGCTGCTTTCTCAGTGCTCGGGTAATCCAGATCTTCGAGTAATTTCGGCATGCGTAATCCCCCGAAGAAAGCCGCGCAGCATCCACAAATAAGGGAAGCGGCGGCAGGTATCGGAACATGTCCGGAGCGTGGTGTACGGGAGCTCGCAGGGTGGAGTAACCGGCCTGATGAGAACGGCGCCCCGCGCGCCACGGCTCGTTTTGCCGGAATGCCCGCCTGCGCCCAGAGCGCGTTCTGGGTTCCTCGGCTGGATCAGCGCAGCGGGCATCGCGATCTCACTCCTGGAAATGATGATCGTGTGCGCGGCCGGGCCAAGCGTCGTGGTGCCGAACATCCCGAGGACCTGGCCGATCCCGCCGCTGTGGTTCCGGCTGCACCTGTCCGACATAACTGCTGTCTCGCTGATCTACTCGGCGATCGTAATCGGCGCGGCCGGGGTGGCCTGCGGCCTGATCGCGGTGCGGCGGGGGGCCCGGCCGAAGTTCCGGCTGCTGGCGGTGGGCGTGATCATCGCGATCATCCTGCTCGCCCTGCTGCCGCCCGGCGGGTCCACGGACAGCCTCAGCTACGCGGCCTACGGCCGGATCGCCCTGCTCGGCCACAACCCGTACGTAATGACGCCGGCGCGACTGCGGGCGACCGGTGACCCGATCGGCTTGCAGACGACGCGCAACTGGCAGACCGACCCCTCGCTGTACGGCCCGGTTGCCATCGCGGTGGACTGGGCGGCGGCGAAGCTGGGCGGCACCTCGATCGCGTACATCGTGTTCTGGCTGAAGCTCCTGTTCGCGGCCTGCTTCGGTGTGATCGCGCTGGCGCTGGACCGATTCTGGCGTAGCGACCCGGCTGCCCGGGCGCGGGCGCACCTGCTGTGGACCGTGAACCCGCTGATGCTGTGGGCAGTGGTCGGCGGCGATCACATCGACGGGCTTGGCGTTGGCCTGGGGATCTTCGGCCTGCTCGTGGCGCGCAGCCGCACGGCCGGGCCGGGGGCCAAGATCCCGCCGCTGCGCGCCTTGGCGGCCGGGCTGCTGATCGGCGCCGCGATCGGGGTCAAGGCGCCGTACTTCCCGCTCGGGCTCGCGCTCGCGTGGTCGTGCCGGAACTCGATCAAGGCGGCGGCCGCCGCGGGCGTCGGCGGCGTCGTGGCCATCGTCCCCGGCTACCTGATCGCCGGGCCGGCCGCGCTGGCGGACCTGATGGTGCGCAGCAGCAACCTGGTCACCTTCGACAGCTTCTGGCGGCTGTTCTACGCGCCGTTCGGCTACGACGGCATGCCGCGCGGGCTGGAGCTGCTGGCGGCGGCGGGCTGCGTGGTCATGGCGGTGCTGCTGGCCCGGCGGCTGCCCGCGGGCCCGCCGGACCTGCCGGTCATCCGCCCAGCCGTCGCGGCGATGCTGGCCTGGCTGCTGGTCTGGCCGCTGCAGCGGCCCTGGTACGACGCGATCGCGTTCTGCCTGCTGGCCGTGTTCACTGCATCCCGCCTGGACTGGCTGATGCTGATCCGCGCGGTCCCTACGGCCATGGCGGTGGCCACCGGCGTCGAGGGCCAACCTCGGCCGGAGTGGCTCGCGCACGTTGCGCAGTTCGTCGGGCTCGACCTGTCTCCCTGGGTCCGGCTGGGCGCGGCCGTCGCGGCGGTCATACTGTGTGTGCTTGGGGCCTGGACGCTGCGCCGGGCGCGGGCGGAACGGCCCGCTGTGGAGGCGGTTGCCGCGACATAGCCGGAAGGGGCCCTCGATGAAGACGGTCTGGACCGGCGATGACGGTGCCTGGCACACGACGCTGCGCGGGCGGCAGGTTCTCGCCGACCCCAGGATCAACAAGGGAACCGCGTTCAGCGACACCGAGCGGCGTGAGCTCGGCGTCACCGGCCTGCTCCCGTGCGGTCACACCACCCTGGAAAGACAGGCGGCCCGGGTGTACGCGCAGTACCAGAACCAGGCCACGGACCTGGCCCGGAACGTGCTGCTGAACGAGGTGCGCGATCGCAACGAGGTGCTGTACTACCAGCTGCTGACCCGGCACCTCACCGAGATGCTGCCGATCGTCTACACCCCCACGGTCGGCCAGGCCATCGAGCAGTACAGCCACGAGTATCGCCGCCCGCGCGGTGTCTACCTGTCGGTCGACCAGCCCGAGCTGATCGAGACCTCGCTGAAGGCGCCGGGGCTCGGCAAGGGTGAGGTCGACCTGGTGGTGGCCACCGACGCCGGCGCGATCCTGGGGATCGGCGACTGGGGGGTGGGCGGCATCGGCATCGCTGTCGGCAAGCTCGCCGTGTACACGGCTGCCGCCGGCATCGACCCGAACCGGGCCCTGCCGGTCATGCTCGACGTGGGCACCGACCGGCAGAGCCTGCTCGACGACCCCGTGTACATCGGGAACCGGCGGCCGCGAGCCCGCGAAGGCGAGTACGACCGGTTCCTGGACGCGTTCGTTTCCGCGGTCGGGAAGCTGTTCCCCGGGGCTCTGCTGCACTGGGAGGACATCGGCGTGAGCAACGCGAGGCGGCTGCTGGACCGGTACCGCTACCAGACGCTCTCGTTCAACGACGACATCCAGGGCACCGGCGCGGTCAACCTGGCCGCGGTGCTGGCCGCCGCCAGGGCCACCGGAATCGGCCTGGCCGAGCACCGGATCGTGATCTTCGGGGCGGGCACGGCCGGCACCGGCATCGCCGACCAGCTCACGGCCGCGATGCTGGCCGACGGGCTGCCCGAGGACGAGGCGCGCAGGCGGTTCTGGGCCGTCGACCGGGCGGGCCTGCTGACCACGGCGGCGGCCGGCCTCGGCGCGGCGCAGCGCCGGTACGCGCGCCCGGAGACCGAGGTGGCCGGGTGGCAGCGGGACGACTCGGCCGGCGGCGTTGGGCTGGCCGAGGTGGTGCGCCGGGTGCGCCCGACGATCCTGATCGGCACGTCCACCCGGGCGGGCGCGTTCAGCGAGCCGGTGGTCAAGGAGATGGCGGCGCACTGCGCCCGGCCGGTGATCCTGCCGATGTCGAACCCGACCTCGCTGTCCGAGGCGGTGCCGGGGGACCTGATCCGCTGGACGGACGGCCGCGCGCTGGTGGCCACCGGCAGCCCGTTCCCGCCCGTCGACCATCGCGGTGTCAGGTACGTGATCGGCCAGGCGAACAACGCGCTGATCTTCCCGGGTCTTGGGCTCGGCGTCATCGCCGCGCAGGCCAGCCAGGTCACGGACAACATGCTGGCCGCCGCGGCGCATGCGGTGTCGGAGCTTGTGGACACGTCCACGCCCGGCGCGCCGCTGCTGCCCGAGGTCGCGGCCATGCGCGAGACGTCGGTCGCGGTCGCCGCCGCCGTAGCACGGGCCGCCGCCGCGGACGGAGTGGCGGGCGCCAGCCTGGACGGGGACCCGCGGTCCCGCATCCGCGCGCTGATGTGGGAGCCCGTGTACCGGCCGGTCAGGCCTGCCTGAGGAACGCCACGATCGCCGTGGTCAGCGCGCCGGCCACCTGCTGCTGGAACCGCGCAGTGACCAGCAGCCCGGCGCCACGGCGACGAGGCCGATAACGAGCCGGGCGGCGGACATACGCGGCACGCTACCGCCTACAGCCGCGGGTCAACGGGCTCGCTCTCCAGGGCCAGGACGCCGAACACGCACTCGTGCACCCGGTGCAGAGGTTCTCCGGCAGCGAAGCGTTCCAGCCCCTCGATGCCCAGCGCGAACTCGCGGAGGGCCAGCGACCGCTTGTGCCCGAGGCTGCGGGAGCGCAGCCGGGCGAGGTTGTGCTCGCTCGAGTATTCCGGCCCATAGATGAGGCGCAGGTATTCGGGCCCGCGGCACTTGACGCCCGGCTGGGCCAGGCCCTTCGGCCCCCGGTGGATGGCGTCGGCGGGCTTGACGACCATGCCCTCGCCGCCGGCGGCGGTGAGGTCGTTCCACCACGCGACCGCGGCGGCCTCGCTGGCCGGATCGCCGAGATCAACGGTGACCGACCGGGTTCGCCGCGCCGTGGCGGGGTCACGGTCGCACAGCCGGCCAAGCACCTCGAGGTGCCAGCCGTGGCCGCGCCTGGCGTGCACCGTGCCCTCCCCGGCGAGGATCTGGAACGGCGCCAGCCGCAGATCGTCCACCGTCTCCACGGGCCAGCAGTAGCGGCGGTAGGCGGCCACGAATCCTTCGGCTGCCTGGGCGCGCTCGGCGGACCGCGCGAGCAGGCCGCCCACGTCGACCCCGCGCGCGGCCGCGGCGGCCAGGACCTGCCGCTCGGCCTCCAGCGCAACGGTTGCGGCGGCTCCGACCTGCGCGTACTGGCCGCGGAGCAGTTCGCCCGCCTTGGCCGACCAGGGCAGCAGCTCGCAGTCGAGCGCGATCCAGTCGGTGCCTAGCTCCTGCCACAGGCCCGCCGCGCTGGCCGCGGCGCTCACCCGGCCGAGGAGCTCACGCTCGACGGACCGGTCGTCGAAGAACGCCCGCCCGGTCCGGGTGTAGATCACGCCGGAGCCGCCTTCGGCGCCGAACCTGCGCCGGGCCACCGACTCGTTCGCGCACGTGATCACGATCGCGCGCGATCCCATGTGCTTCTCTTCGCAGATCACCTCGGCGACGCCAGCGGCGCGGAAGCCAGCGAACGCCTCGCTGGGGTGCTCGAGCAGGCCGTCCGCGCTGGACGTCTCGGCCGGGGACATGGTCGGAGGGAGGTAGATCAACCAGCGAGGGTCGATCGCGAACCGGCTCATGACTTCGAGGGCGGCGGCCGCGTTCTCCTCGCGGATGGTCACCGTCGAACCGGTGAGCCGGGTTTCGATGATCCGCTTGCCGGTGACGTCGCCGATGTCGAGCTCCCCGGGCTCGCGCCCGGCGTCCACCGCGCCGGCCTGCGCCTCGGCAGCGAGCGGCCTGGCGGGTTCGTAGTAGACCTCACGGGCCGGCACCGACACGAGCTCGCGTTCGGGATAGCGCAGCGCGGTGAGCCTGCCGCCGAAGACGCAGCCCGTGTCCAGGCAGATCGTCCCGTTCACCCACGTGGTCTCGGGTACGGGCGTGTGCCCGTAGACCACCATGGCCCGGCCGCGGTAGTCCTGCGCCCACGGGTAGCGCACGGGGAGCCCATATTCGTCGGTCTCCCCGGTGGTGTCGCCGTACAGGGCGAACGCGCGGACCGCCGCTGACGCCCGCCGGTGCATGGCCGCTGGCAGCCCCGCGTGCGCGACAACCAGCTTCCCGTCGTCGAACACCAGGTGGCTGAGCAGCCGGTCCGCGAACGCCGCGACCTGCTCGCTGAACCCGGGCGGCTCGGCGGCGAGCTGGGCCAGGCTCTGGGCCAGGCCGTGACCGACGCTCACGTTGCGCCCACGCAGCGCCCTGACGAGCTTGACCTCGTGATTGCCGGCTACCGAGACCCCGGACCCCTCGGCGGTCATGCCCATCACCAGCCGCAGCACGGCCGGCGTGGCAGGCCCGCGGTCAACGAGGTCACCAACGAAGACCGCGGTCCTGCCCTCGGGGTGGCGCGCCGAGGCGCCGTCCGCGTCGATCGCGTAACCGAGCTTGCCGAGCAGCTCGGCGAGCTCGCCGTAACAGCCGTGGACGTCCCCGATGATGTCGAACGGGCCGTGATCGCCCCTGCGGTCGTTCCACAGCGGTTCCCGCTCGATCGTCGCGGCGTCCACCTCGGCCTCGCCGCGCAGCACGAACACCCGGTGGAAGCCTTCCCGGCGCAGGCCGCCCAGTCCCCGGCGCAACTGGGTGTGCTGCTGGCGCAGCACGTGCCGGCCGAACGAGCGGTCCGGGCGGCCAGCGTTGCGCGCCGCGCAGGCCGCCTCGGAGAGGTCGAGGACGATCGCCACCGCCAGAACGTGGTGGCTGGTGGCCAGCTCGATCAGTGATTTGCGCGCGGCCGGCTGCACGCTGGTCGCGTCGATCACCGTCAGCCGCCCGGCCGCCAGCCTCTTGCCCGCGATGTAGTTCAGCACGTCGAAGGCGTCGGCGGTGGCGGCCTGGTCGTTCGGGTCGTCGGCGACCAGGCCACGGCAGAAGTCGGACGAGATGACCTCGGTGGGAAGGAAGTGCCGGGCGGCAAACGTCGACTTCCCGGATCCGGACACGCCCACGAGGGCCACCAGCGAGAGGTCGGGCACCTTGATCGCGGTCATCGCCGGAACACCGCCAGCTGGGACGGGCAGCCGAGGTCCGCACCGCCGGGACCGGTGCCCTGCGGCCCGAT
>Ga0335074_10006886_pt1 | contig 15789 bp, 11 predicted proteins | sample Lox_Sample_23_FD_206715 | JGI IMG/M metagenome (GOLD analysis project Ga0335074, IMG submission 206715) | Soil microbial communities from Loxahatchee National Wildlife Refuge, Florida, United States - Lox_Sample_2.3 | ecosystem: Environmental > Terrestrial > Soil > Wetlands | place: USA... | reverse complement strand
CGACGCGGGAAGCCACCGTGATCGCGCCGATGACCAGGGCACCGCGCGCGATGGCAGCGTCATCGACCCGCACGCATCGCTCCGCCCGTAACCAGCTAAGAACCAAAGGCTTCAGCAGCCATAAAGCACCAGAGACTCGAACCCTACATCGGCGGCGGTCCGGCCGGCCCGGTCCTGGCCAGCGCGTGGACCACGTTCCGGCCGATAGCTCACTATTCGGCCTGGCACGGCATTAGGCTCGCACCGAACACGTACCGGGCGCCGTCATGAGGGGTCGGAATGGTGAACTCGAGGTGGAGGCCGGCGCGCGGCAGGCGCGTCAGCCTTGCGGCAGGCGTCCTGGTGGCCGGCGTCCTTGCCCTTGGCACCCCGGCGGTGCTTACGGCCGGGGTGGCCGACGCCTCACCTGCCGCCTTGACCGGTACCCACGTCTTCGGCTGGGGCTTCGCTTACCCGGACGCCATCGCCGCCGTCGGCGCGGACGTGTTCGTTGCCAACGCGGTGGGCAACTCGGTCACCGAGTTCAGCGCCTCGACCGGCGGGGTCGTCCGGGTGATTTCCGGCGCGAAGTACGAGTTCGATGACCCCGCGGCGATCACGGCCGATGGCGGCGACGTGTTCGTAGTCAACTCGGCGGGCACCTCCGGCGTCTTCTGCGTGGCTAGCTGCAGCCAGAAGGGCAGCCGCGGCCCCGACCAGCCGGGCTACGCGGCAGCCGCCAGCGGGGAGAACGCGCCCGCACGGTCGCTCGCCGGCACGGCACCTGTCAACTCCGTTACCGAGATCAAGGCATCGACCGGCGCCCTCGTGCGGGTCATCGCGGGTGCGGACTATCAGTTTGAGTACCCGGATGCCATCACGTCAGACGGCGGGCACCTGTTCGTGGCCAACGGCGGCGGGAACACGGTCACCGAGTTCACCGCGGCTACCGGGGCGCTGGTGCGGGTGGTCTCCGCCGACCGCTATCAGTTCAATTACCCTGACGCCATCACCGCTGACAGCGGCCACATCTTCGTCGCCAATACCGCGTTGAACTCGATCACCGAGTTCAACGCCTCGACCGGCGCACTGAGCAAGGTGTTCTGGTCGCCCTTGAGCAACGAGTTCGACTACCCTGACGCGTTCGCCGCCGACGGCACAGACCTGTTCGTCACGAACTCAAGCGGCAACTCGGTCACCGAGATCAACGCCAAGGCCGGCGAGGTTGTCCGCACGGTCTCCGGCCCGCGCTACAAGCTCAGCTACCCCGACGCCGTCACCACGCACGGCGGCAACGTGTACGTGGCCAACGCGAACGGCAACTCGGTGACCGAGTTCAGCGCCTCGAAGGGCACCTTCGTGCGGGTCATCTCGTCTTCGGCTGACGGGTTCCGCGAGCCGGTGGCGATCGCCGCCGACGGCAGCGACCTGTTCCTCGCCAACTGGTCTGGCGACTCGGTCAGCGAGATCAGCGCTTCCGCGGGCACCCGCGTGCGAGTGATCTCCGGCTCAAGCTACGGTGTCGACATTCCCTCAGGGATCGCCGCCGACGCCGGAAACCTGTTCGTGGCCAATGGCGGCGGCAACTCGGTCACCAAGATCAGCGCCGCTACCGGCGCCCTTGTCCGCGTGATCACCGGCTCGAGTTACAAGTTCAACCTCCCCTACGCCATCGCCGCGGGCGACGGAGACGTGTTCGTCGCTAACGGCGGCGGCAACTCGGTCACCGAGATCAACCCGGCCAACGGCGACCTCGTGCGGGTCGTCTCCGGCCCGGCTTACGGCTTCGACGATCCGTTCGCCATCGCCGAGGACGGCGGGGACGTGTTCGTGGCCAACTGGGCAGGCAACTCGGTGACCGAGTTCAGCGCGTCGACCGGGTCGCTCGTCCAGGTGATTTCCGGTGCGAACTACGAGTTCGGCGACCCCGCGGGGATCACGGTCGACGGCGGCAACGTTTACGTGGCCAACGCCAGCGGCGACTCGGTGACCGAGTTCAGCGAGGCCACGGGGGAACTCGTGCAGGTGCTTTCCGGCCTTAGTTACGACTTCGACGAGCCGGACGCGCTCGCCGCCGATGCCGGCGACCTCTTCGTCGCGAACTACGCGGGCAACTCGGTCACCGAAGTGAGCGAGTCGACCGGTGACCCTGTCCAGGTGCTGGCCGGCTCGACCTACGACTTCGACGGCCCGGCGGCGATCATCACGGACGACGGCGACCTGATCGTCGCCAACCTGGGCGGCAGCACGCTCACCGAACTCAGCGCGGCCGGCGCCCTGGTACAGGCCGTCTCCGACCCCAGCTATGAGTTCGACGCCCCCGACGCCCTGGCGGCCGACGCGGGGAACCTGTTCGTGGCCAACTTCGGCGGGCAGTCGGTAACCAGCTTCGCTGGCCCCTAGGAAGGTTTGGTGAAACGGTCTCCGCAGGTCGGGGGTAGCGTGGAGGGCTTGTCGATCTTGGTTGCCCCCAGGTTTCTTTGATCGTTACCCCTTGCTCTCCGACGCGCCGGCGCCGGAGATGTTCGGTTGCATCGCGTTCACCCGGCGTAACATAAGTACGTTAGCCGCAAGACACCTCGCGCGGGAGGGCGGGCTGGGAGGGCGGGCGGGATGGCAGATGTCACCATCACTGTGGCTCTGGATGGGCCGGAGATCCCCCTTCCCAGTTTCGCTACGGCGGTGTCGGCTCTTAACCAACTACTCAAGGCGCTATCCGCTGAGGTTGCCAAGGAGTCAAAGCTAGCGTGGGATGTGGAGTCACTTGAAGTAGGCAGCACTATCGCAACCGTGCGAGGTCGCGTCCTCGAAGGTGATCCTGAGGGCACCATCCTTGTAAGTGAGGCTTATGAAGCGGTAGCCGAAGCACTGGCGCGGCGCGCGGTGATCCCGTACTCGCTACGCATCCGCCGCCCGGCGAGACAACTTGCGGGGTTGCTGAAAAATCACGTTACCGCCGTGCGGTTGGAAACTCCGCAGCGGGATTTCACGATCCATGCCGGACCCTCCGAGCCGCAAACCCGACTAGTTCCGGCATTCGGGGCGGTGGAGGGCCGAATCCAGACTCTGAGCAACAGGGGCAGCCTGCGGTTCACGCTGTATGACACCTTGGAAGACCATGCCGTCTCCTGCTACCTAAGCCCCGGCAACGAAGACATGATCCAGCAACTCTGGGGGCAGCTTGCAATAGTCGAGGGCGACATCCGCAGAGACTCGCTGACGGGCCGTCCGAACACGATCCGCCGGATAACGGCGGTTACCCCCATAGAAGTGCTCGGGGCAGGCGCATGGCGCGGGGCGCGGGGCGCCCTGCCGTGGGATGGCATTCCAGCCGAGCAAGCCGTCCGGCAGGTGCGCGATGGCTGGTAAACCCGTCAGGCGAAGTTACTGGGATTCGTGCGTGTTCCTCGCGTGGGTGAAGGACGAACCGGGCCGGGCAAATCATATTGAAGTACTCATGGACGAGGCGAGCGCCGGGCAACTTGAAATTATTACCTCCGTGTTGTCAATCACGGAGGTGTCGCTGGCCGCATCAGCGAAAGATCCGGCAGCGCTGGATGCTGAAGTACTGAGGAAGATTGACGCATTGTGGCAGCCTCCCTCGCCGGTAAAGCTAGCCGAGTTCTATCGGCTCGTTGCGGCAGATGCGCGTGACCTGATGCGCAAGGCCGCAGAACTTCAACGTTCGCTTAAGCCGCCGGACGCAATACACCTGAGCACGGCTGCACGCACCCAGTGCGATGAGATTCTTTCCTATGACGACCTGTCGGCTTTCGCGCCATTAGTCAATATCCCAGTGCGGGAGCCGGACTCGGGAACTCTCCCGTTCGACACTTCAGCCTAAAGCCCCTTGGAGAGATTTAGCATGAGTAATTTTCCCGCCTGGGCTTCCGGTGACCCTTAACTGTCAGTATTCTCATTGCAGCAACGGCGGACGTGGATGGGCAAGGCGCGGCAGGCCACGGGAAGCCGGGACGGTCAGATCAGAGATCGCCCGGCTTCCGGCGTTTCGCCAAGCCCTCCTAGGCGCTCGGGCCGATCGTCAGGCAGGACGGGCACGTGTAGGCGGTAAGGTCGGGCTCGGTGAGCGTGACGTCGAGTTCCTGGCCGACGATCGCGTCGCCGAAGACCTCGATCTCCACGCTGGCTGTCGTGGAGTTCACGATGTCGACCGACTTCACCTCGACCTCGGCGCTCGAGACGACGACGTTGGCCGGCGAGGTGAACCCGCCGTCAGAGGTCAGCGTCAGCGTCACCGTGCTGCCCTTGTCGGCGGTACCGGGAGAAACTCCCATCGGCGTGGCCTGGCCGGGGGTCGTCACCGTGTACTCGGTCAGTGGCAGCGAGGAAGACTGGTTGCCGATCAGGAGGTCGTTGCCGTCGAAGACCGGCTGGGCGAAGATGCCGTGCGGCTGGGAGGAGATGTAGCCGATGATGTCGCCGTCGCTGGCATTGAGCAGGTAGACGCCGGTCGCCCCGGTGCCAGGCGCGGCAAGCACCGGCGCGGCGATCACCCCGGCACTGTCTTCCGACGGGCTGCCGACGACCCATCCTGGCAGGCCGGTCGCCCAGACGGGCTTGCCTGTCGTGGGGTTCAGCGCCTGGACGGAGCCGTTGTACTGCGTGCCGTCGATCGTGGTGATGCTGCCGCCGCCCACGATCAGGTTCGTGCCGTCCCAGATCGCGGCCGCGTCGCACTCGTTGGACTCTGGGCCGGTCGTCGGGACGCCCATCCTGCGTTCCCACAAGGGCCCGGCGTCCACGTCGTTGGCGCGGACCGCGTAGTAGATGCCGTTCTTGTTGCAGGCACCGACCATGGGCGTCGCGACCCCGTGTGGGTCGGCCGTGAAGACGGTCGGCGAGCCGCCGAAGTCGGAGTCGCCGATCGCCTGGCTCGTCGGGATCTGCCAGGCGCCGAGCAGCTTCAGCGTCGTCCCGTTCAGCACCGCGATCGACTCGGCGTGCGGGATCTGATCGTTGCCCACCGCGTTGCCCGTGGCGACGGCGATATCGCCGTCCGGCAGCACGGCCACGCTGCTCCACACGCTGGCGCCGACGACGTTTGACGGCAGCGAGTCCCAGTATTCGAGCCGCTTGCCTGTTTGCTGGCTGATCTCGAGAACGCCCGCGCGGACGAGCGGAAGGTCGCAGTTGGACGCGATCCCGATGTAGACCTTGCCGTTGGCGACCGTCGGAGAGCCCCAGGCGTAGTAGTTGTCAGGGCCGCCGGTCAGGCTGCCCGGGATGCCGACGAGCGACTTCCACTCCGTCGCGCCTGTCGTCGCGTTGAGCGCGTACAGGTAGCCGTCAGGCGCGTTCACGTACACCGTTTGCTGGTGCGTGGACGGGTCGGCGGCGATCGCGGCTGTCGAGGTGATTCCCATCGTGCCGCCCTGGCAGGAAGTGGCCACCTCGACGCCGAGGAAGTCCGACCAGAGGATCTGCCTGGTCGCCTCGCTGATCGCATACAGGTAGCCGTCTTCCAGGCCGACGTAAATGACACCGCCGGAAACGACCGGGCTGGAAAGCTCGAACGACAGGCCGCTGTTGGTCGTGGGCGGCGGCGTCCACTGCCAGATCGGCTGGAGGTTAGTGATCGAGCCTGGCGTGATGTCGGTCGGTGCCGGGTTGTAAGAGGAGTGCGAGGCTCCGTCGAGGTAGGCCGACCAGTCGGCACGGTAGTAGCTGTACGCCGCCGTCGTGCGGTAAGGGCTCGTCAGGCCGTTCTTGCTGGTGACAGTGACGTCGACGGCCAGCGAGCTGTCAGAAGCGGGAAGCGCGGGAACGGTGGCGGTGATCGACGTAGGAGAGACGACGTCGACGTTCGAGGCCGAGGTTCCGCCGAACCTCACCGTCGCCCCTGCCAGGAAGTTCCCGCCGCTGATCGTGATCGCGCCGCCGCCTGAGGCAATGCCGCTCACAGAGCTCAGCGAGGTCACGACGGGGACGCCGCTGGCCGGATCGACCGAGCCGATGGCGCAGCCGTAGGCCTCATAGCCGCTGGTGCCGCGCTGGTCGGGCACCGGGCACAGGGCGACCGCACCTCCCGCTCCGCTGAAGTCGGCGACGGCCGGGTTCGGTATCTGCTCGAGCACGGGGCTGGTCGGTGACGGCACCATCGTCATCGTCGCGCCGCCGTTGTGCTTCAGCGGCCCGAGGCGCGGGTTGACTCCTATCAGGTCATCGGCCGCGGTAAACCCGCAGCCAGAGACCGAGCTGCTGGCAAGGTTGTAGCCGCCGTCGGCGATGCTCCTCGAGCAAGTCGCCATCGATCCGGCCAGGATCGTGCCGGCGATCTGCACCGACCCGCCTTGCTCATCGATGGCGGAACGGCCGAGGTTGGCGTCGATGGTCGAGTTGAGTACCTCGACGGCGCCGGAGCCCGCCGCGTCCGCGCTGTCAATGACGGAGCCCTGCCTGGTCGCCTTGTTCGCGGTGAAGGTGGAGGTCAGCACCGTCACCGTGCCCTTGCCCCGCTCGGCGTTGTCGATCGCGGCACCGTCGGCGGCGCTGTTGTCAAAGAACACGGAACCGGTCACGCTGAGCGTGCCCTTGCCGCCGGAGTCGGCGTTGTCGATCGCTCCGCCGTTCTTGGAACTGTCGTGAGAGAACGTCGATCCGGTCACCGTCGCCTGGCCGGTGCCGCTGTCGCCGGTGTCGATCGCGCCGCCGTGGGCCGAGGCGCTGTCTCGCGAGAACGTCGAGCCGCTCACGGCCAGCGTGCCCGTGCCGCCGTCCCCGCTGTCGATCGCGCCGCCGCGCGGCGAACTGTCGCCGGAAAACGTCGAGTCGGTCACCGTCACGGTGCCGCTGCCTGGAGTCTTCCCGATGACCGACCCGCTGTTGATGGCGCCGCCGAAGTAGTTCGAGTGGTCACTGGTGAAGGTCGAGCCGGTCACCGTCAGGTTCGCGCCAGGTCCGACTCCTACGCCGCCGCCGACCTGACCATCGCAGTCGCTGATCGTGACCTTGGTCAAGGTGAGCGTGCCCTGGTCAGCCACACCGCCGCCGCCCTGAAGGCTGGTGCCGTCGCCGTTGACCATCGTGACCGACTCGATGTCGGCGAACACGTGCCGCTTGAGCGTGAACACCGATCCCGATCCTTCGCCGTTCACGGCAGGAAAGCGAGTGCCTGGCGCGGGCGCGATCGTCACCGGATCAGCCTGCGACGTGTGCGCGGTGCCGATCACGAAGTTTCCCTCGTACTTCGCCGCCTTGCCGCTGGTGGCGAGCAGGACGCTGCCGCCAGGGGCAACACGGGCAAGCGCCTCGGCAAGCGTGCACTGGTGCTTGACCTGGCTAGTGCGCGGGCAACTCGAAGGCGACTTCGCCCCACCGTGAGCATAGGCGTACCTGCTGGGCACGGACGCGGTCACGGCCACGCCGGCCACTGCCTGATCCGCTCCAGGGAAGGTCAGCGCCCCGAAGCCCAGTGCTGCCGATGCCAGCACCGACACGAGCCGTCTCGCGGGGGATGGCCGGGTCCGGCGGAAAACACGTATCATCGGCGGCAACTTTCCCGTATTAGCCCGATAAGCTGACGCCAGTGATCGTAGAGGACATGTCCCGCCTGTAACGGGGGGTTCTCCGATAAGTCTCGCGCTACCGGCGCGGCCTCTCGGCCAGCACGTAGGAACCTCCGGCAGACTCTGGCCTGGCTCCCAGGCCAGCGACGCAACTGGCCTCCGCCGCGCAGGAAACCGAATACAGGGTTTCGTAGTCCCCGACTCCGCTGATCTCCTTTGCCTGGCCCCACGTCCCGTTGACCTCGCTGACCACGAAGACGACGCTGTGGCCGGAAACCACCGTGTACAGGCCGCCGGCGGCGCAGTTGCCCTTCGAGCGGCACGACACGGAGGCAACAAGCGCAGACAGCCCGGTATTGGGCGTCACAGTGCCTGGCACTGCCTCGCCCGGCTTCCACTTGCCGTCGACCTCGCTGGCCACGAACGCCTGCTGCCGGCCACCTGAGTCGGTGAAGAAGCCGCCCGCGCCGCAGTTGCCCGCCGATGAGCAGGAGATCTGGTCGATGCCGACCGACGGCGCCGCGCTCAGCCCGTTGATGCCGCCGAGTCGCGATGGATGCCCCCAGGCGCCGTTCTTGCTCCCCGCCACGAAGGCCGTGTCGTTGTAGCCGCCGTCCGTATAGATGCCGCCCGTTTCGCAGCTGCGGGCCGAGGCGCACGACATCGCGCTGACCTGCGCGTACTTACCCTTGTTCAACCCTGTCAGGCCGGGCAGGCCGGCAGCGGCATGCCATTTCCAGTCTGCCTGGCTGACGACGAACCCCTGCTGCGCGCCGGTGCCGTCGGTATAGAGACCGCCGCCCGTGCAGTTACCCGCAGAGGAACACGACAGCGCGCTGAGCGAGGCGTAGCCGCCCTTGTTCAGCGCCGCGAGGCCAGGTACCTGCTGCGCCTTCCCCCAGGTGCCGTTCTTCCGCATGACGACGAATGCTTGCGTGCGATGCGAGCCGCCGGCATAAGAACCGCCGGCGACGCAATAGCCGGCCGCGCCGCAGGAGAGCGCGCTGACCGTGGCGTTCCCGCCCAGGCCCGGCACCTTTTCCGCCAGCGACCACCGGCCGCCGCGGTCGCCGGAAACGTAGACGACGCCACCGTCGTCGCCGGCCGCGCCGCAGTCGCCCGGCACCGCGCAGGAGACAGACCACTGCACGCCAAGACCGCTGGTCCCCGGCACGGGCTTAGCCTTGCCCCATTTGCCGTTCGTCTCTGAGTCGACGAATCCCGTGCCGCCTGCTGCGCAGTCCCCGGCCGCACTGCACGACACAGAAAGCACCGCGGTGCCCGGTCCGGTGCCTGGCAGCCGCTGCGGCTTGCCCCAGGTGCCGGTCTGCGTGCTGCTCGCCATCGCCTGGCTGGCGCCCCCTCCGGCCGCCGCCAGCACCGAGCCGATCACCAGGGCAGCGGCAGTCGCTGCGATCGCCGGCAGCCGTCCGCGCATTCGCCGCCTCCCCAAATTAGCGGTTTACCCAGGTATCTGTACCAAATCAGGCCCGCTAAGGGTATCAATGCGGGGCCGCCCCGCAGTGGCAAAAACGACAGCAGGGCGCCACCGCATCGCGCGGAAAGCCGGCTACGGCGGCGCCCTGCCTGCCTAAGACTCGGCTGGCTCGCTTTCCAGCGGCATCTTGAAGAACGAGGACTTCAGGCCGAAGCGCGCGTAGAACATGAGCACGATGCCGGCGAGCAGGATGCCGATCAGCGACCAACGCTGAGTCCAGGGAGCGGTCTGCAAGGACCGCACGAAGATCCAGGTCAGGAACACTGCCGCCGCCGCGGGCAAGAAGCCGAGGCTGATGGCGTTCTGCCAGCTGCTCATCAGGCGCCGCCGGTAGTAGGCGAGCGTCGCGCAGGCGGTCAGGACGTAGAAGATCACGAAGAGCAGGCCGACGATGTACACGATGTCGGTGAACGCGCCCTGCACCGAGGTGATCAGGTAGTACACCGCGCTGAGGATGACGATCAGCAGGCCCACGATCACGCTCGCAGCGACGGGGGTGGCGAACCTGCGGGAGACGTTGCTCAGGAACTCGGGCAGTACGCGGTAGGACGCCATGCCGTACACGATGCGGGCGCTGAGCACGATGCCGGTGCCGGTCGTGGCGATCACGGAAAGGCACAGGCTGAGCGCCATGGCCTTGGCCCAGAAGCCGCCGCCGATGGCCTGCGCGGCCGCCGTGAGCACCGTGCCGTTGTTGTTCGCGATCGCCAGCTTCGCCGGCGAAAGCACGCCCTGCAGGCCGACGATGGACAAGGTGTAGATCACCGCGAGCAGCCCGACAGCGATGATGGCGGCGCGGCCAGGGTTGACCCGGCGGTGCTTGACCTCCTCGTTGACATACAGCGTGCCGTCCCAGCCGGTGAACGCGAACACGGCGGTGAGGAAGCCCGCGACCGCGCTGCCCTTGCCTGCGACGCCAAGCGGGCTGAGCCAGCCGGTGGTGAAGTGCACGGTGTGGGCGTGACTGCCGATGAAGAACAGGCCCGCGATCGACAGGCCGATCAAGATCGCGTACTCGACAACGGCCATGGCCACCTGCGTGCGGGCGGTGATCTTGATGCCGACGACGGCAATGACGAGCATCACCAGGCCGACGACCGTGCCGATAAGGATGTCCGACGCGGTGCTGTTCGCATTGGAGCCAAACACCGCGAGCACGTTCGGACCGAGCACTTCGACGCCGCTGACCGTCGCGATGACGTAGGCCGCGATCATCAGCCAGCCGGTCAGGAAGCCGAGGTACGGATTCACGGCCCGGCCAACCCACTCGAACGAAGCACCGCAGTTCGCGTTCCAGAGGTTAAGGCGCCGGTAAGCGTTAGCGATGATGAGCATCGGAATGGCCGTGATGATGATGATCGGCCCGCTGCCGTAAGCTGTCGCCGCAGCTAGAGCGCCCAGTGTCAGGCCGACTGACGCGGCGGGCGCCGACGACGCCATGCCGATCACCGTGTCCTGCGCGACGCCGATCGCGTCGGGTTCGAGCCTCGCTGTCGGCGCGGTCACACCGGAAGCCGCGGTCGTTGTGTAATCGCTCACCTGCCATCCCTTCCAAGTCCGCCTGGTACCTGGACTGAATGGCAAGAATGCACGGCACGAACGCCGCCGGACACGCAGCCGCCAGTCAGGCACAGAACAATAACGAATCCGCCGGTACCGACGGCAGCACGGTTCAGTTTGAGTAAATCAGCCATTGCGTGAAAACCTTAGCGACTCGCACGCCGCCTTCGCGAGGATAATGGCCAAATTGTCATGCTTGGTTACTGCCAGTAGGCTTCACGACGTTTAGCGTGTCGAGACGGTAAGCTCGGCTGATGCCGAACGCCATGACCGGCCTGGAAGCCGCCGACCGCGAGCACATCTTCGTACCTCACGCGTTCCCTGAGTCGCAGGCCGATCTCGGCGAGATACGGATGAACTACGCCACCGCCGGCGAACCTGACCGGCCGGCCCTGCTGCTGATCCCCGGGCAGACCGAGTCGTGGTGGGGTTACGAGGCGGCCATGCCGCTGCTCGCCGAGCACTTCCACGTCCACGCGGTCGACCTGCGAGGACAGGGCAGGTCCACCTGGACACCCGGCCGCTACACGCTGGACAACATCGGCAACGACCTGGTCCGCTTCATCGACCTGGTTATCGGCCGGCCAGCGGTCATCAGCGGGCTGTCCTCGGGAGGCGTACTGTCCGCGTGGTTGTCGGCCTATGCCAAGCCAGGCCAGGTACGAGGCGCGGTCTGGGAGGACCCGCCGTTGTTCTCCTCTGAGGTGAACCCGGCCACCGGGCCATCGATCAGGCAGGCGATCGGTCCCATGTTCGCGCTGTGGAGCAAATGGCTGGGTGATCAGTGGTCGATAGGGAACTGGAACGGAATGCTGGCCGCCACGCCACGTGAGGTACCCGAGCGGATCCTCATGGCGCTGGCGGCGATGGCCGCGGCAGGCGGCGGACCGCCTGACCTGACCGAGCCGCCGCAGGCGCTGAAGGAGTACGACCCCGAGTGGGGCCGCGCGTTCTGGACGGGTACCGTCGCCGCCAGCTGCGATCACGAGCGCATGCTGGCCGGCGTCAGGGTGCCGGTCTTGTTCACTCATCATTTCAGGCGGATCGACGAGGCCACGGGCACGCTCATGGGCGCGAGTTCTGACCTGCAGGCGGGCCGCGCCAGGGAACTGGTCGAGGCCGCGGGTCAGCCGTTCGAGTACCGGTCGTTCCCTGAGATGCCGCACGCGATGCACGCCGCGGATCCCGCGCTGTTCGCCCGCACGGTAACGGAGTGGGCGCTGGCCTTGCCGGCCTGAACCCGGCCTTCGCCGGCCGGACGGCGGGCGACGTCACGCGCCGCCGCCGCCCGGCACGAAACGCACCTAAAGCTCATTCATGACCGGCCGCTGATGATCCCGTTGAACGTGTAGCCCTTGATCGTCAGGGAGTAACTGTCGAATGAATACAGCGTGTAGCCAGGTTGAGTGCCGTAGGCACTGCCGAAGGTGAACTTGATGTCGTGTTCGGTCCACTGCCTGATGTAGATGCCAATGCAGTCAGAAGGCTGGCCCGCCCGCCAGCCGACGGTGTTGTCCCAGAAGTAGAAGGCGGTGCCAAACGAATAGCCCATGTACTTGCCTTGGCACGCGGTCACCATATTTCCGGCCGGCCGCCGGCCGAAGTTGGAGCCTTGCACATTGACAAGAGGCGACCCGTTCCCGGCGCTGACCCCTGCGAACACGACCTTCGAGATGAACGCGCCGGGAACGGAGACCGACGCGCTCGCCGTACTGGCGCTCATCAACCCGAGCGCGGTAACGGCGGCCACGGCAAATCCGCTAGCGGCGAATTTGCCGAGATATTTACCGAACGACATTATTACTCCTCCCCTTTGATTCGCCCTGCTAAGGAACATGACAAGCAAACTGATGCTAGCACCGCCCACTTCAAGCACGGCCAAAGAATATGAAAGAACTCGGCCGGCCCTGCCAATTCCTGTCTTAATCTTTCTTTTTCTAATGACAGGTCGGGATTTACGCCATGCCCCGGAGTCAACCTCAGGGTGGAGCGGACGCGGCCGCCTCCACCCGTGCGCTGATGCCAGGCGCTCACGGTGCGTTTACTGTGGGCGCATGCCGGATGGCGAATTCCTGGCTATTGCCGGGCTGAGGTGGATCACGACGCCTGTGTGCGTTGCGGTCGTGATCGTCGCCGTCGTCGGGGTGGCCGCGGCCTTGCCTGGCGCGGCGGCCGTGGTCATCGCGACGGCGGCGACTGCCCTGCTGGCGGGCGCGGCGGGCGTCGCCGTCGTGGTGCTAGGACCCGCTGACGCGCCGGCCGCAGACGTAACGGCGCTCATCGTGACCGGCCTCGCGGGCGTGGTGCTGGCTGGCCTGCTGCCGAACACGCCGGGGATCATACTTGTGTACCTGGCGATGGCCGGGCTCGCCATGCGGGCGCAGCTACGGGTGGCGTCCGTGCTCGGCCTGGTGATTTTTGGCGGCCTCAATCTTGCTTATTTGCTCGCCGGCAAGCTTTCCGTCGCCGACCTGGCCAGCCAGGATCTGGGCGTCGTCTTCGTCTTCGCTGTCGGTGCCTTTACCCAGTCGGCGCGGATCTCTCAGGAACGTGCCAGGCAAGCTCAGGCGCGAGCGGAGGACCTGCTTGCCCAGCTCAAGGTATCCCAGGCGGCCGAGGCGCGTGCGGCCGCGCTGACCGAGCGAACCAGGCTGGCGCGGGAAATTCACGACATTCTCGCGCACTCGCTGTCCGGCCTGATCCTGGCGCTGGACACCATGGAACTGCTCGGCAGGCAACCCGGCGCCGGGCCTGCCGCCATGGAAAGGATGCTCGAGCAGGTGAGCCGCTGCCAGCGGATCGCGCGAGACGGCCTGGCGGAAACCAAGCGCGCGATTGCCGCGCTGCGCGGCGACGACCTTCCCGGTCCAGACCTGCTCGAGCGGCTGGTCCGCGAGACAGCCGCAAGCACCGGCGTGCGGGCCGAGCTGCTGGTGAAGGGAACGCCGCGCCCGCTGCCTGCCGAGGTGGGGCTTGCGGTGTACCGCACGGCTCAGGAGGCGCTGACCAATACCGCGAAGTACGCGGGCCGTGACGCGACCGCCGAACTGCGGCTCGGCTACGACGGCGAAGGCGTTGAGCTGGTGATCGAGGACGCCAGTCCGGCCGTGCATGCCGGGCAGGCCCGCCGGGACGACGCGGCCAGGCTGACCTTCGGCGGCTACGGGCTGACCGGCATGCGCGAGCGGGCTGAGCTGCTTGGCGGCAGCCTGACTGCCGGGCCGGCCGGCGACGGGTTCGCGGTCCGGTTGCGGTTGCCTGCCCCGGCGGAAGAGGCTGGGGCGGCCGGCCTGGCGGGGGAACTCGCGTCATGAAAGCCGTCCGGGTGCTGGTCGCCGACGACCAGAAGGTGGTCAGGGAGGGGCTGACCGCGCTCGTCGGGCTGCTGCCTGGCCTTGAGGTTGTCGGCGCGGCGACTGACGGCGAGGACGCCGTGCGCCTCTCGGCCGAGCTGAAGCCTGACGTCGTGCTGATGGACCTGAACATGCCGCGCTGCAACGGCGTCGAGGCCACGGAACGGCTGCGTGAGAGCCAGCCCGAGGTGCGGGTCGTCGTTCTCACGACCTACTCGGACGACGCCTGGGTATTCTCCGCGCTCCAGGCGGGGGCACGCGGGTTCCTGACCAAGGACTCAGGGGCCGAGGAGATCCGCCGCGCCATCATCGACGTCGCCGCCGGGCAGGCGCAGCTCGACCCGTCCGTGCAGCGGCGGCTGCTCGAAGCGCTTGGCATCGGACAGCGCCTCGGGGCGCCCGAGCAGGCGGAAGCATCGCCAGTGCCTCCCGACCAGCTCACGCCCCGCGAGGTCGAGGTACTCGGCCGCATCGCGGCCGGGCTGTCCAATGCTGAGATAGCGACGGCCTTGTTCGTCTCCGAGGCCACGGTGAAGACCCACGTCAATCACATCTTCGCCAAGACGGCGCTGCGCGACCGCGCACAGCTCGTCGCCTACGCCTTCCGCCACGGCATCGCCCAGCCGCGGTAGCAGCGGAGTCCACCTCCGGGTTGATCCCCGACCGCGGGGAAACTCAACTCTGGCGCCGATGGCAAGGCGAGCGCACCGGCCTACCTTCGAGACTGTGGTTCCGACCGGGGCCGCAGATCATCAAAGGAGCCTCCCTTGAGTGCCACGGACTACATCATCAACGCGATCCTCGTCCTGCTCGTCGTGCGCCAGCTCAGGGAAAGCAAGCTGGGCATCGTCAGCCTGGTACTGCCGGTCGTACTCGTCGGCGCGGCCGCCGCCTATTACCTGCGCAGCATCCCGACCGCGGGCAACGACCTCACGCTCGACCTGACGCTCGGCGCGGTCGGCGCAGTGCTCGGAGTCGCCTGCGGGCTCACCACGCACTACCGCCGTGACGCCGGAGGCGCCGTACTCGTCAGGGCCGGGGTCGCAGCGGCGATCTTGTGGGTAGTCGGCATCGGCTCCCGCATCGCCTTCGCGCAGTACTCAGAGCACGGCGGCGCGGCGGCGATCGGCAGGTTCTCGATCGCCCACGACATCACCAGCGCGCAGGCGTGGGTGGCGGCGCTGGTCCTGATGGCGCTGGCCGAGGTCATCGCCCGGCTCGTGACGATACGCCTGCGTGCCATGGCGCTCGCGCCCGGCATCCCGGCATTGACACGAAACTCACATGAAGATCACGCGGCAGCCTGAGGTCAGCGCGCGAGGCTCGGCTGATGATGCGCGCACTGACAGCGGCGGGCCTCGTGATCGTCTGCTGCGCCAGCCTGGCGGCGTGTACGGCGGGGACGCCAGCGGGTCCGAACGTGGCCGTCACGTCGCCGGCCGTCGGCCGGCCGCAGCCGCCTTCATCCGTCGACGCGGCTTTGTCAAGCCAGGCCTTCACGCCCTACGCGGCTCTCGGACAGTCCGACGATGACGGGCTCGCGTCCGGCCAGTCGTACTTCGCCCTCGCCGAAGCCTGCATGGCCGATTCCGGCTACCCAGACCCTTCCGATGACGCCATTCCGATCTCGATCAGCCTGAGCCCGGCGAACCTGGCGTTCGGGCAGGCGTGGGGTCAGTGGGGGTACCTCGGGACCGCCCTAGCTCAGCAGGACGGCTTCAACGTGCCGCCCGGCACTTCCGCAAGAACCCTACTCGGCATCAGCGTCCCCGCAGCGAACCTCGGCAGCGTTTCCCAGGCCGAGCAGGCGGCGGTCAGCCGGTGCTTCACGATCATCCATGGCTTCACCGACAGCATGCAGTCAGGAGCGCTG
>Ga0335074_10006882_pt1 | contig 15792 bp, 13 predicted proteins | sample Lox_Sample_23_FD_206715 | JGI IMG/M metagenome (GOLD analysis project Ga0335074, IMG submission 206715) | Soil microbial communities from Loxahatchee National Wildlife Refuge, Florida, United States - Lox_Sample_2.3 | ecosystem: Environmental > Terrestrial > Soil > Wetlands | place: USA... | reverse complement strand
TGACGACGCCCATGACGAGCGTCCTCTCGCCGAGTTGCAATTCGCGCGACCGTAGGCGCCAGCTGAAGTGGGGGCGCATGCAGCGAATTGTACGGCAGCGGGGTGACGGTGGTTCGGTCGTTCGTCTCAGGGCGCATAAAAGCTGGGGTCTTTGCTACAGGAAGTGACCTTGCGTGCCGATGCTAGAATCGGGACGTAGTCCTATGTTCCGGGTTCGCTATTTCGTTTGGGTGGTTGTTTGCGCCGCGCTGCTTGCGTCGACTGCTGCTGCGAAGAAGAGTAAACCTCCGTCTTCCGAGAAGGTCACCAGCGACATCCAGGCCATGCTGCAGGATCCGGAGGCGGCCCGCAGCTTCTGGGGTGTTTATGCAATTTCGCTGGACAGCGGGCGCATGCTGGCGGCGTTGAACTCCGACAAACTCTTCACGCCGGCCTCGAATGCCAAGCTCTTCACCACGGCAGCGGTCTTTGGTCTGATCGGTCCGGACTACCGTTTCAAGACGACGGTGGAGACGACGGGCACGCTGGACAAATACGGGCGGCTGGATTCCGACCTGGTCATTGTCGGCCGCGGCGATCCCAATCTTTCCGGACGCACTTTGCCTTACAACCTGCACACCGAGCGCAAGGCGCCCCCGATTCAGGTGCTGCAGGATCTGGCCGACCAGTTGGTGAAGCACGGCCTGAAGTATGTTGACGGCGATATTGTCGCCGACGATTCGTACTTTGTATGGGAGCGCTATGACGAAGGGTGGTCGCAGGACGACCTGGCGCGCGAGTGGGGCGCTCCGGTGTCTGCGCTCACCATTAACGACAACGTCATCTTCGTGAACATTATGCCCGCCGACCGGCCGGGCGAGCGGGCCTTTCTCAACATCACGCCGTTTCCCGAATACTACAAGATCGACAATCGCCTGATCACCACGCCGGCCGGAAGCGGGACGCGCTCGGTGTCGATCAATCGCGAGCCGGGATCGAATGTGCTGACATTCTGGGGAAACATTCCCCAGGACGATCAGGGATTCGGTGAGGCGTTGGCGATTGAAGACCCGGCCGATTTTACCGCGCGGTTGTTCCGCGAGCTGCTGGAAGAGCGCGGGGTGACGATTTACGGTCGCACGCGTACGCATCACACCGATCTGGCGTCGTTGCAGACGTTCAGCGTGACGTCGATGGCATCGGGGGGCGGCGATGCGACGCGGCCGCCGGCTCCCGCGCCGCTGGTGCTGGCGAGCTACACGTCGCAACCGATCGCCGATGACCTGCGGGTGATCAACAAGGTAAGCCAGAACCTGCACGCCGAGCTGATGCTGCGGCTGCTGGGAAAAGAGAAGGGAACATCGGGCTCGATCGAAGGCGGGCTGGAGGTGCTGCGAAGTTTTCTGGTGAATGCCGGAATCGAGTCCGACCAGTTCGCTTTCTACGATGGCTCGGGCCTGTCGCGTGAAGACCTGGTCACGCCGGAGGCGATCGTCGAGCTGCTGCGCTATTGCTCGCAGCAGCCGTGGGGCAAGACTTATCGGGACACCCTGCCGGTCGCCGGGGTCGATGGCTCGCTGGCAGAGCGTTTGCGCAGCACGCCTGCCGCGGGCAATGTCGACGCCAAGACGGGATCGCTGGCGCACGTGTATACGCTGTCGGGCTATGCTACGACCAGGTCCGGCGACCACATCGCCTTCTCGGTAATGACCAACAATAACAACATGCCGACCAAGAATGCTCTCGACACCATCGATAACATCGTAGTGCGGTTGGTGGATGACAAAGAGTAGCGAGCAATTGGCAACCAGCAATCAGGTTAGATTGGCGCCGGGGAGCTAATTGCTGACGGCTAGTTGCGGTTTGCTGCGGTCAGATACGTCTGGCTGATGCGGTCGTGCCAGCAGAGAGTGTCGACGTCCACCAGGGCCCACAACAATCCCATCATCAGCGATGCGGCGGAGAAGTACAAAGTAATGACGCGGCTGCGGCGCTGACGCCACGACGGCGTCTTACCTTTGAAGGTGCTGAGCCGAATGCGGAGCATGCGCATGCCGGCCGTACCGCCCCCGTACATTACGAACAGGTACTGATAAATTGCCCAGAAGACGATAGCCGCCCCCGCGGCCATCAGAAGTAATGGTTTGCCGACGATCAGATTCGGCGCCAGCTTGTGCGCAGCTCCAGACAGCACTCCGAACGCGGTGGTGACCACGACACAATCGATCACTCCGGCGGCGATGCGTCTGGAAACGGCCACCGGCGCGAGCGGCAACTCAATGTGATCGGCGGCGGGAGTCGCAGCTTGTTGTTCATCGCGCGCCAGTTGCAGACCGTCGAGCAGAGGAGTTGTGGGGAAGGCCTGAAGCTCCTCGGGGACGTCGAGGATACGCGGCGCCTCTGAAATCACCGGATCGGCCAGGCGATTACTCGGCGGCTCGGGGACGATGGGTCGCGGAAAAGCGATGACCTTCGGCCGGACTCGTGGAGGTGGCGGGAGCGGAGCGGATTCCGGTTCAGCCGCGGCTTCCATCGGCACTGCGGTATCGACTGATACGGGCGACGCGAATAGCGCAAAATCCTGCACCGGCATGGCTGCCGCGTACAGCGGAATTTCGCCAGAGCTCGGGTGCACAGACAGCTCCGGCGCAGTCTCGCGATTGTGGAACTGCGGCTCCTCCGCCAAGGAATCCGAAACGAAATTGTCGGGAGCAGAGACAGCTTCGGCAGCCGGCGCCGTTTCCATTGGCGGAAAGGGAAACCGCATACTGAAGGCGCCTTCAACGCGCCGGCCGCGGCGGTTGCGATAACCGGCCACGCGCGCCTGGATTTCCTCCCGCCAGATGTCGTTGTGCTCCTGCGACGATGGGACATTATCGGAAGCGAAGGATGGCAGTTCCATGACAATGGTGGCGCGTGTGATTCCCGTGAGCGGTCGATCTGCAATTGCGTTTTGCTTGCCGGTAACGCTACGTGCTAACTTGCAAGGTCACCCTCAACCATATGCACCGGCCGACCTCAACGCGTCAGGCGACGCCGCGCTGAGGATCCGGGGTTAAGGGACGCAAGCCCCTCAATGATCTCCCGCATTCGATTTATTACCACGGCGCTGTTCCTGTGTCAGCTGCTACTCGGCCCGGGTATGTTAACCATTCAGTTGCACGCCGCACCACCCCAGGAATCTTCGTCGCAAATTGCGGGCCAGGCGCAGTCTTCGACGACGAAAGCGACCAGTACCCAGGCGCCGGCGCAGCAGAATCCAGGCGCAGCCGACAGCGGCGATTCCAGCACCCAGCAGCGTGTACCGGCTCCTTCGCAGGTTACGGTCACGAACGATAGCGGACAGGAAGACGGCCTCACCGAGCAGCTTATTCAACAGGAGCTGAGCGCCGGAGACAGCGATCAGCAGTTGGGGCCGCCGCGTCCGGCCATGAACGTACCTTTAGGGCGTAATGAGGTGCTGATTCGGGCCGACGAACAGGAGAAGGTAGGCGACATTTACCACGTTCGCGGTCACGTGGAGATCCGCTTTGGGCTTGACACGCTGCACGCCGACCAGGCGACCTACGATTCCACCACCGGTCAACTGACGGCGGTCGGGCATGTCGTCTACGACAGCACCCGCCACAACGAGCACATCGTGGGCACTCGCGGCACCTATGATGTGAGCCGCGACACCGGCGTTTTCTACGACGCATCCGGTTCAACGGGAGTGAAGATCAAGAACCGGAACATGTATCTCACCTCTTCCAGCCCGTTTTTCTTCTCCGGCAAGGTGGTGCAGAAACTCGGCCCCGACCTTTACCGTGTGAACGACGGCTACGTTACCTCCTGCCAATCGGCCAGGCCCAAGTGGCAGTTCGATTCGCAAACGGCCACGGTGGAGGTGGGAGGCGAGGCGGTGATGCAACACGCGATCCTGAAGATCCATGGCATCCCCTTCTTTTACTTTCCCAAGCTGAAACATCCGGTCGACACTTTCGGACGCCAGAGCGGATTTCTCATTCCTGAGATCGGCGATTCTACGAGCCGCGGCTTCATCCTGGGTGACGGCTACTACTGGGCTATCAATCGCAGCATGGACGCAACCATCGGCGGGTATCTTTACGGGTCGCGCGGCCCGGCCGAGGTCGACAATTTCCGGGCGCTGGGCTCGGACTACATTGTGCAAGCCCAGTTCTACGCGGTGCAGGATATCAAGGGCTATCCCAACTCCAGCCACCAGGACCAGGGGGGCCAGGAGTTAAAGCTGAGTGCCTTCAAACAATTCGCGGACGGTTTTCGGGGCGTGCTGTCGGTCGACTATCTGTCGTCGTACCTGTTTCGTCTGGCATTCGGGCTGGCGTACACCGAGAGCATCAACTCGGAGGTGCGCTCTTACGGCTTCCTGATGAAAGACTGGAACGGCTACGGCCTGGGATTTCTGGCGTCCAGTTATCAGAACTACGAAAGCGCGACGCCCGGCGATTACATTCAGATTGTTCATTCGCCCAGCATGGAGTTCTCGACCGTGGAGCGGCCGTTCAGCCGGACCAACTTTGTGTACGCGTACGACGCAGCCGTGGAAGGCGTGTCGAGGAATGAGCCGGGCTTTGAGACGGCGCCGATCGTGGGGCGCGCCGACGCCGCTCCCTATTTCGCATGGCCGAAGCTGTTCAAGGGTTGGACGCTGCGCCCGGAAGTCGGCGTTCGCGAGACCTATTACAGCGAGCGGCTGGAACCGGTTCCGAACTCGGTCATGGGCGAGGCGGTGCACGATGCCATCAATCGCAATTCGGCCAATGCCTCGTTCGAGCTGCGGCCGCCCACGATCGGAAAGATCTTCAGTCAGAAGCCCTTCGGCAGAGTGCTGAAACACACCGTCGAAGCTTATGGCCTGTACCGCTATCAGACCGGCATTGACAACTTCAGCCAGATCATCCGCTTCGATCAGCGCGACATTCTGGTCGACACCAACGAGGTTGAATATGGCATCATCAACCGGCTGTATGTGAAAAGGGCATCGCAGATCACGCCTTGCACGGCGAAGAAGCTGGAGGCCTTAGGGGCAAAAAACCTGGTCTCGACCAGCAAGAGCAGTGACAAAACCAAAGAAGAGAAGAATTGCGCGGCAGACACGACTCCGTCGGGCAACGTGATCACCTGGCGGCTGGCGCAGAAATATTATGCCAATCCGACCTTCGGCGGGGCGCTGGTTCCGGGACAGCGCAACGTTTTCGACAGCACCATCGATCTCACCGGCATCGCGTTTCTAACCGAACCGAGAAGCCTCTCGCCCATTATCTCGCGGCTCAACGTGCAGTCAGGATCGATCGATTTCCAATGGGCAGTCGACTACGACACGGTGCTGGGTCACATGAATGCCAGCGCGCTATTTGCCGGATATCGCTGGGGGAACTGGTATCTGAACGGCGGCCAAACCTACATCAACGCGCCTGGGGAGTCGACCATAACCTCGAGCGGCGTGGTCACGCCGGCGGTCTTCAATCAGTGGCGAGTGGGCACCGTTTATGGCAACCTGAACCGTCCGGGACTCAACGCCGGCTTCACCCTCGGCTACGACTCGCAGTTTTCTTATCTGCAGAATGCGACCATCCAAACCAACTACAACTGGGATTGTTGCGGCATCGCCTTCGAGTACACGCGTTGGAAATTTCCCGGCATCAGCGATGAAAACTCCTATCGCTTCACCTTCAGCCTGGCCAACGTGGGCAGCTTCGGAAACTTCAAGCGCCTCTACCGGCTGTACTGAGCATGACCAGGGCTTTCGGCAAATCTATAATGTGACGGTGCAGATTTCGTCTCTATCGCCGTTCCCGGATCAGAAGGAAAAGTTACAGGCGCTGCAATCATGTGTTCGCTCGCTGGGGCGTTTGCTGATCGCATACTCCGGCGGGGTTGACTCGGCATTCCTGGCTTGGGTCGCGAGTCGCGAGTTGGGCAGCGGCATGCTGGCGGTGCTCGCCGATTCGCCCAGCCTGGCGCGCTCGCAAATGCGGGACGCGATTGCCTTTGCCGAAGAGCAGCACATTCCGCTGGCGGTTATTACGACACAGGAGATGGAGCGCGTCGAGTATCGGCGCAACGACCACAATCGCTGCTTCCACTGCAAGGATGAACTCTTCACCGTGATGGAAAGCTACCGGCGGCACAAGGGTTTCGACACGATCGCATATGGCGTCAACGTCGATGATCAGGGCGACTATCGGCCCGGGCAGAAGGCGGCACGCGACCATGGCATCGCCACGCCGCTGCTGGACGCCGGCCTCGCGAAGGACGACATTCGCCAACTTGCGCGAGAAGCGGGGCTGCGCGTCTGGGACAAGCCGGCCTCGGCGTGCCTCTCGTCTCGCATTGAATATGGCCGGGCAGTGACGCCGGAAGCCTTGACGGCGGTCGAGCGCGGCGAAGACGCGCTGCGCGAGTTGGGGTTCCGACAGGTTCGCGTCCGGCATCATGGTGAAATCGCGCGGGTTGAGATTGCCCCCGACGAGTTGCCGCGCGCCTTGACGCCAGAGATGGCGGCGGAATTCACGAGGATTCTCAAGAGCCTCGGTTTTTCCTATGTGACTCTCGATCTGGAGGGCTTTCGCTCCGGCTCCATGAACGCGCTGTTGCCGCTGGAGCGCCTGCAAAAGGCTTGAGCCGGGCCGAAGAGGCCGCCATGAGATAATTGCGTTTGAGACTTCCCCCCGAAAGGCGGTTTTTTCCACTTTGTTTTTGAATCGCGTAGCAATCGTGTGCCTGCTGCTGTGCACGGGGGCACTGGCACAGTCCAGCGTGCCTCCCCTGTCTCCCGAAGTGAATGAGCACATCCAGCGGCAGATTCGGGCCTACTTCAATATCCCGCCCGACGTTGACATCAAGATCGGCACACCGTCGGCCAGCGAGTTTCCCAATTACGAGCTGGTGCCCGTGACCATCAGCCGCGGCGAAAAAGTGCAGAAGACCGAATTTCTGCTCTCGAGTGACGACAAGACACTGGTGCGGTTCACCAAGATCGACCTGACCAAGGATCTTTATGCCGAGACCATGAGCAAGATCAACCTCACCGACCGGCCGGTGCGCGGTAATCCGCAGGCGAAGGTGACCGTCGTCAATTTCGACGACTTCGAGTGCCCGTTCTGCGCGCGCATGCACCAGACGCTGATGAGCGAGATTCTGCCGGAATACGGGAACGAGATCAAGATCGTGTACAAGGATTATCCGCTGGTGCAGATCCACCCTTGGGCGGAACATGCCGCCATTGATGCCAATTGCCTGGCGAAAGAGAGTGGGACGGCTTACTGGCAGCTCGCGGATTACTTACATGGGCACCAGCGGACCATAGCCGGAGGACAGGCGACGTCGCCGGCAGCCGATAGCGACCTGGATAAGATCACGCTCGATTTCGGCCAGAAGAATGGCGCGAACATGGACCGGCTGCAGGCGTGCATCAAGGCACAATCGGACACGATCGTGAAGGCTTCGATCGCCGAGGGCGACAGCTTGGGTGTGGGCGCGACGCCGACGGTGTTTATCAATGGCGAGCGCCTGGAGGGTGCAGTCGATGCCGCCGATGTTCGCGCGGCGATAAATCGTCAACTGCTGGCGCAAGGCATACAGCCTCCGCCTCCGCCTCCAGCGCCCACCCCGGCTCCGACGATGCCGCCGATGGCTCCGCCGAAGCCGGCGGGGCAGTAGATGGGATTCCGGCTGCCCAGGCGCAGCCCGTGGTTAAGTTTGTGCCTCCAGGAGGGGCAACGTTGCAATTGAAACCCGCAAGACCAAGGCTTCTCGTTGGCGCGTCATTGGTTTCGCTGGCGATGTTGCTGGCAAGCGTAGGCTGTTCGAACAAGGAAGTGGGCAGTGATGTAATGGCCACGGTCAACGGCCGCAAGATCACGCGCACCGAAGTTCAAAAGTATTACGACACGCAAGTAGCCGATTCTCCGCAGAAGCTCAGCGCAGAGCAGGCGGACACGCTGCGGCTGAACATCCTGACCCAGCTCATCAACGACGAAATCCTGATGCAGCGCGCGGAAAAGTTGGGCCTGCTGGCGACCGACGAAGAAGTCAACGCCAAGCTGACCGAGATCAAGGCGCCGTTCACCCAGCAGCAGTTCGATCAACGTTTGAAGGACCGCAACCTTACCCTGGATGACTTCAAACGCGATTTGCGGCGCTCGCTCACCATCGACAAGGTGATGAACAAGGAAGTCACGTCGAAGATCAACATCACCGACGACGACATCACCAGCTATTACGACCAGCACAAGGCCGAGTTCAACCTGATCGAGCCGCAATATCATCTGGCGCAGGTGCTGGTCACGACCCAGCCCAACCCGCAAGTCAAGACCATGAAGGCGCAGAACGAGGCCGAAGCCCGCAAGAAGATCCAGATGGTGCAGAACCGGCTGGACAGCGGCGAGGATTTCGCGACGGTTGCCATGACCTACTCCGAGCAGCCGGAGACCGCGCAAAACGGCGGCGACCTGGGATTTATCCCGGAATCTTCGCTGAAGGCCGACAAGACGGCTTTCGACGCGATTTCCAAGCTGAAGCCGGGCCAGTATACCGCGATCCTGCCGGTCACCGATCCGAACAGTCATCAGATCTTTGGCTTCCGTATTGTCAAGTTGATCAGCAAGGAAGCGGCGGGCCAGCGCGAACTGAACGATCCGCGGGTGCAGCAGGCCATCCGGGAGCAACTGCGTGACCGGCGCGAGCAACTGCTGAAAGCGGCTTACTACGAAACGGTTCGCGACAAGGCCACGGTAACCAACTACTTCGCCGAAGAGATCCTGAAAGACGCCGCCAACATGAAGTAGGCCGGCGTTTCCTTCCAAGCCTCCAAAAACATGAAAGCCGGAGTCCAGTGGCTCCGGCTTTGGGGTCTGTAAACGAACCTAAAGGATGGGTCCGAAGTTCTAGAACAGCTTGCGGCGTAGAATGCCCGCTAAGCCGAGGGCACCGGAGCCGAGCAGAAGGATGCTGCTGGGCTCAGGCGTAGTGCCGGTGTTGGGAGTTCCGTTCACCGTGAAGGCTTCCGAAGGAATCGTTCCCACGGAGTTCTCAGAGGCCGTGGAGGCGCCGGAGTTCTCGTCCCAGAAGATCGGGTCGCCGTCGTTGACGACCGCGTTCTCCAGGTTCAGCCAGTAGGTTCCGCCCGACAGGCTGACTGGGGTCATGCCGCTGGACGACTCCAGGCACACGTTGTAGCCGTACTGGTTGGCCGAGCAGGCGCTCTGCGAGAAGTTAACGACCTGGTCGGAATAGGTCGTGCCGCCGAACTCAGACGAGGTGATGGCAACTTCCGCGTTCTCCAGAACGTCGCCTGGGAACGTCCAAGCATAGAAGTCAACGCCGGTCACGGTGCCGCCGCCGGAGCCAACTGTGAAGGTGTCGCTAACCACGAAACCGAAGTTGATGGTCCAGCCGTCGGTCGTGCCGTTCACAGGACCGTTGCTGTAGAGGGTCTGCGCGGCGGCGGGAATTACTGCCAGCGCGAGCACGGCAATCAAAGCGATACGGATTCTCAAGGAAGGATCCTCCTTTGGTTTTGGAGTGTGACGGTAGCTGAGAAACCGGAAGGACCGGGGCTCAGCGACGCACTTCATCGACAATGAAGTAGCTCCGACGGCGGAGATACACCCGCGCCGTTCAGGATCTTCCACCCTGATCAACGCGACATTGTGATGTCAGCTGTGCCTCGACTCGAAAAAGTAAAGATTGAACGACCAGCGCCGCGAGGAGTCGGGGACAAGAGGCCGGCGCCGGAAAGTTTAACAGGGCGTGATCTCAGAACCATTTTGGAACGAAGATCCTTGTTCTGCCTTTCGCAGAGAGCCCTGTACTCTTTCTGTGCAAGAACTGCTGATGGATGGAATTGCAATTACACTGCCGCGCTAACTGCTAGAAAAGTCGCTTGAAGAGAATAAGCTGTTGCAACTGGTTGCAGTAAAGTTCGCAGGAATTACCAGCAGCAAAGGGTATATTTCCCAAATTGGGAAAAACTGTGCTTGCACTGAAGCCAAACAGACTAGGTTTTTCTTTCCTAATTTAGGAATAATGAGAAGAGTTTTGCCGCTGAATTCATACCACCTATCCGGCACCGGAGAAGCTATGCGGTTCGCAGCTGAATTAGCGCCTTCTCCAGATCAGCTATTAAGTCTTCGGTGGTTTCCAGTCCAATATTCAAGCGAACGATCCTATACCCATAGCCCGGCCTGCCCTTGTAGCTGCTGAAATCATAAGCAACCGCCAGGCTGGCGACGCCTCCCCAGCTATAGCCGACATTGAAGAGTTCCAGCGCATTCACAAAATTCAGTACCTGCTGCCGGGTTATTCCATCGCGCAGCACGATGGAGAACACACCCGTCGCCCCGGTGAAGTCGCGCTTCCAAATCTCGTGCCCGGGGCAGGTATCGAGCGCAGGGTGCAGTACCCGGTCAACTTCGGGGCGCGAAGCCAGCCACCTCGCCACAGCGAACGCGGACGATTCAATCGCTTTCAGCCGGACGGCCAGCGTCTTCAGGCCGCGTAGGGCCAGGCTGCAATCGTCGGGCGATGCAGCGCAGCCGATCAGCTGGTGAGTGGCTCCCAGTCGGCGATAAATCTCTTGATCGCGCACGGTGACCGATCCCAGCAACAGGTCACTGTGTCCTCCGATGTACTTGGTGAGAGCCTGCATCGTGACGTCGACGCCGTGGGCGAAAGCGTCGAAGTACACTCCCGCAGACCAGGTGTTATCGAGCGCAACCAGCACTCCGCGCGCGTGCGCGGCCCCGGCGATCGCGGGCACATCCTGGACGTCCATCGTGATCGAGCCCGGGCTCTCGCACCAGATCAGTCGCGTGTTCGACTGAATCAAGTCGGCAATACCAGCGGCAATGCCCGGCGCATAGTAGCCGGCCTCGACGCCGAAGCGCCGCAGCACATTATTGGCCAGCTTACGGTTAGGACCGTAGACGCTCTCGGGGAGCAGCACATGATCGCCGGCGCTGAGCAGCGCCAGGTTGATCAACGAGATTGCCCCTTGACCTCCGGCGGTGATCAGGGTACGGTAACCGTGCTCCAGCTCACAAACTTGCCCGGCGAGCTCCAGGGTGGTCGGGGTGCCGAACAATCCATAGGTATACCCCGCGTCGTACTGATCCCAGGAGTCGTTGACGGCTGCGGCATCGGCGAAAAGCGTGGTTGAGCCGCGATAAGTGGGAAAAACCAGAGAACGAAAGCCCTGGGGAGCCTGTGAGTCGGAGTGAATCAGCCGCGTCTTCCAGTCCTTCTGCATCGCAATATTATAGGAGGGCTAAGGTGATTGCTTGCCGCGTGACACGCAAGTTGCAGCCGGAGAGCGCGAAAAGTGGCGCCGCCGGCGGCAAAATACGTTATGCTTATGTGAGGAGTAACTATGCTCGATAACCTGTTTCAACCGATGCACCTGCTGGTGATTCTCTTCATCGCGCTGCTGGTGTTTGGTCCCAAAAAGCTGCCCGAACTCGGTAAAGGACTGGGCGAAGGCATTCGCAGCTTCAAGGATTCGATGAACGCCAAGGACCAGGCCACTACGCCCACTGAGGGAGAGAAAAAGCCGTAGTGCCGGCCCGTCATTTCGCTGCCTTCATCCATGCCTGACATTCTCTTTATTCTTGTTCTGGCGCTGGTGATCTTTGGGCCCAAAAAGCTGCCCGAGGTTGCGCGGCAGATTGCCAAGTTCCTGGCGCAGATGCGGATGATGCGCGACGACTTGAAGCACCAGATGGAGCGCGAGCTGCTTAAGATCGAGCTCGAAGAGAAGCAAAAAGCCGTAACCCCGCCGCCGGTGGTCAGCGCGCCGGAGCCGGTTCCGGCGCCCCAGCCGAAAAGCCTCCCTGAAGGCACTGCCTCCCTGACCAGTTAGTCGGAACTCCTTCCTGACACAAACGTCGCTAGGGTTTGCCTGCAACTAGTGGTAAAGTTCTCCCTGCTTTGCCAACTGGAAGGCAAGCGGTTCCATGTCCCTTTCCCTCGACAGTCGTTGTTGTGGCAGCGTGTATGTGATCCGGTGCTACGGCCGGATTGGCGCCGGCGACGAAGTTTCGATGCTCGAGGCCGCCATCAACCGCAGCCTGCAGGAATTCACCCGGCTGGTGATCAATGTCTCCGATGTGTCGCGCGTCGACAGCACCGGGCTGGGAATGCTGGTGCGCTTTCTGTCGCACCTTCGCCGCCGGGGAGGCGATTTGCGTATTGCTTCGCCGCAACCTTTTCTAGCGGGCATCCTGCAAGCCACCAAACTCGCAACCATCCTGCGCGTGTACGACACGGAAGATGCGGCGATCGTCTCGTTTATGAAGGACCCGCCCATGCGAGTCGCCGACAGCAAACCCGTCGGTCCGCTGGTACTGTTTGTCGATCGCTCGCCGGACCTTTGCGCCTTCGCGCGGACCTTGCTCAACACCCACGGCTACGAGGTTATCTTCGCGTGCCACATCTACGATGCGCGCCTTCTGCTGGCGGCGAGCGATGTCAGCTATCTGGTGCTTGGTCCGGATGCTTTTCCTATGTCCACGGCGGAGGAAGTTGCCTCGCTGCAATCGCTGGCCCCGTCGGCGACAACCGTTCTGCTGGAAAGCAGCTTCAAAATCGAGGATCCCGAGCGCGCCGGCTCAGAGCTGTTGGGAAAAATGCAGGCGCAGGCGTAACGGTTACGCTTCCCTGAGCATCTACTCACGGGCAAATCCAGGTTTGAGATTCGGAGGAGATATGAAGCAGATAATAGTCGCGGGAATTCTGTTGGTCGCCGCCTCGACCGTGTGGTCACAGGACGCTAAGGAGCCTTCCGCATCGGCCAGCAATCCAGTCGTTACCGCGGTGCAGCAGATGGAGCAGCGCTTTGCGAAAAACCTCGTTGCGGCGGCGGAGGAAATGCCCGCCGAGAAATACAGCTACAAGCCGACACCGGAGCAGATGAGCTTTGCTCACCTCATGGTTCACGTCGCCGAAGCGAACAACGGTTTTTGTTCTGCGATTGGCGGCGAGAAACACGAAGTGACGCTGAGCGAGACTGACTCGAAGCAGACACTCGTCGGCGCGGTCAAGGATTCGTTCACGTATTGCCAGCAAGTTCTGGACAAGGCTGACGACAGCCATCTCGGCCAGAATGTTGCTTTGTTCGGTCACGACACCACGCGCGCGGCGGCCTTGATTCGATTGGCGTCGAGTTGGGCCGATCATTACGGCACCGCCGCCATGTATCTCCGGCTCAACAACCTGCTGCCGCCCAGCGCAACGAAGTCAGAGCATAAATAACCTGCGCAGATACAGTACGTAACTGGCCTCTCGGGTAAATTACCTAAGCGTCGTATTTCGCTTGACGGACTATCGGAAACTGCTAGAGTTTATCCACTCTCGCCACATTTAACGCGCCGGTAACAGCTGACGCCATTTCTGAGACTGCCTGACAGCCAGGTTGCTGCCGGGCTGCGTCACGCCTGCGTCAAGTTCTCTTCGTCGTCGTCCCAGGTTCGCAAAAGCTAACCTCCGCCGGAGCATCGGCGACAACAGGGCTCTTCGCGAGTCGCAGGAGTAGCTATGTCTCAAAATGAGAAAGCAGTATATCCGCGTCGACGTAAACCTAGCTTAATGACGGCGCCGCTGGTGCCAGCGTTGGTTCTGATGCTGGTGGGCGGAGTGCAAGGCTCGTCGGGCGCGCACGATCCCGGAGTGCGTGGGGGAGCACCCGGCGCCGGAACCCCAATCGCGGGCCTTACCACGGACCAGTTGGCATTCTTCAATGCCGGTGTCACCAACTTCGAGGAGATCGATTCGGTTACCGGCAGCATCGGCAATACGGGCAATGGACTGGGACCGCGATATAACGGCGAAGGCTGCGCGCAATGCCACGCCCAGCCGGCAACCGGCGGTACCAGCCCGTTCGTGAATCCGCAGGTTGCCGCCGCTACCGATCAGGGCGCGAGCAACCAGGTTCCGTTCTTCATCACCTCGAACGGGCCGGTGCGGGAAGCGCGGTTTCCGTACACGTCTTCGGGTACGCCCGACGGCGGTGTACATGATCTGTACACCATCACCGGCCGGGTGGACGCTCCCGGTTGCAACATTCAGCAACCGAACTTCAATCAGGCGCAGCAGCAGAACAATCTGATCTTTCGCATCCCGACTCCCCTCTTTGGCGACGGATTGATCGAAGAAATTTCCGACGCCAGCATCATTAACAACATGAACAGCAACACCCAGCAAAAGCATTCGCTGGGAATTGCCGGAAGTCCAAACACCAGCGCGAACGACGGTACGATCACGCGCTTCGGCTGGAAAGCGCAGAACAAGTCGGTGGAAGTTTTCGCCGGCGAAGCCTACAACGTCGAGGTCGGCGTAACCAACGAGATGTTCAACACCGAGCGCGACCAGACGCCGGGTTGCCAATTCAACCCCACGCCGGAAGACAGCACGAACTTCGACTCCAGCGGCACAGCGTTGCCCAGCGACATCGTGCGCTTCGCGATGTTCATGAAAATGCTGGACCAGCCGACGCCCGGTCCGGGCTCGCCGTCAACCCAGCACGGCAGCCAGGTCTTCAGCCAGATCGGCTGCGCGCTGTGCCACAATCCATCGTTCACTACCGGGCAGTCGACGGTGTCGGCGCTGAGCAACGTCCAGGCAAATCTGTACTCGGATCTGCTGCTGCATCACATGGGGCCCGGCCTCGCCGATAACGTCAGCCAGGGAGCTGCCGCTGGAGATCAGTTCCGTACGGCGCCGCTATGGGGCCTCGGCCAGCGGATCTTCTTTATGCACGACGGCCGGACGTCGGACCTGGTGCAGGCGATTCAGGCGCACGCCAGCAACGGCAACCATCAATATCCCAGCTCCGAAGCCAATGCGGTGGTGAATAACTACAACCACCTTTCCAGCTCTTCACAGCAGGACCTGCTGAATTTCCTGCGCTCGTTATAGAAGACGCGATTCTGCCGGACGCCCATTTAGCGCCTAAAGCCGATGGGCGTTCCGGCAATTTTGGATCTGTCGTTGCTGTGCTAGTCGAAGAGGTTTTCTTTGACCAGCTTCTGTCCCGCCAGCGCCGAATAACATCCCCAGATGGCCATAGCCGCGACGAGTCCAAGGATGAAGAGCGCGTTGCCGGCGTACCAGGCCGATAGATCGGTTGTTACCGGAAGGTTGCCGATAAGGTCGACCGTGAAGATACCGACGGCGAGAGCTACGAATCCGAAGCGCAGTACCATGAACGCGGCGACTCCATACACCGCGGCATACATGGGCACGACGTATAGCAGGTGGTGCTCGCTGTAAGATTTGATGAGCGTCCAGAAAGCGACGAAGGCGATGGCCGCCAGCCATGGCTTGCGCAGAATCACGCGAAAGGCAAACATCAGGAAGAAGAAAGCCAGCGTGGCCTGCACCGAAGCCGCGGCATGCCACAGGCAAGAGCCGAGAAGCCTGCGCGGGCCAAACAGGAAGTCGGTCGAAACGAAGTTCGGTTCAGCGGAGATGTGCCGCAGAGCCAGGCTCCCAATCTCAAAAATCAAACCCCAGCTGATCCCAAGGATCGTGCCGAACAAGACGTCGCGTCCTACCAGCGGGTCGCGAATGCGCCCCGCCATCAGGCGGCTCCAGGAGATGATGGCGTGCGGCCAATGCTTGCGCACATAAGGCTCGATGGCGAGATAGACCACGTAGAACACTGCTGAGAGGAAGATCGCCCCGCTGGCCGCCAGCACAAAAAGCTCGAAGGTTCCGAGGCTGGGCACAAAGTGCGCGCCCAACAACCACACCAGCATCTCCAGCGTGAACATGAGGAAGCCAAGCTTGAGCGCG
>Ga0335074_10006881_pt1 | contig 15793 bp, 8 predicted proteins | sample Lox_Sample_23_FD_206715 | JGI IMG/M metagenome (GOLD analysis project Ga0335074, IMG submission 206715) | Soil microbial communities from Loxahatchee National Wildlife Refuge, Florida, United States - Lox_Sample_2.3 | ecosystem: Environmental > Terrestrial > Soil > Wetlands | place: USA: Florida... | reverse complement strand
CTTTGAAGTGGGCGATTTTATTGACCGGATGTGCCGCATCCGCATGGTCGCCCGCGTGCGGCATGGCGCCGTGATACCCGTGGTGCACATCAAAATGATTGTTCACATGGCCCCGGAAATGGGCGGGGCCGTGGAACCAGGGGCCAGCCCCAATAAATATGCCGTTCACGAACCATTCCGGTCCGTAGTAGCCGTAGGGAGCGCAAGCGTAAGGAGGATAATCATAATACCCATAGGGACAAGCCGGCGCGGCGCCAATGCTGACGGCCACCTGGGCTTGTAAATTCGGGGCCGTCACCGTGAGAGCAGTGGCAGCCATAAAAATACCCGCGATCGCTGCAAGACAAATATTTTTATAACTCTTCATTGTCGTCCTCTGACAATTAGATCCTGTGGCGGGAGAGGCTGTTTCCGTTTGTAACGTTAATTTGTGTTCAGCTCGGGTCAAAAAGCGATGCTATCTTGAGGGTGAGAGCATCCGATCATCATGGCTGAGAGCGTTGAACCTACCGAAGGGATGTTCCCCACACTCGACGAGGCGCAAATTGCGCGCCTTATGCCGCTTGGCCAGGAACGGCGTTTTGCGGCGGGCGAAATAATCTTCGACCAGGGCGATTCCGAGCATGGCTCTTTCGTGGTATTGGACGGCAGCATCGAGCTGGCCAGTGTCCTGAATGGGCAAGAGGCGTCGCTGGCCGTGCATGGCGTAGGGAAATTCACGGGCGAAGTGAGCCAGCTCTCCAACCGCCGCGCCCTGGTGAGATGCCGCGCCCGCACACCCAGCCGTCTGCTCGAAATCAGCCGCGCCAACCTGCAAAAGATCATGCAGAACGACCCCGCGCTGGGTGAAGTCTTCCTGCGCGCGTTCATCTTGCGCCGCGTTTTTCTGATTAGTCACTCGGTGGGCGACGCGGTGCTGATCGGTTCGTACAATTCCGCGGACACCTTGCGGCTGCGGGCGTTTCTTTCGCGCAACGGCCATCCGTTCACGTATGTGGATGTGGAAAAAGATGCGGACGTTCAGGAAATGCTCGACCATTTCGGCGTCCAGGTGTCGGACATCCCGGTGCTGATCTGCCGGGGCGAGCTGGTGCTCCGCAATCCCAGCAATTCCGAAACCGCGGTCTGCTTCGGCCTGAATGAAGGGATCGACGAAGGCAGCGTATACGATTTGATCGTGGTGGGCGCCGGTCCCAGCGGCCTGGCGGCGGCCGTTTACGCCGCATCGGAAGGGCTGGACGTGCTGGTGATCGAAAGCAACGCCCCGGGCGGCCAGGCCGGATCGAGTTCGCGGATTGAAAACTATCTCGGCTTCCCCACCGGGATTTCCGGGCAGGAACTGGCCGCGCGTGCATTCGTGCAAGCGGAGAAATTCGGCGCGCGAATCGCCGTGGCGCGGTCCGCGGCCGCCCTGAAATGCGCCCGTCCACCTTATGCCATTCAATTAGACGACGGCGGCTTGATGCAAAGCCGCAGCCTGATCCTGGCTACCGGCGCTCAGTATCGCAAATTGAATCTGCCCAACCTGTCTCAATTCGAAGGCGCCGGAGTCTACTACGGGGCTACTCAAGTGGAGGCGCAGGTGTGCGCGGATCAGGACGTCGCGATTGTGGGTGGAGGAAATTCCGCGGGGCAGGCGGCCATGTTCTTGTCCACAGTCGCCAGGCACGTGTACTTGCTGGTGCGCGGGCCGGGCCTCAGCGAGACGATGTCGCGCTATCTGATTTCCCGCATCGAAGCCTGCCCCACCATCACGCTGAAGAACTTCACCGAGATCGAGGCGCTCGAAGGCAACGGGCATCTGGAGCGCGCGCACTGGCGCAACAACCGCACGGGCGAGCGCTTCGCCTGCGACACGCATCACCTGTTTCTGATGACCGGCGCGTGTCCCAACACCGCCTGGCTGAATGGCTGCGTGGCGCTGGACGCCAAGCAGTTCATACGGACCGGCCAGGATGTAGCTACCGATTGGCCGCTGCACCGGGCGCCCTACCTTCTTGAAACCAGCCTGCCGGGCGTGTTCGCGGTGGGCGACGTTCGCGCCGGCAGCATGAAGCGCGTGGCGGCGGCGGTGGGAGAAGGCTCCATGGCGGTTCAGCTGGTGCACAAATTTTTGGCCGAGTAATTATTCGGAGAGTGATATCGTTCTTAGGATGCAACTCTCACGCTTGGGCGTTTTTCTTGCAGCCCTGAGCATCGCCTCCGGGCAGCCCGATTCCGGGCGAACCGATTACGAAACCCGTTGCGCGCGCTGCCACGGCGCGGATGCCTCCGGCGGCGAAAGCGGTCCGAACATCCAGGCGCAAATTGCCGCGCGCAGCGTCAATGAACTGGCCGCCTTCCTGCGCGTGGGACGGCCCGCGGCGGGGATGCCCGCGTTCGATTTGCCGGCCGAGGAGATGGCGGGCCTGACCGCGTACCTGCGTACCCTGGCCCCTATGTCGCGTAGCGCTCCAGCGGCCATCGTTCGGAAGAAAATCGAGCTTACCAGCGGCGACACCATCGAAGGGCAGGTGCTCAATCAAGGGCCGCTCGATCTCCAGCTTCGTACCGACGACAAACGGATTCATCTGCTGCGCAAGTCGGGCGAGCGTTATGCCGAAGTGACCTCGCAAACCGATTGGCCGGCGTATAATGGCGACCCGGGCGGCAACCGCTACAGCACACTCTCGCAAATCGACAAAAATAACGTCCGCACGCTCGCGCCGCGTTGGATTTTCCCCATGCCGAATGTCGCGCAGGTGGAGAACACGCCGCTGGTGGTAGAAGGCATCATGTACGTCTCCAGCGCCAACGAATGCTTCGCTCTGGACGCAGGGACCGGACGGCTGCTCTGGCACTACCGGCGCGCCCGCACCAAGGGGTTGGCAGGCAACGCGGCTATCGGATTCAATCGCGGCGTGGCCTGGAAGGGCGATCGCATCTTCCTGCTCACCGACAACGCGCACTTGATTGCGCTGAACCGCTTCAACGGCGAACTGCTGTGGGAAACCGAAATGGCGGACTGGCATTTGAACTACAACGGCACTGCGGCGCCGCTGGTGGTCGGCGATATGGTGATTTCGGGCACTGCCGGCGGCGATGAAGGCGCGCGCGGATTTCTGGCCGCGTACGACGCGGCTTCGGGAAAAGAGGCCTGGCGTTTCTGGACCGTGCCGCAGCCTGGCGAGCCGGGATCGGAAACCTGGAGCGGCAAGGATACCGAGCATCGCTCGGGCGATACGTGGATGACCGGCACTTACGACTCTGAGACCGACACTGTGTTCTGGGCGGCCGGCAATCCCGGGCCTGACTTCGACGGCGACCAACGCTCGGGCGACAATCTCTATACCGATTCGGTGCTCGCGCTCGATCCCAGGACGGGCCGGCTCAAATGGCATTTCCAATTCACCCCGCACGATGTTCACGATTGGGATGCGCAGGAACCGCTCGTCGTAGTGGATACCAACTGGCAGGGCGCGCCGCGCAAACTGCTGCTGCAGGCGAATCGCAACGGCTTCTTTTATGTGCTGGACCGGACCAACGGGCAGCTACTTCTTGCGAAACCGTTCTTGAAGAAACTCAACTGGGCCGAAGGCATCGCGAAAGACGGGCGGCCCATTCTGAAAACCCTGCCCGAGACGCCAGGCGGCGAAGTGTATGTCTGTCCTGGATTCCAAGGCGGCACAAATTGGTTTTCGACCTCTTTCAATCCATCGACCGGTCTCTACTATTTCCAAGCCCTCGAGCGCTGCAATCTGTTTTCGAAAAATCATGGCGAATGGCAGGCCGGCAAAAGCTACATGGGCGGAGTGGCGCGGCCCGCGCCGGGCGAAAATTTCGAAAAAGTGCTGCGCGCCATCGATATTCAAACCGGCCAGATCCGTTGGGAAGTCCCGCAATCGCCGGGCGCCATCACGGCCTCAGCCGGCGTGCTTTCCACATCTTCGGGTCTGGTATTCTTCGGCGAAAACAGCGGCGCCTTCATGGCCGCCGACGCATCGAGCGGCGCGATTCTCTGGCAGTTTCCGACCAATCAAGTGTGGAAGGCCTCGCCGATGACCTATGAGTTCGATCACCAGCAATACATAGCCGTGGCCGCCGGCGGGGGCATTATCGCGTTCGCGCTTCCGCCGCTACCATAGCAGCTTCAATCCGAACTGGATCTGCCGCGAAGTGGTGGACGTGGCCGTGATCACGCCCGCGGTGGGAGACGGCGTGGAACCAGCCGCCGTGTAGACGACGGTATTGGGCGTCGCGAAGTTGGCGTGGTTGGCGATATTGAAGAACTCCGCCCGGAATTGCAGACGCACACGCTCCGTGATGGTGATGTTCTTGAGAGCGGAGAGATCCAGCTCCGCGATCCCCGGACCATAGAGCGTGTCCCGACCCACGTTGCCGTAGGTTCCGGGCGTCGGCGGAAGAAACGCGTTCGGATTGAAATACTGGTTGGGACCGCCCAGAATGATGGGACCCGTGAAGGCCGGATTGTACGATGGCCGCACCGGATCTCGGCTGTCGCCGTCGTTGGCCGGATCGTATCCCAGGCTCGGAGTGAACGGGATGCCGGACTGCAGGGTTTCAATCGCACTCAGGGCCCAGCCTCCGAGGAACCCCTGCGCCAAGGGTCCCGCGCTGCCGAGCGCCTGATGGCCGTGTCCGAGCGGCAGTTCCCAGGTGCCGTTGAGCACGGCGGAGTGGCGAACATCGGAAGTAGAAGGACCATAGTCGATCTTAGGATTCAGAGGATACATCACAAACCCGGGAGCGTTCGATCCCACGCTGCTGTTGAGCGCCGTGCCGTCGTCCAGGCTCTTCGCGAAAGTATAAACGCCGCGGATCTGGAAGCCGTGCCGGAATCGGTGGTTTACATCCACTTGCAGGGCGTTATAAGAACTCACGCCTTCCGACATCCAGGTAGTCGTGTTCGTCACCGCGGGATTCATCAGCGGCGCTCCGCTGGGGAAATAAATGGTCCCGCCGGCCAGAGACGAAGGGCATGGCGAGGCTGGGCAAATGGTCGGAAAGGGAATATTGGCATCGAGCGACAGAAGCTCGTGATAGCCATGCGATCCGACATACCCCACGCTTAGCGATGTATCCGGCGCGATCTGCTGCTGGACGCGGAAGGTCCAGGAAAGAACCGTCGGCGTGTACGCGTCGGGTTGAATCCCGCTAGGAGAGATTTTGGATCCAGTGGGCAGGGGCGCGCCCGGCGTGATGAGCAGACCATCAAGCGAAACGCTCTTCAGGCTTTCGGTGGCGTTGTAGGGAGCCGATTGATCCAGCCGGTAATCGATGTCGTCCAGCAGCGAGCGGTAGATTCCGAAACCGGATTGGATCACGGTCTTGCCCTTGCCGAACGGATCCCAGGCTAAACCGACGCGCGGCTCGGGCAGAAATTTCGCACGGTTCACCGTGAAGACCGAACCGCCGATCATTGGATCGGTTTGAATGACCCCATTCGAAAACAGATAATTGGAAGCGCGATCGTGCGATTCGTTCCATCCGTTGGTGGACTCGAACCGGAAGCCCACGCGCAGGTCCAGATTCTTGCTCAGCTTGATGGCGTCCTGCACGAAACCCGCGCCCTCCACCGAGCGCCAGCCCAGAGGCGTGGGTGTGGGAACTACGGTGAACGTGGAGATGGAACCTTTCAACAAATTGGTCAGGCTGGAGAAGCTGGCCTGCCCGTATTGATCCTGCGCCAGGTTGTCGTTCGCCTGGATTCGCTGCACCCAACCGCCAACCTCGATCTGATGCGCGCCGACGGTAAACACCACGTGATCGTCGTAGGTAAACAGATTGCGGGCGGCGTCCAGATTGCTGCCGGCATTGGTTCCCGCCGGACCGATTTGCGAGGCCGCGTTTAATGCCGTGCCTCCGCCCACCACCACTGCGCCGATCGGGTTGCCCGCAACCCAGCCGGGAATGTCCACAGGTGTGGCGCCGGTGAAGTAGAAACTGGCGCGCGAAAATCCCACGCGGATCGTGTTCAGAATGGTGGGCGAAAACACGTGCTGCTCTTCGGCGCTAAGCACCTGCTCGCGGATGGTCTCAATCGCCAGGCTCAGCGGATTCGACGAAGGAGTGTTGTCGGCGCTGTCGTCGATGGTGTAAGCGGCGAAAAATGTATCGTTGTTCGAAATGTTGTAGTCCAGGCGCGTGGTGCCGAAATCCTCGCGCACGGTTTGCAGCGGATGGCTGAAAGCCTCGGCGATGCCGCTGCCTAGATCGGGCCCGTTGGGCGCGGGCCACAGCGTAAGCAGCTGCGCCACACCCGGCGCCAGGCCCACGTATTTCTCCACTCCGCTTGAGTTGGGGAGATAGCCGGCGCGCGCTTCCTCGTCGGGAACCAGAGTGACGTCGCTCAACGCCAGATGCTGCCGGTAGCCTTCGTAATTTCCGAACAGAAACAGCTTGTTCTTCTTCAGCGGTCCGCCCACGGACCCTCCGAAATCGTTGCGGCGGAACGGCGGGATGCCGCCCTGATCGAAAAAGTTGCGGGCATCCAGATCGCTGTTACGCAGAAATTCGTAGAGCGTCCCGTGTAATTGATTGGTTCCCGAAGCGGTCACGATGCTCACCTGTCCCCCCGGGCGCTTGCCGTATTCGGCGCCGTAGGTATCGGTGACCACGTTGAACTCGCGCACCGCATCTACGCCGAGCAACTCGCCGCTGGCGCCTCCCGGCGTGATGTTGATCAGCGATGCGCCCGTATATTCAATGCCGTTTAGAAGAAACAGATTTTCCTGCGGACGCCGGCCGGAGACCGCGAACATGTTACCGAGCGAAGAATCGGAGGTTCCCACGCCGCCCGAACGTCCCTGCGTGTAATTGACCACGCTGGGGTTCAACGTAATCAGCTCGTCGAAACTTCGGCCGTTCAACGGCAGATCCTTCACCTGGCGTTCGCTGACCAAACCGGACGTTGGCTCATTGCTCAGTTCCACAGGCGATACGGCGCTTTCGACGGTAACGGTCTGGTTCACTTCCCCGATGGGAAGCGCGAAATCAACGGTGGCGTGTTCGCCCACCACCAGATCGATTCCCCTGCGGGACTGCGACCGGAAATTCTCTTTGGACGCGTCAATCTCATAGCGTCCCACGGGAACCGAGGGAGTGGAATAGCGGCCGGAACCGTCGGAGATCAGCCGCCGTTCGGCGCCTGTTTCCAGATTCTTGACCAGTACGGTGGCTCCTGGAATCGGCGCTCCCGTCTCGTCCTGGACAACACCCCCGACGCTCGCGCCTACAACTTGTCCCAAAAGCAATCCCGTGCAAGCGAGGAAGAGCACCCCGGCGACTAAGCCATTCCTTGAATTCGACATTGTCGATAGAGTATGTCATAATTCCCTAATAGTCAAGTAGTCCCATATTCTAAATAGACAGTGTGAGCGCCCGGCAACCCGGAGATTGCCTTGAATGACCCGAACAAGCGCCGTGTTTGTATCTATTTTCGCTGTTCTGCCCCTCATGGCCCAAGACGACCAAACGATTCGAAACGCCGCTAGCGGCTATAATGGTGCCTACATCACAGGACCGGCATCCAACCCTCTAAGCTATCTTAACGGGACTGCCTACAGGACCACTGGACAAAACTTGCCCTATGATTTTGCCGACTTCGCTCCCATGAGCGCCCTGGATGAGCAGCTTCCAGCCTGGATCGGATTTGGCCTGGAAGAACGGTTGCGCGCCGAGAGCATGGTCAATCAAAGCTTCAAACGCGACAACGTGGACACGTATCTATTGAATCGCTGGCGCTTCCTGATGCAGATCAAACCGGCCAGTTGGCTGCGGTTGGTCGGACAGTTGCAGGATGCGCGCGCGTGGTGGCAGCAACCACCGCTCCAGCCGCCGAACACCAATCGATTCGATCTCAAGCTGGCCTATGCCGAGTTTGGCGATCCCGCGAAACAGTGGATCAGCGTGCGCGTGGGCCGGCAGTTGATCAATTACAACAACACCATCATCGCGGATTCGGAGTGGCGCAATCAGGCGCGTTCGTACGATGCCGTAGCCGCCAATTTCCACTACCAGAATTTCCGCCTCGGGCTCTTCGCCGCTTCGGCCGTCATCCCCATGGACGAGGGCATCAGCCATCACCAGGAAGGCAACAACATCTATGGAGCCTATGGGAGCCTTAATCGGTTCCTCATACGGAATTCAACGCTCGAACCATTCGTTCTGTGGCGCGTCGATCCCAGCGTTGCGGTGGAGACTGCTTCCAAAGCCATTACGGGGCATGAGAGCGAGCAAGCCTACGGCGTTCGCTGGAAAGGCCTGGCTCTTCCCAATTTCGAGTATTCGATCGAAGGCATCCGTGAGGCCGGTACGGACGGCAGCAACGCAATCAAGGCCTGGGGCACTACGGAGGGGATCGCTTATCGCGCCATGCGTTTACTCTGGAAGCCGCGCGCGTTCACACAATACGATTACGCCTCCGGCGACAGGAACCCGCACGACGGCATCCACGGCACGTTCGACACCATGTACCCCACGGCGCACGACCGTTTCGGCATTTCCGACCAATTCGGTTGGCAAAATATCAAGGCTATTCGCGCCGGCGTCACGGTAGAGCCGCACAATCGCTGGACCGTCACGGCCCAATGGCTGGATTTTTGGCTCGCGAGCGCAACCGACGCGCTCTATAATACGTCCGGCGGCGCGATCGTTCGCGATACCCTCGGAACCGCCGGCAGCCACATCGGCAACGAGGGCGACGCGTACACCTGGTACGAATTGAACCGGCACGTCAACGTGGGCGTGGGAGTGGGGCACATCTTCCCCGGCCAATTCTTGAAGACGATGGAGAAGGGACCGAACTTCACCTATCCTTACTTCGCGCTCAACTTCAAGGACCCGGGCACCACGCATTAGCAGGATGATGAAAAGGCCTCACAGGCACGAGTGCCTATGCCACTCGGCTCCGTAATCTGCTGCGTTTGCGTGTAGCACAGACAATCTTGTCTGTGTTTCAGGTCTTGCGGAGCCTTTTTCATCATCCTGTTAGACTCTCCAGGCCAGCGCGCGGGTCCCATGGCGCGTGGCTTTTGTGATAGAAATTGAAGGTGAGATTGGGCGCAAATTATTGATCCGGCACTGAAATTAATGCCCCGAATCACACTGAAGACGCCTCCCGCCGCATGCCTGGCGCTAGTTGCCGCCATGCTGTGTTTCCAGGTGGTAGCCATCGGGCAGACATTGGCCGCGAATGCGCCTGCCCCAGGTGGAGTGGAGCAACATCACGCCATGCTCGCCACCTATTGCTTCCCCTGCCACAATACGCGCGCAAGAATCGGCGGCCTGGCGCTCGAAAGCCTGAATCTCCAGACCGCGGCGGACGACGCCCGCATCTGGGAGAAGGCTCTCCGCAAATTGCGTGGGCATTTGATGCCGCCGCCGGGCAATCCTCAGCCGCCCCCGAAGGATGTGGAGTCGTTTGTCTCCTGGATGGAGACGACGCTCGATTCTCATCCTGAGGGTCCGACGGCGGGTTATGTGCCGATCGAGCGCCTGAACCGCACTGAGTACGCCGCATCGGTGAAGGCCTTGGTGGGTGTGGACGTCAATCCGAAGGATGTCCTGCCGCAGGATATCCAGGTGGACGGCTTCGACAATATTGCGGCTGCCCTGAGCGTTTCACCCGCCTTCCTGGCCCAGTACGTCGCCGCCGCCCGGCACGTTGCGAAACTGGCGATCGGCGATCCCGCCGGCCACGTTGCGAATGTGACTTACTCCATCGCGGCAAACCAGAATAGCGATGAGCCCTTGCCTCCCGGCACGCGCGGCGGCGTCCGGTTCAAGCACGATTTCCCGGCCGACGGCGAGTACCGCATCAGCATTCTCGACCTTGCGCTCGGTCTGTATACCAGCACCGTGGAAAATCCGAGCACGCTGGTAATCATGATCGACGGCAGGATCGTGTTCCGCAAATCCATCGGCGGGCCCGAGGATCTGGCTCTGGCCGACCGCAAGGGAGCTGATGGGCGCGCCGCCATCATGCAGCGGTTCTCTAAGATCCCGGTGCAGATTTCAGCCGGCGTGCACGATATTGTCGTGGCGTTTATCGACCATGCTCCAGTGGAATCGGACGACAACGTCGCCTCTGGCTTCAACGGCATCGGCGTACTCGGCTTTGGAGATGGCAGTAACCGCATGGCGCGGCTTACCAACGGCGTTGAGATCATCGGACCGTTCAACTCCACAGGCGTATCGCAAACTGCCAGCCGCGCGCTTATCTTTGTCTGCGATCCCCACAAAATCGGAGAGCAAGCCTGCGCGAAACGGATTATCGAACATCTGGCGCGGCGCGCCTTCCGCCGTCTTGTTACCGCCGACGACGTCGCGCGCCTCATGCCGTTTTATGAAGCCGGCCGCAAGGATGCGGGAAGCTTCGATGCAGGGATCGAGCAGGTGGTGGCGGCCGTACTCGCCAGCCCGGATTTTCTCTTCCGCGCGATTCGCGCGCCCGAGGGGACGCCTGCCAACTCCGAGTTCGCTCTCACCGATCTGGAACTGGCTTCCCGCCTTTCGTTCTTCCTGTGGAATACCGGACCGGATGAGGAACTGCTGACGCTGGCATCGGCGAACCGTTTAAGCAAGCCCGGCATGCTCGAAAAGCAGGTGAAGCGCATGCTGGCCGATCCCAAGGCATCCAGCCTGGTCACCAGTTTTGCCATGAAGTGGCTGAACCTCACCACTCTCGATCTGGTGCAGCCCGATCCGAAATTGTTCCCGGTGTTCAACGAAACGCTGCGGCACGATTTCTCGAAGGAAGCCGAGGATTTCGTGAGCAGCATTCTTCTCGAAGACCGCAGCGTGATCGATCTCCTCACTTCCAATCAGACATTCCTCAATGACCGGCTGGCGCGCCTTTATGGCGTTCCAGGCGTCGTCGGCTCTCAGTTCCGCGAAGTGACGCTCGCTGAAAAAGAGCGCGACGGCCTGCTGGGCAAGGGCGCGGTGCTGCTGCGCACTTCGTATGGCGACCGCACGTCTCCTGTGTTGCGTGGAGCTTGGGTGCTGGACAAGCTGCTGGGAACGCCCCCCACGCCTCCTCCAGCCAACACCGCGACCGACCTATCTCAAAAGGCCGGCGAGGCGCCGAAGACCGTCCGGGCGCGCCTCGAACAGCACCGCAACAAGGCGAGCTGCAAGCAGTGCCACGGTGTGATCGATCCCACAGGGCTCGCGCTGGAAAATTTCGATGCGATCGGCGAGTGGCGGACCATCGACCATCAGGCCAACGCTCCCATCGATGCCAAAACCGTGCTGCCGAATGGCGTGCCCATCGATGGTCCGGTGGAACTCACGGCGCAGCTGGTCGAGCGGCCGGCGACGTTCGCCGAGGCATTTACCGAAAAGCTCATGATGTACGCGATTAACCGGGAAATCGAATATTTCGACATGCCCCAGATTCGCGCGGTGGTCCGCGGGGCGGCGAAAGACAACTACAAGTTTTCGTCGATTGTTTTGGGAATCGTCAATACGGACGCGTTTCGTAAGCAGGGTCCGGCGGAGGCTCCGGCCGAGCCGCGACCATCAGGCAGTCGGTAGGAGTCCACATGTTCATCACGAAAAAACATATTGCCCGCAGGACGGTTCTGAAGGCCGCCGGCGTGAAGCTGGCGCTGCCGTTTCTTGAAGCCATGGTCCCGGCTGCCACGGCCCTGGCCCAGACGGCCGCCGCTCCTAAGATGCGGACGGCGTTCTTCTATCTACCCCACGGCGCCATTATGTACAACACGTCGCATGGCCCGGCCATGGACAAGTGGACGCCCAGCGGCTCCGGCGCGGATTTCAAGCTCAGCCCGATCCTGGCTTCCCTCGAGCCGTACAAGAAGTACATCTCGTCTTTCGGCAATCTGGAAAACAAGGCTACCGCGGGATCGGTTCATACTTTTAATCCCGCGACGTGGCTCAGCGCCACGCGTCCCGATACCGGCGCACCCCGGGCCCATATGGCGACGACGCTCGATCAGGTGATGGTTAAGTTCATCGGCCAGGAGACTCCCCTGCCCTCGCTCGAACTGGCCTCCGAGACTACCGTGCAGGTAGCGGCGGGCGGCGGCGGACCTTATACGACACTGTCGTTCCGCGACGCGGACTCACCGCTGCCCATGGAGTACAACCCGCGGAAGGTTTTCCTGGAACTCTTCGGAGAAGGCGACACACCGCAGGAACGCGCGTCAATTAACCAGCAGACGGGAAGTCTGCTGGATCTGATGATGGGCCGAACCAGGCAGCTCCAGGCAGAATTGGGAGCGAGCGACCGCGCCGCGCTGGACGGGTATCTCGATAGCGTTCGCGAGATCGAACGCCGAACCCAAAAGGCAGCCTCCAAAAGTCTTGCGGGGATGAAGATTCCCGATGCGCCGGTCGGCGAACAGGATAAATTTCCAGACCAGGTGAAGTTGATGTTCGACCTGCTGGCGCTCGCGTTTCAGGCCGACCTCACGCGCGTCGCCACCTACATCATGGTCGCCGAAGGCACCAACCGCACCTACAACCACATCGGCGTTCCGGATTCGTTCCATCCCGTGTCCCATCACGCAAACGATATCGAAAGACTCAACAAGCTGGTCAAGATCCAGACCTGGCACGTGGAAAAATTCGCGGAATTTGTGAAGAAGATGGCCGAGACTCCGGATGGGCAAGGAAGCTTGCTGGACCACTCCATCTTCATGTATGGCTCGAACATGAGCAATAGCGACCTGCACAACAATTACCCGGAGCCGAACATCGTGGTGGGCGGCGGCGCGGGCAAAATGAAGCTGGTGGGCCAGCATCTGCTGTTGCCCGAACGGACTCCGATCGCGAACCTCCACCTGACGCTGTTGCAGAAGGTGGGTTTGGAGCGCGACCATTTCGGCGACAGCACCGGCATAATTGCAGGCGTCTGATGACTCGCCGGGATCTTCTGAAGAACACCACGGCAGGCGCTCTCGGTTTATGGGCGGCGCGCCGCAGTTTTGCGCAACAACGTTTTGCGCAACAACGGCTCTCCGATAAGATCGTGCTGATGGACGCCGGCGGCGCGAATGTGGTGTCGTGCTCTACTAGCGACGGGCTCGTGGTCGTCGATAGCGGGGTGCCTAAGAGCATGCCCGCCGCCTCAAACGCGCGGATACTCTTCAACACGCACTATCACATGGATCAAACCGGCAACAACGAAATCTTCGGCGCGGCAGGGGCGAAAATCATCGCCCACGAACGCACTCGACAGTGGATGGCCACCGATTACTGGGTTCCGGCTGAAGATCGATACGAGAAAGCGCGTCCCAAGGCCGCTCGCCCCACCGAAGTCTTCGAGACCACCGGAACCTTGCAATTTGGAGGCGAGCAGATCGACTACGGCTATCTGGAACTGGCCCACACCAGCGGTGACATTTATGTCCACTTCAAGAATGCCAACGTTCTTGCAGTGGGCGACGTTGCATCGCCCGAGCGCGATCCCGCCCTCGATTGGTTCACCGGCGCCTGGATCGGAGGCCGCGTGGACGCGATGGATCAAATCCTCAAGCTCACGAACGATCAGACGAAAATCGTTCCCGCGTATGGTCCCGTGATGACGCGCGCTGAATTCAAAGCCGAGCGCGACATGATGGACACGGTTCGCAAGCGACTGTTCGATCAGGTTCGCGAAGGCGAAGGCCCCAAAGACATGCTGGAGGCGGGCCTCCTGAACGGCCTGGCGCGCACCTGGAAGGAGCCGTCGAAGTTCCTGTACGACGCCGACAAGGGTCTCTGGGCGCATCATGACAAGATCGATCACAATGTCGTTTAACCGACTCCCTCACGGTCGCGGCTCGGTAGGCAAGCAAGCCGGTTTCCGCCTCGTCGCCGTACTCTGCGCGTCCGCTGCCTTTATGCCCCTGTGGGCGCAGGGTCCGAAGGAACCGCTCGCCAATCTCATTCAAGAGGGCAACCGCAAAGCCGCGCTCGCCCAGATTCGCGCCGGAGCGGATGTGAACGCGGCTCAGCCCGACGGCACGCGTCCCATCCAATGGGCCGTCTACCGGGTGGATTACGAACTTCTCGACGCCCTGATCGCCAAGAAAGCGAAAGTAGACGTCGCCAATGAGTTCGGATCCACGCCGCTCGGAGAAGCCGCCAAGCTGGCCGATGTCCGGATGGTGAAAGCGTTGCTCGATGCGGGCGCCCAGCCCGACCGGCCCAATCAGGACGGTGAAACGCCGTTGATGCTGGCGATTAAAACCGGGGAGTTGCCGGTCGTCGAAGTGCTGATCCAAGCCGGCGCGAATGCCAACGCGCGCGAAACATTTCACAATCAGACGGCGCTGATGTGGGCCGCGGCTGCCCCGAAAAATGCCGGCGCGATGGTAAAGCTTCTCCTGGCGAAGGGCGCCGACTTCAAGCCTCGGGCGCTTTACAGCGATTGGCCCAGCCAGATTACCTCCGAACCACGCGCGCAATATCGGCCGGTGGGCGGCTTGACGGCGCTGCTCTACGCGGCGCGCGACGGCTGCTATGACTGCGTGGATGAACTGATCGGCGCGGGCGCCGATGTAAATTATCCGACTCCAGAAGGCGTCACTGCGTTGATGCTCGCGCTGGATAACGACCATAATGAAGTCGCGAAATTGTTGCTCGATCGGGGCGCCAATCCGAATCTCTGGGACTGGTGGGGACGCACCGCGCTCTACATCGCCGTCGATCGCAGGGACTCCGTGCTCTCGCCCCTGAAAACCGGACTGCTGGCTGTCGACGCCGAGCACCGAGCTCGCGTGGCGACTCATGCCGCGGGGCATCCACCCGTTTCCAACCTCAAAATCATCAACACCTTGCTTGAAGCCGGAGTGGATCTCAACGCGCAGCTCAATATGCATCGCCCCAGCCGCGGAGGCAACAGCGGACGCTTTGTGGAGGAGTTCTACAACACCGGATGTACGCCCCTGCTGCGCGCCACCATCGCGGGCGATGTGGAAGTGGCGCGAGCGCTGCTGGACAAGGGCGCGTCGCCCAACATCGCGGGGATGGGTCTGACGCCGTTCCTGATCGCGGCGGGCGTAGGATTCGGTGGTGCTGGAACCGGCTTGGCCGCATCCACCAGCGCCGGTGGCCCGGTGAACATGCCGCTCATGGATCTGCTGCTCGCGCACGGCGCCGACATCAACGCGCAGGTCACCGGTACGAAGACGTACTCGATGCGAATCGCCCGCGCGCCCTCCTCCACCGAAGGCATGACGGCGCTCCACGTGGCGGCCCAGAAGGGCAGACTAGATGAAGTGCGTTACCTGCTGGACAAGGGCGCCAAAATCGATATCGCCGATAGCAGCGGCCGCAAGCCGATCGATCTGGCAGGCGCGGGCAGTAAGAAGGCCCCGCTCGCTGGTGGGGAAAGCGGCGCGGCCGGCTCGGCCGAAATTCGAACTCTGCTCGAGAACGCGGTTGGAATTCGCTAACCGCTGGATCTTGGCTCCGGCCTTCCGTCTCTAACCCAATCCTACGACAGCCAACCCTACGATAATTGTGAGGTCCCGCGATAAATTGGTACCATCCGAGGAACCTCCCATGAACCAGTCCGTGGCTTCCGCGGTCTCCGAACCCGATGTTGTAAGCGGCCTCAAGCAAAGTCTCGGCTTGTTCGATTCCACCATGATCGTAGCCGGGTCCATGATCGGAGCCGGTATTTTCATTGTCTCGTCGGATATGGCGCGGCAGGTGGGAAGCGTGGGATGGCTTCTCGGGTCCTGGGTCATTACCGGGTTGTTGACGATCGCCGCCGCATTGTCCTACGGCGAACTAGCGGCGATGATGCCTCGGGCGGGAGGGCAGTACGTCTACCTCC
>Ga0335074_10006880_pt1 | contig 15793 bp, 13 predicted proteins | sample Lox_Sample_23_FD_206715 | JGI IMG/M metagenome (GOLD analysis project Ga0335074, IMG submission 206715) | Soil microbial communities from Loxahatchee National Wildlife Refuge, Florida, United States - Lox_Sample_2.3 | ecosystem: Environmental > Terrestrial > Soil > Wetlands | place: USA... | reverse complement strand
ATCGGCGGCGCGCTCGGCGCGGCGGTGTTCGGCGCGATCCTCGCCGCCGCCCTTCCGGCCGTACCGAGCACCGCGCGCTATGTCTCCGCGTTCGCAGCCGTATTCCGGTGGACCGTCCCGTTCATGGCCCTGGCCTTGGTTCTGGCGCTTCTGATGCGGGAGAAGCCGCTGTCCGAGGAGATGATCGAGGTCGCCAGGGGCGAGGCCGAGGTCCCGGAGTACTGACCGGTCCCGACCGGGCCGGTCGGTGGCCGACCGGTCAGGGCCCGGCCGCCAGGCGGGCCGCCTTGGTGGTCAGGTACTGCTGTTCGCGCAGGTTCGTGGCGCGGGCGGCGGCGGCACGGAACTCTGCGACCGCGGCCGCCTCCTCGCCGGCCTGCTCGAGCAGGTGAGCACGCACGGCGTGCAGCCGGTGGTGGTCGCCCAGCCGCTGGTCGAGGCCATCGAGCAGGGCGAGGCCCGCGTCCGGGCCCTGCGCCATCGCCGCGGCCACGGCCCGGTTGAGGCGGGCCATCGGGTTCTGCGTCATCGACTCGAGCACGCCGTAGAGGGTGAGGATCTGCGGCCAGTCGGTGTGGTCATGATCGGGAGCCTGATCGTGCAGGGCCGCGATCGACGCCTGGAGCTGGTACTCGCCGACCTGCCCGCGGCGCAGCGCCTCGGCGATCAGCCCGAGGCCCTCGACGATCAGCCGGCGGTCCCACCGGGTGCGATCCTGCTCGGCGAGCGGGATTAGTTCGCCGTCCGGGCCGCTGCGCGCCGGGCGCCTCGACTCGGTGAGCAGCATGAGCGCCAGCAGGCCGGTAGCCTCGGGCTCTTCCGGGGCGGCGGCGTGAATCACCCTGGCCAGCCTGATGCCCTCGCCGGAGAGATCGGCGCGAGCCAGATCGGGCCCGCTGCTGGTCGTGTAGCCCTCGTTGAACAGCAGGTACACGACGTGGAGCACCTGCGCGAAGCGTTCCGGGCGGTCATCTCGGGCGGGCAGGGCGAAGGGCTGGCCGGACGCCTGGATCTTGGCTTTGGCCCGGCTGATCCGCTGAGCCATCGTCGACTCGGGGACCAGGAACGCGGCCGCGATCTCGCGGGTGGTCAGGCCGCCCACCGCGCGGAGCGTCAGCGGGATGGCCAGCGCCGGGCTGAGCGAGGGGTGGCAGCACATGAACATGAGGATCAGCGTGTCGTCGCGTCCCGGCGCCGGGTCCGGGCTGGCCACCGACCACGAGGCGGCCAGCTCTTCCCGGCGGCGGCGTGCCTCCTCGCTGCGGTAGGCGTTGGCCAGACGGCGGGAGGCCACCCGGATCAGCCAGCCGATCGGGTTGTCTGGCTGCCCGTCGCGTGGCCAGGCGCCGGCGGCGGCGATCAGTGCCTCCTGCGCCGCGTCCTCGGCGTCGGCGAAATTCCCGTGGCGGCGGACGAGCGTGCCAAGGACCTGCGGCGCCAGCTCGCGCAGCAGGTCCTCGGTGGTGCGCTCGGTGGTCACAGCTCCGGGTCGGGCGCGCTGAGCACCTCGCGCACCTCGATCCGCTGCCTGATCGGCACGCCGTTCTGGCCGGGTGCGGCCGAGGCCCGGGCGGCGATCTCGATGGCCCGGTCCGCCGACTCCACATCCACCAGCCGGTAGCCGGCCAGCAGCTCCTTTGACTCCGGGTAGGGACCGTCCGTGGTCACCGGGGCGCTGGCCCCGTCGCTCACCACGAACCTGGCCTGGTCGGGACCGGCCAGGCCCTGCGCGTCGACCAGCTCACCGAGCTCGGCAAGCTCGGCGTTCAGCGCCTGCTGGAACGCGATGTGTGCCTTGATGTCCTCGGGGCTCCACTCGCTCATCGGCGCGCAATCCGACTCGACCCCTCCGTAGTTCTGCAGCAGCATGAATCGCATCGCTCCATCCTCCCTGGTCGTGCGGGCCCTCGTGGCGCCGCTCACCCAGGTGTCACCGCCGCGATCCGATTCTCGACATCTCGCTCACAACATTGCCCCAACTTTGTCCGGCTGCTACCGGACAAAGTTGGGGCGCTGCCTCTTCACTCGGCTCTCCCCACTGGTTCCGGCGCGGGCAGGGTCTCGCCGGTCTCGAGCAGCGTCTTGAGGCTGGCCAGGATCGCCGGCCAGCCCTGGGAGACGCCTTCGAGCACGGCGCTGCCCGGCTCGAACCCGTCGTGCAGCACGGTCAGCCTGACCATCTGCCCGAGCGGCTCGATCTCGAACGTCACCTTCGAGCGCGGCTCGGCGGCGAACGCGGCGCGCTGTTCCTCGCCGATTCCGTAGTTCGCCGCCCACTCCGGGGTGAACGTGTGCCACGTGTAGGCCAGCCGGCGGTACGGCTCGGACTCCAGGACCACCTGCCCCGGCTCGGCGACGGTCACGCCGCTCGGGTCGAGGATCACGGTGAACGGCGATCCCTTCGCCCAGTCGGTTTCGTAGGCGATGCCCCAGTAGCGGCGGGTGAACGCCGGGTCGGTCAGCGCCCGCCAAAGCCGCTCGGGCGTGGTCTTGATGTAGGTCGTGTAGACGAACTCGGTTCTGGTCATCGGCTCCTCCAATGCCGTCTTGAGGTCGGCGAGCGCACGCACCCGCTCCCGGTCGTACTGGCTGATCCAGCGCTCCGCGATGGCGTTGATTGGCACCGCGTTGAGGTAGTGCAGCTTCTCCCGGCCATGCCACACCGTGGTGATCAGGTTGGCCGCCTCGAGCAGCGCCAGGTGCTTGCTGACCGACTGCCTGGCCATGTCAAGCCCGGCGCACAGCTCGCGCAGGCTCTGCCCGTTCCTCGCGTTCAGGCTGTCCAGCAGCCGACGGCGGCTGGCGTCGGCCAGCGCCTTGAAGACCTCGTCCATCCTCGCCATCCAGTGCAACGCCAAAACATGCAGCCATCTGGCTGCATGAATATAGGCAGCCATCTGGCTGCATGTCAACCGGTGCCGTGCGGCCTGCCGGGCTCGCAGGGGATTCCGGGCGGGTGGACGCCGCGGCGCCGCCTGGGCGTCGGGCGCCGCGTCGGCGAGACTTGAGCTCCGGAATGAACCCGGCGGCCAGCGAGCGCAATAGAGGACGAGAGGACGAGAGGACGGATGCGATGACCGTCGAGATGATCGGCCGCCTGCACCGGCCGCCGTGGGCCGGCCGGCCAGCCCTGACCCGGTCTGCACGCCTGCTGCCGCTGGAAGCGCGCCGCAGCGCGATGCTGTGGCTGCTGCCCCCGGCAATCGCGCTGTTCATGTTCGACGCCTACCGCACGACGGTGAGCATGCTGCCGTACTGGGACCTGCGCGCGGTGGCCGTCCAATCGCACGCCATCCTTGACTTCGCGCCGTTCGTTGCGGGTGCCCCGGCCTGGATGGGGTCGCGGGATGGCCGCCGCCGCACTGCCGAACTGGTGGACGCCACGGCGGTCCCCCGGTGGTCGCGGCTGCTCACCACGTGGACCGCAGCCACCTGCTGCGCCGAGGCGGCCTACCTGGCGTGCGTGGCGGCGGCGTACCTGGCCACGGAGCAGCAGGGAGCCTGGGGCGGGCCGCTGTGGTGGCCGGTCGCCGTCGGCGCCGCCTCGGTGGCGGCCTTCTGCGCGGTGGGATTCGCGCTAGGCGCGCTGTTCCCCGGCCGCTTTACGGCGCCGCTGGCCGCAGCCGTCGCTCCGGTCCTGCTCATCGCCACCATCAACCCGCCCGGCAACACCGCGTACGCCCTGGTCTCGCCGGAGAACAGCACGGCAAGGCTCAACTTGTTCCCCGACGTGGGGATCTTCTATCCGTACCTGCCCGATCTGGCGATCGTGGAGGTGCTGTTCCTGGCCGGGCTGGCCGCTGCCGCGCTCGGGGTGCTTGGCCTGCCTGCCGGTGCTGGCGGCGGGCGTTCCCGCGGCGTGGCCGCCGTGCTGGCCGTGGCCGGCCTGGCGGCGGCGGGGACCGCCGTCGGCCTGGCCGGCACCGCGCGGCTTGACTCCCTGGGCATGTTCGCCGTTCCTGCCGTGCACGACGCGGCTAGCGACCGGCCGATCCCGTACACACCGGTCTGCAGTCGCTCCGCGGTCCCGGTCTGCCTGCACCCGGCCTTCCGCGCCTACCTGCCGGAGGTGACGGCCGCGCTGGAGCCGGTGCTTGTCGAGGTGGCCGGGATACCCGGCGCGCCGGTCCGCGTCGAGCAGGTCGCTACGCCCTTCCACCTGAACAGCGCGGGCTATCAGACGCCGGGCAGCGAATCGGTCGGCGGCACCCCGCCGGTGCTCCGGCTGCCGCTGGGCTCGTTCCTGCCGGGCCCGGTTCGGTTTGCCGGATCTCTGCGTTCGGTGGCCGGGCCCGGCATCGTGGCCAGCGTCATCGACGGCCCGCGCGGCGGACTGGCGGCCCGCGCCCGGCGGCTGGACGTCCCGGAGCAGCAGTCCGCCGCGCAACAGGCGGTGGCGGCGGCACTGCTGAAGGGGGCGGGCCTGCCATTGCTTCCGGCATCGGACTTCAACGGCGCGAACGCCCCCATCGTCGGCGTTCCAGGCCCGCCGCCGGGCTCGTCGGTCTACGCCGCGGCCATGCGGTTCGCCGCGCTTCCCGCCGCCGCACGCCACGCCTGGCTGGCCGCCCACCTGGCCGCCCTCCGCTCCGGCGAGGTCACCCTTCCTCAGCTCCCCTAGCCGGGAAGCGCCACCGGGAATGTTGGCTCGGCGGCGAAGGTTCTGGTATACATAGGCCTGAGAGCCCGCTACAGCGGGACGTGGCCTTTCTGCGGGCCGCCCGGCGATTCTGCCGGCCATCGAATCTGTCGCCTGAACAAGCCGCAATCCTTCAGGCCTTGCCGCCCGGCACTCCGTGGCATCTATCAACCGGAGCAGCCCTCGACCAGGGCGTTTGAAGTCCCGGCCGGCTACTGGAGCATTTTAAAGCCGAAATCATGCGACTCGCCGGCGTGCGTTTCCGCGCACCGCCACAAGCTCATTTTGACGTGCCCAAATTCGGGCCACCGTCTTCCTCGGAAGGAAACCGTTTATGACCACCACCATCACCACTCACAAACCGCCCGCGCCGGCGCCCGCGCCGGAGCCCGGCGACAGCAGCGCGCTCCTCCCGGTGTCGGGAATCCTCGATATCGCGGACGGCCACGCCTTTGTCCGCACGTCGGGCTACCGGATGGGCCGCGACGACGTGTACGTCCCGGCGGGCCAGATCCGTCAGTACGGCCTGCGCCGCGGAGACCACATCACGGGAGCCGCCCGCCCAGCGGGGCAAGGCGGCGATGACCGGCAGGGCCGCCGGGCCAAGACGAACACGGCGGCGAAGCATCCGGCGCTGGCACAGATCAACGCGATCAACGGCCTCGAGCCGGAGCGGGCGAAGGCGCGCCCCGAGTTCGACAAGCTGACCCCCCTCTACCCGCAAGAGCGCCTCCGCCTGGGGTCCGGCTCCCCGTCACCCGTGACACGGATCATCGATCTGGTCAGCCCGATCGGCAAGGGCCAGCGCGGACTGATCGTGTCGGCGCCCAAGGTCGGCAAGACCATGGTGCTGAAGGAGATAGCGGCGGCGGTGGCCGCGGGCCATCCCGAGGTGCACCTGATGGTCGTGCTCGTCGGCGAGCGCCCGGAAGAGGTCACCGACCTGCGGCGAACGGTCAACGGCGAAGTGATCTTCTCCACGTTCGACCAGTCGGCCAGTGACCACATCATGGTCGCCGAGCTGGCGATCGAGCGCGCCAAACGCCTGGTGGAGCTGGGCACGGACGTCGTCGTGCTGCTTGACTCGATCACCAGGCTCGGACGTGCGTACAACCTCGCCGCGCCGGCCAGCAGCCGGATCCTGGCCGGAGGCGTCGCCACGTCCGCTTTGCAGCCACCGCGGCAGTTCCTCGGCGCGGCGCGGAACATCGAGGAGGGTGGCTCGCTGACGATCCTGTGCTCGGCCCTCATCGACACGGGCTCCCGGATGGACGACGTGTTCTTCGAGGAGTTCAAGGGCACCGGCAACATGGAGTTGCGGCTGCGCCGCGAGCTCGCGGAGAAGCGCCTCTTCCCCGCGGTCGACGTCGCGTCCTCAGGGACCCGCCGGGACGACCTGCTGATGCCGCCGCAGGAACACGCCGCCGTGGACAGCCTGCGCCGGGCGCTGGCCGGCCTGGATCCGCAGCAGGCGCTCGAGCTGCTGCTGGACAAGACCCGCGACACCGCGTCCAACTCCGAGTTCCTGCGCCAGGTGCAGCGCAGCACCCCGAACGCCCGGCTTGCGGCCTCCGCCTAGGTGACGGGGCGGACGCCCGCCGCGTGGCGCCGCGCCAGCTCTCGGTACACCTCGGGGTTGGTCTCGACCCACTGCTTTGCTCCCCCGGAGATCTCACCGACGACCCGCGCCGGGACGCCGACGGCGAGCATTCCCTCCGGGATCACCATTCCCGGCGGCACCGTGCACCCGGCCGCCACCAGGGCGTGACGGCCCACGACCGCCTCGTCCAGCACGGTCGCGCCGTTCCCGATCAGCGCCTCCTCATGCACGACCGCGCCGTGCACAACGCACAGGTGGCCAACGGTCGCGCCCTCGCCGATCTCCGTGACCGGGTCGCTGCCGCCATGCAGGACCGAACCGTCCTGGACGTTCGCGCCCCGCCGCACGACGATCGGCCCGAAGTCGGCGCGCAGCACCGCCCCGTACCAGATCGATGCGTCGGCCTCCACCAGCACGTCCCCGACCAGCGTGGCTGTCGGCGCGATCCACGCCTGCGGGCTGATCTTCGGCGCGCGGCCTTCAAATTCGAACAGCGGCATCCGCCCATGATGCACCAGCGCCCTCCGGCGGCCGTAAGGGGCGGCGCACAGCCCGCTGGCGGAATCCTTGCGGGCCCGGTGGCGCCGGGCCCGGCTTGTGGCGCGGAGGCCCTCAAAATTCCCCTAGTGTGATCCAACTCATATGCGTGATTCGCGTGGTTCACGCTTTGACGTGCTCGTTTGTGGTGCAGGTTAGTGATCCAGCAGCACCCCCGCGTGCGCGACGGTCACAGCCCCCGGTGATTCCGTCGCCCTGACCCGCACGGCGTCCGCACGTCGCTGGCCGCGTTAGCCCGAGCCGGCATCCCTGGGTGAGAGCCGAGCGCAACGCCGCGCGCAAGAAAAAGGCACAGCCGTGTCCCGCCCACCCGCCAGGCATGAGAAGCCGTTGCCGTCGCCTGCCCGCTTCGATCTGCACAACGAGCCCCGGTACGACGACGCCCGTTACCTCCCGCCCGCGTACGGCCCGGCCGTGTATACCGAAGCTCCCTACCACGACGACGTCCGGTACGGCGAAGCCCGGTACGGCGAAGCCCGGTACGGCGGCGGCTCGTTTGACGTTGGCTCGTATGACGTTGGCTCGTACGACGACGCCCGTTACGAGGACAGCCGTTACGACGAACCTCGGTACGGCTCGTTCGACGACGGCTCCTACCAACAGGACCTGTACGGCGACGACGATCTGTACGGCGACGGTCCCTACCGGGAAGCCGCGTACGACGACCGCGGATACGCCCAGGGCGTGGCCGAGCGGCGCAGGCCGCCCGGCGGGCGCGGCGCGCACCGGCGCGCCAGGCCGCCAAGGATGCGGCGCAGGCCGGTGCGGATCGCCGCCGTCATGGCCGGCTCGACCCTGCTGGTGGCGGGCGCTGCGCCGGTCGCGGCGCACTGGTGGCACCGGCCGGCGACGCACCCCACCGCCCCGGACCAGGACAGCCCTTCGAGCACGCCCGGAGCGGCCCTGGGCGCTCAGAACTCCCGCGAGACCGCGGCATCCCACAATGCCCTCGACCAGTGGGTGCAGATCCCGGTCGGCAAGCACGCCGCCGCCCAGGTCCGCGCGGCGAAGCGCGCCGCCAGGCACGCGGCCGCGCAGCCGTCGCACTCGCCGCGGCCGCAGCCGAAGGCCACTTCGTCTTCCGCGTACGAGAACCCGCTGCGCGCCGTCAGCGATCTGGTGCTGGAACGCGTCGACCAGGGGGTGGACTTCGGCGGGGCCGGGCCGGTGTACGCGCTCGGCGACGGGGTCATCACCAATGCCACCGACCAGTCGTCCGGGTGGCCGGGCGGCGGCTGGATCACGTATCAGCTGACCGACGGCCCGGACGCCGGGCTGGTGGTCTACCTGGCCGAGGACGTGACACCGACGGTTCAAGTCGGCCAGAAGGTGACGTCGTCGACCGTGATCGCGAACATGTTCAACGGCGGAGACGGCATCGAGACTGGCTGGGCAACCGCGGACAGCAGCACAGCGGAATCGCAGACGGCCGCCGCGGGCGGCATCAGCGGCGGCGGCCCGTTCCCGACCATGGTCGGGCTCAGCTTCGACGCGGTGCTGGAGAGCGTCGGCGTTCCGGCGGCGCCCAACGCCAACGAGCCCGGCAGCGGCCTCCTGCCGGCCGGTTACCCGCCGGTGGCGAGCTAGCCGGGGAACACGACGCCGGAGCGCTCCAGCCGCTCGACCTCGCTTGGGTCCAGGCCGGCCTCGAGCAGAATGGCCCGGCTGTGCTCGCCCGGCCGCGGAGGCGGGCCGGGCGGCGGCCGGTCCAGGCCCGGAAGCTCGAGGCCGTGGCCGGGCCCGGCCACCAGGGCGGCACCCGACGCTCCGGCCCCGTCCGGCTCGATGACGGTGAGCAGGCCGTGGCGGATCAGCTGGCGGTCGCCCGCGAGCTCGGCTGGCTTGCGCGCCTCGACCGCCGGAACGCCGGTGCTGGCCGCGCGCCGGAGCACCTCGGCGACCGGCAGCCCCGCCACCACCTCGGCCAGGCCGTCCTTCGCCTGCCCAGTTCCGGCGAGCCGCACCCAGCCGTCCGCTGCCCGGTAGAGGCGGTCGAGCGGCGCGGGGCCGGGAAAGTCCCGGCCACCCTCCGGCGGCGGCCGGCGCCCGGCGAAGCGCACCAGATGCTCGGACTGCACCAGGCAGGACGCCGCGCACAGGGTGACGCTGACCTGCTGTCCACGCCCGGTCCGCGCGCGGACGGCCAGCGCCGCGCACGCGCCGAGCGTGGCCAGGCCGGCGGCGATCACGTCGTTGACCGGGACCGTGAGGAATACCGGGCTGTCTGCCCCGTCCGGGCCCGCCTGGGAACGCATGATGCCGCTCATGGCCTGGATCACCGGGTCGAAGCCGGGACGGTGCCGCAGCGGCCCGGCGTCGCCGAATGCACTCACCGACACGCTGGTGATGCCGGGGTTGACGTCGGCCAGCCGGTCGTGGGAAATGCCAAGGCGCGCGGCCACGCCGGGACGGTAGTTGTCCACGACCACGTCGGCGGACCGGGCCAGCCGCAGGAACACGTCCCGCCCGCCCCGGGCCAGGTCCAGCATGAGGCTGCGCTTGCCGCGGTTGAATCCCGGGAAGCCCACGCCGCCGCGGCCCGCATGCGCGGTGCGGTACTCGTCGCCGGCCGGCGGCCGCTCGATCTTCAGCACCTCGGCGCCGAGCTCGCCGAGCAGCGCACCGACGTACGGCCCGGCGATGATCGTGCCGAGGTCGAGCACGCGCAGGCCGCCCAGGGGCAGTTCGGCAGGCCCGCCCGGGGCCGCCCCGTCGGGCACCGATCGCGGCGGCCAGGAGCGGGCGACGTCGGCGATGTTCTCGGGGCGCTCGGCCGCCGCGCGCCGCAGCGACGCCGGGGTGCCGGACAGCCCGACGAACACGCCGGGCATCACCGCTCCGCCGAGTTCCGTGCGCAGCCCGAGCGCCCGCACCTGCTCGTGATCCAGCCACTCACCGGTCTCGCCGACGGGCGCCACCGGCACGTCGGCGGCTTCCAGCAGCTTCACCCACTCGGCCCGCGGCCGCCGCCTGAAAAGGATCTCCAGCTGTGCGGTGATCCACCCGATGTTCTGCGCGTCCCGGACGCGCGCCGGATCCCCGCCAACGCGCGGGTCGGCCAGCAGGTCGCCGGCGCCCACGGCACGCAGGCCGCGGTCGATGAACGCCGCCGAGAACGCGCCGAAGAACAGCCACGCCCCGTCACCGCAGCGGTAGCAGCGGTAGTTCGGCAGCGCGCCGCCCGGGCCGCCTGGCCGCGGCACGTGGGGCTCGTCCCGGCGGACCTCGAAGCCGCCGGGCCAGACGAGCAGACCGCCGTGCGCGCCGCCCACCACGGCCAGCCGCCCCGTCCGGCGGCCGCGCCGCTGGCCCGCGATCAGCGCGGTGGCCACCGTGGCCCCCCAGATGCCCTGCATGTACGCCGCGAGCGGGAACACGCAGTCGACCGGCACGTCCTCGTAAGAGGCCTGGCTCCAGGCGTGCCCGAGCCACGCGTGCACGAGGCCGGCCGATTCCCGTTCGGGATCCCACGGCGTCTCGCCGAGCAGGTACGGGGGCATCACGACCCAGATCGCGGTGCCCGGGGCCCGTCCGCGCCACTGCGCCGGGCCCGCCAGCACGATGTCGGCGGCGGCCACGAGCCGGCCGAGCGCGCCGGCGTCCGCGTCCCGCGCTGGGTCGAAACCGGCCCAGCGCTTGTTGCGGTCCCAGACCCGCCGCCCGGGCCGGGCCGCGGCAGGGCCCACCCTGATCACGTCGGCGCCCAGGTCGCCAACCAGCATGCCGGCAACAGGACCGGCCAAACCGTCGGTCAGATCCAGAACGCGAACGCCATCCAGCGCACCTGCCACCGGCACAGCCGCGCCCCCTGGCTCAGCCCTCGCCAAAGGCCTCGCGCACCGCCTGGAAGCCCGCCCACGTGGCGTCGAGGGCGCGCTCGATGTCGTGGTCGGTGTGGGCCGCGGACAGGAACCAGTTGTGCCGCGGGTGGATGATCACGCCGTGCTCGGCCACGGTGCCGCAGAACGTCTTGCCCCTGGCCAGGTCCGCGTCGCCGGGGAACCTGAGGTTCGGCATGGCGGGCGGCCCGGTCATGCTGATCCGGACGCCGGCCTCGGCGGCCTGGCGCTCGATGCCTTCGGCCAGCATGGTCCCGGTGCGCTGCATGGCCGCCACGGCACCCTCCTCGCGGATGGCGGTGATCGTGGCCACGGCCGCCGCCATCGGCACGGCCTGGAACCAGAACGACCCGGTCACGAAGATGCGCGAGGCCGCGTCGCTGAAGGGGGCCGACCCAAGGATCGCCGCGATCGGGTAGCCGTTCCCGATGGCCTTGCTCCACGCGCTCAGGTCCGGCGCCACTGCGAGCGGCTCCCAGCTGCCGCCATCGTTCATCCGGAACCCTGCCCTGACCTCGTCCAGGATCAGAGCAGCGCCGGTCCGGTCGCACAGCGCGCGCAGCTCGCGGGCGAACTGCGGATCGACCAGTTCCTCGTCGAAGCCCGCGTCGTGCCGGAACGGCGACACGATGATCGCGGCCGCCTCTCCCCCGGCCTCCTCGAGCGCGCGATGCACGCTCGCGATGTCGTTGAACGTGTAGTAGGACAGGTTGGCCCGGTCCTCGGGGGTCACGCCGTCCAGCCGGATCGTGCACCACGGCGCGGAACCGTGGTAGGCGCCCGCGGCCGCGAGCACCTTGGCGCGGCCGGTCGCGGCGCGCGCGATCGTCACGCACGTCGTGGTGGCGTCGGTCCCGTTCTTGGCGAACATGGCCCACTCTGCGTGTGCCACGCGGTCGACGAGCAGCTCGGCGGCGTCGACCATGGCCACGGCGGGCCCGGCCTGGGTGTCGCCGTCCGCGCGCTGTGCGGCGGCCGCAGCCTCCACCCTTGGGTGCTTGTGGCCGAGGATGATCGGGCCGAAGCTGCACATGAAGTCGACGTACTCGTTGCCGTCGACGTCCCAGACGTGGGAGCCCTCGGATCGCTGGTAGAACTGCGGGTACTCCGGGGGCAGGGCGTTCGCGCTCATGTGCCCGTACATGCCGCCGGGGATGACGGCCCGTGCCCGCTGGCGCAGCCGCGCGTCGTTGGCGCGGGTCCGGGTCGGGGTCTGGTTGATGGTCTCGGTCATGTTGGCCTCCCAAAAATGCCCGCCAGCAGTTGCCGTGCTGCCGATTCGATCCCTGCGGCGTCGAGCTGATAGTGCGCGTACAGCGCGGCGGGCGGGCCCAGGACGACGTGCACGTCGGGCACGCCGAGCCGGCGGAACCTGGCCGCGACGCCCGCGTCGGCCAGGGTTTCGGCCACCGCAGACCCGAGACCGCCGGTGACGTTGTGCTCCTCGACGGTGAGCACGGCGCCCGCCTCGTGCGCGGCGGCCAGGATCTCACCGGTGTCGAGCGGGTGGATCGTGTGCATGTCGATGACCCGCACGCCGATCCCGGTCGCGGCCAGCCGCTCGGCGGCTTCCAGGCTCGGGTGGACCTCGGAGCCGGTGGTGATGATCGCCAGGTCGGTGCCCTCGCGCAGCCGGGTGGCCCTGCCGATCCGGAAGTCCGCTGGCGGCTGCGCGTACACCTGCGGATCGCGGCCGCGGCCCAGCCGGATGTACATCGGGCCGGGATGGCCGAGCGAGGCGCGCAGGATCGCCCGCAGCTGGTTGGCGTCGGCGGCGCAGACGACGGTGAGCTCGGCGATCGTCCGCATGATCCCGAGGTCCTCGAGGGAGTGATGGCTCGTGCCGTAGAAGCCGAGGCTCATCCCGGAGTGGTGGCCGAGAATCCGCACCGGCATGCCGGTATACGCACAGTCGGTGCGGATCTGCTCGCAGGCCAGCAGCGCCACGTACGCGGCGAACGTGGCCGCGTACGGGATCAGGCCCGCGGAGGCCATGCCCGCCGCGATCGAGATCATGTTCTGCTCGGCCACGCCCACGTTGAAGAACCGGCCCGGGTGACGGATGCCGAAGTCGATGGTCCGGTTGGCGTGCGCGAGGTCCGCGGTGAGCACCACGATGCGGTCGTCGGCGTCGGCCAGGTCGGCGAGCTCGGCGCCCGCCACGAACGCCGGCACCGAGGTCAGCGCGATGCCCTTGCCCGACTTCGGGTCCTTGAGCGCCTGGGCTTCGTCGGTACCGCGGAACAGGCCGCTCAGGTTCTGCTCGGGGATGGCCCCCGGAGCCCCGGGTGGGCCGGCGCGTACGGAACGGTCAGGCACCGTCGCCGCCCGCGGTCAGCGGCTGCAGGCCCGCCCGGATCTCCTCGATGACCTCGTCGTAGTCGGCACCGGCCAGCCGCCCGACGTGCCAGCCGACGTCGCCCTCCATCCGCCGCACTCCCCGCCCCTTGACCGTGTCCGCGATGATGACCTGAGGGCGGCCGCGCCCGGGTGGCTCCAGCCGGTCGTAGGCATCCAGGATCGCGTCCAGGTCGTGGCCGTCGATCCGCTGGACGTTCCACCGGAAGCTGGCGAACTTGTCGGCCAGCGGCTCGATGCCCATGATCTCCTCGGTCGGCCCGTCGATGGACAGGCCGTTGCGGTCCACGACGCACACGAGCGACCCGAGCTCGAACTGGCCGGCGGCCATCGCGGCCTCCCACATCTGGCCTTCGCCGAGCTCACCGTCGCCGGTGACGCAGAAGACCCGGTATCCTCGGCCATGGATCCGGCCGGCCAGCGCCATGCCGGTGCTGACCGACAGCCCGTGGCCGAGTGACCCGGAGCTGAAGTCGACCCCGGTGATCTTGCGCATGTCGGGATGGTCGCCGAACGCGCTGCCCAGCCTCGTGTAGTCGTCCAGGAGGCCGTGGCCGAAGAAGCCGACGTCGGCGAGGACCGGGTACAGGCCGATCGCGGCGTGGCCCTTGCTCAGCACGAGGCGGTCGCGCTCCGGCCAGGCGGGCTCGTCCGGCCGGTACCGCAACTCGGCGTAGTAGAGCGAGGCGAACAGTTCCGCCGCGGAAAACGTGCCGGTGTAGTGGCCGGCCCCGGGGATCTCGGCCAGCCGGACGGTCTCCAGCCGGATGAACTTGGCCCGGTCGGCCAGCCGCGCGACGAGTTCGGTGCGCTCGCGGGTTCCTCGCGCCGGGTAGGTCCGTGTCTCGCCGCGCACCAGACTCACTCCCGACGTACCATCGTGGACAGTCCCATACCGTGTTTGATACCGGACGTCCGTACTGGAACCAGGCCAGAGTATCAAGGAGCGCCCGGCGCGACCAAGCGGGAGCCGGAGTGCCAAAGATCGTTGACCATGATCTGCGCAAGCAGGAGCTGGTGGCCGCCACGTGGCGGGTGATCGCCCGCACCGGCATCATCGGCGTCACCACGCGCGAGATCGCGCGTGAGGCCGGCGTCTCAACCGGCGTCCTCGCGCACTACTTCGACAACAAGGAAGAGCTGCTCGCCGCGGCGCTGCAGCAGTCGCACCAGCAGGTCTACGAGCGAGTGCGGGAGCGTACCCAGGGCCTGCTCGGGGTGGACGCGCTCCGGGTGGTGATGCTGGAGGCGCTGCCCCTGGACGAGCAGCGCTTCCTCGAGGCGCAGATCGAGATCAACTTCCAGTCCCTCGCCCTGGGCGACGACACGCTTCGCGAGCTCCAGCACGTGGAGTTCGAGCGGTTCTGGGATCTTCTGCACTACCGGGTCAGCGAAGCGGCCAAGCTCGGCCAGCTATGGCCGGACCTCGACGCCGACGACGTGACCCACCAGCTCATGGTGCTGGTCGAGGGGCTGTCGCTGGAGGCGGTGCTGTACCCGAGCCGGGCCACGCCCGATCGGCAGACCAGGACGCTGGAGAGTTTCCTCGCCCGGATCAGCGCGGCGCTGCCGGTCGCCCCCGCCACGTCATTGTGACTGCGGCCGGCCCTCCCCCGGCCAACGTCATCCCGGGGCCAGCCCGGCCAGGCCGTCGGCGTCGCGTTCAGGCCGGTCATCCCGCTGCGCGCTTGGGGATGTTTTTTAAGACATCCGGATGATATAAAACCTGGTGCGAGGGCTATTGACAGCGTGATCTGGCGCCGCCTACCATGGGGCAAATTTAGTAAATCTTACTATCTTTTTGCGCTTTAACCCGGCCGACCGGCCCGGGTCGGCAGCTGAGCTGCCGCTGCGCGGGCGTGAGGTCGGTTCGAGTCCGGGAGGGCGCAGCAGTGGGCAAGCTGGACGGGCGCGTCGCGGTAATCACCGGGGCCGGCAGCGGGCAGGGCGCGGCCGCGGCCCGCCTGTTCGCGAGCGAGGGGGCCGCGGTCGTGGTCGCGGAGTACAACGCCGACACCGGCAAGGAAGTCACCGACGAGCTGATCAAGTCGGGAGGCCGCGCGGCGTTCGCGCACTGCGACGTCTCCGACGCCCGGCAGGTCAAGGCGGCCATCGACCTGGCCACGGGCGAGTTCGGCCGGCTCGACGTGCTCTACAACAACGCCGGGCTCTGGTACTCGGCCCAGGGCAACTACCGGCCGGGCATCACCGACGCGCCGTCGCCGCTGCTGGAGGAGAACATCTGGGACCGGACGATCGACGTCAACCTCAAGGGCACCTACCTCGGCTGCAAGTACGCGATCCCGGAGATGCGGAAGGTCGGCGGCGGGTCGATCATCAACGTCTCGAGCATCGCGGCGCTGCGGGTGGGGTCCGGCGCGTCCGACGCCTACACCGCTGCCAAGGGCGGCGTCGTGACCATGACCCGCACACTGGCCGTGGAGCACGCCCAGTACCAGATCCGGTGCAACTGCATCTTCCCCGGGGCGATCAAGACTCCGCTCGCCGGGCCGTTCACCCCGGAGTACGAGCGCGCCGTGGAGAGCCACGTGCCGCTGGGCCGCTGGGGCCAGCCGGAAGACGTGGCCAAGATGGCCCTGTTCCTCGCGTGCGACGACTCCAGCTGGGTAACGGGCGCGTTCTTCGTCATCGACGGCGGGTTCACCGCGAAATGAGCGCCGTGCCGGAGGCGCGCAAAACGAGCACCGTGCCGGAGGCGCGCAAAACGAGCACCGTGCCGGAGGCGCGCAAAACGAGCACCGTGCCGGAGGCGCGCAAAACGAGCACCGGGCCGGAGGC
>Ga0335074_10006879_pt1 | contig 15794 bp, 11 predicted proteins | sample Lox_Sample_23_FD_206715 | JGI IMG/M metagenome (GOLD analysis project Ga0335074, IMG submission 206715) | Soil microbial communities from Loxahatchee National Wildlife Refuge, Florida, United States - Lox_Sample_2.3 | ecosystem: Environmental > Terrestrial > Soil > Wetlands | place: USA... | reverse complement strand
CGGCAACGTTCTCGTGCTCGACGACGCGGCGCTGGTTCTGCCGGCCGCCGGCCTCGCCGAGGGCATCGCGGTGATCTGCGGCACCGGAACGATCGCGGCCGGCACCTGGCGTGGCCGCGAGGCGCGCGCGGGCGGCTGGGGGTATCTGCTCGGTGACGAGGGCGGCGGCTACTGGATCGTGCGCGAGGCGATCCGGGCGCTGATCGCCCGGCGGGAAGGCGGCCTGCCCCCAGGCGACCTGGGCGCGCGCCTGCTCGGCACCGCCAGCGCGCCGGGCCTGGACGAACTGCGGGCCGCGTTCTATCGCAGTCCCGAGCCGGGGAGGTGGGCACGGTACGCGCCGGTGGTCCTGGACAGCTGCGATCCCGAGATCATCGGTCTCGCCGGGCGCGCAGCGGGCCACCTGGCGGCGCTGGCGGCACGCGTGGCAGGACAGTTCGCAGCCGAGCTGCCGGTGGTGCTGGCCGGCGGCCTGATGGCGAACGAACGGCTCAGCTCCGCGGCCGTCGCGGCGATCAGCGCCGAGGTTCCGGCCAGCTCGGTGCGCGTGCTGAGCGAGCCGCCGGTAGCCGGCGCGGTGCGCCTGGCTCAGGCCGCAGCGGCCCGCCAGCCCTAGCCGCGACGCATCGCGCAAAGGCCTGGGAGAATGGATGCAGCTGACCATCGAGGCATGACTCGCCGAAGGGCACGGAAGGGGCATTGTCATGGCGCCAGATCAGCCACCTGAGCTGGTCTTCGTTCCGGCACGGCCGCAGGTGAGCGGGGACAGCAGGAACGTCGCGTACGAGACGCGCACGCTGGCCGACGGCACGGTGGCGCTGCCCGTGTACTCCACGGTGACCAGGCTGGTGGCCGCGCTCGGCCACTATCAGCCCTGGATGTGCCTGCCGCTGCGCACCGTGCAGGCCGAGCTGAGCAGCGCTGGCGTGCACCGGGTCGTGCTGGACGCGGAAGTGGACACCACCGCGTGGCGCTGGCAGGAAGGCGGGCTCGGCCGGCTCGCCAGCGGCCCGGGCGGGCGGGAGTTAGCCGGCGCGCACGCCGGCCCCGAGGCTCAGTAGATGCGGGCCAGCAGCCCCCCGTCGACGACCACGTCGATGCCGGTGAGGTAGCTGGCCTCATCGGACGCCAGGAACACCGCGACGTTGGCCACGTCGCGCGGGGCGGCGAACCTGCGCAGCGGGTAGCGGTCGGTGACCTCTTTTCGCGCCGCGGCCGGATCGGGCTGGAAGTCGAAGAACTCCTGCAGCAGCGGCGTTTCGACGTCGCCCGGGCAGATCGTGTTGACCCTGATGTTCTCGGGGCCGAGCGACGTGGCCAGCGACCGGCACATCGCGCGCAGGCCGCCCTTGGCCGCCCCGTACGCCGGCAGATCCCGATCACCGACGATGCCGAGCAGAGACGCGGTGATCACGATCGAGCCGCCGCCCCGGCCCCGCATGGCGGGCAGGCACGCCTTGATGCCCAGGAACGCGCCGCGCAGGTTGGTCGCGTGCATCCGGTCCCAGTCGTCGCGCGGCCGCTGGAGGAGATCGGCCTCGAGTACTACGAGGATCCGTGCTGGGGGCACGCGGGCATGGCCAGGCTGAAGCAGCGGACCTGGCTGCCGCTGGCCACCAACACCTACGTCACCAAGCTGGACCACCTCGCCACGGCGGTCGCGATGCAGTCGGTCGACGTCGTCCTGGTCGACCCGCACTTCTTCGGCGGGATCCGGGCCGCGGTCACCTCGGCGGCCGCGTGCGGCGCGTTCGGCCTCGGCGTCAGCATGCACTCGAGCGGGGAGTGCGGGGTGTCCCTGGCCGCGATGCTGCACGCCGCGGCGGCCATGCCGGAGCTCGCGTTCGCCGCGGACTCGCACTACCACTACATGCTGGATGACGTGATCAGGGGCATACGCCTACGTCGGGGACCCGCGCCGGCCCTCCTGGGTTCCGATGATCCCGGAGCGGGACTGGCCCGAGCCAGACTGACCTGGCGGCGCGCTCAGCCCGCCACGCCGGGTACCACGCCGCGCGGCGCGAGCGGCATGGCGCGCAGGCGGACGCCGCACGCACTGAAGATCGCGTTCGCGATCGCGGGCGCCACCGCGATGATCGGCGTCTCGCCGCCCCCCGCCGGCGGCTGGTCGGGCCGGTCCAGCAGCACGACCTCGACGCGTGGCAGGTCCGGGAGCCTGGGCACCCGGTACGTGACGAGCGATGCGTTGCGGATCTGCCCGTCAGCGAAGTCGATCGCCTCGAACAGGGCACCGCCCAGGCCCATCATGACCGCGCCCTCGATCTGGTTGGTGAGGCTGTCGGGGTTGACGATGGCGCCGCAGTCGAACGCGGTGACCAGCCGGTCGACGTGCAGCGTGCCGTCGTCGTCCACCCGGACCTCCGCGGCGGTCGCGACCCGGCCGCCCTTCTCCATGCCGCAGGCGATGCCGGCCGCGCTTCCGCCGGCCCGCTCGGCGGGCCCCAGCGGCCGTCGCAGATGTGCGACGGCCGCGGTGAGCACCTCGGCGAGCCGACCGTCGGTCAGGTGGCGCAGCCGGAACTCCAGCGGGTGCGCGCCGGTCTCGTGCGCCAGCTCATCCATGTGGGACTCCCTGGCGAAGTTGTTCGCCGTGGCCGCGAGGGCACGGTAGGAACCCTGCGGCAGCGGCGAGTCGGCGGGCTGGTACGCGATGCGCTGATGCGGCACCCGGTACGGGCTCGCGAGCCCGACCGCCCCGGAGTTGACGTTCAGGTGCGCCCAGCCGGTCAGCTCCCCGGATGCGCTGGCGCTGCTGGCGACGTCGATGAGCGCCGCCGGGCGCAGATAGCCCCAGTGGAACTCCTCGCGGCGGTTCCACTGGACCTTGACCGGGCATCCCGCAGCCCGCGACAGCCGCGCCGCCTCAGCGGCGACGGTGCTGCCGTGCTTGCCGCCGAAGCCGCCGCCGTAGTCCGGCACGATGAGATGCACCCGTCCTTCCTCAGTACCCAGTGCCTCCGCGAGCTCGCGGCGGGCGCGGAACGGGGTCGAGGTGCCGGTCCAGACGGTGACGTGCCCGTCCCGCCATGCGGCAACGGCGGATCTCGCCTCCAGCGGCACGTGGGCGATGTAGGCGGCCGTGTAATGCGCGGTCAGGCGCACCGGCCCGGCGGCGAGCGCCGCTTCGACGTCGCCCTCCTCGCGGCGGAACGCGGCGCTGAAGCCCTCGCCGTCGATCGGGTGCGACCGCAGGTACGCGGCGAGCTCGCCCGGGCCGGGCTGCGGCGAGCGGTCCCATGCCGCTTCGATCGCGGCGATGGCGCCACGCGCGGCCGCGCTGGTCGGCGCCACCACGCCGATGAACGCGCCGTCGCGGATCACGCTCACCCCGGGCAGCGCCTCGGCCGCCGCGGTGTCGGCGCTGCGCAGCGTGGCGCCGAACGCCGGGGCGCGCAGCACGCAGCCGTGCAGTATGCCCTCGGCGCGCAGGTCGGCCGGGAAGCGCTTGGCGCCGGTGACCACGCTGGCGCCGCCGGCCGCCCGGGTCGGATGGCCGGCCGCCCGCCAGGCAGGTGGCGGGGTGACGGGCCGGCCGGGCGGGACCTTCTCCACGCGGCGCACGCCGGCCAGCAGCTCGGAGAGGCCGATGCTGGGTGCGCCGTCGGGGCCAGCGACGATCCCGTCCGCGAGGGTCAGCTGGGCCGCCGGGATCCCGAACCGGTCGGCCGCGGCGTCACGCAGCACGTCGCGCGCTGCCGCCGCCGCCGCGCGGAGCGGCGGCGCCGCGAACGGCATCGAGCGGCTGCCGAACGTGCCGAGGTCGAACGGTGAGGTGTCGGTGTCGCCCATCACCACCCGCACCGAGGCCGAGGGCATCGCGAGTTCCTCGGCGACGAGCAGTCCCAGTGCGGTGCGGGTGCCCTGGCCGGCCTCGACCTTGCCGGTGAACGCCGTCACCGAGCCGTCGGCCCCAACGTGCACCCAGGCGGCGTCGTCGCCGGTGAAGACCGTCACCAGGCCGTCGGGGAGCTGCTCGAAGAACGGCGCCTCATCCTTGGCCTGGTCCCACGGCGGCGTCCCCACGGGGGCGGACACCGCGTCCGCTGGCCCGGTATCTGCCAACCCGGGGGCGGAATCGGTTCGCCGGACCGGCTCCAGCAGTTCCGGCTGCTCCCAGAGCTCGGCGGCCCGGCGGACCGCGCGCAGGATCCGCGGGTACGTGCAGCACCGGCACACGTTTGCCGACAGCTCCGCCGCGATCCTTGCGTCATCCGGGTGCGGCACGCGGTTCAGCAGCCCGGCGGTGGCCATAAGCCAGCCCGGGGTGCAGTACCCGCACTGCATCGCGCCGGTCTCCAGCCAGGCCTGCTGCACCGGGTGCAGCAGGCCGTCCTCGGCCAGTCCCTCGACCGTCGTGACGCGCTGGCCGGCGACCTCGGCCGCCGGCGTGCTGCACGCGGTTACCGCGCGGCGGCCGATCAGCACGGTGCAGGCGCCGCAGGCACCCTCGCCGCAGCCCAGCTTGGGACCGGTGACGTCGAGGTCCTCCCTGAGCACCTCGAGCAGGCTGCGGCCGCCGTCGGCCGCCACCTGCCGTTGCACACCATTGACGGTGATCGTGAACGGCATGGGGCCTCTTCCTAGCTCTCCTCGGAGGATCTCATGACGGGGAGCAAACAGGGACATGCCAGGCAGACAACGCGCCCGATTGCGCTGGCAGCGGACCGATTATCGGTGGCACGGGCACACTGCGTAAGAATGTCTCATGAGCAAACAGCCGAACCCGCCGCCACCGGGCGACAAGCCCGTCAATTCGGCACCACCGCCGCCGCCGGGATGGCGGCACTGGCTCTGGCCGATCGCGCTGCTTGCGTTCTTCGCACTGTGGCTGATCCTGCCGGGAATCAACGTCAAGACGCCGGTGAGCCTCAGCTATTCGCAGTTCATCGCCGACGCCAACGCGCACAAGATCAAGACGGTCACCTTCTCCAGCGGCTCCAGCGGTGCCAACACCCCTGCCACCGGTGAGCTGACGAGCGGGAAGTCATACGAGACGGTTATTCCGGGCTCGCCAACGCCCACGCTCACCCAGCAGCTGTCCTCCGACGGCGTGAAGACGATATCGGCGAACGCGCCCAGCTCCGGCCTCGGCACGGACCTGCTGTACTGGCTGATCCTGCTGCTGCCGTTCATCCTCGTGTTCTGGCTGTTCCGGCGCATGAGCCGCGGCGCCGGCGGCGGGGCTGGACTGCAGGGCGTGCTCGGCGTGGGCCGGTCCCGGGCGAAGGTCTTCGATGCCGAGCGGCCGTCGACGAAGTTCAGCGACGTCGCCGGGTACGAGGGTGTCAAGGCCGAGATCGGCGAGGTGATCGACTTCCTGCGCAATCCCGGGCGATATACCGCGGCGGGCGCGGTGGCACCGCGCGGGATGCTGATGATCGGGCCGCCGGGCACCGGCAAGACGCTGCTGGCGCGGGCCGTCGCCGGCGAGGCCTCGGTGCCGTTCTTCTCGGTCACCGGCTCCAGCTTCGTCGAGCTGTTTGTCGGCGTCGGCGCGGCGCGGGTCCGCGATCTGTTCAGCGAGGCGCGCAAGCGGGCCCCGGCGATCATCTTCATCGATGAGATCGACGCGATCGGGCAGCGGCGGTCGGGGGCGGGCGCCGCGGTCTCCAACGACGAGCGGGAGCAGACCCTGAACCAGCTGCTGGCTGAGATGGACGGGTTCGATGTGACCCAGGGGATCGTGGTCCTGGGTGCGACGAACCGCCCGGAGATCCTCGACCCGGCGCTGCTGCGGCCGGGCAGGTTCGACCGGCAGGTGACGATCCCGCTGCCGACGCTGCCGGAGCGGGCCGCGATCCTCGCGGTGCACTGCCGGGACAAGAAGCTCGGCCCCGACGTCGACCTGAACGTGGTGGCCCGGGGGACGCCGGGGTTCTCCGGCGCCGACCTGGCGAACCTGGCGAACGAGGCGGCGATCAACGCGGTGCGCGGCAACCGCGAGGTGCTGTCGGCGGACGACTTCGACACAGCCAGGGACCGGATCCTGCTCGGCCGGCGGGAAGGCTCGAACGTGCTGCTGCCCGACGAGAAGCACGCGGTCGCGATCCACGAGTCCGGGCACGCGATCGTCGCCGCGCTGTCGGATCACGCCGACCCCGTGGCGAAGGTCACGATCCTGCCGGCTGGGCAGACGCTCGGCGTGACCGAGCAGCTGCCGGTGGACGAGCGGCACCTGTACGGCGAGGACTACCTCACCGATTCGCTGGCCGTGCGGATGGGTGGGCGGGCCGCCGAGCTGGTCGAGTTCGGGCAGGGCTCGACCGGGGCCGCCAACGACCTGGCCAGCGCGACCGACCTGGCGACCAAGATGGTCCGCGAGTTCGGGTTGTCGCCCGCCCTGGGGCCGATCGGCTACCCCGAGGGCGGGTCGGCGTTCCTGGGCGGCGGCGGGCAGGCCTTTTCCAGCCGGCCGTTCGCTGAGGCGACCCAGGCCACCATCGACAACGAGGTGTCGCGGCTGCTGCGCGAGGCAGAGCAGCACGCGGTGGACCTGATCCGCTCCCACCGCGGCGAGCTCGAGCAGCTCGTCGACCTGCTGCTGGAGAAGGAGACCGTGGACGGTTCCGACGTATACCGGATCGTCGGCAGGCCGGCACCCGAGCACCGGCCCGAGGAAATGGCGATCGGCCCGCACGCCGCGACCGCGCACGACGGTGCCCGGCCGTCGCGGGCTTCATCCGAGCCTCCTGTGTCCGGGCACCAGTGACAGACGGTTACCAGTGACAGAGCGGAGGGCCGGATGAAGCTGCTGGTCCTCGGCGCCCGCGACGTGCATGCGCTGCTGCCGTACGGGGAGTGCACCGCCGCGATGCGCGAAGCGCTGGTCGCGTACCAGAATGGGCAGGCACACCAGCCGCTGCGGACGATCATCAGGCCGCCGGCGGCGGCCGGGATGATGGCGCTGATGCCCGCCTACCTCGCCGCCGGGCAGGATGCCACGGAAGCCTACGGCCTGAAGGCCATCTGCATCTTCGGCGGCAACCCGGCCAGCGGGCTTGACTCGCACCAGGGCGTGGTGCTGCTGTCCAGCGCACAGACCGGCGAGCCGCTTGCCCTGCTCAACGCCTCGGTGGTCACCGAGATACGCACCGCTGCCGTGTCGGCCGTCGCCACCGAGCTGCTGGCCCGGCCCGACGCGGCGGAACTCGCGATCATCGGCACCGGCGTGCAGGCGCGGTCGCACCTGCTGGCGATAGCCGCGGCGCGGCCGCTGGACCGGGTCCGGGTCGCGGGGCGGCATCCGGACAAGGCGCGCCGGTTCGCCGAGGACATGCGCGAGCACACCACCGTGCCGGTGACCGCGTGCGACTCGGCGGCCGGCGCGGTCGCCGGGGCGCAGATCGTCGTGACCGCCACCAGCTCGGCCGAGCCCGTGCTGCGCAGGGACTGGCTGGCGCCGGGCGCGCACGTCAACGCCGTCGGGGCGTGCGTGCCGCAGGCACGCGAGCTCGACGCCGAGACGATGGCGGCCGCCGCCGTGTTCGCGGACAGCCGCGAGTCGGTTGCCAACGAGGCGGGCGACTACGTGCTGGCGCAGGCGGAGGGAAGGATCGGGCCCGGTCACGTCCGGGCCGAGCTCGGTGAGCTGCTCACCGGCGCGGCGCCCGGCCGGAGCGGGGAGTACGAAATCACCGTCTTCGAATCGCTCGGCCTGGCCATCGAGGACCTCGTGGCGGCCAGGCTCGCGTACCGCAACGCCACCGCGCGAGGCGCGGGAACCTGGGTCGACTTCTAAGACGTGTCCATCTGGGACGTTCTCGTTCGTCGAGGGGGTGACCGCGGAACCGCAGCCGACAGGATGATGCCGTGAAATACCTGCTGATCCACTGCCTGGACGAGAGCGCCGAGCCGGATCTGGACGAACCAGTCGCCGAGGATCCCGAGATCGGGGCCTGGGCTGCCGATGTGAACAAGCGCGGGATGAACCTGTACGGCGGCCACCTACGGCCGGTAGCCGACGCCGTCACCGTGCGGGTTCGCGACGGCGAGGTGCTGGTCAGCGACGGCCCGTTCGCCGAGACCAAGGAGCAGATCGCGGGCTTCAACGTGCTCGAGTGCGCCGACCTTGACGAGGCGGTCGCGGTGGCGTCGCGGCACCCGACCGCCAAGATCGGCACGTTCGAGCTACGGCCCTTCGTGGAGCCGTGACCTCGGCCTACGATGAACCGGTGACCTCAGCCGGATACCTCCGCTTCCCCCATATTCATGGCGATCTGGTCACGTTCGTCGCAGACGACGACGTGTGGCTCGCCCCAGCGGCCGGCGGGCGGGCGTGGCGGGTCACCGCGGATCACGCCGCGGCCAGCCATCCCCGGATCTCCGGGGACGGCACGATGATCGCCTGGACCAGCGGGCGGGACGGCAGCCCCGAGGTGTACCTGGCGGGGATCGACGGCGGGAACGGCCGCAGGCTGAGCTACTGGGGTGACGAGGGAACCCGGGTGTGCGGCTGGACGCCGGACGGCGAGGTGCTCGCGATCACCGGCGCCGGCCAGCCGTTCCGCCGGCAATACACGGCGCACGCGCTGCCCGTGGCCGGTGCGGACGCCAACGGCGGCGCGCCGGGGCCGTTGCCGTTCGGCCCGGTCGCTGACGTGGCGGTGGAGACCGCCGGGGTCGCGCTTCTGACCGGGGCATACCGCGAGCCGGCGCAGTGGAAGCGGTACCGGGGCGGCACGGCCGGAAGGCTGTGGGTGCGGCCGGCCGGCGCCGATGACGGGTTCACCCGGCTGCTTGGGGGCGTTGCCGGGCAGTTCGCCAGCCCCATGCTGGTTGGCGGCAGGCTCGCGTTCCTGTCCGACTACGAGGGCACCGGCAACGTGTACTCCTGTGCGCTCGACGGCAGCGGCCTGCGGCGGCACACCGACCACGACGGCAGTTACGCGCGCAACGCCAGCACCGACGGCGAGCGGATCGTCTACCACTGCGCCGGGGATGTCTGGCTGCTAGAGTCTCTCACCGCTGACGAACCCCGGCGGCTCGAGTTCGGCCTGTCCTCGCCGACCGCCCGGGCACCGCAGCTGATCTCCGCAGAAGATCACCTTGGCGACCTGTCCTGCGATCTCTCCGGCCAGGCCAGCGCGATCGAGGTACGCGGGACCGTGCACTGGCTGACGCACCGCGAAGGCCCGGCGCGGGCGCTCTCGGTCGTCCCGGGCGTGCGGGCGCGGCTGCCGCGGGTGCTCGGCAGGACCGGCGGGGTGGCGTGGGTGACCGACGCCGAAGGCGCGGACGCGATCGAGATCGCCGCGGCCGGCGGCCCGACCGCGGGAACCTCGCCACGGCGCCTGGCCGCGGGCGCCATCGGCTGGGTGGCCGACATGGCCGCGGCCCCCGACGGCAGCGCGCTCGCGGTCGCGGCGCACGACGGCAGGCTGCTGTCGGTCGACGTCGCGTCGGGCCGGGTCACCGAGCTGACGTCGTCCGATAACGGCGTGGTCACCGGGCTGGTATGGTCGCCGGACTCAGCCTGGCTGGCGTGGTCGCATCCCGGTCCCGAACCGCTGCGGCGGCTGCGCATGGCCAGGGTCGCCGATCCCGGCACCATCGTCGACGCCACCGACGGGCGGTTTACCGACAGCGATCCCGCGTTCACCGCGGACGGCAAGTACCTCGCATTCCTGTCGGTCCGCAGCTTCGACCCGGTCTACGACGCGCAGGTCTTCGACCTGTCGTTCCCTTACGGCTGCCGGCCCTACCTGGTGTCGCTGGCCGCGGAGACGCCATCGCCGTTCGCGCCGCTGCCCGGCGGGCGGCCGGTCGGCGGGCGCCACGAGGAGGGCTCCGGCCGGGACGGCGAGCCAGAGGCCGGGGCCGCGCCGGTGACGGTGGACGCCGACGGCCTGGCGGGCCGGATCGTGCAGATCCCGGTGGAAGAGTCGCGGTACTCCTCGCTGCGCGCGGTCAAGGGCGGGCTCGCCTGGCTAAGAGAGCCGGTAACGGGGACCCTCGGTGAGGGCGGCCCCCGGCTCGGCGACGACGCTCCACGGCCAAGCCTTGAGCACTTCGACCTGGACGCGCAGCGGTGCAGCGAGCTCGCCGACGAACTGGACTGGTTCGAGGTCAGCGGCGACGGCAGCGCGCTGGTGACCAGCGACCACGGGAAGCTGTCGGTCGTGCCCGCGACCCGCAAGCCGGACTCAGACAACCCGGCGGACCGGGTGACCGTGGACAAGTCCCGGGCCAGGTACCTTGGCGACCCGGCCGCGCTGTGGCGGAACGCCTACGCCGAAGCGGGCCGCATCATCAGGCACGAATTCTGGACGGCCGACCTGGCCGGGGTGGACTGGGACGGCGTGCTCGAGTCCTACCGGCCGCTGCTGGACCGGATCGCCGGGGCGAACGACTTCGCTGACCTGATGTGGGAGGTCCTCGGCGAGCTCGGCACCTCGCACGCGTACGTGCTTCCCGCGGACGGCGACGACGGCGAGGACGAGCCCAGGGTCGGACTGCTCGGCGCGGACCTTGACCGCGACGCCAGCGGGCGGTGGACGGTGACCAGGGTGCTGCCGGGCGAGACCTCCGACCCGCGGGCCCGGTCCCCGCTGGCCGCTCCCGGCGCGCAGGTCCGCGAGGGCGACACGCTGCTGGCGATCGACGGGCGGCCGCTGAACGGTGCCGGGCCCGGCCCGCTGCTCGTCGGCGCGGCCGGCAAGCCCGTGGAACTGACCATCGGCCCGGCGCGGGGAGGCGACGCCCGCCGCGCGGTGGTCGTCACGCTCAGCGAGGAGCGGCGCCTGCGCTACCAGGACTGGGTCGCCGGGCGCCGGCAGCGGGTACGCGAGCTGGGCGCGGCGCGCATCGGCTACCTGCACGTCCCGGACATGATGAGCGTTGGGTGGGCGGATTTCCATCGCGACCTGCACACCGAGATGGGACACGACGCGCTCATCGTCGACCTGCGAAGCAACGGCGGCGGCCACACATCCCAGCTCGTGATCGAGAAGCTCGCCCGGCGGGTGGTCGGGTGGGACGTGCCACGCGGACGGCAGCCGCTGACCTACCCGTTTGACGCCCCCCGAGGGCCTGTGGTCGCGCTCGCCGACGAGTTCGCCGGATCGGACGGTGACATAGTGACCGCGGCCATCAAGACACTCGGCCTCGGCCCGGTCGTGGGAACGCGCACCTGGGGCGGGGTCATCGGAATCGACGGCTGGCATCAGCTGGTCGACGGCACCCGGATCAGCATCCCGCGCTACGCCTTTTGGCTGGAAGGCTACGGCTGGACCGTGGAGAACCACGGCGTAGACCCGGACGTCGAAGTGGTGGCGTCGCCCGACGACCACGCGGGGGGCCGTGACCCGCAGCTGGAGACCGCGATACGCATCGCGGTCGAGGCGCTCACGGCACGGCCAGCGGTCACTCCTCCGGGGACCTCGGACCGCCCGTCCAAGCGGCGGCCACCACTGCCGCCCCGTCCCATCCGGCGTTAAGCGGGACGGGTACTTGTCGGGCTCAGCCGGTTCTGCGGACCGGCTGACGCGAACACCAGCAGCGCAGAGAATTCCCGCACCGCGCAGCCCGGACCACCCATGCCGGGTGATCTAGCCGTGCCTCACGCCAGTTTGGATGAAGCCAGGATCGCGGCGAGCGCCAGCCTGACGTCTCGTGTGCGTGAGAGGGGCGCGAGCAATGACCGAGGATGCGGAGTTCGGTTCCCAGCTGGCCAGTTTCCGGGAGGCGCGCCGAACGCTCGAGGCGTCGGTCTTGCCGCTCGCCACATCGGTTGACGGCCGCCGTTTCTCTTTCCAGGCCTCGCTGCACGGCCTGCAGTTGCAGATCGGCGGCTACGTCATTCTGGAAGATGACGGCATCCCGCGCTTCGGGCAGGTGCTCAGCCTGGCACTCGACCGGGAGCTGGCCGGGGAGCTGACGCTGCCGTCGCAGGAGGAGGGAGGGCAGCAGGTACGGACCGAGGTCCAGATCCGGTACGCCCGCGGCGAAGGCACCATACTGGACAGCCGCACGGAGCCTTTCCACGACGCACTGGTCCGCGTGGCTGCCGCAGAGGAGGTCCGGGCCTGGCAGCGCCGCGGCCTCGCGCAAGGCTCCAGCTGGGCCAGCTGGCCCTGGCCCCAGGCGTCCCGTGCCTGGCCGACGCGGCGGGCTTCGACCGGCACACGTTCCTCTGCGGCCAGTCGGGTTCGGGAAAGACGTACTCGCTGGGCGTCATCCTCGAACGGCTGCTGATCGAGACCGACCTGCGCATGGTGATTCTCGACCCGAACTCAGATTTCGTACGTCTGGGCGAGGTGTGCTCCGACGCGGATCCCGCGGCGAGCAGCCGCTATCAGAAAGCGGCGCGGGGCGTCGCTGTCTACTCGGCCGGCACGCCAGGGGCGCGAAGACTGCGGCTGCATGCAGCCGAGATCGATCCAGCAACGCAGGCGGCCGTGCTCCGCCTGGACCCAATAGGCGACGCCGAGGAATACGCCTCACTGGTCGCTCTGCTCGGCGGCGAGAACGCTCCAGCCCTCGAGTCCTTGACCCGAAGCGACAACCCCGAGGCACGTCGCCTCGGGCGGCGCATCGCCAATCTGGGCGTTGACCGCTTTTCGATCTGGGCGCCCGGCGAAGCGGGCTCGGTCCTGGATGCGGTCCATGCTCAAGACCTCCGGTGCGTGGTCATTGACCTGGGCTCGCTGCCAACGCGCGAAGAACAGTCACTGGTCGCCTGCGCGGTGCTCGGCAACCTGTGGGAACGTCGGCTGGAGCGCAGGCCGGTGCTGATCGTGATCGACGAGGCCCACAACGTCTGCCCCGCCGAGCCACCCAGTCGCCTCCTCGCGGAGGCTGCGGAGCACGCCATACGGATCGCGGCCGAAGGCCGGAAGTTCGGCCTCTACCTTCTCGTGTCGACGCAACGACCCCAGAAGATCCCGGAGAACGTCCTCTCCCAGGCAGACAACCTGATCCTCATGAGGCTCAACTCGCTCGCGGATCTGGCCTTCGCCGAGGCTGCGTTCTCCTTTGTACCGCCGAGCCTCATCGAGCGTTCGGTCACCTTCAGGCAGGGCGAGGGCCTGATCGCCGGCAAGATGTCGCCGCAGCCCGCGCTGCTCCGTTTCGACGCGCGCATCAGCGAGGAAGGTGGCGGCGACGTCCCCGCTACCTGGGCCGCTGCGCGATGACACGCGGAACGGCGCGAGCGGTTGACCCTCGGCTGCTGCGCCACGCGCGCGCGGCGCGCGGCTACCTGGTGGTGACCGTCTGCATCGGCCTGGCCACGGCGGTGCTGGTGCTGGCCCAAGCCGGGCTGCTCGCCCGTGCCCTGGCGTGCGCCGCGCGCGGCGCCGGCCTGGCGTCGCTGTCCGGGACGATTGTGGCGCTGCTGCTGGTGCTGACCGCCCGGGCGGCCACGGCGTATGGAAGCGAGAGCACCGCATTGCGCGCCGCTGCCCGGGTGAAATCCCAGCTCCGCATGGAGCTAGCCGAACGGTCGCTGCGCTTGGGGCCCTCCTGGCTGTCTGGCCAGCGAGAAGGCGAAATATCGACGCTGGCCACCAAAGGACTTGATGCGCTCGACGCATACTTTGGCCGGTACTTGCCGCAGCTGGTGCTCGCCTGCCTCGTCCCGCTGGCGGTGCTGGCCCGGGTGATGTCCGCCGACTGGATATCGGGCCTGGTCATTCTCGTCACGCTGCCGTTGATCCCGGTTTTCGGCGTGCTGATCGGCCTGTACACCAAGGAACGCACCCGGCGGCAATGGCGGCTGCTGGCCAGGCTGGGCGGGCACTTCCTTGACGTCGTCGAGGGCCTGCCGACGCTCAAGGTGTTCGGCCGCGCCAGGGCCCAGGCAAAGCTGATCAAGAGCGCCACCGGCGAGCACAGGGCCGCGACCATGGCGGGCCTGCGGGTGGCCTTCCTCTCCGCGCTGGTCCTCGAGCTGGCTGCCGCGCTCGCCACCGCCCTGGTTGCGGTGGAAGTGGGGCTGCGGCTGCTGGCCGGCCATATCGGATATGAAACCGCGTTGCTGATTCTGTTGCTGACGCCCGAGGCCTACCTCCCGCTCCGGAATCTCGGTACCCAGTTCCATGCCAGCGCGGAGGGCGCGGCCGCGGCCGACGACGTGATGGCCGTCCTCGACGCCCCGCTGCCGGTGCCGGCTCCGTCTGCAGGGCCGTCGCCGGATCCTCGGCACGCCAGTGAGCCCGACCTGCACAGTCAGCCGATCGAGCTGGCCCAGGTCACGCTGGCATATCCCGGCCGGGCCCGGCCCGCGCTCGACGACGTGTCGGTCTCGATCTCTCCGGGCGAGCGGATCGTGGTGACCGGGCCCAGCGGCGCAGGCAAGAGTTCCCTGCTCGCCCTGCTGCTGAGGTTCACCGAGCCGACGTCCGGCCGGATCCACGCTGGCGGCCGTGACCTCAGCTCGATCCCGCTGAGTTCCTGGCGCCGCCAGATCGCCTGGGTGCCGCAGAGCCCTTACCTGTTTGCCGGAACCGTCGCGGACAACATCGCCCTCGGCGATCCGGACGCCACCGGAGCCCAGATCCGCCGGGCCGCGAGGCTCGCTGGCGCCGAGGGGTTCATCACCACGCTGGCCGACGGCTTCGATACCACCCTGGCCGAACGGGCACTCACTCTGTCGGCGGGCCAGCGGCAGCGCATCGCCCTGGCGCGCGCCTTTCTGCGCGATGCGCCGCTTGTTCTGCTCGACGAGCCGACGGCGCACCTCGACCAGGCCACCGCGCGTCAGATCCTGGCGGTCGTCGAGGCCCTGACGGCAGGGCGGACCGTTCTGCTGGTCAGCCACCGTGAATACGGCGCGATCCGCCCTACCCGGGTGCTGCGGCTCAGCCAGGGCAGGCTTGTCCCGGAGGCACATCTCGCCCTGGCCGGTGAGCCCGGCGTGGGGGCGGCGGTCGCGCCGTGACCTCGCCATCACCGCACGCCGGCGGCCAGGAACCGCTGGTCCGGGTGCTGCGGCTGGCCCGGCCGATGCGCCGGCATCTGCTGTTCGCGGCGCTGGCCGGTGCCGCCGCTACCGGCTGCGGCGTTGCCCTGCTGGGCGTCTCCGGCTTCCTGCTCGCCCGCGCGTCCCAGCACCCCAACATCGTGGCCATCACCGCCGCGGTGGTCGCGGTGCGGGCGTTCAGCGTCGGCCGCGGGGTGTTCCGGTACGCCGAGCGCCTCGCCGCGCACGAAACGGCGTTCCGGGTCCTCGCCGACATGCGGGTTACGATCTACCGGCGGCTGGAGCGGCTGGCGCCGGCCGGGCTGCGCGCCTTCCGCTCCGGCGACCTGCTGGCCCGGCTGATCTCCGACGTCGATTCCACCCAGGACCTGTTCATCCGCGGGATCGCCCCGCCGCTGGCAGCGGCGCTCGTCGGCGCCGGCGCGGCCGCCGTCGGGCTGCTGGTCCTGGCCCCCGCCGGCGGGGTGCTCGCGGCCGGCCTGGTACTCGGCGCGGTTGCGGTGCCGTGCGTCGCGGCCGTCGCCGACCGGAGCGCGCGGCGGCGGATCAGTCCTGCCCGTGGCGAGCTGGCCGCCAGCATGTCCAACCTGCTGGCCGGCTCCGCGGACCTGCATGCGTTCGGGGCGGAGCGGGTCGGCCTGGCCCGGATCGCCGCGGCGGATGCAGACCTCAGCCGGCTGGCCCGGACGTCGGCCACCGCGGCCGGCTTGGGCACCGGGCTCGCCTCGCTCGCGGCCGGCCTCACGCTGTGGGGCGTCCTGGTTCTCGGCGTCGCCGCCGTCGGATCGGGCGCGCTCAGCCGGGTGCCGCTCGCCGTGCTTGTGCTGACGGCGCTGGCCGCCTTCGAGGCGGT
>Ga0335074_10006878_pt1 | contig 15795 bp, 13 predicted proteins | sample Lox_Sample_23_FD_206715 | JGI IMG/M metagenome (GOLD analysis project Ga0335074, IMG submission 206715) | Soil microbial communities from Loxahatchee National Wildlife Refuge, Florida, United States - Lox_Sample_2.3 | ecosystem: Environmental > Terrestrial > Soil > Wetlands | place: USA... | reverse complement strand
GCAAAAAATCCTGTGCCCTCTCGCCGCCCAAAATCGCCGCCGCGAAAACCGCGCTCCGACGCGCTCCGGAATCGCGAGCGGATCCTCAAGGTCGCTAAGAGCGCCTTTACCCGCTCCGGAGCAAACGTCAGCATGGACGAAATCGCCAAGCAGGCCCGGATCGGCGCCGGAACGCTCTATCGTCATTTCCCAACTCGAGAAGCGCTGCTAGAGGCTGTTTACCGCACCGAAGTAGAGACACTGGCGACAGCCGAACGCAAGTTTGCCGCGGCCATGCTTCCGGTAGAAGCCCTGCGCTCCTGGATGCTGCTGTTTGTGGACTACATCGCGGCGAAGCACCTCATCGCGCCCGCTCTCAACACGATCGTTGGAGGGCCTTCCAGTTTATTTCAAGCCACTGCTGCCCAGATCACTCGTGCGATCCAGGCATTGGTAGGAAGAGCCATTGCCAGCGGGGACATACGTCCGGACCTCGATCCGCTCGACCTGCTCCGCGCTCTCATAGGCGTTTCGAATGTGGCAACCGGGCCGGGTTGGGAGCAGAGTGCGAGGAGGCTGGTGGACATTCTCATCCTAGGTTCGCGACCCATCGCGTAGACAGTTTCCACGAACAGGGTGATGTAACAGAAAGAGAAGCCGAGTCGTCAACTCCGGCAAGTCAATGCGTTTGCATTGCTCGCTCTGGTACCAAGGGAAAGGTCAACACAAATTCCGTGCCCCGCTCATCGGGCGATGTTCGGCTCGAAGCCACAATTGTTCCGTCGTGCTTTTCTATAATGTTCTGCGAAATCCAGAGGCCTAATCCGGTTCCTGTGCCTTGTTTTGTCGTGTAGAAAGGCTCAAAAATCTTTGGCAGGGTAGAGGCATCGATGCCAGGCCCGTTGTCAGCGACAACGAGAACTGCCTTATCGTTTGTCTTGCGGGTAGAAATTGTAATGATCCCGCCCGGCCCCGCAGCTTCCATCGCATTTACGACAAGATTCGAAATGACCTGGCGTATTTCCCCCTTGATACCTCGAATAGGCAGATTTTCGGAGAGGTCCAGCTTGAATGAGACCTGTTGCTCATTCTGCCGCTTCTGGTATAGATCCAGGGTATCGATGACGCTTTGTGAGAGATCGAGGTTGGTGGGGGCCCGCAATTCGCGGTAAAAGCCAAGGGTCTGACGTGTGATGTGCGCCAGCCGCGAGATTTCACCCAATGCTGTCGCTGCAATCTCGCGGATCCGGGGACTGGCATCGGGCGATATCTCCAGCAGGTAAATTAAGTTCGTCAAAGCTTCGAGAGGATTGTTTACTTCGTGTGCGATGGCTGCAGCCATTCTCCCCGCCGTCGCCAATTTTTCCGATTGGATCAAGGCCGACCGCGCCGCTTGTTCTGTCGCCAGAAGCATGCAGTTCTGCAGGGCCAGAGAGGTGCGGTTCGCGATGTCTGTGGCTAAAATTTGATCGCTGGGTGAGTACTCCCGCTCGTCATCGAGGAAAAAACCGATTGCTCCGAACCCTCGGTTCCCGGTGAAGAGCGATGCAACCATCGAACGGGTATCAATCATTCTGGGCGTTCGCTGTGCAGCCTGTGCGATCATGACTTGCCGGCGCGGATCATCTTCGGTGAGAGGAGTCGACCAATACGGCTGATCCCGGCCTGGGAAGCCTCTCAACATGAGGATGCAGTGATCGGCGAAGTGCGGAATGACTGCATTGCAGATGCTTTCGCAGGTTTCCGGCAAAGACAGCGACGCGCTGAGTTGTGGCCCGAATCCTGCCAGAAACCGGAGCGACTCTTCCGCCTCCGTAGTTTGCAGCAATCGCTTCACAACCGCGATCAACTCCGGTGGGTGCACCGGTTGGGCGATGTAGGCATCCGCTCCTCCAGAAAGGCCCGATGCCCTCAGACTGGGATTGCTGAAGCTGGCGGAAACCTGCAAGATGGGAAGGAACGGATAGTGCTGTTTTATTTGGCGCGTGAGTTCGTAACCGTTGATGTCAGGAAGTTTGACATCCACCACCGCAAGGGAGGGACCGCTTTCTAACAGTCGCAGAGCTTCGCGGCCTGAACCCGCCTCAAGAACACTATAGCCTTCGGTTTCAAGAATCCGTCGCATGGCATAGCGCTGCTCTATGGTGTCGTCCACATAGAGGACCGGTTGTTTACGATGATGGATCAAGGAGCGCCGCCCCTCTGATGAAGATCACATAAGCCCAGATTCATCAAAGCGCGCTCGAGTGCAACACGGTTGTCTTCCGCATCTCCATTCTCCTTGTTGATGTAGCTGAGCTCGTGACGCTCGATGAAGGCCTTCTCCTCGGGCGTCAGCACCTTTGAGCTGATCAGGACGATGGGCGTCTGTGACGTTTCAGGATTGGAGCGAAGCTCCTCGGCAAATGCCAGGCCGTTCTCTTCCGGCATAACAATGTCCAGGAAAATTACAGCAGGGCGGGAGGCAGCGACGCTACGCCTTGCTTCGACAACCGAAGCGGCTTCCATCAACCTGGCAGAAGTGAGGGTCACCAGATTACGACGCAAAATGTAGCGCGCGACCTCATCATCATCAACGATGAGAATCGTCCACTCAGGTTCGGTCGTCCTGGCGCTATCTGCTGAAGGGGCAATCGCTTTTGGGATCTCAACGTAGAAGACCGAGCCTTCCCCGAGAGTTGACTCACACCAGGTATTTCCTCCCAGGAGCGTAGCGAGTTGCCGTGAGAGAGGTAAACCCAAACCGCTGCCCTTATGGCGGGGGCGGAGGTCGGTGTCTACCTGTCCCCACTCCTGCCAGACGAGCACTTTGTTCTCTTCGGCGATTCCGATACCGGTATCTTTCACTGAGAAACGAACACCATGGGCGCCGCTGAGTTCTGCGCTCACCCGGACGTTTCCGCGGTCGGTAAACTTCAACGCGTTGGAAATATAGTTGCGGAGTATTTGAGCGAGCTTGCCTTCATCGGTGAAAAGCCGCGTATCCAGCAGCGTGTCGTCAAATAACAGCTGCACGTTTTCGTTGCTCGCCAGCGGCCTAAACATACCGCGAAGAGCGGAGAAGACCTCCTTGACAGTAAACTCGCTCAACTTGACGGTAACTTTACCGGCCTCAATTTTTGCCAGGTCGAGCAGATCGTTCACCATCTCCGTCAGATTGAGTGCCGACCTCTGAATGAACAGAACCTGCTTTTCCTGTTCAGGGGTGAGTTCGCCATCTATACGGCGTATCAGCAAGCCGGCCAGGGACACGATCGAATTGAGGGGAGTGCGCAATTCGTGCGTGATTCCGGAGATGAAACGAGTCTTCATTTCGGAAGCCTGCTGTAGCTCGAGAGCGCGATCCTCAAGCTCCGAATAGAGAACCATAACGCCTCGATTGGTCTCGTCCAGTTCGCGCCCGAGCTGAGAAACCTCGCGCTCGCGTTCCCGAAGATCATTCAAGAGCCGTATGATTTCGTGATCCTGAGAGCGAGCTGCGAGCGGAATGTCCTGTAATGAAATGGAAGCAATTCGCTTGGCAACCGAGGTGGCCGCGGGAGGCTCGGCGCCTTTGGGAAGCAATTTCGTCAGAGTGACGATTGTTCCTTTTTCAGAAGTATCGATCTGAAGGTCATCCATGAGGCGTCGCGAGCCGGCGATACCGAGTCCCATCCCGGAGGAAGACACGTAAGTGCCATCCCAAACTTTTCCAAAGTCCGAAATACCCTTCCCGGTATCGGCAACCACAACGCGGAAAGCGGGGCTCGAATGTGTGTCGAAGTGAAATCCGACCGTTCCTCCACGGGCATATTCGTATGCGTTCCTCGCAATTTCCGAGACCGCCGTAGCAATGCGAGTTTGGTCCTGAGTCTCAAAGCCAAGCACTTCCGCAATCTGCTTTGCTCGCAGCCTGGCGAGCAGAAAGTCAGTCTCGGACGAGAGGCTCACCGTTAGCAGCCGTGAACTGTTGGTCTTAGCCAAGGCGATTCACCAGAATCGTGGCGTCATCCCGGCCACGCAGTTGTTCGGAATAGATCAAAGGGGCTACGACGAAGGGGGGTTGCGACAGAAGAGAAGCCGGCAATCCCAGTCTGGAGTGGGTCGTGAGACCGTCGGATTGCATCAGCAAGAGGTCTCCTGGCTCATACGAATATTCGAACTCCTGGACCCGGCGCATCTGATGTCCCAGGGTGCCGTTATGTGAAACCATGCTCTGCGTCCGCGTAGCGTTGCTTATAACGCAGCTAATGTTTCCAATGCCTGCAAACTGAACGCGCTGTCGAGCAGAGTCAACGTGTGCAATGGCCGCTGCCGCTCCCCGGGTTGCTCGCAAGGCTGAATGCATTTTCTCGAGAACAGCACCAGGAGCGAACCCTTGCGACTTATGAAATATCTCAACAGCTATCCGCGAGGCGTCCGCGGCAAACATGCCGTGTCCCAGGCCGTCGGCCACCAGAAACGTAGTTCCATCGTCGGAGACGTCCCAGGAATCGCCGCTCAGGGCTTCTCCGTCAATCGCGGAGCAGATCATGGAAATTTCCGGATATGGTTTACGTTCCACCATGCGGGCCGTGATAACCGTGGAGCGATTTGGCAGCGAATAGGCTCCGAAGCGGGTGGCAAACCGGCGAATCGCTCCCAGTCCCAGCCCGGGTGTGGAACCGGTGCTGAACCCATCGGCCAGGCAGCGCTCCACATTCACCATTCCTTTGCCGTGGTCCACAGCGCTGATATCAAGAGCGCCTACGACTGCCAGGTAGCTGATATAAAGATGACCACCCCCAGCATGCTGCAATAGATTGTTAGCCAGCTCGACCATCACCACGTTCAATGCGGATGCTCGCTGTTCATTCAGGCCTGCGGCTTGCGCATACTCCGATGCAAGGCGACGGGCGACGACTAATTGAGACGAATCCTGAATCGGGACGATCGAGGTTTGCTTCAACGAGTCCATTTGGTGATGGTGACGGTCGTTCCTTCGTTGAGTTTGGATACTACCTGAAAGTCATCCATTAACCGGCGGGTACCTCCAAGGCCAAGACCCATCCCATTGCCGCTGGTGAACCCGTCAGTGAGGGCTTGGTCGATATCGCGGATGCCCGGGCCACGGTCGACGAAGGTGAGCCGCAAGCCGTTCTTCGTTCCGTTGTGAACCGCCTCCATGTGAAGTTCTCCGCCGCGTCCATAGTCCAAGGTGTTGCGTGCGATCTCGCTCGCCGCGGTTACGATCTTGGTTTGATCCACCAGCCCAAATCGAAGCTCGGCTGCCAGCTTTCGAACCGAGGTTCGCACGTTGACAACATCCTCCGAACTCCTGACGGGGATGATCTCAGACCGAAGTACTTCCATCTGAAATCTCCTCCAGGTCATCCGTATGGCCGGACCGCGATGCGTCTACGTCGGCTTTCAGAATCTGCATACCCCGTTCGACGGTTAACGCTGTCCGGATTCCGGGCAGCGATAGACCAAGCTCTACCAGGGTGATCGCAACTGCTGGACGCATGCCGACAACGACGGTTTGCGCATCGAGAATTCGTGACATGGAGGCGATGTTGCCTAACATTCTCCCGATAAACGAATCCACGACCTCCAGCGCGGAAATATCGATCAGCACGCCACGAGATCCGCACTGCACGATTTTCTCTGTCAAGTCGTCCTGGAGCTGGAGCGCCAGGCGGTCGTGCATATCGATCTGGATGGTGATGAGGAGGAAATCCCCCATTCTGAGGATCGGAATATGTTCCACATCACTCTCCTTTGGCTGCGCTCTTAGCAGGAACGGCCGCCCTGCGGGTGACGACGAATCCTGTTCGTTGCATGGCCACGCGGAACGCGTCAGCGAGCGAAGCTTTGGTAATGATGTCGCCCAATTCCACGCCAAGATGCACGATGGTTTGCGCAATCTGCGGTCTGATTCCGCTGATAATACATTCCGCCCCCATCAGACGTGCAGCCGTAACGGTTTTGAGCAAATGCTGCGCGGTCAGAGTATCGACGGTCGGTACACCGGTAATATCTATAATGGCCAGTTCAGAGCCGGTCTCCACGATTCTTTCCAGCAGGCTTTCCATGATGATCTGAGTGCGGCTGGAGTCCAGGGTCCCGATAATTGGTAGGGCAAGTACCCCGTCCCAAAGTTTGACCACGGGAGTCGAAAGCTCGAGCATCTCCTGCTGCTGGCGCATGATGATGGCTTCGCGGCTCTTCTGGTAGAACTCGGTTGTAACGAGGCCTAACTTATCCAGGAGGCGCGTCGCAGACCATATCTCGTCCACCTGCTCAGCGGGATCCGGAATCGATTCTCTGATTTGCGCAAAAAGAGGTTGTTTAAAGGAAAACACAAAGGTGGCTGTCTCACTCGGCGTGAAGCCCAACTGTGCCCTGCTTCCGGAAACCTCTTCCAGAAACTTGCGAAGGCCTTTGAAGTTATCCGACGCAATATCCTCGACGTTACCCAAGATGACTGAATCCTGCAGCAGTTGAAGGAACTGGCGTGATTGGGAACGGACTTCCGCCTCCGATAACCGCTTGTTGAGATCCCTGATTTTTCCTTGTTCGCGGGTCCAATCGTCGAGAAGCTTGCCTTCATTCTTACGCAGAATTTCAGGAATCTTTGATGCGCTCACGTTGCCCTCATATTTGGTTCAAACTGACGCATTAGTATAGCCGAAGCGTGCCCGTGGCCAGACGAGAGGAGCCTGTTACTCCAGCAATGGCCTAAAGGATTGAGAATTGGGGGCTTTCGGCTACAATAGGGTTACCGTGATCACTCAAGCGCTGTGTGACCTGTGGCAGATTACCTAGTCCTACTCGTAGACGACGACAGCACGCACCGGTACTCCCTTGGTAAGCATTTGGCCGAATCCGGCTTTAAGGTTCTCCACGCATCCAATGGCGCAGAGGCGCTTAAGTTAGCAGGCACCGAGCAACCGGATGTGATTCTGCTCGACATCAACCTGCCGGATACAACCGGGTTTGAGATTTGCCAGCAGCTCAAAAGCTGTCGGGAAACAACCACGATCCCGGTGATCTTCCACTCTGCCACCCATGACACGGCGTCCGCCCGGTCGCGGGCTGCTGACTTGGGCGCTACCTCTTTCCTCAGCTATCCCATCCACATTGAGCATTTGGAGATTGTGATCCGCGGCGCAATTGCACAGTCTGAGAGAAAGAATCGTGCGAGCGAATCTTCGAACCGGGAAGGCCATTAAAACGGTCCAGCCCTTGGGCAAAGACAGAACTCTTCAGAGTTAGCCCCGCAACTTTTCTCGACAAATCCGTCAGCTTAATGTCTCCTCGACGTCTCAGGCTTAGATCCCTGGCGGCGCTAACTGGTTGCCCAGCTGGGATCATGCAGCCGCCAACCGCTCAGGCGTCTCCCCTGGCCGCGCATCTTATCTACGGAGTTTCGACCGAACTCGTTCGACGGATTGTACGCGCCACGCTATAAGGACCGGCCGGCATCGGCGCCAAGGTCAGGGGTTCCTCGCATCGCCACCAGGCGAGCTGTCCAGTATCTGACCGGATCGGATTCTGTTGCTGGCATCCAGAGATAGAGCGTCCGAAGTGGGGAGTGTCGGGCTTGTGCTGAAGTCGCCGGTGCGCATTGCTTGCGGGAAGAAAGCCCGCGTCCGCGATTGGGAGGAATTAGACAGATACCACTGCCCGGAAGCAAAAAGAAGGTCTTTCGGGGAGACGGATTATAGAGTTTGGGAATTATTGCCGGCCCGGCCTAGCGAATATCCGAAAATGTTTTGATGCAAACCGAACGGGGTTCCCTGCTGGTGGAAGAAGTTCTTGGCGGTCCAAAAATTATTGTTACGAATATAGTCGTATGCGCTGCCATGGTAAGTGTTCCCACCGCTCTTGGTCTGCATTAGGATCTGCCCTGAACCGGCAAAGCCGTAATTGGCGCCGTAATTGTTTTCGAGAACTCGAAAATCCTGGATCGAATCGATCCCGGGGAGGACGCTGAGCGTCAGGTTGCCGCTGGGCACTGAGTCGTACATCCCGTCGATGAGATATGCGGTCTGCTCCACCGATGAGCCGCCGATGCTCAGTTCGTCGCCACAACAGAATGTTCCGCAGTCCGCCCCAACCGCATAAATCACCTGGCGCAGGAAGAGCCTGAGCGGATGCGGAACACATAGGCGAACGGGTTTGGCCGTGTGGAGGGCAGCGACAGGTGCAAACCATTGCCTTCCTGATGGAAAGGGATGGGCTGCGGATCGCCGAGCAGTTGTACACCGCAGACCGGACCTGGCAGATAGGGCAGGCCGCGTCCCAGCGTATGTATCAGTAACTGACTGCTTGCGGGCCAGTCCAGCGCAGTCGCATAGAGAATGCCCGCCCTTGTGGTGAATCGAATGTCCTCGGCCGTATAGGTCTGTCGATCTGAGCCCATCTGACGGCTGTTCTTCTCGAGGGTTGGCCCCTCGCCGTATAGCAGCCAGGGACGAGTGCCGAAGATAGCCTCTCCATTGGTTTGCAGCCATTCCCCCATCTGTAACAAAACGGAACGCGCCTCTTCCGGGATCGTGCCGTCGGATTTCGGCCCGACATTGAGTAACAGATTGCCGTTCTTGCTCACCACGTCGATCAGCTCATCGATGAGCGACTTGGGGTCGCGGTATTCATCGTGGTCGACGTAGCCCCAGCTCTTGATGCTGACGGAGGTATCGGTTTGCCACGGCAGCAAGCGTAGCTGGTCCAGTTTGCCGCGTTCGATGTCCAGGGTGGCGGTGTTGGCGGGCATGGCTTCTCCCTTGTAGGTGAGAACCACCCCTTGGTGACGCGCCGCTGCGCTGTTGTAGTAGTAGGCGGCAAATTGCTGCAGTTCAGGTTGGAAGGCGGGTTGCGCAATCCACCAGTCGAAGTACATGAAATCGGGATGATAGCTGTCGACCAACTCAGTCGAGCGCGCCAGCCAGTCATCCAGGAAGTTCTGGTCCGGTGGAAGCCAGCGTTCCAGATGATCGGGATTCGGCTCTTTACCATCTCGCTGGCCCACCAACCCCATAGGTGCCGCGGGCCCGTACAGTCCGTTGTACTTTGCATCCTGAACATCCGACGGGAAACGCATGCCTCCTTCGTACCACCACCAGTGTTCGGCGCGGTGCGAAGAAACCCCGAAATGAAGTCCCCGAGCCCGGGTAGCGCGCTCGAGTTCTGCGACTACATCCCGATGCGGTCCCATCTTTGCCGCATCCCAATCCGTCAAATGCGAGTTGTACATGGGAAAGCCGTCGCAATGCTCGGCTACCGGAACGATATACTTTGCGCCAGCGCGGACGAAGAGGTCCACCCATGCATCGGGATCGAAGTGCTCCGCGCGAAAGAGCGGGATGAAATCCTTGTAGCCAAACTTGGTCTGCGGACCATAAGTGGCGACATGATGTTCAAAGGCCGCGTTACCAGGTTGATACATATTCCGCGAATACCATTCATTGGCAAAGGCGGGTACCGAATAGACTCCCCAATGCAAAAAAATGCCGAACTTGGCGTCGCGAAACCAGTCCGGAACCTGGTACCGTGCCAGCGATTGCCAGTTGGCGCGGAAGGCGGCGTGTTCGTCGGCTGCGCGGACCTTAGCGACCTGCTGTTCTACCTGGGGGCGATACGCAGTCTGGGGTTGCTGGGCGGCCGATTGTGAGAGGGACGGAAGCAGCAATAGCGTTGCGGTGGGAAAGAAGTTGCGGAGATAGGCCTTCCAACTCACCCGTGGAAGATAGCAGACCCTTCGCGGTTTGCGAAATGACCCTTCGCGCGTTCCGTATTTCGGAACTGGCGTGACAGCCGGAAAGAAGGACGAGGCGTCCAAGCTGCTATTTGTTGCAGAAAACTCCGGTGGCTGCTGTGGGTCGAGAATCGGTCTTGACGAACCCACGCTGCGGAGAGTGAATTGGCTCTTAAATCTCGCAAACCTCTGGGCTCCCAGTCCCTGGAAAGGCGAATCGGCTTTGGCTTCCACACTCGCACTGCTGCACACCAGCCCTACCCTGACCCCCTTGTTTACGTCTCTCTGCCGTCAACACCTCGCACAGACAGAAATCTTTCACATGGTGGACGAAAGCCTGATTCAGCAGACGATCGCTGCGGGCAAGTTGCAGAAAGTGACGGTACGCCGCGTAATCGACATGGTCGAATCCGCCGCCCTGGTGGGCGTCGATGGAATGCTGGTTACCTGCTCTTCCATTGGTCCAGCCGTTTCGCTCGCAGCCAAGCTCTTTCCGTTTCCTGTGATTCGTGTGGACGAAGCCATGGCGGAAAAGGCGGTCAGGGAAGGACGCCGTATCGGCGTGATCGCGACGCTACGCACCACGCTGGAACCGACGACCGCGTTGCTCCGCGAGAAGAGCGCGGCGGCGGGCCTGAATACGCAGATCGAGGAGTCGCTGTGCGATGGCGCCTTCCAGGCTGTCCTTGCCGGGGATACGGAGACACATGACCGCGCCGTAAGCCAGGCGCTTGTGCAGCTAGCCGAAAAGGTAGACTTGGTGGTGCTGGCGCAGGCATCGATGGCACGTGTTCTGCAACAAATGCCCGAAGTCAAGGTTCCGGTGCTTTCAAGCCCTGAGCTGGCGGTATTGCGAACGCGCGAGCTGCTTGGGAGTGCCTGCAAGACTCCGGAGTGCACGGCCCGCAATCTGGAGTTCTGAAGAGTGAAAAAACGTCACGGCGTTCTGGCGCTGCTGGGAGCGGTGTCGGTAATCACTTTTGTGGACCGGCTTGCCATCGCCGTGGCTGGTCCAGCCATTCAGCACGAGATCCGTCTCACGCCTGTGAAATGGGGCTGGGTGCTCAGTTCCTACGTCATTGCCAATACGGTCTTCGAGATTCCTTCCGGTGCTTTGGGCGATCGCTATGGCCAGCGCGCCGAGTTGACGCGGATTGCCGCCTGGTGGTCCGTCTTTACTGGACTTACCGGCTGGTGCCGCACTTTCTGGCAGCTCTTCGTAACCCGCTTCTTGTTTGGGGTTGGCGCCGCGGGTGCTTACCCCAATGCGGCCGGCCTCATTCCGCGGTGGTTTCCGCAGCAGGAGCGGGCGCGTAGCCAGGGCGTGGTGTGGGCCGCGAGCCGCCTGGGAGCTGCGCTGGCGCCGCTAACCCTGGTTCCATTGCTCAGCCTCCTCGGCTGGCGTCCCATTTTCTGGATACTGGGCGCGATCGGCCTGGTGTGGACCGCCGTCTGGTGGCTGTGGTTTCGCGACCGTCCCGCGGATCAGCCCGGCATCACTGACCGTGAACTGCAGGAAATTGGGGAAGGGAATGTTTCAACCCACCGCAGTGTTCCCTGGCGCAGGCTCCTTGCCTTGCCACAGTTGTGGCTCATCACGGTCGCGTACGGATTTTACGGCTGGGCGAGCTGGTTTTATTTTTCGTGGTTCCCCACCTGGATGGTCAATGGCGCGCACATCTCGCTTGCCAGAATGGGCATCTTTGCGTCGTTCCCATTCCTGCTGGGGATCTGCGGAAATCTCGCCGGCGGCCTGCTCAGCGACCGCCTGGTGGAACGCTTCGGCATGGTATTCGCCTATCGCTGGGTGACCAGCGGTTGCCTGCTTCTTGCGGCGGTTCTGCTGATTTTACTGGGGCTTGTACATGGAATGGTCGCCGTAGTTGTTACATCCACTGTTTGCTTCGGTGTCATGGATCTCATGCTGCCCGCTGCATGGGCTATGTGTTTAAACCTGGGTGGCCCTTGCGGAGGCACCGCGACCGGTGTCATGAATACGGCGGGCAATCTGGGAGGTCTGTTGTGCACCGTGGTGTTCGGTTATGTGATCCGCGCTACCGGCAACTACAGCCTTCCGCTGTTTGGTATTGCCGCCGTGGTTCTCATCAGTGCGGGTCTGTTCTCTCAAGTGGACTGCAGCCGGGGATTGAGTTAGCCGGTGTGGTCGAGACGCTGCTCCCGATTCAAGAGCATTGGCCGCGTAAGCAGTTTGCTTTCCTACCGGTTGGCCTCGATCGAATACGCACTCCTTTACCCTTACTTCCCATCCCGCGCTATCTGGAAAAAGTTTTCGGGACCAATCTGGCCGCCTTTCAGCACCACTTCCAGCCCGTCGAGACCAGTGGTTGGTTCAGCGTGCACGCGGCACAACGGGGCACCGGGTGCGAGAACACCCGCAAAAGTGAGAGCAATCAGATTAAGTCGCTGAATCGCATGCGACGAAGTATCGCCACCGCACAGAACCACGCGCCGAACGCCTGTCTCCCGCACCAGGGCAAGCAGCAGTTCGCCTAACGCGTGGCCGAGCTCCTTATCATGCGTGACGCCGGAAGGCGCCCCCAGGGCGGTATAGAGAACCGTATCCTTTCCCGACCGCAGGGAGTGAGAAGCCCGCCGCAGCGCCGTTTTCACCGCTTGAGAATCTCCGGCCGCCAGTAACGCGGCTTCCAACGCGAAGCATGCGTAGCCACTCTGTTTAGCCCAAAGAATCTGGCCGGCGGTGACCGCAGAGCAGCTTCCGCTAAGGACCAGAACTCTTTTTGCCGCAGGCGCGGTTACGGGTGCAGACCGCGCGGGAATGAGACCCGTACTACGCCAGTGCGCCATCAGGCTCGCTGTCACGCCAGAACTGCCGATAGTAAAGACCGCCCGCGATTCTTCCGCGAGCCCCCATATGAGCTTGCCTGCCTGCTCGAGCATCGCGGTATCGAGACCGTCCAGCAGAACAGCCGCCGCTCCGCTTTCCCTCCGCGCGCGAAACTGTTCCTCAACCTTGGAGGTTTGAAAAGCACGGAGATCGACCAACCCGATGTTCAGTTTCGTCTGCGATGCCAGATGCAGCCGGAGATCTCCCTCATGCATGGGGGTGGCGGGGTGACTCGCCATGGTCGGATGGCGGTCGATGCGGTAGACCTCTTTTCCGGCCGCAGCAAAGAGATTCCCGAAGAGCAGATACCGGCCCAGGTGGGGCGCGGCGACACCGATGGGAACCGTGTCGGTTGCGAATACTGCGCGGCCAATCTCGAGCGCGCGGCCAATGCTCCCCCTGTGGGGCGCAGAATCAAAGGTCGAACAGACCTTGTAGTGAACCACCGAAGGGCCCAATTCACGCATGCGGTGAAAGATAGCCGATAGATGCGCAGACATCCATTCCGGCGTACGCGAACGCGCATCGCCGGCGAAACCAATTGCCTGCCGCCCGGTGAAGCGCGCCATTTGTTCGCCTGTGGGCTGGCCGAGAAAGAGAACGCTGGAAACGCCATTCACCGCGAGCTGTTCGAGCACATCGGTCGATCCGGTGAAATCGTCACCGTAATAGCAATAGAGGGGCATGGTCAACCGGCAAAGGCTTCCAGCGCGGTGCGCAGCTCAGGATGAGCCGCTGCGAATTCCGTGATGGGAATCCCTTTGATCGCGGCCTCCCACGCCTGCTGCAGGCTTTCTACGCCGGCTGCTGGGCCAAGTGGGTGGCCGAGGATACCGCCGCCCGCCGCATAAATGAGATCCGCGGAGCCCAGCTCCTGGTAAGTATCCGCTGCTTGCCGCGCGGTTTGTCCGGAAGAGAAGACAGGCATGATTTCGCAGCCGGCATGGGGAGGAGGGAACATCGGCGTAAGGCAAGCGCGTGCAGACGCCATCACGCTTTCGTCTGACTCGCAAAACTTGTTACGCAGCCCGTTCACGTGCGTGTGATCGACCCCGGCAAGCCGCCAGAACTTCTGGTAGGCCACGAAGCTCATGCCGATTGCAGGAGAGCGGCCATAAATTCCCCAGCCATTGCGATGGCCATGAATGCAGAGCTGCGAGTGAGCGCGCAAAACCTTGAGCGCAGGCAATCCAATCGAGTTCATGCTGACCATGATGCAAATGCCGCCGTTTGCCAAAACGTGATCGTGACGACGCAGCATCTGGTCCAGGTCGCCAGTCAGGTTGGCTGCGTACATCACCTGCTTTCCCGTCCGGTCGGCGTGATCGCGCAATACTTTCAGAACCGCGCTTGCCCGCTCTTCAAAAGAGCAATGCGGACCATCGGACTGCAGCTCGTCATCTTTGATGAAGTCGATACCGGCTTGCGCCAAAGTGCGCACCTGCGCAGCCGTATCCTCGGGGCTCATCCCGATACTCGGCTTGATAATGGTTCCAATCAGCGGCCGTCCCTGCACGCCAGTAAGCCGTCGCGTTCCGGAGACACCGAACTGTGGCCCTTGATAGCGGTTGAGAAATGCAGGCGGTAAGCTGACGTCGAGTAGCTTAAGGCCAGAAAATGGTTTCAGCTCAAACAAATTGCCCGCGACCGTAGCCAGCAGATTGGGCAGCGACGGCCCTGGATTCTCCAACGGCCAGGAAAGTGTAACCTCCGCAGTTCGCCGGAGGTTGTTGGGTGATTTCTTCGGCAGTCCCGACCCAGGCAGAGAGGGGCGCTCGGCGATGCCCAATTCCGTAAGCTTCTCCACCTTGGCAGCAAACTTTTCACGAAGCTCAGTGGTCTCCCCGGGAACACGGATGAATGTTCCCGTCGACTGCTCCCCGGCCATGATTTCTGCGGCCTCTTCGAGCGGAAAAGCCGTCTCGATCCAATAGCGCGCTCGAATGCGTTCGTTCCCATCCATAGCGACTCCGTTTGTCTGCGGCCTCAGCCGTGAGTGAAATAGGTAGTGTAGCGCTCGTTCTGCACCTGGTAGAAGGGGACAAAGACGATCTGTTGCCCTTGCTCGTTGCGCACCCAGGCGCCGGCTCGCCCCGCTATCGTGGCGAAGCCTTCCGCGAGCGGGAGAGGTCTAGTTTCTAGGCCCTGCGGTGGGTCGATGGCTACCAGCATCACCGGACCACGCATCACTGCAGCCACGTTGCGATGCTGATCATCGATGGGTTCCGTCCGGAACGCCGGCGGCAACTGTAGTTGAACGATGTCTCCGCTCTTCCAGCGCCGGTGCAGCCTGGCGAAACTGCCGGGGCTTGCGATTGCGTTGGCGGGCGAGCCATTGATGCTAATTTTTGCCGGATTCTCAAGCCATGCCGGAATACGGAGTCGGAGCGCCCAAACTTCCGGGTTGTTCGCTTCGACACGTATGGAGACCGCCCCCTCCAACGGATACGCAGTGGTCTGAACCAGCCGGATTTTAGCCCCATTGACCTGCGTTTCCAGTTCGCTCGGGGTGTACATGTTCACCGCAACCCCGTCATCCGCACGCAGGTAGATACCCAGCACATAATCCGCGACACCCTGCACTAAGGTGCCCGAGCAGCAGGGCCACTTGCGCGGATACCACACCTTGCCCGCATTCGGCGAGTAAGTCGAGTAGTAGGGGTAGTCCCCATCCGAGTCCGGCTGTTTGGCGCCCAGCACGGTGTTGTAAATCACCCGCTCCAGGTGGTCTCCATATCTTGGGTCACCCGTCATGCGCAGCAGGTAGCGGTCCAGCTTGCAGGCTGCGTAACCGCCGCATGGTGTTTCAAAGTGATCGACCGTGGTGCTGAGGCTCTCGTAGAGCTTGCCCTGGTGCGGCTCTACAAATTGCTCGTTCGGTCCCCAGCCGCCCGAAGCGAACTGCTGCTGCGTGGTGAGGTATGTCCACGCATTGGCCATCGCGCGCCGGTACTTCGCATCGCCTAACGTCAGGTAGGCTTTGGCCGCGGAAGAAAGCGCAATCGCATGTGAATATGCATGGCGGCCGGGCAACACATTCTCATTGGCCGCGAGGGGATCGAAAAAGTCGCGGTCCAGCAGGTACCTCAGCGCGATCTCCTGGAATTCGTGCCTGCCAGTGATCTCATAAGCGGTGAAGAGATTTTCCGGCATGACGTACGTCTCGTCATACGGGGGATCCTTCTTCCCTACGCGATCGTGGCCCTGCTCCGGCATCAAGGAGCGGGAGCCG
>Ga0335074_10006877_pt1 | contig 15796 bp, 16 predicted proteins | sample Lox_Sample_23_FD_206715 | JGI IMG/M metagenome (GOLD analysis project Ga0335074, IMG submission 206715) | Soil microbial communities from Loxahatchee National Wildlife Refuge, Florida, United States - Lox_Sample_2.3 | ecosystem: Environmental > Terrestrial > Soil > Wetlands | place: USA... | reverse complement strand
CCCGCGGTGGCGGCAATTGCGTCGAGCACGGCATCGTCCACGAGCGCGTGAAGGCGCTCGTATTCCTCTTTCATGCTCGGTGTCGCTGCGCCGTCACTCACGCGCCGTTCCCCTCGCGACGAACGCATCGTAACCAAGGAGGCCCCCATCCAAACAATCGACCGCGCGACGAATCTCACGCGCGAGCGGCGAGTCGGAATCCTCCCTGCACAACTCCAGAAGCACGTCCAGGTATCCACGGGCGCCTTCGGCTCCCGGTGGGCACGCGACGCGAACGCGCTCGACCTCGAGACCCGCCGCGACGAACGCGGCGACGCTCGCATCGACCCGCCGTGCGCGCTCGCTCTCCAGCGACGGGAACGCGAGCAACACGCCCCCACCCTGCGAAAGCCGGCGAGCGACGGCACGTGCCAGCGATTCGTCGAGCGGATGAACGGACTCGATGATCGCTACCGCGTCGAACGTTTCGTCGGGAAGGTCGGCGGCTTCACGCAAGAGGTACCGACCTTTCGGGCAGTTGCGCGCCGCAGCGGCGAGGGCATTCGGCGAGCGATCCAGGCCGACGTACGAGAAGTCGTAGCCGTTTGCCAGCAGCCACCTCCCGAGAAATCCTCGCCCGCAGCCGATATCGAGCACGCGCCCGGCTCGCTTCGGAAGGACGCGCGCGACCAGCGTTTGCAGTGTTGCGTCGTCGAGCAAGTTCCATCGCCCAATGCCGGATGGGAGCCCCACGCGGGCGGCAGCTTCATCGAGCGCAACGTCGTCGATTCTCCGGTGCAGGAGGTCGTACCACGCGCGCAGCGCGTCGCCGCCAGGGGCGCCTCGACTCGCCGTCATCGGCCGATATCGCCGCGGAAGGTCACGCTCGCGCCTTCACCAGGGCTTTCGTGCGGAGGCGCTCGAGATGATACGCGACCACCCGCTCGCTCAACGAGAGCTCCGTCGCAATTTCCTGCGACGAGCGGCCGAGCGATTGGAGCGTCGCGATCTGGGCCTCGCGTGGAGTCGGGCGCGTCGGATCCGGCTCGTCGCTTATGCCGGCGGCGGTAAGCACGGTCTGCAGCCGCGGCGGCGGCGTGCCGGCGCGAGCGGCGACGATGGCGGCGTAAAGCGGCGCGCCGAGGCGCTCGAACTCAAGCGCCGCCGACTCGAGTTCGCTCGCGGCGCCGGGGCGCCGCAGAACGGCCCGAGCGATCCCGCGAACGGCGTCGCGCTGTACCTTGTGCCACGGCGTCAGCGCATCGAATATCTCGCCGTCGGCAAGCAGCAGCGTCACCTCCTCGTCCTGCGCGCGCTCGGCGTAGAGGACCAAGGGAAGCGGATCGAACAGCGACGGCGGCTGCAGGCCGTGCCGCGCGCGCGCGATGACCTTACGCACGACCTCTCGCGTTCGCCCGTCGGCGGATCCCAGCGAGGCAGCCCACCATGCCGCAAGCGGGACGATGGATTCGGCGGAATCTCCGATGGGCGCACGCATCTCCTCCTCGATCAGCTCGGCGTGCGGCGAACGCTCGCGGCGCAACGCCGAAACCGCCGCCGTTATCGACAGCAAGCGCCTAGCGTTGCGGTCGACGCGCCGCATGAGCGCCTCTTCGACGATCAACTCGGCTTGATCCAGGTTGCCCTGTGCGAGAGCGGCGTATCCGTGCAGGAACCGGTCGTAGATGAGCGTGTTTTCGTCGTCGCTCGGCGGCATCGCTGCGAGGTACGCAACGACGGCGTTGACGCCGAGTTCCAAGTGATCGACCAGCATCGCCGTCGTGCCGAGAATGGCGACGCGGCCGTGCTGGCGACGGTCCGATTGCTTCCATGCTTCCGCAACCGCGGCGACGGCGACGCTGCGATGGCCGAGGCGCGACTGCAGGAGCGCCTCCGCAACGTGAACCCGCTGCACCCATTGGGGGCTTCCGCCGGGCTGCGAGAGCGCCTTGCTCTTCGCCGCCTCGAAACCTGCAACGTCGAGCGTTACGGCCCGGTCGAATGCGAGCGTAGCGTACATCGCGAGGCGGTCTTCTGCGGTGATCGCCGCCGCGACATACTTCGCGAAGACCTCCGGTATCGTAGCGAAATCTTCGTCGTACCACATCGCGGACATGTAGAGGGCGGCGAGCTCGCCAAAGCCGCGCTCGAGGCGCAACTTGCCGGCCACATCCAGCGCAGCCTCCAGCACGGACCGTGCGCGCAGCGGCTCGTCGTTTGCAATAAGGGCCGCCGCGTAGGAAGAGTAGCTCCGGGCAAAATCCTCGTCCGCGGGTTGCGCGATCGCAAAAGCGCGCATGAAGGCGTCGGCGGCCGTGATCCACGCCTGCTCGCCTAGCGCTTCGCGCGCTAGCGCGAGGAGCGCGTCCCGGCCAACTCCGCGCTCGCTGCAGGCGGCTGCCTGGCGCGCGATCCGTTCGTAGCGTTCGAGCGTTGGGCGCTCGAACGCTTGGAGCGCCGCAAGTATCCGTTTTCGAAACGGCACGTCGACGGGCAGCGTTTGACGCACCGCCTCGGCGATCGCAACGTGCCCAAAGCGCAGCCCTTCGCCGGAGCTTACGAAAAAGCGCCGCTCCAGGCGGTTTGCGAGTTTGGGCAGCGAGGCGCCGGGGAATAGCTTCGCGAGAATATCCGTTTCGATGGGCTCGTCGACGAGGGAGCATATCTGCACGAACTCGCGCTCTTGCGGGTTCAGGGCTTCGACGCGGTGAGCGACCACCGATCGAATCGAGGCTGGGACGCTTTCGGCATCGGCGGCGCGCGCCTCACCGGCCGCATCGGCCAGCACCGCGGCGGTCAGCGGATGCCCGCGTGCGCGCCGTGCAATCGTATCGACGACCGCCGCGTTCGCCTCGGGATATACACTACGTACCAGCTCGGCGATCGCGGCGCCCTCGAGCTCCTCGAGTAGAATCTTTCGCGGGCGCAAACGCGCGAAGCGCTTGATCTCACGCCCGCGCTCGGAAACGAGGAGGGCCAGCGGGCGATCCTGATACAACTGCAGTGCCCGCCCGAGGACGCGTTCGCTCTCGACGTCGAGCCACTGGACGTCGTCCACTGCCAACAGCACCGGATAATCGATGAGGACGCCCTCGAGCAGCCGGTAGAAGGACTCTTCCAGAGCGGCGGATCCCGGAGCGCGGGCGGATTTTGGGAGGTACGTTTCGGCTCGCTCGCCGAGTTCGGCGGCGGCGTTGCGGAAGAGCCGCCCGACCGCAGCGAGCGGAATGCGGTCCTGGACGAGGTGGCACCCGGTCGTCAACGCTACCCACCCGGTCGCGCGCGCGACGTCGACGGCCGAGTTGAGCAGCGTCGTCTTTCCGATCCCCGCGAGGCCTGCGACGTGAGCGCAACCGGACGCGGGAACGCGGCGAACGCCCTCCAACGCGGAAAGCACCGCCTCACGCTCGACTTCGCGGCCCTGCAGATTCCGCTCCTAACTCACAAATCCGGTTGCCCGGACCGGTATCGGGGTTGCTGAGAGGGGCTTGCTCCACGGTCGCGAGCGGCTCCTCTCAACGAGCACTCCGGGGCGGGAGGCCCCCGCCCCGAACCTCAACGTAGCCGGCGACTCTACGCCGGTACCGCCTGCGCGTTCTCGTGTGCCAGGACGATGACGAGCGGCACAATCGACTCGTGCGCGAGGACAATAACCCCGGGCAGATCGACCGAGAGACCGCGCGTCGCGGCCGACGCGAGCGGCTGCGTCAACTCCGCCATGCGCGCGACGTCGGAGCTGGTCAGCGGCGCGGCCAGGGCGAGTTCTTTGGTCACGATCTCGGCGCGAGCGGCCGGCGACGTTTCGCTCTGCCAGCGGGCGAAAAGGCCGGGAACGGTTGCGAGCGCGCGCAGAAAGTCGGCGGCAATCGCCTTGATACGATCGGGGGGAATCACGGGCGTTCTCCTTCTTATGTCGTGCGACGTTGTGTTGTGACTCGTCGCATCAAGACACAAGGGAACGCCTGGGGTCCCCTTAAGGCACCTCGAGATTCCAGCGGTCGACGCGACCCGCACCTGTACGCCACGCGGCCGCGAGCGCCTGCCCGGCAATAGCCGCAAAATGCGCATCGCCCGAAGCAGGGGCCGCCTGCTTCGGCGATGCGCGTAAACCGGGTTAGGCCGTCCGGCGTCATCTCGTGCGCGACGAGGACGAATTTGAGAGAGATCCTCGGGGCTGGGGGCGCGGCCAAGGCGAGTTCGAAGAGTCCGGGGGCCGTGGCGAGCGCGCGCAGAAAATCGGCAGCAACAGTCTTAATGGCTTGCGGTTTCATTCTTCCTCCAGAGTAAGAAATGCAATGACGCCGAACCATAGCGGGGACGAAAGGCTACGCAAAACCGTAAAGGAGTTCGCGCTACCGGACGATGGCCTGCACCCGGAGTCGACGAAAAAAGTCTCTTACGATGATGGAAAGTGCATTATCCCCGCCGTTGCCGATCGCGATTCCCGCGCGATGCGAGAAGTCCGCGGGCAGCCACGATCGCTGCGTGCCGCTCGCCGTTACCGCAGAGCGCCTAGGCGCCCTGCGGCGGAGGTTCGGCATCACGCGCGTCGGCGACACGACGCTGCTGGATCGCACCGGTATCCCGACGGCGACGGCGATCGTCCCGGCGAGCCCCGACCTGATCAGCGTGTACAACGGCAAGGGCACATCGCGGAACGCATCGTACGTCGGCGCCGTCATGGAGGCGGTCGAGCGCCAGGTCACGGCCGCCCCTACGCTTGAGACGTTCCGCGCTCCAGTGCGCGAGATTTTGCAGCAGCTCGATCTTCGGGCGATGGGACTGCGACGCGAAGCGCTCCATTTCGAGGCAACCTGCGTCTGGGGCACCGACCTGCTGAGCGGCCGCTCGGTCGCCGTTCCGCTCGCCAACGTGCAGTGCCCCTGGTTCGGCGATCCGCTTTACGACGTGACGTCGACCAACGGCCTCGCCTCGGGAAACACGCTCGTCGAGGCGCTCTATCACGCGCTCTGCGAGATGATCGAGCGCCACGTCTGGGCGCTGCATCACGCCCGCTCGCGGCTGCTGCCGCGCGTCGTCTTCGGGGAAAATGCCGCCGACCGGTCGAGCGTGCTCGACGTTCGGCTGCCCACCGGGTCGGCTGCGATCGACGCACTCGCCCAGCTGCTCGCGGCGCAAGACGTAACGCTGCGATTGCTCTGGCTCGAAGAGGGGTCGCTTCCGCACGTGATGGTCGCCTCGGTCTTCGATCCGCATCTCTCGCCGCCGATGCTGCACATGGGCTTCGGCTGCTCGCTCTCGCCCGAGCACGCAGCGCTGCGCGCGATCACCGAAGCGATTCAGTGCCGCGTCGCAGACATGCAGGCGGCGCGCGAGGACCTCATGCGACCCGACGATCCGCCGCGCGGGCGTATCGAGCACGCCCGCCGCTCGCACGCGCTTCCGACCGGCGCGTGGTTCTTCGACGCGCCGGCCCACGACGTCGTCGCCTTCGATCGGCTCCCCGACCGTTCTACCCCGGACCTCGCCGAGGATCTGCGGCGCGTCGTCGCTTCGCTGCGCGAGATCGGAGCCAGTGCGGTGGTCGCCGTGGAGATGACGCCGGGCGAGACGGAGTTCAGCGTGGCGCGCACGATCGTCCCGGAGCTGGAGACGCTGATGATCGACGGCCGCTTGGGCAAGTGGACGTCGGGAATCCTCAACCCGTTTTCGATGATACGTTAGGGCGCGCCAGGCGGCGCAGCACCGAGCGCAGCGCGAAGATCGCATCCCAGCGCTTGAGATCGCCGTCGCGTTGCGCGATCGCTCTGAGCGCCTCACGCGCGCGTTCCGGCGCGCACTCGATCGCGTCTTCCCAAGTGCGGTCCATGTAGAAGATCTCGCGCGACGCCTCGACGAAGCGCCGCGCATCAGCGGGGGAGAGGATCCCGCGCCTCGCCGCGAGTCGCGCGACGTAGCGCACGTTGACCGAGGGCACCGTAAGCGCCATTTGGGTCGCCGGATTGACCAGCACCGCGACTTCGTCGTCGCCGTCGATGACTTCGCGGGCGTACCAGTTCGCGATCGCGCCGAGCGGCAGAAAGCCGTAGGGCGCGCACTCCGCCGCGCGCAGCGCGCCCATCGACGACGCGCCGAAGGCGCGCGCCCGTTGTGCGGCACGGTAACACTCTTTGGGCGAAGGCGCGAGATCGTGGTGGAAGACGCCGTCGATGAGCAGCAGCGCGTCGTACTCGGCGGCGGCGCGTTCGACGTCGCCGCGCGCCGCCGGCGCGAGATACGTGACGCCATCCGCGGCGATACGGTCGCCTTGGGGAAGCGAAGGGCCGGCAAAAACGGCGAGCGTTGCGGGCATGCGACGCGATTATCGCGCGACGAAGCGGCGGCCTGCTTGCGCTTGCGAAAAAGCCACCGTTGCCGGTGGCCTCTCGCGGTGTAGCCCTGCGGCTACGGACGCATCGACGGCGACGGCGAGACGGAGGGCGACGGCGAGGGCATGCTTTGCGCGTGGGCGCTTGAGGTCCCGAGCGCAATCGCGCCCAGCGCGATCGCCGCAACCATGATCCAGCCCGCGAGGTGAATCTTCAAGTACTCCTCCTTCGGACGCGACCGGGCGTCCAGGTTCCGAACATACCACGCTCGCTCGGAGCCTACACGCAGCACCCACCTGCCTGGTTTTAGTCGAGCGCCTCTTGCTCGGCGGTTTCGTCGAGCACGCGCCCGATCGCGGCTTCGATGCGCTCGAAGCCCTTGCCGCCGGCTTGAAAGTGCCGCAGCTGGTGCCGGCGGTTGAAGACGTAGAACGCCGGGACGAACTGGTTTTCGAAGCGGTCCACGATCGCGTGCGCGTTGTCGATCGCAACCGGCTGCGTGAGCTTCATCTCGTCGAGCGCGTCGGCGGTGACGCCCGGAATATCGAGCTCGTCTTCGGAGCGCGGCTGGTGCACCGCCACGAATGCCACGCCCTGCTTGGCGAAACGATCGCGCCACTGCGCGAACTGCTCGGCGCTCTCGTGGCACAGATGACAGCTTCGCGACCAGAACGAGACGACGACGGGCAAACCGCGCAGCTCCTCGGCGCTCGGCTCGCCGTTGACCCAGGCGGCAGCCCCCTCCAGCGACGGGAGGGGGCTGCGCATCCGTAGTGCCACGACTAGACCGTCAGCAGCGCTTTGCCGGGCTTCCACTCGGCCGGGCAGAGCCCGCCGGTCTGGAGCGCCTGCAGCACGCGCAACGTCTCTTCGACGCTGCGGCCGACGTTGTCGGCGGTGACGACCGCGTACTTGAGCGTGCCTTCCGGATCGACGATGAAGAGGCCGCGCTGCGCGACGCCCGACTCCTCGTCGAGCACGCCGTAGGCGCGCGCGACTTCCTTGGTGTAGTCGGCGAGCAGCGGGTACTTCAATCCGGCGATGCCGTTCTTCTCGCGCGGCGCGCCGATCCACGCCCAGTGGCTGTATACCGAGTCGGTCGAGCAGCCGAGGATCTCGGTGTCGAACTCCTTGAACTCGTCCGCGCGATCGGAGAGCGCCGTGATCTCCGTCGGGCACACGAACGTGAAGTCCAGCGGATAGAAGAAGAGCACGAGCCACTTGCCGCGATAATCCGAAAGCTTGATCTTCTTGCCGAGATCCTTCGGACCGGTCGCGTCCTTGGTGCTCGCGAGTTCGAAATCGGGCGCTGCCTTACCAACCTGAGCCAACATGAGGTGCCTGCTACTCCTTGAAGCGTGATGCGGTTCGGCGATCGTTCTCCGCCGTACCGACGAGTCTACCGGAGTTGGGCAGAAGTGAACATGACTTTCATCCCAAAGAGCAACCAAAAGAGGGGTGCCCGTAGCCCAGAGGCGACAGAAAGTAAGCTATACTTGACTTTTTGTCCGGCATAGCATACCATCCCCCCTATGATTAGGTGGTTTCGAGAGACCTTGGCACAACGCGGGAGGCCGATTGCCGACTCGGCCTACCTCCAGTTCGTCGACTTCATGTACGTGCGGCGCCGCTCGTCCGGCGAGACGCCCGAAGATACCGGGTCGACCCCCGAGGAGTTCGCTCGCTATCGCCGGCTCTCGATGTGGTTCGGCTGGGCTACCCTCGCAGCCGCCCTTGCGGCGACGGCCTTTGCAAACGGCACCTGGCCGCGCTCGTCGCTGTTCGGCCTGTTGTTCGTCTCGATGGTCGGATGGTTCGCCTCGTACGCCCGTTACGTTTCGACGTGGGACGAGCTGCAGCAGCGGATCGTCGTCGGCGCGGCGGCCAATGCGTTCGTCGTGACGGGGATGGCCCTGCTCCTCGACTGGCTGCTCGAGCGGCAACACCTGCCCTCGCTCGGCGCGTTCCGCACGCTGCTGGTCGCGGCGATCGCCTACGCCGTCTTCCGCTTCATCCTTCGCAGGAGGTACGCGTGAACCAGAATCCCACGACGCGCGCGCAGCGCCGGTACTTCCTGACGTTCGCGATCGCGATGGCCGCCTACGCGGCCGTGCTCGTCGCGAGCGTTACGCTGGTCGATCGCTTCGAGCCGCACGGCATCGCGCGCTACGCGCTGCTGCTGGCGCCGCTCCTCCCGGTCGCCTTCATCTTCCTAGGCGCGGTGCGTTACCTGCGCGATACCGACGAGTTCGAGCGCCGCGTCGCTACCGAATCGCTCGCCGCCGCAGCGGGCGTCACGGCAGCCTTCTCGGTGACGTACGGCTTCCTCGAATCCACCGGCCTACCGCCGCTCTCAGCCTGGTGGACGTGGAGCGTGCTGATGTGCACTTGGCTCGTTGCGCGCCTCGTCCTCAACCGGCGCTACCGGTGAAAAACCGGCTGCGGGTGCTGCGCGCCGAGCACGATCTCTCGCAGGCCGAGCTGGCCGATCGCGCCGGTGTCGCGCGCCAGACGATCGTCGCGCTCGAGGCGGGCAAATACGCGCCGAGCCTGCCGCTCGCGTTCAAGCTGAGCAAGATTTTCGACAAACCGGTCGAGGACATCTTCGACCCCGACTCAACCGAATAAGGCCGCACAAAGGAGAATCCCGATGTTTCCGCTCTCGCGCGCGCTGCACGCCGCAGCGCTTGGTTTCACGCTGGCTCTTGGCCCAATGGCCCCTGCCGTCGCTGCCGGCCTGCCGCCGGTGCCGCAGCCGGTGGCCTCCTTCAACGCCGCGCTGCACGTCGACGTGTACGGCGGCGGGTCGCGTTCCCTGATCCTCATTTTCGCGCTCGCGTGCGGGCCGTGGGTCTGGTACGGCACGGTCGCAGCCATGCCGCCACGAACGACGCGCACCACGTCGTCGCGCCGCTTCGCGATGCTCGACCAGCCCGGCGCTTTCTACGCGGCGCTCACGCGGTTTCTGGCGACGCCGTGAGAAAGCGCGCGTAGCGCTCGCGCACGCGCACCGCTTCGACGTGATCGTAGGCGCGCGACGCCTCGCGCGCCAGTTCTTCGAGCAGCTCCACCTCCTCGGGATCGAGCTGCGCGCCGTTGCGATGCGCTCCGTAGAGCGTGAACGCAACGAGTTCGTGACGGACCAGCACCGGCACGGCCAAGACGTAGATCGCCGCGTTCTCCGGCTCGAGCGAGGAGCGCAGCTCGTCGAGCCACACCGGCGATTCGCCCGAGAGCAGCATGCGCGCGAGCAGGTGGTTCGCGCCGAAACCCGGCGGTGCGACCGGCGTCTGCGACGAGGTCGCCAGCCCCTCGAATCGTTCGCCCTCGCCGCGCCGGTAGAGCGCCGCGGCGACGAGGTCGAGCGCGTCGACCGGCACCTGCACCAAGCCCTCGCTGATCGCTTCCTCGTCGGTCGCGTACGGCAACGCCTTGGCGGCGCGGCGCAGATAGCTCTCGGCGCGCCGCCGGCCGCTGAAGAAGACCGTATCGACCAAACGTCCGATCCCGCGGTTGATGCGATCGAGCAGGAATCCGATCGCGATCGTCGCGAGCAGCTCGATCCCGATCGCGAGCCGCCCGATGGCGAGGACCTGCGAGAAGAGCCAATCCAAGAGCGAGACGAAGGCGATGATCCCGACCGAAAGCAGCCCGTACGTCGTCGCGCGGCCGAGCACGAAGCTCACGTCCAGGACGCGCAGCGCAAAAACGGCGTAGCCCACGCAGACCGGCATCAGCACGACCGCGAAGCCGACGACGATCTTTACCGCAAACGGTAGGCCGGGCACGAAGTACACCGCGTAGGCGGCGAACGAGGCGATCGTCCCGATCACCAGGAACGAGGCGCGCTGCTTGTGATCGGGCGAGGAGACGGTGTAGTTCTTCACGACGATGAGCGCTGCGAACGCAAAAGCAAAGAGCGGCAGCCAGTCGTCGGTGAACGCGCTCCAGGGCGGCAGCCCGCCGTTGCGCAGCGAGAAGAACCATTCGTAGACGTAGGCGCCCAACGACACCGCCAGAAGCAGCCAGACGAACCTATCGATCTTGTTGCGCCAACCGCCCAAGCCGCCGTTGGGAAAGCGCAGTACGAAGGGTAACAGCAGCATCGCGCTCCACGATCCGAAGACGACCGTCAGCACGAACGACATCGCCAGATAGAACCAGTCCGGCGCGACGTGCGACCAGTACTCGAAGACCGGTCCCGTCCCGAAATAGCCGATTGCGAAGAAGTAGAACGACCACGTCATCACCGACGGCCGCAGGAACACGAGCAGGAACGCAACGATCAGGAAGATCGTGGGCGGCAGCAGCGCGAGCACGCCGCCGATCCGTTGCGCGAGCCCAAAGCCGGGCACCGGCTCCGCGCGCAGCGTCACCGAGAACGTGCGGCCGCCGCGCTGGAAATCGAACCTCTCGCTGCGTCCGGCGTACGGCGCGTTGATCCGGCCCCACTGCGTTCCGTACCGGAAGTTGGCGAGGCGATCGCCGGGCCGCACGCCCGCGCGCTGCGCCGGCGATCCCGGATCGATCGCGGTCACCACCGGATTGCCGGCGTCGAACTCGGTTCCGTACGTTCCCTCGCCCCAGTTCTCCAGAAAGTCGACGTGCCCGGCGGGCGCGTAGTAGAGCACGACCACCCCGAGCGTGATCGCGATCAAGAGCGCCCGCGAGAGCGCCCGCTTCAATTCCCGAACCTCACGGTATCCAAGGTGCAGAGGTCGGCCGTCTCTTCCTGCGTCCGGCCGTCGCGGTAGCTTGCCAGCAGGTCGTACGTGCAAACGGCCGGATCGACGTCGATCGCGAGCTCGCGGCCGCGGCCGACCGGAATCACTTCGGTCAAGCCGAGCAGATCCGCGCTCCACTGCGCGTCCGCTTCGTGCCCGACGCGCAAGGTAAAGATCGCCTGGCTGCCGGCGTTGAGCACGAGGATCGTGCGGGTCGCGGCGCGCGCCGGCGCGGCGGCGAGCAGCAATCCGCAGAGCAGGAACGCCGGCGCGCGCCTCACGACGGCCCCGGATTGATGCTCATCACCGCACCCGGCGCAACTTTGGGATCGACGCCGAGCGCGATGCCGGCCTCGCGCAGCGCGGAGAGGACGCGCGCGTTGAGCTCGCGCTTGACCTCGAACTGGCGCAGCGGCGCGGTCTTGACGGAGGCGCGCAGGACGATTCCGGTCGCCGCGATGCTTTCCACGCCGATCAGCTCGGCCGCGTCGAGGACCGCCGAGCGCCACTTCTCGTCCCGTGCGAGTGCCTCGATCTGCTCGCGCAGGAGCGCGAGCGCTCGCCCGACGTCGGCTTTCGCATCGATCGGCAGGCGGTAGTCGACGCGCGACCAATCGCGCGAGCTGTTCACCACCTGCGTCGTCTGCCCGTGCGGAATCGTGATGAGGTTCCCGGCCCCGTCGCGCAGCTGCACGACGCGCAGCGTCATGTTCTCGACGATTCCGCTCCACTCGTCGATTACGACGTAATCGCCGATCACGTACTGATCCTCGAACAGCACGAAGAACCCGTTGAGCACGTCGCGCAAGATGTTCTGTGCGGCGAAGGTGATGCCCAACGCCACGATACCGCCCAGCGTGAGCACCGAGGCCGTCGAGATTCCCACGTAGCCGAGCGCCGTCAGCACCGCGATGAAGACGACGACGAACGTCACGAAGGCGTTGATCGCGCTTGCAACCGTCGGAATGCGCAAGAGCAGGCGCGTGTGCTCGTCCCCGCCGCGGACCCGCATGCGGCGGCCGTACGAGTGCGCGAGGCGCACGACCACGATGTCGGCGGCGCGGATGAGCACGAGCGCCACCAGGATGACGATCGCGACGTAGGCGACGCGGCGCGAGATGACGTGCGCGAGCGGGGTCGTCTGCGGAAAGAGCGCGAGCGCCCAAATGAGGCCCACGAACCACGCGAGCAGAAGGCCCCAGCGCATGAGCGCCACGATGGCGCGCAAGACGTCGAGCGTCATCTCGGGGGCCGAGGCGCGAATGGCGAGGCCGGCGGCGCGGCGCCGGTGCGGCTCGGTCGCTTCGTCCGGCGCGGCGGCCGACTGCTCGCGCGCGATCGCCTCGCGGTTGGAGCGAATCTGCTCCTCGAGCGCGCGCATCCGCCTGCCGAGCGTCGCGCCGAAGGCCCAGGCGAGCAGCGTCAAGAGCAGCAGCACTCCGCCCACGATCGCGATCTGCCGCAGGTTGCGCTCGAGCTCCGCCGGCTGGCGCTTCTTCAAGCCTTGCACGAGCGCGCTCTGCAGCCTCGCCTGCCATTGCGCGGCAAGCGTCTGCAGCGGAACCCGGGCGTACTTGGCATCCGCGGTGGTGACGGTGAGAATCGGAACCGGCGTCGGATGGCGATCGTCGCTTGCGACCAAGACGGCGAGATCGCCCGCCGGCTGAACCTCGACCCGGAACGACTTCGGGTCGTAGACCGTGCCGGAGTTCGCGTTGGCGTTGCGCAGCGCCAGCAGTTGTGCGATCGCGGCGGAGATGAGCTGGGCTCGGTTCACGATGCCGATCTGATCCGAGCCTTGCGCCGGCACCGCGATCCGAAAGAGCGGCACGCCGTCGACCCCGATCGGTGCCGTCCAATAGAGCCCGTCCAGGCGAACGCCGGGCGGGAGCGCCGGCGCGCCCGGCGCGGCGGTGGGCAGTGCGAGACCCGGCAACGACTGCGCCCGGGCGGTTGCGAGAGAAGCGGCAGCAAGCGCCGCGACGGCGAGGACTATACTAAGGATGCGGGCCCGGAGCATTGCCGGACTCTGCGGCAGGCAGGGGCCACGGCCCTCTTGCGCAACCCAAAGCGAGCAAGTCCATGAGCGTCATCGAGCTGCCCTACACGAACGAGGTCGCCGCCGAGACCGACCCGATCTTCGAACGGGCCGGCGGCGCGATACCGCGCGTCGAGTGGCCGATCCACGCGCCGTACGTCGCCGCCATCAACCGGCTCAAGCGCGAGCGCAATGCGGTCATCCTCGCGCACAACTACCAAGTGCCCGAGATTTTCTACACGGTCGCCGACATCGTCGGCGATTCCCTTGCCCTCGCGATGAAAGCCGCCGAAACGACTGCCGACGTCATCGTCATGTGCGGCGTGCACTTCATGGCAGAGACGGCCAAGCTCGTGAATCCCGGCAAGACGGTGCTCGTTCCGGACCTGCGCGCCGGCTGTTCGCTCGCCGAATCGATCACCGGCGCCGACGTTCGGCTGCTGCGCGAGCGGTACCCCGGCGTGCCGGTCGTCACGTACGTCAACACCTCGGCCGAGGTCAAGGCCGAATCGGACGTTTGCGTCACCAGCGGCAACGCGGTGCAGATCGTCGAAGCGCTCGGTGCGCCGCGCGTCGTCTTCCTGCCCGACGAATACCTCGCCAAGTACGTCGCTTCCAAGACCAGCGTCGAGATCGTCGCGTGGAAGGGGCACTGCGAAGTCCACGAACGGTTCACCGGCGAGCAGATCCGGCGCTTTCGCGAAGACGACCCCAGCTTGACGATCATCGCGCACCCCGAGTGCCCGCCCGACGTGCTCGCCGAGGCCGATTACGTCGGTTCGACGCAAGGTATGGTCGAGTACGTCGGCACGCTCGCCGGCGAGGCCAAGACGGCACGCGTTCTGCTGATGACCGAGTGCTCGATGGCCGACAACGTCGCCGGGCGCTACCCGAGCGTCGAGTTCGTGCGGCCTTGCAATCTCTGCCCGCACATGAAGCGCAATACCCTGCCGAAAGTGCTGCACTCGCTGCAGGCGATGGAGTACGAAGTCACGGTCGCAGACGACGTCGCCGAGCGCGCGCGGCGCGCGGTCGAGCGGATGCTCGAATACAGTCGCGCCGCGCGGGATTAGCCAGCGGCGTGCGCGTGCGCGAGTGTGGGACGATCGTCGTCGGCGCCGGCATCGCCGGGCTGATGGCCGCGCTCAAGCTGGCGCCGCGCGGCCACGTCGCCGTGCTCTGCAAGACGCGGCTCGGGAAGGGCGCCGCGACCGACTGGGCGCAGGGCGGCATCGCCGCCGCGATGGGCAAGGACGATTCGCCGCGGCTGCACGCGCTCGACACGCAGCGCGCCGGCGCCGGCATCAACGACGAGAAGATCGTCGAGATCCTCACTCGCGACGCGCCGGCCCGCATCGAGGAGCTGCTCGAACTCGGCGCCAGCTTCGATCGCACCGCTTCGGGCGAGCTCGCGCTCGGGCGCGAGGCGGCCCATCAGCGGCGGCGCATCGTCAAGGCCGGCGGCGACGCGACCGGCCACGAAATTCTCAACACGCTCATCGAGGCGGTGCACGCCCATCCAACCATCGAGGTCGCCGAGAACGTTACCGCCGACGATCTGATCGCGAACGGCGAACGCGTCGGCGGCGTCTACGCGCACGATAACGCAAGCGGCGAGCCGTTCGCCTATCGCGCGCCGGCCGTCGTCTTGGCGACCGGCGGCATCGGCCGCCTCTATCGCTACACGACCAATCCCGTGCAGGCGACCGGCGACGGGATCGCGATGGCGGCGCGCGCGAGCGCGATGCTCGCCGACATGGAGTTCGTGCAGTTTCATCCGACGGCGCTGGCGATCGGGCGCGATCCGATGCCGCTGGTCACCGAGGCGGTACGCGGCGAAGGCGCGATCCTCGTCAACGATCTCGGCGAGCGCTTCATGCTCGGCGTCCATCCGGATGCCGAGCTCGCGCCGCGCGACGTCGTCGCCCGCGCCATCTTCGAGCAGCAGCAGCGCGGGCGTTCGGTCGGTCTCGACGCCCGCCAGGCGATCGGCGCCGCGTTTCCCGAGAAGTTCCCGACCGTTTTCGCCTTCTGCGAAGCCGCCGGCATCGATCCGCGTTCGCAGAACATTCCGGTAACGCCGGCGGAGCACTACCACATGGGCGGCATCGCCGTCGACGAATGGGGCCGTACCAGCTTGGCCGGATTGTGGGCGTGCGGCGAAACCAGCGCTACCGGCGTTCACGGCGCCAATCGCCTCGCGAGCAACTCGCTGCTCGAGGCGCTCGTTTACGGCACGCGCGTCGCCGACGACATCGCCGTCGCGGCAGAGCCGGAGCGGCTCCCGGCCGAGCCCTACGAGCCGCGGGTGACGCCCGGCCCCGCCGAGGCGCAGGCGATCAGCGACTTGCGCAATCTCATGTATGCCAACGTCGGGCTCTTGCGCGAGGAAGCCGGCCTGCGGGCAGCACTCGCGCGCATCACCTCGCTCGAACGCTTGTTTGCACGAGCGGCCAACGAGCTGCGCAATCTCCTCGTGGTAGGACGTCTCGTCACCGAAGCCGCGCTTGCACGCCGCGAGAGCCGCGGCAGCCATTATCGCCTCGACTTCCCAAAAACGGATGAAGCCTTTGCCAGACGCTCGTTTACACGGCTCCGCAGCGTTGCTTGAGCCGGGCCCCCTCCTCTACGAGGGGCTGGTGCGCGCCGCACTGCTCGAAGACCTCGGCCACGGAAACGATCTCACGACCGATGCGATCGTCGCGCCGCAGGCGCGCGCGCGCGCG
>Ga0335074_10006876_pt1 | contig 15796 bp, 13 predicted proteins | sample Lox_Sample_23_FD_206715 | JGI IMG/M metagenome (GOLD analysis project Ga0335074, IMG submission 206715) | Soil microbial communities from Loxahatchee National Wildlife Refuge, Florida, United States - Lox_Sample_2.3 | ecosystem: Environmental > Terrestrial > Soil > Wetlands | place: USA... | reverse complement strand
GGTATATAGTAATCAGACAGGGGGGTCGCACGATGATCTCTTTCTCGCGTGCCCGTTTTGCCTGCTGCTGTTTAGCTGTTTCCCTGATTCCGCTGGGCAGTTTCGCCCAACAGAAGCCAATCTCCTCGCCCGATCTGCGGGCTTCGGCGTCGCTGCCACACCAGCCCGATGTGGTTTCGCGCCCGCCCATCACGCCCGAGCTGCGCGGCGATATCTACATGGCGCGCAAGATGTATCGCGAAGCCATCGACACGTACCGCGAGAGCCCGGATTCGCCGGTGATCGCCAACAAGATCGGAATCGCCTTCCACCAGCTTCTGCTGCTTGACCTGGCAAAGAAAAACTATGAGCTTGCTATCAAGCTGGATTCGAAATATCCGGAAGCCATCAACAATCTCGGGACAATTTACTACGCGCAAAAAAATTACCGCAAGGCGATTCGTTGCTACGACCGCGCCTTGAAGTATTCACCTCCGAGCGCATCCATTTACGCCAATCTGGGGGCGGCGTACTTTGGCCGCAAGGATTACAAGCACGCGACTTCCTACTACGAACAGGCGCTAACTCTCGATCCCGACGTCTTCGAGCATCACAGCGGCTTCGGCACCATGATGCAGGAGCGCACGGTCGAGGAACGAGCTACGTTCCATCTGTATCTGGCGAAGATGTACGCGAAGCAAGGCGCGAAGGACCGGGCGCTGATTTATCTGCGGAAAGCGCTCGAAGAAGGCGTGAAAGACCGCAAGAAGATCCCCGACATGCCGGAGTTCGTTACGCTCAAGACCGATCCTGCGTTCAAGCAATTGATTGCGGAAAACCCGAGACCTTTATAGAGGCCTGGCCGTCCTGAGCCGCAAATCCCGCGCCGTTCTCATCGCCTTGCTGATATTCGCGTCGAGTTGCTCGCGCAACCAGACGAGTTCTCTTGAGCGCGCGGCGATCATTCCGGCGAATATCTTGATCACCGATCCGAAGTCGGAGTGGATGTCGCTCGGCATTGCGCTCGTGCTCGAACAAGATCTCGCGACTTCACATCATATTGCGGCCGTTCTTGCCAATGGCGACTCGGGCGCGTATCAACACGGCGCAACGCAGGTTCTCCGGACAACGGTAGAAGACCGTCAGGGTCGCATCAACATACAAATGACCGTGACCAACCTGTCCACGCAGCGCATCACGTCCTCCGGAGATGTCAATCTGCCGTCGTCGGACGGGGTGCTGGCCGCGGTAAACGCGCTCGCAAAACGCATCGATCCGCAGTCCACTGAATTTTCAACCAAGAATGATCGCGCCTGGCAGGCTTATACAGTTGCGGCGGGATCGCCTAACTTGCAAACGCGAGCGCAGATGCTCACCGCAGCGGCGAATGCCGATCCGGGCTTCGGGCTCGCTTACCTCGTCCTCGCGCAGGTGCTCAATCAGGCTGGAGACCAAAATCTTGCACCCATACTTTCAGCGGCCGCGGCTCACCGCGATGCATTCACTCCGCTGGATAAGGTGCGATTTGGCGCGCTAGTTGCCCGAACATCGCACGCGCCGCTGGAGCAACAGGCAAATGCCACGGCTGCGGTTTTGCAGCTTGCGCCGAATGACGTCGATGCATTGGCGACGCTCGGCTCCGAGCGCTTCCTTCAAAATAATGCCGCTGAAGGCGAGCGCTTGCTAAAGCGGGCGCTGGAGCTCAGCCCGGGAAACGTGAATATCCGCGCCCAGCTTGCCGAGGGGCTGCTCGAAACCCGGCGATTCGCCGAGGCGGAGAAGATCTTTACCGGCATCGATAACAGCCCCGCAGTGCTGCCCCAGCTTGCGGTGTGTAGCCTGCTGATGGGTGATCCAGGGCGCGCCAACGCGGTGTTCTCAAATTACTTGAAGGAACGCGCGGCCGCCAACGATCCGCTTCTGTATTTGGCGCAAGCCAACTGGATCGCGATTTCGAAATCGCCCGCCGAGGGCGTTCAATATCTCGCACGCAATAACTTCTCGGAAGACGATTTGCGCTCGCTCGCCGCTTCCCAAAGCTCTGTTTGGCAGTTGATGGGCAAAGATGTTATCGGCGCGAAGAAGAACGCCGCGCTCGCTGTGCAGCTTGCGAAAGCGCCGGTGCCAAAGCTGTTTGCCGCGATCGCTATTTTGATGGCAGAGAGCGATGAGCCTTTGGATCAGTGGCGGGCGCAGGTGACTGGATCGCCGCTCGATGAAGCCATCAAGCACGCGGTGCTAGCCTATGGGCTGTTTCTGAGCGCCCATTATCCGGAGGCGGTTGCGGAGTGGCAGGCGCTTGTTCAACAATCCGGAGGAGCAGACTTGCGCGCTCGTGCCATGCTCGCGGCATCTCTGGATCGTGCCGGCCGCGCCGCGGAGGCGCGCAAAATACCCGTGGAAGCGTTTGCTCCTAACTTAACTGGAGCCGATCAGTTCGCCGTATTGCCGTTCACCGAAATGCGGCGGCTATTAAATTCAAAGATGTAATGAACCCTTCGTATCCGGCGGCACGACGCGATGTTCCTTCTTCTCCCAGGGCTTCGGCTGGTGGCCGGAGTCGCGTTTGAAAACGCGATCGTACATATGCTTCGGGCTGGTAGTGCCGAGAGAGGTATTGTACAGATCCACCATGCCCAGCGCCGCTCGCACATCTTCCTCGAATTCATGTAGCGCTTTGAGCTGCTCCGCGGTTGCGGGAAAGCGCTGTCCGGAGGAAGCTTCCAGGAACATCTGATATCCGCCATTCAGTAGCGTCGCAATCTCTGAGCCCACGAGAATGCCAGCTCTCTCCATGCGTGGCTGATTCTTCCCCTCGTCTCCCACGATTGCTCCAACGCCGTTTTTCGTGATCTTCACGCGGCCGTCGGGCAGACCCTGAGTTGTGAATCCGGCGTTTTTCAAAAGCTCGACGCGCTCGGGGAAAGTCGGAACCTTTGGTTTCTGCCGGAAGAACATACTCTTAGTATAGGAACCGTGCAGCCCAAGATACCCATCGCCGCTATTACGGACGAGTTCTCACCCAGGCTCGCCGAAGCCATCCCGGTTATGAAAGAGATCGGCATGACGGCCGCTGAGCTACGCATCGTCAATGGCAGGAACGTTCTCGATCTCAGCGAAGACGAGTTGAAGCAAGCCAAGGATGCGCTCGACACGGCGGGGCTGCCGGTTGTTTCGATCGCGTCCCCATTGCTCAAATGCGTGCTCCCGAATGGACCGGAGTTGGACCGCCGTTTTCAGCATGATGTTTTCGCGTCCAGGCACACTTTTGAAGATCAGCCGCGGCTGATCGAGCGCGCGTTCGCACTGGCCAAGTTTTTCGGCGCGCGCATCGTTCGCGTTTTTTCGTATTGGCGAACGGTCGAGCCGGACGCTTGCCAGGAGGCCATTGTGCGCGCGTTGAGCGATCTGGCGCATGCGGCGGCGCAACAGGAACTGGTGATTGGCCTGGAGAACGAGCATGCGTGTAACGTCGCGACCGCGGCCGAGACAGGACGCATTCTCGCCCTCATCCCGCACCCCAATCTGCAGATCGTCTGGGATCCCGCAAACGCGTTGGTGGCGGGCGAAGATCCGTTTCCGCTCGGCTATTCGCTGTTGCCGAGGCGCATCGCGCATGTTCATGCGAAGGATTGCCACATGGAGGGGGATAAGCCCGTATGGGGTCCGTTAGGCACTCGGCACGTGCGCTGGAAGGGTCAAATCGCCGCGCTGCTCGCCGACGGATATTCGGGCTTCCTTAGTCTGGAGACGCACTGGCCGGGGCCGGACGGCAACAAGCTGGAAGCGAGCCGCATCTGCGGTTGGAACCTGCGGGGACTTGCGGCGGGCTAGCCGAAACGGCCGGCTTCATCACCATCAGGCGCGAAGCCCGACAGGGCTGCAGGCTAAGCCATCGCGAAGAGCCCGATTACTCGTTCCGCAGCGCGACCATCGGCTCCACGGCCGCAACAGTTTCTTGCCCGCTCGCTGGTCCGAGCCGCGGTGACAAGCGCCCTTGCATTCTCTTTGCCGCTCTGTAAGGATATAGTGACCACGGGTAACTCCGGCGGGATTGAGTAACCGCGATCCCCTTCGATGGGAGCCGGGAGTGAAAATCACTTGCCGACATTTAGAGATTGGAGATAGTTATGGCCTTTATGTCCTCCACGCGTCGTATTTTCCTCACGGGCTCTGCTTCCTTTACAGCTTCTGCGCTTGCGTCACCATTCCTCGGTCAAGGCGCACGTGTCCAGGGCACATCTGCCGCTGTACAGTCGGCCTCGGGTCAGGCCGGCACCACCCCGCCTCCTCCGAAGCAGCCGCCAATGCCACGGACCGCACCCCCTTATGACAAGGCCACGATCAATCTCATTGGCCCGAGGCCAGGCTATACACCACAGGTGGGGACGATCGTCACCATGCTCACTTGGATGGAACTTGCGGTTCTTGGCCCCACGCGCGGCCTGAAACAGCAGGACCTCGACTTCCTGTTTGACAAGAACGCGAATACAATCGGCGCGCTCATGCTTCATCTCGCTGCCACCGAGGTCCTTTATCAGCGGATGACTTTCAACAACGAGGACTTTGACAAATTGCCCCCTGACTATGAAGCGAAGTGGGGCGCCGCGATGAATCTGGGCGACGCCGGCCGCTCCTCGATCAAAGGCCACAATATTGCGTTTTATCAGGACACCATCCGCGAAGTTCGCGAAAAGACACTCGCCGAATTTGCGAAACGCGATGACGCCTGGCTACTCACTCCGCTCAAAGAGCCGGGCTGGGGCGGAGGCCCCATAAACAATTATTGTTTGTGGTTTCACGTCTGTGAGCATATCTCGCATCACGCCGGCCAAATTGACCTTTTGATCAAACGCTTACCAGGCGCGAAACCCGACGGGGCTGCAGGTTAAGCGATCGCGAAGAGCGCGATTACTCGTTCCGCAGCGCGACCATCGGCTCCACGGCTGCAGCTCTCGAAGCGGGAATAACCGATGCCAGCAAAGCTGCGGAGCAGAGCAGCAACGTTGCAAGCATGAGCATCGTTGGATCCCATGGCTTAACGCCAAATAGTTGACGGGTCATTAGCCTCCCGGCCACAATCGCCGACGGAATGCCAAGTGCGAGCCCAATTCCGACCTGCGAAAAAGCGCCGCGCAACACCATGCTGACCACACCTCCACGATCCGCCCCTAGCGCCATCCGCAAACCGATCTCGCTGGTTCGCTGTTCTACGGTGTAGGCCATCACTCCGTACAATCCCACCGCCGCCAGTACCAGCCCAAGCACGCCGAACAAAGTCGTCAGGGTGGCGAGCATGTTTTCTCGCTGAAAATCGGCGCTCAGAATTCGGGTGTAAGGGTCCACTCCGTAGAGCACCAAGTCCGGATCGATACTCGCTAGCGCCTTGCGCACATGTTCTTCCATTCCCGGCGGATTGCCAGGAGCCCAGATCACGATGTTGTACAAGTAGTGCGACCAGATTTCGCCGCTCAGCCAGGCCGCATCGTCGTACTGCACGGTTTGTGTCTCGGGCACCCAAAACATCGGGCGCACCGGCTCTCTGTAACGGTAGGTCAAATACCGTATGTCGTTGGTTACTCCGACTATTTCGTAAGTAGCGGAATATTTGATTTTGTCAGGCCCGAAATGCTGCCCAATCGGGTTTTGGTTCTTGAAGAATCTCTTCGCAAAGGCCTGATTGACTACCGCCACCTTCCGCGTCGTTTCAGTGTCCTGCTCCGTAATTGGCCGTCCGCGCACAATCTTCGCGCCGATTGTCTCGAAGAACCCCGGCATCACCCGCGACCAAGAGGCGCTCGTGTCTTCTTTAGCCGGGGGCTCGGGCCTGCCCTCTATGCGAACGCCATCGTTCCAACTATCGCCCGTCATGGGCGCATAGAGCGCCGGCGACACCATCCGCACACCGGGAATCTGCAGCAGGCGCTCATCGATTCGCCGGAACAGCGGCTCCATTTGCTCCGGCTTGTAATTGCCGAGGATCGGATTGATCCAAGCGATGTACCGGCCCTGAGTTTCGAACCCGAAATTCTGGTGCTCCAAATTGCGCAGGCTTTCGCCCAGCAGAGCCGCTGCGGATAACAGTACCAACGACATCGCGGCCTGTGCGACCACCAGCGATTTTTGCGCCAACGAACCGCCGCCACCAACGGAACGGTTGGCGCCGCGTAGCGCCTCCACCGGATCGACATGCGACGTCATCCACGCGGGAGCCATCCCGAAAATCAGGCCGGTAGCGACCGACACTCCGAATGCGAACAGCAGCACCGGCCAGGAGGGCGTCGCATCGATCGGCACATAATTATTCGGGCCTCCGATCTGGAAGGCAAGATGAAGAATCAACCTGGTACCGGCATACGCGACGCCGATGCCCAAAAGTCCTCCGACGATCGCCAGAATCACAGACTCGGTGAGCGCCTTACGGACCAGGCGGCCTCGCGAAGCCCCCATGGCTACGCGGATCGATATTTGCGAGCGATCCTTCAGCCCGCGCGCGAGCATCAGATTCGCCAGGTTGGCGCAAGCCACGAGCAGCACGCAACCCGCGGCGATCAGCAGCAGCTTCAATCCATCTTGATAGTCATCCCGCATGACCGCGACACCTGCGCCGCCAGGAGTCAAATGCACCGTCTGCTGCCGCCAGAGTTGCTTCTCTCTTGGCTCCATATCCGGTACGTGGCTCGCCAGCCAGTCATGGAATTCCACCTTCAGTTTCGCTTCGAGCGACTTCGGATTCACTCCCGGACGCACTCTCCCGATGAGATCGAAGAAGTTGCTGTTAGGCCTCTTCAGCCGCGAGGTGTCTCCGTCTATCATGGGCTCCTTCGTGAGAGGCAACCAAATATCCGGCATGCCCCAGCCTGCCAGCTTCGCGCCGTAAAATCCGGGCGCAGCCACGCCGATCACCGTGAACGGGTGCCCATTAATCAGATAACTGGCGCCCACCACAGAGGGGTCGGAGCCGTACTTCTCGCGCCAGATGTGATAGCTCATTACGGCCACTGCCGGCGCGCCTTCCTCATCGTCCGCGTCCGTCATTAAACGGCCGATCCAAGGGCGCACGCCAAAGGTCCTGAAGAAATTTCCAGACACATACTCGCCATTACGTGTATCCGCCTGCGCCTGTGAGCCGGCTCGACGGACGCCGAGCGGCGCATTGCCGGCCTGCAGCGCCGCTAAATCGGCGAACTCCGGTGTGTGCGCGCGAAAGTTCTTGTAGGCCTCCCACGAGAACAGCGAAAAATCGTTATTATCTCCCTGGGTATACCCGCCCCAATTGCAGCAGCGAATCTCGTCCCCAATCCTCCACAGCTCTTCCGGCTTCGTCACCGGCAGTGACTTCAGCAGCACCTGGTCAACCAACGTAAAGATTGCAGTCGTTGCTCCGATCCCGAGCGCCAGTGTGATCACCGCCGTCACTGTGAACCCTGGAGCCTTGCGCAATTGCCGCAGCGCCTCTCGCGAATCCGCCATTACTCCTCCAATTGCTTTATACGGAGAATGGCGTCCGCGGTTCCGCTATTAACCCAAATAACCGAGACACATCGGTACGGATCGGTTCATTCCGCCAGCAGAGCGGTGATGTAAGGCGCGACATGGCCATCACCTGCGACCTTTTCCGCCTCGATTTGCTGGAGCCAGCCGGAATAGGTGAACTGCTGCATGCCGACGGTTTGTTCGTAGCGCTGGATGTCATTCGGATGGGCCCACTCGTAAGCGGGCGGGACGCCGCTCACGAAGGAGATTATGCGGGTGACGAACTCGGGCGGGTTGTCTGACTCGGCGGCGCGGGCGATGAGCTGTTCATTGGTGGGCCCGTAGGCAGTGATGCACTCGCCCTGCTGGTTGGCGACGACTCAGACCCACTGGAGTGCGCAAAGGTCATTCTCATTCGCGCACAACGGGCACCATACGCCCTGTGCGCTTGTGGCGGCAGCTTCGGCTTTTTTCTTGAGCCATTGCATGTGGATCTTGGCCATTTCTGCAGAGCTTTTTCGGCTTGAGCGGCGCGGTCGGCCTGGCGCTTGTAATAGGCTTCGAGGTTATTAAACGCGCGGTAAAAACCGCGCTCGGCGGTGGTTTTGTAGCAGCTGAAGTTGTTGTAGCGCCTGATATGGTGTTCGGTCCATTCGATGGCGTCCGGGGGCAGACCAGATTCGGTTTCGTCGAGACGTTGCTGGTTGCGCTGGAAGATCCAATGGGCGCGTGCGGTTTCAAAGACCAGCGTGGCGGCGGTGGGGTCCTGGGGATTGTAGGTGGAAGTCCAGCTTTGGAGGGTGAACTCCCATTCGGCAGGGTCTTCGAACGGCAGGACGGTTCTCTGGGAGCGGCAGCCGTGGGTGAGGCGGTTCATGGAGGATGTGGCTTTGCCGTCGGGGGTGATGGGGCCGGTGGAGCGGCCGGGGCGTTGGCGTGGAAGATCTAGATTGTCGTCCGAAAAATTTTCTATGCTGGGATCGTGCATTCCACGCATTTTCGATAGAGAGTGTTGCGCGGGGTGAGCGGCGGCTGCGTGGTGGATGTGAGAGAAGGTGTTGATTTAGGAGGGGATGGGATTATTTTCGCGTTGCGTGACTAGGCGCGGAGAGATGGTGGGTTGGTGATTTTGCCGAACGAACTGGGGAAGAGGCTCGCCGTTGGCTGGGTTGAGGCCGAGACTAGATAGCTCACCGAGTGTCTGCGGTCGAGCGAAAAAAAGGGCAATTTGCGAGATGATAAGTTTTGGGGTGCGCATGACTATCCAAATCACGAGACCTGAAGTCGAGGACCTCATTGACCAGCGTCTTAAGACGGACGCATTCAAGGATGCCGAGGACGTGGGCCTATTCAGACGCTTTGCCGCGATCACAACTTGACGCCGTATGATGCTCTTTATGTCGAGCTAGCTTGGCGTAATAAATGCCCTCTCGCTACCTCGGATCAATTTCAAAAGAGAGCGGCGATTGCGCTGAAAATTGAATGCCTGTGAGGCCGGCGGGTTATCACGCCTATACACGAATTTCGTCCTTAAGGTAGATTATCGCCGCCCAGTGGTTCGCCGGCTCTGGCGCCGCAAGCGCCACTCTCGAAATGCACCCTGCCCGAACGCCAGGTATGGCACAAGCAACATTTCCAGCTGACTGATCGATCCTGCGATCCACTCCAGGCCCGATTCCTTCTCCTTATAGGCTGCAAGTGTTTCGTTCGGCATGATGCCCATATATTGACTCAGTTCCTCGACAAAGCCCGTTACCTTGAATGAGCGCTTTTCGATCTCCTCGAGAAGATTGGGGATGCGGAGGTTATCTGCAAACAAGAAGCGCGATTCCCGCACGGCTCGGATGAATGCAATCCTCTTTGGACGACGTTCCTCAATCGAGATCGAACTCCACATCATAAGTGCTTGCATGAAATCGAATGCGACCAGATAGACGTCGAATCGACGATTGTACAAATCCAGGCGTAATTTTTGCCTTGCCGTAATCCATTGCAACGTCCCTATGAATGACACGTACACCGCGATTACTACGGTTGCAATCTCTTCTGTTGACTTTAATGCGGGAATCATATTCGATTCGAGGCGTATCGGTCTGAAGACCTATTAAAATATTGAGCGAACCGGATACTCATTATCGCTCACATGGAGAGCGGTCGAGAGCCCCGGCGCGACGTATCGGTGAGGGTTAGTCTATGGCGAACGTTTTATTGCAAGGGAACAGCTCTTATCAGGCACAACACAACCGGCACGGTGTTCGACATCCGGAGCGGCGAGTTACATTGGGATGTCGTATCTGTTGATGAGAGGCAAATGGGACCGGGGATATGCTTTGAGGCCGAGGTCGAGCATCCGCTCCTGGGTCCTTGTCCTGGTCTTTGTGGGAATATCCGCAAGGCGTCGAGAACGCTCGGGAGAGCAAAGTTGGCCATCACGAGATCATTGACGATTTCGACTATGGCCTCGAGCATGCCAAGGAGCCAGAGTGACTTTGCGATTGCGATTTTCCTGAAGGGTTTTTCGCCATCGCATTGACTGACCTACTATCGTTGTGCAGAGCGATGAAGAAAACACGTCCTAAATCGACCAATGAAGAGATGAGGACGAAGTACGACTTCGCGGGCGGCGTTCGGGGCAAGTATGTTGAGCGGTATCGCCGTGAGAGGAGTGTTGTGCTTACCCGCACGCTCACCCGACCGCGATCGGAAGAGTGATTCGCCCGAGGCGGGCGCATGCCCTGCATTTCTGCGATCATGTAGCGAAGAGGAGGCAGCGATCGTCCAATACACCATTCGTGGAATACCGCGAGAGGTTGACTGTGCGCTGCGACGTAAGGCGGCGCAAAGCAAGCGGAGCCTCAACCAAGTGATCGTGGATGAACTAACGGAGGCAACAGTTGGCCGCAAGATGAGAGCGGACTTCTCTGACTTGGTTGGGCGGTGGACGCCCGATCGGGCGTTCGATGAAATCGTGGCGGCGCAACGGCAGATCCATCGAGATCAGTGGAGATGAGGATTGCCGCGCTATTTTTGAGCCGGGACAAAGACGACAGTGTAGAGAACCTCGTGCGATTGCGGCGTGGCGCCGGGCTCTGGGTCGTCGGAGGGCTCGCGCGCGGACGAGTTGGACGCCATCTCCAAAGCGGATTGATTCAGCGCGGTATTGCTCGAGGCGAGCACCTCGAGACCGGTGGTCTGTCCCGAGGCGGATTGCAAACCATGAAGAGTCACGATCTGCGTGGAGCCGGGCGGCACGGCGGGGGTCGGGACGAGGCTGCGGAATGTCCAGGGAGCGCTCATGAGTGAGCCGGCGCCGACCTGCGCCAACCCGGCGGGCTGGAACAGTGAGGGATCTTGGGGCGGATCGGAGACGCTGACGGTTTGCGCCTCAATGATGGTATGGCCTGCTTCGGTGATGGTGAATTTGTTCGGGATCAGCCGGTTATGGAAATGGATGGCTTGCGAGTAGTCGTAGGCGATGTAGAGACCGGGCACGGCCGAATAAGTGACTAGGGCGCCAGAGGCATTGTCGATGCAAGATTCCGATTCCCTCCAACTGCGGCCGCCGGTTGCGCCTTTGGCAGCGCCCCTATGGGAGAGCAGGATGCAGGTGAGCGCCGAGCCGTTGAACTCGGCCGGGAAAGTCCGCAGTGTCGCGCGAGGGCCGGCCACCGGACGAGTGAAGAAGATCGCGGTACGCACCTGGGTTAAGCGTAGCGGGACGGTGCCGGATGGCTCGTTGCTGTAGAGGATCTTATCCACGTAGAGATTTGTCACCGAGTAGGAGGGATCTTGCGCGGTCCACCGATAGAGGTTGGGGCCGGGAGACATGTCTTCGAGCTGCCAGGCGCCGTCGGAGGAAGTAGTGCCAAAGGCATTGAATGAGGTCCGGCGATGGTAGGGATAAGCGCGGACGTTGGAGATAGCAAAGGCATTTAAGAGAAGCTTGACGACGGAGGCGCGCTGCTCGGCATTCTGGACGGGCTGGGCGTCGCCGGTGACGAGCTCGAGGGGATCGGGCGGGACGGGTGGTTCGGCGAGTCGAGGTGAGATGGGACCCTGGGCAAAGGCGAGCACGGAACACACCAGGAGGGGGGCCGGAGCGAGAATGAAGAGACGAGACATAGTCCTCCTTGGGCCGCGGAAAGGGCAGCTTGCTGTAATACGGCGGCGAGTTCGCTTTCGTTACAAGAAAACGCTTTGAAACCCGGTTATTGGCCGGTTTTGGCCGGTTCTGCTGGTTTCGGCTTGGCGGCGGTCATGGGCTTCGGATGCCAGAAGTCGGGCGATGCTTTGGCGACTTCCTCGGGGGGATTGCTCAGCTCAGGCAGGAAGCGGAGCAGCATGGTCTCGGCGTTCATTTCGTAATCGCCGGCGGCTTTTTCCCATTTGAGAAAGGCTTCGTCACCCAGTATTTTGCGGAGGCTGGGAGCCGAGTCGAAGGCGGTCATCGAGGGCTGCAGAGTCGATATGTAATAGACGTTGCCGGGTTCGCCTGCCACGGTCTGAGAGACTAGATACGGCCAGGACTGGTTGCTTTGCTCGAGCGCGGATTTCGCCTGCTTCACCGCCTCTTCGAAATCTGGTTCGTGACCGGGCCGAATTACGATGCGCGAGGTGCGCAGCCAGCGAGCTTCGCCGATCAGTTTGCCGTAAGCGTCGGCGTCTTTGGGCGCGTTGATGCTGAGATCCCAGCGGCGGCGACGAATTTCCGAGCGCGTGCTGGTGACGGTGTTGTTGAAGTCGGATTGCATCTTCTTTATGCCGCCCGGGCCATAGGCCTCTTTGATGGCGCTCATGAATGCCGTGGAGGCGGCATCGATGGCCGCATAGTCCTTCCGGGTGCTGATGAAGTATACGGTGTTTCCTTGACCATATTCGACGTCCGCAGCCAACCAGGCGTCGCCTTTTGCTTTGCGATTGGCCTCCGCGACTTTGCGGGCCACCATATCGAAGTCGGCGCGCTTGTCCGGCTTTACGTTGACGATGAGAATGTCCAGGTACTCTTGGGCTGTCGTTTGCGCGGACGCGAATGGCGCCACAAGCAGCGCAAGGCAGGAGCTCACCAATAATCGGTTCATACTATTCTCCTTGCAGAAGAGTACGTCAAATGAGCTGCGGTTTGCAAGTAGAAGTCACAGGTGGGGGCTCGCGCCAACCGCCGAATTCGGTTTCGATTATTTGGCAGAGGGCAAGAGCGGTCAGGTCGCGCCAGGGTTTTGCGACGACCTGAACGTTGATAGGCAGGCCGTCGGTTTCCGAGCAACGCACGGTTGCGGCGGGAGCGCCCGCGATGTTCCAGGCCATGGTGTAGCTGAATCCTTCGAAGTTGCCGGGCTTGACGGACTCGCCGTGTTTCAGGGCAGGATGAGTGTAGACGGGGCAGAGAATGGCGTCGTATTGGTTGAAGAAGGCGGCCATTTCGGCGCGGTAGTGGTCCCATTGCATCCAGCGCGAGGCGAGTTCGGAAGCGGTGGCGCGCAGCGGGCGCATGCGGTCGAGCCAGGCGGTGAGCAGCGGATGGAGTTGCGTGCTGCCTGCATCGCGCAGGTAGGCGTCGATGCCATCGACCCCATCTGCACCCAGTAAGCCGAGCTCGAGATCGAATGCCTCATGGATCGAGGGCGGCCTGCATTCTTCGACGCGCATGCCGGTGCGGGCGAGGAAATCGGCGCAGCGCGCGACAGCATTCCGAATAGCGGGCGTGCAAGGTGCGAAGCCGTTGTGCGTAAAGAACGCGATGCGCAACGCCGATGGAGCCGGTGATGGAAGGAGCGGAACGGGCGGGGATGTGAAGTCTTGACCGTCTTCGGCACCGAGGAGGTGCAGAGCGAGGATGAGATCTTCCGTGTGGCGGGCCATGGGGCCAATTTGCCAGAGAGCTTCGATCCAGCCACCCGCGGGCGGAACATGGCCGGTGCGCGGAAGACGGCCGCTAGTGGGCTTAATACCGGCGATTCCGCAGAACGCGGCGGGGAGGCGCACGCTACCCGCGGCATCGCTTCCCAAACCGAGCGGCGAGCCGCAGGCCGCGATGAGCGCGGATTCGCCTCCGCTGCTTCCGCCGGACGTGCGAGTCAGATCATAAGGATTATTGGTGCGGCCGTAGATCAGGTTGTCGCTTTCGAAGGCAAATAAGAGATCCGGCAGATTGGTCTTGGCGATAGGAATGGCGCCGGCGGCACGCAGACGGTGAACGAGCGTGGCGTCGCGCTGGGCGGGCGCGGCATTTTTCCTTCCGAGGGTGCCGGCGGTGCACTTGGCGCCTTGCACATCGATGGAATCTTTGACGGAGATTGGCACGCCGTGCAGCGGACCGCAGGGTTCGTCGAGCGCGGACTTTTTCTTGACGAGTTGGGAATCGGCGCGTTGGGCGTCGCGCAAGGCGGAATCGGCGAGCAGATCGACGACGGCGTTGAGGGCGGGATTGATTTTGCGGATGTGTTCGAGGTGGGCGGTCACCAGCTCGAAGGAAGAGACTTGGCGCTCGCGAATGAGGCGCGCCATGGCGGTTGCGCTTAGGTTGAGCAAAGTATCAAGGTACAACCTATCAACCGAAAGTTGCATGCTCGACTCCGCTTGCTTCACTACAATGAGGTGTCATCCTAGATGAGAAGTTTGAGCGTTCTCGCCATTCTGACTGCGGCGTGTTTGTTCCTGCTGGGCGCCGTTGACCTTCTCCAACCTGAAAACCAGCTTTGGGAACATCGCAACCTGGGGAAGGCGTTTTACGAGAATCCCGACACGCATGTGCAGGCTGTGGAGGAACTGCGCGCGGCTCTGAAGCTCGCTCCGGATTCGGTGGGCGAGCAGATCAACTACGGCCTGGCGCTGCTGCGGGCGGGGCAGACCGATGCCGGCGTAGCCGAGCTGCTGGCGGCGCAGAAGCACGATCCTTCGATTCCGCACACGTGGTTCAATCTGGGCATCGCGTACAAGCGCGCGGGCGATTACGACAAAGCGATTCAGCAGTTGCGCGGGATGATCCGGCTGGTTCCGAACGAGCCGATTACGCACTATAACCTGGGAGCGGTGCTGCGGGCGAAGGGCGAGACGCAAGCCGCGCTGCCGGAGTTTTTGGAAGCCGAGAAATTGAATCCGAACCTGGCGGGTCCGCATTTCCAGTTGTTCACGCTCTATCAGCGGGCGGGGGATCATGAGGCGGCGGCTCGGGAGCGGCAATTGTTCGAGCAGGCGAAGAAGCGGGGCGAAGGCGCGGCCGTGCCGGAGGACATGGAGTGGAGCTTCTATGCCGAGTTGTACGACCCTCCGGTGCCGCGCGAGTCGGCCGAAGACGAACCGACCAAGTACGATGACCGGGCGGTCAGCACGGGTTGGAATGCGGCGACCTCGGGGATGGAGCTGATCGATTCAGAAGGCAGCGGGCACGCCGATCTGCTGGTTTGGTCGCGCGATCGCGTGGCTTTGTTCAAAAACGGCACGGAGGAAGCGAAGAACACGGGGCTCGAAAGTTTGCGCGATGTGCGGAGCATCGCGGTGGGCGATTTCGATAATGATGGACTGGCCGGGCTTTGCGTCATTACCGGTGCGGGAGCGACGATTTACCGGAACAATAAGGGCGCGTTCACGAAGTTCCTGGAGGTCCCCAACACGGCGGGTGTGACGCGCGCGCTGTGGGTGGATTACGACCACGACTACGACCTGGATTTGCTGCTTTTCGGCCCGAATCCGGTGCTGATGCGCAACGACGGAAACGGCAAGTTCGAAGAGCACACCGCGGCGTTTCCGTTTGTGAAAGGCAACGCGCTGGATGCGGTTACGTTTGCGGTGCAGGGCGATACGGCGGCGCGGGACATTGTGGTTTCCTATGCAGACCGGCCGGGTGTTTTGTATCGCGACAAGCTGAACGGCGCATTCGAGACGTCAGATGTGGCGGCGATTGCAGCCGGGACGGCCGCGCTGGCAGTGGAGGATTTCAATCACGATGGGTTGTTGGATCTAGTCGGGTACCCTGTGCGCTCTGGTCCGGAGAGATATGCGGTCAAAAACGATGCAGGCAAATTCGAACGCGTGGCAAACGCGAAGACGGCGCCCAGCCGCATCCGCGCGGATTTCAATGGCGACAAGCGCGAGGATTATGCGCGGATTTTGCCCGATGGCTCACTGCACGTTTATTTGAATGCTTCCCCCGATCAGCGCTGGAGCACGGTGCGGATTGAGGGCGTGAAGAATTTGAAGGAGGCCGCGGACGCGACGGTCGAAATGAAGTCGGGCGTGTTCTACAACAAGCGGATTTATCACGGCGTGCCGCTGGCGTTTGCGTTAGATAGCCACGCCGATGCGGATACGATTCGCATCACGTGGCCGAACGGGCTGATCCAAA
>Ga0335074_10006875_pt1 | contig 15796 bp, 7 predicted proteins | sample Lox_Sample_23_FD_206715 | JGI IMG/M metagenome (GOLD analysis project Ga0335074, IMG submission 206715) | Soil microbial communities from Loxahatchee National Wildlife Refuge, Florida, United States - Lox_Sample_2.3 | ecosystem: Environmental > Terrestrial > Soil > Wetlands | place: USA: Florida... | reverse complement strand
ACTGCCGGAGATGCCGGACCGTTTCCAATTCGCGACCGAATCAGTGTCATCTGTGCGGCAGCGATCGAGTTGTACGTCTCGAACCCATCCTTGATGGCAGCCCCGATCCTCCGGCACAAGGCGCGCAGAAAGTCCGTCTGGCTCTGGTGAGAGCCGTGAGCGCGTAGACAAAGGCAGTTCTCTCTCCAAAATTCTGAAAGAGGAGGCGACCATGGCCCGCAGCGCCGCCCGTCTCAAGATGGGCTACTATCCACTGCCTCCGACAGAGGCTCAGAACATCCGATCTCTGCTCAATTACTCAGGGCCCTGTTCTGTGATTGATCCCTGCGCCGGGAAAGGAACGGCACTTAACTTGATCACGGCTGGTGCGCCGGTGGTTCGATTTGGCGTCGAGCTCGACACCGGGCGTATGGAGGAAGCCGCAAAGACCGGGATTCGGATGATCCAGGGCAATGTCTTCGACACCCACGCGAAGGTCGAAAGCTTTTCGATGCTCTATTTGAATCCACCTTATGATTCGGAGATCAATCTGACCGGTAATCGTCGTTTGGAGCGGCTGTTCCTTGAGCACACGCATCACTGGCTGGTCCAGCACGGAGTGCTGGTGTTCGTTATCCCCTTCGAGCAGCTCAGCGACTGTGCCGGCATACTGAGCGCGAATTTCACCAGAATCAGCGCGTTTCGCATGGCAGACACTGATTCAGTCCGCTTTCGCCAGATTGTGGTGTTCGGTGTGCGCCGGAATGTCCGGGGTGCGGCGCACGAGGAAAACCAGCGGCGGATACGGTTGCTGGCCCAGCACGGCGGTTACGAGAGGCTGCCCGAACTTGCTTCAGGGATCGTCGAGCCGTATGCCGCGCCCGTTTCCGGCGAGGCGGCGTTAATCTACCGCGGATTGCCATACAACGTAATCGAAGACCTGTTGCCTCATTCCGCCGCGTGGAAACAGGCTGCGCAGGTCTTGTTGCCCAGCGAGGACATGGCGATCGGCCGTCCCATCACGCCGTTGCATGGCGGGCACGTGGGTCTGCTTTGCACCGCGGGGCTGCTGAATGGTGTTTTTGGCCAGGGCGAGGACAGGCATATCGCCCGCTGGCGATCGGTCAAGCACGTCACCGAGTTCCACGAGGAAGAGGGCGATACAAAGATCATCCGCCGGCGCGAGAAGTGGTCGAACGGACTCCGGCTGCTTTTTGTCACCGGAAAAGCCGTGATGCTGGCCGAGAGTGCTCCGAAGGAGGACAACGGCGATGGAGAATGCTCACCTGAGGATGGGGCTCCTTGAGTATGAGAGGTACACAGAGAAGATCGCAACAAGGATCCGGGTGCGGGTAAGCCATTACATCGGGGACGATGACGAGGCGCATCTGCTGAGCGTGTTCGGCAATGATTCGGACATCGGAGCGATTACGGCCGCCGTCTACGAGCAGGCACGATTTCGGCTCACATTTCCAGATGGAGAAATTCAGGATGTCTCGCTGGGCGAAGGGGCGATCTGCCATCGCGGGAGCATCAGTATTCCCGGCAGAAAACAGGCTGTCCGGCACATGCTCGCGCTCTCGGAAGAACTGCGCGGGATGAAGTCGCTGTCGCGATCCTTTGTGCTGCGGCCGGAGCCTAATGAGGTGTGGACGGCGCTCGTTCATCGGTTTGGACTTCCGGGATTACCGGAATGGGCAGAAGTCATGATGCAGGTGCTTCGGAAGGAAAAGCGCATCGTGCCAGTGGACAGCATTGGGTGTTCGGCGGTCGTGATTATCGCAACCTGCGAAGAAGTGCTCGGCTGGATGGAAGTTGCAGTTGGACGAGGTGAACTTTCATTTCCCGACTCGAATGGTCCCGTGCGATGGTCGAACGGGATAGTCGCGGAGGCTCTACGACCTGGGTTGAAGTTGATCCAGAGAGCAGCGTGACCACTTCAGAATCGCTTCCTCTGTCCCTAGAGTTGACGGTTTGGGCCGACGAAGACGCTAGAGCGCAGCCAACTCGCGACACTCCGGATGCCGAACTTTCGAGATGCCCCCACTCAGGCAGAGATCACTAAAGTGCAAAGGCCGCCTACGAATTGATTTCCATGTGATGTTGTGATGTAACGATTCGACCATTCAATCGCCTAGTGTCAATTGAACTATGCCGTTTCGAGAAAGGCGAAAAGGGGCCGACTTAGCTGCGGCAAAACTGGGTGGATCGACCGAAGTCAAAGATCGAAATACCGGCCACGCCGGCGAGTTTCGGAAACAAGTAGAAAAGATCCCAGAGCGACGAAAGGACTGCGCCAAAATCCGAATCCATTACGTTGGGAAGACAAAGGAGCCACCTTAGTGACGGGCCAACAGGCTGAAAACACAGCAACTCTTCTTTGTCAAGGCGACAAGCCCCTCCGTGCCCCTCCGTGTGCGATCGGGGCTCGGATGAGACGCCGCCATATCAGGGCTTCGACGAATGTACATCTTTTGCTCCAGGAAGGACCACTGCTTCCTTCTTGCAGCCGTCGATAGTACCTTGCCCATACGTAAAGCACTTATTTGGATCAGTGGCGTCCGGGTCAAAGAGATCCTTGGCCTTGATGCAAGCATCCTTTCTCGTATCGAAAGGACCGGCCAAGTCAGCCCCTAGTGGAGAGGCAGTTTTTATCTGAACGTGGCAGGTGCCGCTTGAAGTCTCCCTTCGAACCATCCATTGGTCTGCCGCGAATAGGGGAGACGACACACCGATTGAAATCAACAGGACCTGCGCAATCCTCGCCTTGGATTTCACTCTTAAAACCTCCGTTTCGTTTGCACCGCGTTAGGAGCAGGCCGTGTACTCGGCCGCCGAAGTTTAGGACGCTCGAATTCTGCAACGTGAAGATTTTCGATTGCGCTCAAACTGCCGTGACCGTCCATCTGTAATTGCCAACCGGATCAGATGGATTCGTCGCCGCAAATGAGCCGCCGCACCTCACGGCAGCAGGTCCCGAGTTGCTAACATTCGAATTGAAAGCATGCAACTCTACGACGGTATTGTTGCTTGGGCCGTCATCGAGCAACACCTGAAACGTTCCTGAGCCTTCAGGAGACTGTGTCCATTGACCTGAATTAACACACAATCTCCCAGTGTCTTGGGTGCTCCAGGTGTTCGCTCCGATAATGTTCGACACCAATATGAGAGAACAGGAATCCGTCCCTCCCGGATTCGACAGCAAAACGGTGAGTGCCATATACCATTGCCTCCATCTTGGAATTCACTGCTGATACTGCAAAACTCGAAGAATACGAAATCAGGGCCTAGGCAAATGCGCGAAATGTGCGGAATCCCTATGGCGAAATTGTTAAAGTCATCGAGAGCAAGAGACCCATGATTTCGCACCGCTCATTCACGCCGTGAAGGCTAGAGCGAGTCGTCCGGAATGTACAAGTTGTCGGCATATATTAGCCGGCCCCGCACATGTTCGTCAGCACCATAGTTTTCGGTTTCCCAGATGGCTAGTCGCAAGTCGCCGCCGCGCTTCAGCAGACGAACGGAAAACGCGGCGAGTACCGGGTTGCTCGGCTGCTTTGACACCAACGTGCCGTATGTCTCTTGCGGAATTGTTCGAATGTCAACCTCAGAAGAATTAGTAAGAGGCCGCCACCATATTCCACTACGACCCAGCCCCTCAGATCGATCAAGCGTCACCTGGTATGCATTGGCGAAATCATCGCTGCGTTCATCGTGATCTCCCAACAGGAAAACAAAGATCTCGTTCTTCAAGCGAATTGTCCTGGGCGCGCGCATCACGATCAACGAACGCGTCGGAGTGAGCGAGATATAGTCCGCGTACACAACTCGTGAGCAATCGGCGAAGCGGAGTGAATGCGGTTGATAGCGAACTAGAGCAAGCCTCAGGAACGCAAAACTCGAAGGAACGGTTAAACCAACGTCACACCACGAAAGCTGTCTATCTGGATCGAATTGCGGATTATAGGTCGCCAGGGTGATCGGGTACCGCGGTTCGCCAGATGGTTCGGGTCCTTCCAATTCGAGAAGGGTTGCGCCTTCAACAACAGAATCGGGATCCAGAAAATCGTTGGCTGCAGGTCCCCCCGTGGATACCTTAGATGGCCAAAGGTTATCGCCAGCCCAGATTGAGTTGTATGTCGCTGTCTTTGCGAGGTAGTCAGCAGCAGATGCCCCCGTTGCGTTCCCTTGTGGTTCATTCGACCATTCCCTGCTGGCGCGCGAGAGGGCATAATCGCGAGGGGCGCTTGTATTGAAGATCACAACTCCAAGCTTCTCACCCGGCCCTGATGTGCAGCCTTGGCCGCGGAAGAAGATCCGTAATGTTCCGCCCCTCCTCTGCTGAAGGAAGCTGCGCTTCGGCCGTGTGAGGCTATTGTCGTCCGACAGTGTTTGGAACGTTGGAATCACGTATGCAAGATCGAATGCTTCCGGTCGAGCTGTATTGAGATGCGGTACGCCGAAAGTAGGAGCCGAGGGGGGACCCTTGCGAGCATCATGGCCCGCCGAATAAAAATACTCGGCGAAGCGCGAGCTGCAGAGACCGATGTACCCGACATCCCGATAAGATGTACTGGGGAATGAGCAATCCAGCTCCTGGGGCTTATCATAAATAGTGCCCACCTTCGTCTTGCCACGCAAATCCTTTGAGTCCGAAGAACAGTCGGTCCATTCCGCCGTGATATCTGTTGAGCTGACCAATCGCATATCGGCTGTCGCGGACACGCGAACATTGGCGATAGGACTATTCAGCGTCTGCTGAATCGCTGTGACATGAACAGCGGGTGGATCTGGAGGAACTTCCAATGCGTGAACCAATGCGAGAATTCTTGGCGGAGTAACAAGAGGATGTTGGCCGGCAAGCACGACTTCGCGAATCCCACCGGGATCGTGGCTGTCTTGGGCCCATTTCGCAGCTATATGTTTGTCGAAGTCATCTTCGTTCATCGTGCAACTCAACCGCAACTCGGCCTTAGCACCCTTCGGAAGCCAGACCCGCAGTGTATGCCCCTCGTGATCTGACACCCACTGACCACCGACCGAGTCTGCCTTCGAGAGGATGACCTTAACCAGATCCGCCTCGGGCCAACTGTCTTCATCGCAAATTTGAATCGTCTGCTCGCCCTCTAACTCAATAGACCGTCCGTTCCAACGCAAGTCCGCGCAAATATACTTTGCCATGGGATCAGGCAGGTACGTGCACGCGGGTGGGTCTGGATATTCGTCGTTTATGGCTACAATTGGCAGGCCGGAGTGAGGGTCTGCCACAAATTCGCTCTTTTGGAATTCAACCTTGCTGTAACTGGAAGTCTTGAACGGCGACACCTCGTTGAACATTGCATGGCGCTCGGCAAAAAGCAGCCCAACCCGGGGCGGCACGATTATTCTTGTGCAGAAGTCGGTATTGAAACGTTCACTGTCTGTCGTCCGGATCACCATTGTCTCAAGGGTTTCGCCGGGGTAATCCTCCGCCGGCAGGCTTTCGGAAAGAAGCACCATTGGCGGTTCCACAGGATCGGATCTGAAATGCGTGTACTCGCGCACATTCACCGTAGCGTCGGAATCGCTCATCGGAAACCCAGCAAGATCGAGAGCTCGCACACGCAGCTGATAGGTGTAGCCGAATCTCAAACCCGGTACCCGAGATGGCGTCCCTCTTGTGACAAGGAAGGGCAGCGGTACGGGAGGATCCTCTGGCTTATCAGGATTCAGTGGATGATCCGAACCGAGGTGCCATCCATCCCATCGGAAAATGGAATCGTGGACCTGATACGGGATTCCGGCAGCTGCGGAGGGGTGCAGTGAGCCATCGGGGTCTTTGCGTGCCGCGGTGCGGACACCAACGCTCACGGTCTGCGTACTGATATCGGGCAGGCTATCGGAAATGTGGTACGACTCGACGCGTTCAGTCAGTGACAGAAATTCCCGTTTATGTTTCTTCACCCAGATTTGTGGTTCGAGCGATCCCAGGAGATGCTCCGCAGTGAATGCTTGCGTGCTGCTAAACCGACTGCGGCGTTTCGTCATGGCTTGAACTCGATCCCGCCGTAGCAGCGAAACGCCACCACTGATCGGCAGTGATGTATGCTCTTGTGCATCAACGGTCCCATGGCCGGTTGCGCTTTGATCAAAAACGTAATTCTCGCGACTAACGTCGCGCAAAGCAGCGGCGTCGACCTCAAATCCTGCCAAGACGTATTCAGCTCCAGAAATCGATAGAAAGCCGTCTTCCACTTCTCCCCTCACTGATTGGGGGAAGAATCCGTTCGTACCAACTTGTGTCCATGGAGAATCGCCGAACTCTACTTTTTGCATGCCATGTGCGGGGAAGGCACGAATAAGTTTGTTCTGGAGTGCGGATTCCGGAATGTTGAACGGGATATCGAAAAGCAGTGCAAGCGATTCTAATAGCGGCGGATAATTGCGGAGGATTGCGAGCTTCTCGGCTACAGATCTCTTGACGAACGGCTTGATGGCATCGGGATCGTCGTCCGACCGAGCCATATTTGTTGTGTTCAGATATGCATGCGAGCGATCAGCCCACGCTCGTCCATGAAAAAGTAAGACCGCATGGCGTGGATCACTCATAATATACGCGCGATCCACTTGGCTGCGGTCATCGCGGTTCTGAAATCCTGACAATATCGAGCTATGCAGCGTATCAAATGGGCGATCAGAAAGCTTACTAACATAGTATTGCGCCTCGATCCATTGATCGTGGTCTTTGCGCAAAGAAGCGACCGCCTGCATTCTATTAGCGAGATCCTCCTTGCTTCGACTGTGCAACGGTTGTGTGGGCGGACCGTAAAGGGGTAGCAGGGATTGGAACTGTGCTGGCAACAGATTGCGGAAGGCGTCCCGCTGTTTTTGCTGCATTAAATCACAAGCATCGGCGGAACGGGATGATTGCATCACACGTACGTTTTGCGCTTTGAATGATGGGTTTGCTACGCCGATAATTGCGTTCCAGTATTTCGATTTTTCAGTCACATCGGTAATGGCGCCAGGACTGAAAACTAACGGTGGCGGGACGTGGCTCGGGTCGCTGGTCACTTCGATGCAGAAACCGTCCGCACGCGCATGGAGGGTGGAGGGCCAGTCTTGCCAAATGCTGTCATCACCACCGCCTTGAACTTGTCGATACATAGCAAGCAGCCGGAGTCTGACGGAATCGCTAGAGGCTTTTCCACCGGGCAGACAAACCCACTGAACCGTGTATTGATCCACGTGATCTCCTTAAATTACCAGTGCACGACGATAGCTGTCCCACATCTCAGGGGTGATGCCAGTGAGAGCATAAGGGCGAAGGTCATCGCGAGTGGGCGGGGCCTCGAAAGGCGCAGCTGCACCTCCAGCAAGCCGCGCGGAGCTTCTGCTTGACCCCGATATGTCTTTGCGCATCGTGAGCGCAAAGCTGATGGAAAAGAAACCAATTTCAATGTCGATCGACACTGTGCACTCGCCCCAAACTCGATTGCCCTCGGAGGCATAGTTGAGAGCGAGGTGCCAGTTCACAACCATCCGAATTAAGCCGCCGATATCGCAATTGCCACCCGCGTCCACGTATCCGCTCAGCCGGCACCTGCCAAAATCATTGCCATAATAGACGCCGCAAAAGAGGTGGACTTCTCCGTGCGCAGGGCCAACACTCGCGTCGCCCGTAAACCCTGTCTCGATTGCTGAATGAAAGCTTCGCAGAGCAGGTACGATGTTCCCTTGTCCGTCTGTGCTCGACGCTGGAGCCATCCCGCCGTTTACGAATAGAGTGCCCCCATAGATGCCGACGCGAATGTGACATTTCTTTGCCTCGGAGGCAAATCCCAAAGTTGTGAGCATCGGGTCATTGCTAAACGGAATTAGTGCGCCGATAGCGACGCCCAAGCCAGAAATGCTGAACGCCCCAGCCGAGAGCGCTGGCAACGCGACAGCATAGGCGACCTGGACGCCGGTTTCGTCTACAGTGACCCCAGGGATTCGACCTGCGAGACCGCCAATCAGGTTAGCGAGTTCAGCGATCCATTGCAGTGCATCACCGAACGCTATTGATTTCAGCAACGCTGAGATCGCCGGCTTGCTTCCGTTTTCCGACTTAAATGACACCTCCCGAAAGCTCAAGGTTAGGAACTTAAGGTTAGGCAGAAGAACAATATCGAAATTCTTGATGCTGGCGTAGATTGAGAGGTAGTCTTGGCCAAGATTGCCCTGAACTGCATCGACCGGGACGATTCTCTTGCGGTAGGTTGTCCGCACATCCATCGATGCATCTGGTGCAGGTGAAAAAATCGGCAAGCCAGGCGGGCCTTCCATTAGCTGTGGGCTGAAGTTGTAGTCCACATGAAACTCGTAAGGAGTGGTCGCGGCTGCTAGCAATGCACCGATATTCTGCTGTGCTGTTCCATACATCTGTGCAAGCGTGCTGACTGCATTCCATAGCTCGGACGAGTGATCGTTAAGAAGTCCCACCACCTGCAATATCGCCGCGTCCACGGCATTCACGGTCGCATCTGTCAATGCCTTCACAAATGCATCCTGGAGCCCATTAAGCTTCTGACTGAAGGCATCCAGCTCGTGATCTGTTTGATCAATCGCTGCATTGATAGCGCTTGTCAATGCCGCATCAGCGGAGTTTGCGTAGATTTGGGCGCGGCTCTTGAGCGCGCCTCGAATAGAAGCGACCTCCTGCTGAAGCCCAGTTTTGAGATTGACAATTTGCGCCTTCGCGTCATTCTGCAGTGTCTGGCCGCCCTGGAGAATAGCTTCCGCGAGGTCATGAGGAGTGGAATTGATGGCGCTCGCGAGATCCAGCCATGCTCGTAGCATCTGTTCGATTTTTGCTGGTAGAGACCGCAGCGCCTTCGCCTCGGGACTGTCTGGACCGCTAGCGATGAGCTTGATCAAGTCCGCCGGCGCAAGGTTCGGAATCTGATCGATCTGTTGCTTGAGATCGATCCAAATCGCGGCCAACTCCGGGATCAGTACTTCTGTGAGTCGAAGGTTAATGTTTCCCCAGCTCGATACAAAGGACTCAACGCGATCGTCAACAGAACTCGCAACAAGCTCCTCAAATGCAAGGACTTCAGAAGTCGCCAACTGCTGAATATTGGCGAGAGAGTCATGCAGTCGTTTCTTGATGTCGACGAGACGATCGGATCCCGCAGCTGGCGCACTACGGCCGGCTACAGAACCGAACGATTCAAATCTAGTTGCGAAGCCGTACCATGCCAGGATATTCGTTCCCACGAGTTCGGCCTGGGTTGCGACGGCTGTCGTTAGGCCACCATCTATGGGATGGGAATCAAAAGTACCTAGAATTTTACCCAATGGATTATTGAAAGATAATTCCAGTGCGTGCAGCTGGGTTGCGAGCCCGGCAAGGGTGTTATCGAGCTGTCGAAGCTCGTTGTAGATGAGCTTTGGTATTGCATCCAACTTGTCGCGAAGATCGCCTAGCGGCTTAATAACGTCGCCTAGCCGAATAACTCCGAACAGCTTGGGCTCGTACTTCTCGATTGAAAATCCTGAAAAGAATTTAGCGGCATCGAAAGTGCCTGATGAGAATGTGCTCACGCTATCTGCGGCGCCTCCAACGACCCCAGCCAAGCGCGACAAACCAGAAAATTGCAGGCTTGGAACTATGAGGCCTCCAGCCTTGTCGAGGGGGAAGCTCAGCGGTGAACTTCCATTTAGAGTCGCGAATACTTCGCCGCGATTACCGTCTGGAGCTGTGGAGAAGCCTTTGAGGCGGTAAGTGTCATGATAGGAGAATTTGACCTTCTCTGATCCAGCAAACTCCTGTACGGCTGGAATAATGGCGAGAGATTCGGCAACGAACGGCACAAAACATGGCTGATTCTGCTTGTCGTAACATTCGGTGAGAGCCTGGCTAGGCTCCACATTAAAGGTCAGCTTGTGGGTGCGAAATTGGGTGTCGCCTGGCTTGTTACTGGGAGCATATTGAACCTGAATTCCATCGATATCTGCGGTATTACGATCGTCCTGATTGTAGGCGGTAAGCACATTTGCAAGGTCCGCGCCACAGGATCCACTAACGCAGCTGGCGGCAAGTTCGTTCTGCACAAATGCCGCTGGCATCTTGAAATCAATCGTGTGGGCGGGTTGCGATAGGTCAGTCGCTCGAAAGTGAAATTGAAGGACTTCCCGGTTGACAGGATCAGTGGCGAAAAAGGCCCCGGACTCTCCGGCAATCCGTATTAGGCGATGTTGGCTGTCGCGATCGGTGTCGCTTGGGATCAGTACTGACCCAGTTACTGTAGTAAGCGATTCCACTGATTGAAACTGGAACCGGCGTCCTCCATCGGGCATCCATCCGGGAGGCTGGAAGGGGGCTTGGTCCGTTGTCCGGAACCAGAATGGCTTAAGGGGTTTCTTGACGACTAGGTAGAACCGTTGACGCAAAGGCGCGCGAAAGTAGCTATCGCTGGTCTTTTCAGGGTTTCGCCAAGTCTCCTTGATTAACGTTGCGCGGAGGCCGAAAGGAAGAAGATACCCCTTGTATGCGACCTTGCAATGGTGATCCCGCCCCATTGTGGCACGATGCTGCCAGCCTTCGAGGCTGAGCTCAGGAGGTATTTCCCAGGCTGTTTCGGTTGCAAACCAAGCACCGAGTCCGGACAGAATTAGATTGTCCGCCGCAACTGCACGCGGTTTGTATGGCTCGTCGCAGACCTTTAGATTCGGCGCGCCGCAAGTCAACAACTTGATTTGGCAACGGTCATCAGCATCAAGGGCGTACCCGGTCGGTCCCGAGGATGGAGCAAAAACGTGACAGCCGGTGCCACCCGCGGGAGTGCCGGCATGGCAGTCTTGAGGATTATCATTTTCGTCGAGCGCTGCAACCGCCACAACCGGCGATAACGCCGTTGTCTGGTCCATGTCCCGCGTGCGCAGTTGCGTATGCCATAGTTCCACGGGTCCCTTATGAGGTAGATCGATCTTGTGCTTCCATGTTGATTCCTCATTGGGTGAAAGGATGAGCCCACGCGGGTACTCGATTGCCGTTTGACGGCTGTCTGAAAGCGAGAACTTGGGCCATGCAGCAGGTTCTTTCGCAGCTTGTGCAGAAATCTGCGGCACGAGGTGATGCCAAGAGAGGAGCTTCTCAAGCGTAAACTCGATGCCATCGCCTGCCAGCAGAGCGTCTGGAATCAGAAAGCTTAGGCGACTGCCTCCACTGAGGAGCGCTTTGGAACGCACGAGCGGGTCTGCTTCGTTTAGTGCCTCTTCCCAGATATTTTGAGGCGCAAAATAGACAATGAGATAACTCTGTCTTTCCCCTAATGGAGGCTGCTCGGGATTACCCCACTCATAGAAAGAAGGAGTAGTTGCTGCTACGGGCTCGTTAAGCGTGATTTTCGGGTCAGTCGCGAGCGCCTTTACAAGGGCGATGTCAAATCCACGTACCTGCAAGCTTACATTGATAAATTCGAACTCTAGCCAGAGAAAATCATCCGGACGTAGAGCAGAAAGCCGCAAGCCGTCAAGGCGCAGGCGTTCGGAACAGCGGCACAAATGCAGAAAATGGCCCGTAGCGTAAGCGGCGTCACCTATCGCCGACCCAACACCTCTAAAAAAATTCGTGATGCCATATGGAAAGCGCGCGCCGAGAGGAACACGGACGTTCTGAATGACCATTCCGGCGATAGAAGGGAGTGAAATGTCATCTATGGATGAGTTGATGGTCGCGCGGGGCTCCTGATCTGGAATGATCTCGAGCGCGTCCGGACGCCGATCGGAACGGAGCGTCGCACTGATTGTAGGCGCGTGAAAACGCTGATCTCGTTCGAGCTCTCCGATCCATCGATGCTGCGTTGCGCCAGACGACCAACTCACCGTGCGCTTGAGATTACGGATCGGAATCGATAATGGTCGGCCCATATCATCGGTTGTTCCATTCGCAGGATGAAACATGACTTTCGAGCCGAAGCTGATTGCTGCTGATTCGCCCCCTGAGTCAAAATCAACATCGACGTGTGAAACCTCCGCCGATTCTCGGTTGAAGCCCCACCCATCTCGTTGACGCGGAAGATCGTGGTGCGCAATACCGAGAATCCGAGTGAGTTTCAGGGACAGCGAGTCCCCCGCGTTCACTCGCTGCGAATTGACGCCTATCCGGACTTGATGCGCGGAGATCGCCGGCAGATCGTGAATTTGTGCCCATGCAGCACCCAAACCGTCCCGACGGAATTGCCACCTTTGATCAAAACGCACGACCCCAGGAGCAATCTTCGCCCAAATATGCTGAGAGCGCAGTTCGATTCCGGCTGATTGCAACGGCAGGGCCTTACGACCACGAAGCCAGGCTGCTAGGGCTGTTTCTCCTTGTCCAAAGGTTGACTGGACCCGTATGACGGGCACAGCTCCGTCGATCAATTCTCCTTCCATTTCAAAGGGAAGTGCTAGACCAGGCTTGGCACCGCCGCGCAATTGAAAGGCATATGAGCGAGAAGTTTGCTGGCCATGGTGGAGGCGAGCTGACGCGCCAAACATTTGCGCGTGCAACATCCAACACGGAACACCGTTGAGCGAGACGACGATTTGGTGATCGTCGCCGAATATCTGGACATTGTCCCCGAATAAACGTAGGACCGGAGTGGAACTGACCGCAAGGGCGGCTGCGCCGGTCAAGAACTCACGTCGGTTCATCCGCTGAGTATCCTCCTTACTTAAGCAGTGCGGGGCACTCTAGTCGGGTGCCTCGCAAAAACCTCCTAATATCCGGAGTTCTCATCTGTCCCCGCTCTGAGGGGATATTTTGCGTGATGCAGTCGATGATCGGAAATTGCGAATTGCATCTCTAAACCCGTTACCCAATGTCGCGAACCACCGGCCGCCAAACAATAGAATGAGGATTGCTGCGAGTATCAATAGGTGCGTGGGTTGGAGCAATTCTCCGAACATTGATGGTTCCTCCTCCATATATGGGGTCTGTTTTTTCCGCAACACTGCATTCCTAAGGGACAATTCAGGCGTAGATATTCCAGAACTCGTGGCATTCGAAGACGGTCCTAGCTCTCGAAATAATTGTGTGAACGGTTGTACGACGGGGCTGAACGAGCGACCCGCAATGGTCGAAAGTTCGAGACCTAGCTCAGCCGAGCCGACCAAAATGTGGTGCAAGTTACTACAAAGAACGGGGAGATTCCTGTCTAGCACTGCCGTGTGAAGATGTCAATCATGTTCTGTGCAAAACAGTGCGGGAATCTCTCGTGGAGAGTTTAGCTACAGCTATCGAGTCATTCTTGGAGCCCGAGACCGGTTGCCGGGGGAGATCAAATCTGATCTACGACCGACATAGGGAAGATCGTATCGGTGAAGCTGGAATCGCCCATGGGGTTTCATGGTTTTCGAATCAAGGTAGAGCCAATCTGTGCAAACCTTCATGCCTGCTTCAGTTCAACCTCATTGAGGCTGGCTACGTTTGTGCATCGTTATGCCAAGGCGGCGATTCCGCTCAATGATCCCAAATAAGGAGATGCGCCATGGAGGCAACGGACATCTATGGATACTTAAGGGCCCAGGCGAATGAGCTCGGATCGCGCATTCTCGAAATGTACCCACCCCTGCAAAGCACGACCGATGAAGTTCCCCTAGAACTCTCGACGCTGCTGCGGCCGCCGCTGCCTGCGCAGGCCATTGCGATTGGAGGGCTGGCAAAGCATCTACGTAGCGCGCGGGCCGCGCGCATTGTCGCCGAATGCGGCGCGGGCAAGACGTTCATGGCACTCGGCGTCGCGCACGTGCTCAAGGCACGGACCATTCTGGTGATGTGCCCCTCGCATATCGCCAAGAAGTGGGCGCGGGAAGCCATCAAGACCATTCCTTTCGCGCGGACCTTCTTGGTCGAAGACATGCGGAATGGCGGTGATCCGAAGCAAGCGCACGGGGTCTGCGAAGTTCGCTTGCGCAAGGGCAGGATCGTTTACGAAGGGATGCAGCTCTCGCTTGCCGATTTGCGGGGAATGGGACGAGAAGGATGGCGACAGCGCTGCCCGCAGTGCTCGGTGTTCATCATTCCGAAGGACAGGGGGAAGTTGTCGTATTTCTGGCGGCATGCCTTCCTGAGCGCAAAATGCGGTCCGGAACTCGGGGGCGTCATCAATCCCGATACAGGGGTGTCCATCGAGAATCCGGAAGGCGGGCGACGTACGCGGATGGACTTCGATCAGCTCAAGATCAGCGAACAAATTGAGCGAGCAAAGGACGGGACCACGGTGTTTTCGCCGCTGTGGCAGGCGGACCGGTCAAAGATCCAGCGCATGGCGCCAGTCGAGTTCATTGGGCGTTACATGAAAGGCTGGTTCGATCTGACCATCGCCGACGAATTGCACCAGTTAGCCGGCGACACCGCGCAGGGAAATGCTTTGGGTGTTCTGGCCCGCGCCGGGCGCCGCCTCATCGCTCTCACGGGAACGCTGATGGGCGGCTATGCCGACGATCTCTTCAACGTCTTCTACCGCATGGAACCGCAGATGATGGCGGCGGACGGCTTCATGTACGGGGGCGAAGGGCGACGCAGCTTTCAGGAGCAGTACGGAGTTCTCGAAACCATCGAGAAGATCCGCGAGGAGGATAATGCCTGCTCACGTGCCTCGAAGAAAACCGTGCAGGTGGTCCGCAAGCCGGGCGCCTCGCCGCTGCTGTTCGGTAGGTTTCTCATGTCGACGACCGCCTTTCTAGCGCTCGAAGACATCGCGGACAACCTGCCGTCCTACACAGAGAGCGTGCTCTCCTGCGACATGAATAAAGAGCTTGCGGATGCCTACGAGGAGCTCGAGAAAGCTCTGCGTAATGCGATGGCGGAACATCGCGGCAATAAGAGCCTGATGAGCGTGCTTCTAAACACGCTTCTGCTCTATCCCGATCATCCCTACGATTTCGAGGAGATCTGGGCGCGGGCGCTCGATCCGGCCACGAAGGAGTACTACAAATTCCTCGTTGCCAGCCCACGAGAACTGCCCCGGGATTCTCTCTATCCCAAGGAAACAGCTCTCATCGAAGACATTCAGGAAGAGCTGCGGCAGGGCCGGCGTTGCCAGGTGTACGCGACCTATACAGGCGAAAAAGACGTGAACGCACGGCTGGAACATGTGCTGTCGGCCGCGGGGCTGCGAGTGGCTGTTTTGCGTGCTTCTGTGCCGACGCAGAAGCGGGAGGAGTGGTACGACCGGCAGCTTGAATCCGGTGTCGAGGTCGTAGTCTGCCATCCGAAACTGGTGGAGACGGGGCTCGATCTCCTGGCGTTTCCGACGCTCTACTTCTACCAGACCGGCTATTCGCTCCATACTCTCCGGCAGGCCAGCCGGCGGTCCTGGCGCATCGGGCAAAGACATCCGGTGCGGGTGAAGTTCCTCACCTACAAAGGGACCATGCAGGAGATCTGTCTAAGGCTGATGGGCAAGAAGATGCTCGTAGCCCTGATGATGGAGGGCAAGTTTTCGGGCGAGGGTCTCCAGTCGCTCGATGCGGACGAGGATCTGATGTCCGCAATGGCGCGGGAACTGGTCGAAAAGGCTGGCGTCGGCGAAAGTGCCGACCAGGTCTGGCGCCAACTCGATCGCGAGCGATCGAAGCAGATAGGACCAACTCCACAGGAAGTCGAAAAGGGCGCAGAGGACGGCGCAGTGATTCTCGACGGCGAGCGCAGTATCCACTTGGTGCCGCCGGTGAGAGAGAAGAAGCGGCCGGATGCGCCTCCGTGGCCGGCGACGACGACCGGCGATCAGCCGATCCAGCTCAGCCTGTTCGGCTGAAACCACAATCAACAAACATGAGAGGTGAACCTATGTGCGAAGAGCGC
>Ga0335074_10006874_pt1 | contig 15797 bp, 15 predicted proteins | sample Lox_Sample_23_FD_206715 | JGI IMG/M metagenome (GOLD analysis project Ga0335074, IMG submission 206715) | Soil microbial communities from Loxahatchee National Wildlife Refuge, Florida, United States - Lox_Sample_2.3 | ecosystem: Environmental > Terrestrial > Soil > Wetlands | place: USA... | reverse complement strand
GGCGAAGTTCTCAGTCGGGTTCTCCAGCCCGTCGACGTAGGCGACGCGCTCGAAGTCCGGCCCGCTGGTGGCGCGGCCCAGCCCGAGCAGGTCGGCGAAGACCCGGTGCAACTGCACGTGATCGCCGTACAGCGTGTCCGGCCCGAACGCCACATGCTCGATGCCGACCAGGTCGGCGCAGTAGCTGAAGTGGTCCATCACCGACTCGATCGTGTGCCGGGGATGCGCGGCCGACAGCGTCGTATGCGGGGCGGCCGACATCCCGATCACACCGCCGGTCCCGGCCACCGCGCGCAGTACAGAGTCGGGCTTCATCCGCGGGGTACCCCAGACCGCCCGCGCGCCGGCGTGCGTGATGAACACCGGCCGGTCGCTCCGCCGGCACACGTCCAGGGCGGTGCGATCGGACGAGTGGGAGACGTCGATGGCCAGGCCGAGCTGGTTCATCCGGGTCACCGCGCGGTGGCCAAGCGCGGTGAGCCCACCATCGGTCTCCTCGGCCAGCCCGCTGCCCAGCGCGTTGGCGTCGGAGTAGGCGATCCCGATCTGCCGCAGGCCCAGGCCGTACAGCACGTCGAGGCGGTCGATCTCGTTCTCGATCGGCGTGGCCGCCTCCAGCCCGAAGACCAGGCCGACCTGCCCAGAGCGGTAGGCCTCGTCGATGTCCGCCACGGTGCGGATCGTCATCACCCCGCTGGCGTGGGCCAGGTCGGCCTGGCGCATGCCCAGGTCGGTGATGATGTCCTCCCACCGCCACGGGGCCTTCCCGGTGACGCAGGCGGTGCCGTCCATCATGTTGTCGAACACGACGGTCATGCCCGACGCGGCCAGGCCGGCGTAGGCGGCGTGCTGCCGGCCGGTGCGGTAGTAGTCGGGGGTCTCTTCCATCCGCACCGGGAACCGGGACGGATGGTCGTGCAGGCTGATCACCAGGCTGTCCCGCAGCAGCCGGCCGGCCCGTTCCTGCTGCCCCGCGGTCAGCCCGGCCGCGTACGGCGGCACCCGGCCGAACTCGGGCACCAGCTCGAAGCGGCGGAAGTCCTCGCCCGCGGTGAGGTAGGAGTAGGCGGTGTAGCCGTGGTCAGCCATGCTGCCTCCCGTCTCCGGCCGGAGCTCCGGTGGCTCCGGTGTCCCCGGCGGTGGCCAGCCGGTGCGGGCCGTCGGCCAGCAGCCGCCAGAGTTGCTCCCAGGCCCGCATGCCCTCACGCAGCCGGCGGATGCGCAGGAACTCATTCGGCGCGTGCAATTTCTCGTCCGCGGTCGAGAACGAGAAGAACAGCGTCTTGGCCCCGAGCACGTCCTCGAACAACGCGGTAGCGGGCAGGGTGCCGCCGATCGCGGCCAGCAGCACCTGCTGGCCGGGATAGACCTCCCCGAGCGCGGCGGTGGCCGCCCGGATGGCCGGGTGATCGGCGGCGATGGTGTAGGCGGGCACCCGGGCCTCGTCCGGCCGCACCGTGACCCGCACACCGGTGACCGGCTGCGCGCCGACGTGAGCCACGATCGCCTCGATCACGGCGTCCGGGTCCTGCCCGGGCACCAGGCGGCAGGACACGTTGGCCACGCCGGCATGCGGGATGACCGTGTACTTCCCGCCGCCCTGAACGCCGTTGATCTCCAGTGTCGGCCGCTCCCAGAGCCGCTCCAGGGTGCTGAAACCAGGCTCACCATGAGCCTCGGCCAGGCCGAGCCCGGCCAGGTACTGGCGTTCGTCAAAAGAAACCCTGGCGATCTCCTGCCGCCGCTCCGCGCTGAGCTCGGGAATGCCGTCGTAGAAACCGGGCACGGCCACGGTGCCATCCGGGCGGTGCAGGCTGGCCAGGACCTGGCTGAGCGCGTGCAGCGGGTTGGCCACGGTCCCGCCGTACCGCCCGGAGTGCAGATCCGCGCTGGCACCTTCGACGATGATGTCCAGCAAGGCGAGCCCTTTGGAGGCCAGTGCGAGCGACGGCTCGGTCGGCCGCCACATCGCGCCGTCCGCGGAGATGACCAGGTCCGCCGCCAGCTCCGCGGCGTGCTCGCGGAGGAACGCGGGCAGGTGCGGGCTGCCGATCTCCTCCTCGCCCTCGAACAGGAACTTGACGTTGAGCGGCAGGCCGCCCTGCTGGGCCAGGAACGCCTGGGCCGTCTTGAGGACGATGAACACCGGTCCCTTGTCGTCGGTGACGCCCCGGCCGCGGGCCACGTCGCCGTCCACGGTGAGCTCGAACGGGGGAGTGCGCCACTCCGCCGCCGCACCGGTCGGCTGCACGTCGTAGTGCCCGTAGACGAGGACGGTGGGTGCCCCGGCGGCGTGCAGCCACTCGCCGCGGACGACCGGATGGCCGTCCGACTCGACCACCCGGCCGCCCGCGAACGCGAGCTGCCCGGCCAGCCAGCGCGCCGCCGCGCGCATCGTGTCCGGGCTGGCGTCCCGGCTGACGCTGGGCACGGCCACGAACTCGGCGAGCTCCCGCAGGTAGCCCAGGTCGCCGCGGTCAAAGGAAAGCATGGCCGCCGTCGATCGAGATCGTCTGCCCGGTCACCCAGGAGGACCGCGGCGAGGCGAAGAACTGCACGCCGTTGGCGATGTCCGCGGGCTCGCCCAGCCGCCGCGTCGCGATGCCCTGCACCAGCTCGGCCTGGCCCGCTTCGCCGTAGCTGGCCCACTGCCGCTCGGTGGTCGGGTTGGACAGGATGAAGCCGGGGGCGATGCAGTTGACCGTGATGCCGAACGGCCCGAGCTCGTGGGCCATCTGCCGGGTGAACCCGATCTGGCCCGCTTTGGCGCTGGCATACGCCTGGATCCCGGTCAGGCTGACGGTGCGGCCAGCTCCCGAGGAGATGTTGACGATCCGGCCCCAGCGGCGCGCCTTCATGCCCGGCACCACCGCGCGAGTGCACAGGAACGTGCTGGTCAGGTTGGCGTCGACCACCGCCCGCCAGTCCTCGTCGGTGACCTCCTCAACCGGGTGGCCAACCTGACCGACGACCCCGCCCGCGCAGTTGACCAGGATGTCCACGCCGCTGAGCCCGGCGAAGAAGCGGCGGACCTCAGCGGCATCGCTGAGGTCTGCCTGGTCCCTGTCCACCCCGTGCACCGTGGCGCCGTCGCCGCGCAGCGCCTCGGCGATGCCCGCGCCGATGCCGTGCGCCGTGCCCGTCACCACCGCGGTCTTCCCGGCCAGCGCGTCCGTCATTTGACGAAGTACCAGTTCTCCGGGTTGATGCTCAGGGTCGGGCTCTGCGGCAGGACGCCCTTGAGGTTGTTGGCCACCTCGGTCAGCGTGTAGGCCGCGTTCGGCTGGTACTCGACCGGCAGCTGCGGCGCCAGGTAATCCTGCCAGCTGTACATGTACTGCAGGTTGGGGCTGGTCAGCGTCTTGTTGATCATCGCGTCGTTGGTCTTGTCGCAGTACCCGCCGGAGTTGGCCACCGCGCCGCACTGGAACAGCTCGTCGCCGGTGGGCAGGTAGTCGGGCGAGAACGACCAGCCGAATCCCCAGTTGGCCAGGTCCCAGGCGCAGGACGACTTGATGACCACGCAGTTGCCGCCGGACACCGAGATCACGTCGGCGAACGGCTTGGGGATCAGGTTCAGTTTGATGCCGACCGAGGCCGCGTTGGACTGCAGCTGGGTCATCTCAGAACCGACCCAGGAGACCCCGGATTCATAGATGAAGTTGAAGTTCAGCGTGCTGCCCTTGGTGATCCCCGGGCCGCACTTGGCCGGGTCGGTGCAGCTGTCGGTGCCGTTCGGCGTCACGGTCCAGCCATGGCTGGACAGCAGGCTCCTGGCTTTGGCCGGGCTGTACGGGAACGGGTCACCCTTCCGGCCGGTGGCGGACAGCCATTTGGTGACCGGGGTGGCGGCGACCGGGCCCACGGTGACCGCCCCATAACCGCGCAGCGGGCCCGCGACGATCGCGGACTGGTGCATCAGGTAGGCCATGGCCTGCCGGAAGTACAGCTGCTTGAAGATGGCGGCGTGGTCGGACACGGTGGACTGGAAGTTCATCGCGTAATAGTCGATGCCCCATGGGTACAGCGGGGCCAGCGTGTAGCCGTGCAGCGGGTTGGCCCCGGCCGCCGCGTTGGCCGGCTTGGCCGGTGCGTCCTGGTCCGGCAGGTAGCCAAAATCGATCTTGGTGCTGGAGCTCGGCGACTGGAGCACGTCGTACTCGGCGGAGTCGGTGGTGAACGGCACTTCCTTGAACTCGTCGAGCTTCGGCTTCACCGGCCCGGAGTAGGACTTGTTCGGCACGTAGGTCACGTGCCCGTCCGAGCTGAACGAGCTCAGCTTCCACGGCCCGTCCACGACGCTCCACAGCGGCGAGGAGGCGTACGTGGTCTCGTCCTTGGCCTGCGCGTTCAGGTAGTTGTACACCGCGGCGCAGTCGCTGACCTTGGTGGCGCAGCTGCTCGGCCCGCTGGCCGTCCGGTCCCAGGCCGCGGGCATCGGCGTGACCTGGCTCAGCTCGTTGTAGAGGAACCAGGTCGGCGAGTACGACTTGTCCATCGTCATCGTCAGCTCGGTCGGGCTGACCACCTTGATGTCCGTCACGTTCTTCGGGAAGCCGGTGTAGGCGCCGTAGTTGTCCGGCTCGGCCAGCTCCATGTTCAGCCAGAACATCACGTCCGTAGCCGTCACCTGGGTGCCGTTCGACCACATGTAGTGCTTGAGCGTGATGGTCAGCTTCCGCCCGCTCACCTTCGGCAGGTCGGCCAGGCTCACCGACGGGTTCACCACCGGCTGGCCGTTCAGTCCGAACCAGTACAGCGGCCGGTACATCAGGTACTGGAAGTCGAACAGGTTCAGGTTGCTGATGTTGGCGCTGTCGATGTACGGGAAGATGTACGTCGGCGGGCTGGACGGCGGTTCCGCCCAGACCGCGGTGCCGCCCTTGACCGGGGTGGTCCCCGACGATGCTGAGTTGCCGCTGCTGCTGCAGCCCGCCGCGACCATGGCCAGCACGGCCGCCGCCGCGGCCGCCGCCAGGAGCCTGCGGTGGATCTTGGATCGTGACGTGATTCGCGGCGCGGCTGACCTCATGGCTGCGGTTCCTCCTGGTGGGCGTCGGAACGCAATCGTTAGCCTCAGCGCAGCATGTGCTGATCCAAAACGTCTAGACCCATAGTCCCGGGTAGTCCTAGCTGGGACGTTACCGTGATGTGCGCGTGATCCTTACGGTGCGCCCAGGCCCAGTAGCAGCCCGTCCGCGGCCACGGCCGGCGAACTGGTCACGAAGATCAGCACGCCACCGGCCGGCGCCGTGATGGTCTCCAGGATCTCGGTCCCGTCAATGCTGCCGACCGTGCCCAGGACCTGTCCCTCGGCCACCTCGCTGCCCACCGCTTCCGCGGGTGCCCAGAATCCCGCCTGCTGGCAGTACAGCCACAGGAACCGCCGGAGCACACGGGGCGGTTCGCCGTTGCCGACGGGGTCACCGGACATGCCCAGCCGGGCCAGCACCCGGTTCAGCCCGCGCACGTGCGTGTCCACCGCCGCCTGCTCCACCAGGCCGCACCCGCCCACCTCGGCGGTGATCGCCGGGATCCCGATCTGGGCGGCTGCCGTGCTGGTCATGCCGGCCAGGGCGCCGTCCGGGCGGGACTCCTGGCGGATGACGTACCCGAGTCCATAGGCCTCGGCCAGTTCCCGGGCCCGCGCCTCGGCCGGCCCCGTGTCATACAGCGTGAACGGCTCCAGCGCCTCGACCATGTCCCCGGCATGCATGTCGATCAGGGCATCCGACCCCTCGATGACCTTAGTGAACGTGTCGTAGGCCAGCCGCTCGGCCAGGCTGCCGGCCGGGTCACCCGGGAAGCAGCGGTTCAGGTTCTTGCCGTCCTCGGGCACCACGAACGGGCTCCGGGCCCAGAACGCGGGCAGGTTCAGCACCGGGATGGCCAGCACGCGGCCGCGCAGTTCCCGGTCGGCCAGGCCGCGGGCCCAGATCCGCTGGGCCGCCATCGGCGCGTATTCGCAGCCGTGCACGCCCGCCAGCACGGTCAGCCGCGGGCCGTCTCCGGTCCCGGCGATCTCCAGCGCCGGGACGTCCAGCCCGGCCAGGTCAAGGCGGCGGCGGGTCAGCGTAGGCAGCGAGCTCATCCCCTGATTGTGGCGCACCACCTTTTGACGAACGCCAGTACCTGGTCCATGCTCGAACCCGTGCCGGGGGACGTGGCCGGGGAGTCGGAAGAGCGCCTCAGCCAGGTCTGGCGGGACTTCGGCGCGAACGAGTGCGGTGCCTACTCGCCGCTGTACGCGGCGATCTGCCGTTCGGTAGCGGACGACCCTGATCTGCTGGCTCTCGCCGCCGCCGCGCCGCCCAGCGGGCAGCAGCCCAACGTCCTGCTCGCGGCCGTGCACTATCTCGTGCTCGGCGGGCTGGCCCACCCACTGGCCGAGATCTACGCTGGCCGCGCCGATCCCGGTCCGGCGCCGGTCCTGTTCCGTGACGTGTGCCTGGCGCACCGGGCCACGGTCAGCCGGATTCTCGCCACCCGGCACACGCAGACGAATGAACCGGGCCGTGCGGCCCTGCTGGCGGTAGGCCTCGCCGCCGCCGCGGACCGGCTGGGGGAGCCGGTCGGCCTGCTCGACGCCGGATGCAGCGCGGGGCTTAACCTGCTGCTCGACCGCTACCGGTTCGACTATGGGCCGGCCGGCCACCTGGGCCCGCCGGGCTCACCCGTGGAGATCAGCTGTGCCCTGCGCGGGGCGCCGGCTCCGGCCCGGCTGCCGGTCATCGCCGCCCGGCTGGGCCTGGACCGGGTTCCGGTCGACGTCTCCCAGGCCGATGACACGCGCTGGCTGCTGGCCTGCGTGTGGCCGGACACCGGCCGGCTGGCCAGGACGGCCGCGGCCATCGACCTGGCCCGCCGGCACCCGCCGCCGGTGCGGTCCGGCGACATGGTCACCGACCTGGATGCGGCGCTCGGCACGTTCGGCCCGGGCCTGCCGGTTGTCGTGGTGACCACGTCGGCCTGCTGGTATCTGAGCGTGCCGCAGCGGCAGGCGTTCCTGGCCGTCCTGGCCGGGCGGGCCCGCCGCCAGCGGCTGGCCTGGCTGAGCGTGGACACCGCCGGGGTCGTCGACCTCGGCCCGGTCCCGCCCGCACCGGCCGGTACCGGCGCGGCGACCAGCCTCATGGGGCTGGTCACCTTCGAAGCTGGCGCACCGGCTGGCCGCGCCCTGGCCTGGTGCCACGCGCACGGCGCCTGGCTCGACTGGCTGCCCTCCTAGCCGCTGCCCCGCGGGCGGCGAGCACGGTCCGGCCGAGGCTGTTTGCGGGCGGCCACCGCGGGAAGCGGCCAACCCGAAGACGTCATGGCGCCGGCCCGGGCTCCCCGGGCCGGCGTCTGCGTTTCTGAGGAGGAAACATGTCTGGAGCTGTCATCGCCATCTGGCCGATCGCCCTGCTCATCATCGTGGCGATCGTGGGGGTGCCGCTGTGGCTGACGTTCCGCCGCAAGCAGGTACGGCCCGACTACCGTGACGCCGACGCGCACTACCAGGCCAAGGAAGCCGGGACGGGCACCGGCGAATATGTCCCGGCCGACCAGGTCAACTCACTGCACGGGCTGACCGTCCCGCGCCAGCCCGGTACGGGAGAGGACTAGGGGCGGCGCCATGGCTGAGCGCGTAACGTCCCGCCGGGACCGGCGTGACGGGGCGCCCCGCATGGCCAGCGCGGGGACGGGTAGCAGGCAATGCACTGGCGGCCCGGCCCTGGCCGCCGGAGCGCGGAAGAAGGGGAAGCCGGTGCCCAGAGCGCAGATCAAGGACGAGAAGACTTACCAGAAACTGCGCGAGCGCGGCGAGAGCAAGGAAAAGTCCGCCCGCATCGCGAACGCCGCCGCCGGAAGCTCACGCCGCAAGGTCGCGGCCAAAGGCGGCAAGAGTGGCGCCTACCAGGACATGTCCAAGGCGGACCTGATGAAGCGGGCTCGCCAGATCGGCATCAAAGGACGCTCCTCGATGAGCAAGGGCCAGCTGATCAGCGCCCTCCGGAACCACTGACATGGCAACCAGGAAACAGGCCCAGGCGGCCAGGGCGAACGTGCAGAAGGCGCAGCGGTCCGCGGCCAGCAAGAAGAGCATCGCCCATCTGCCCGCGAAGACCCGCACCGCGCTGGGCAAGCAAGGCGCGGCGGTGGCCCAGCGGAAGCGCACTGGCGGTGCCACCCCGAAGACCCGCGCCGAACTGTACGCGATGGCCCGGAAACGTGACCTTCCCGGACGGTCGAAGATGGGACGCGATGAACTGGCCAGAAAACTAGGGGAGAAGTAGCCGAGCGAAGGCGCCACGGGTGAGCACTGCCGCAGAGCAGCCGGGTGAGCTGATACGTAGCGATCTCGCCGGGCCGGGTATCAGCCGCCGCCGGTGCGGCCGGGGCTTCAGGTACTTCTCGCCGTCCGCCGCGCCGGTCCGCGATCCGGCCGCACTGGCCAGGATCAAGGCGCTGGTCATACCGCCCGCCTGGGAGCAGGTCTGGATCTGCCCTGATGCTGACGGGCACATCCAGGCGGTCGGGACAGACGCGGCCGGGCGGCGCCAGTACCTGTATCACGAGCAGTGGCGGCAGGAGCAGGACCAGCGCAAGTTCGACCGGATGCTGGAATTCGGGCGTGCCCTGCCGCGGATCCGCGAGACCGTGCTGGCCAGCCTGGGCGCCCGGGGACTGCACCGGGACCGGGTCCTGGCCGCGGCGATACGGCTGATCGACCTGGGCTTCTTCCGGGCCGGAGGTGAGGAGTACGCCGCCGGGAACGGCACCTTCGGCTTGGCCACCATCCGGCGGGACCATGTGGTGTGCGGGCAGCGGGAGCTCACCTTCGAATACCCGGCCAAGAGCGGTATCCAGCGTGAGCAGGCCGTCGCCGACCAGCAGCTCTGCGCGGTCGTGCGCAGCCTCAAGCGCAGGCGGTGGGGCGGCGACGAACTGCTGGCCTGGCGGGACCGCTCCGGCAGTCACGATGTGACGGCCGCCGACATCAACGACTATCTGCGCGAGATCTCCGGCGCCGACTTCACCGCCAAGGACTTCCGCACCTGGAACGCGACCGTGCTCGCGGCCGTGGGCCTGGCGGTGTCCGAACATGCCCGCACCGATGCCGCCCGCCAGCGCGCGGTGGCCCGGGTCGTGCGCGAGGTGGCCGGCTACCTGGGCAACACGCCCGCCGTCGCGCGCAGCTCCTACATCGACCCGCGGGTCATCGATCGCTATCAGCACGGCGTGACGATCGCCCGCCAGCTGGACGGTCTCGGTGCCGCAAGCACGTTTGGCGAGCTGGCCACCCAGGGCCGCCCGGAAGCCGCCGTGCTCCGGATTCTGCGTTAGGGGGCGGTGGCATGCCAGCGGTCGCGGTGGTGGCTCACGCCGGTAAGAGTCTCGGTGGCGGGCTGGGTGAGCTCCGGGGGGTACTGGCGCGGGAAGGCGTCACCGATCCGCTCTGGTATGAGGTGACGAAGAGCCGGAAGGCACCGAAACGTGCCCGCCGTGCGCTGGCGCAGGGTGCCGAGGTGATCTTCGTCTGGGGTGGCGACGGAACCGTCCAGCGCTGCATCGATGCGGTGGCCGGGACCGACGCCGTGCTGGCCATCCTGCCGGCCGGCACGGCCAATCTCCTGGCGGCGAACCTGGCTGGGGCTGGTCACCGCCGGAAACCCGGTGGAGTGGGCCCGGGCCCTGGCGCGGGTGGCCCGGGGCCGGGCCGCGGAATCGCCGTTCATAACGGTCACCCGGGGCAAGCGGTTCCGGATCCGGCTGGACCATCCGCTGCCCTGCGAACTTGATGGCGGTGCACGCTCCGAGGTCGCGAAGATGCGGATCAAGGTTCATCCGGGCTCGGTCAAGATCTGCGTCCCCAATTAGGCGGCAGTCAGGTATGTCTCCTGACCGCAGCGGCAGCGGGACGGTTGCGATCGCGCTGCGTGGGTAGCGCTGCGGTGTGCTCCGGACTGAGGGATGACGGGTCTGCCACGCCAGCAGCCCGGGGCCGCATCAGCCGCAAGGAGACAGTCGTGAGCAAATCAGCCACCGCACCGTCGCACGAGGACATCGGTCCCGAATCTGTCGCTGTGCATGACTGGCGCGTCAACCGGCTGACCGGGCTTGGCCTGCCCAGGCGAATGGCGGAGCTGGTGGCCGATCAGGTCGACTGGCACGAGGTGGCCAGGCTGGTGCAGCGCGGGTGCCCGGCGTCGCTCGCCATTGCCATCGTCGGGTGATACGGCCGCGCCGCGGCCATCCCCGCGGCTGGAGCTAATCGGGGTGGCGGCTGGCCGCGTCGAGGGCCGCTTCGAGGTCGGCGATCAGGTCGCCGGGCGCCTCGATGCCGACTGAGAGGCGGAGCAGGTCGTCGGGCACCGGAGACGACGGGCCTTCCGTGCTGCGGCGGTGCTCGATCAGGCTTTCCACCCCGCCCAGCGAGGTGGCTCGCTTGATCACCCGGACCTCGCGCAGCACCGCATGCGCGGGCCCGGCCCCACCGGCCAGCCGGATGGACAGCATCCCGCCGAACCCGCCGGTCATCTGCCGGGCCGCGATCTGGTGGCCGGGGTGATCAGGCAGCCCGGGATACAGCACGGCGCTGAGCGCCGGATGCCGGTGGAAGTGGCGGGCCAGCGCCAGCGCCGTCTCGGACGCGCGGTGCACCCGCAGGAACAGGGTGCGCATGCCCCGCTGCAGCAGCCACGCCTCGAACGGCCCGGGCATCGCGCCGCCGTTGTGCCGCCACGACTGTATCCGCGCCCAGAACGGGTCCGGGCGGGCAGTCAGCACCGCGCCCGCCAGCACGTCGCCATGCCCGTTGAGGTACTTGCTGGCCGAATGCATCACCAGGTCGGCGCCGAGCTCGAACGGCCGGGTCAGCACCGGGGTGGCCGCCGTGTTGTCCACCGCCACCCGGACCCCGGCCGCGTGGGCCAGGTCACACGCCGCGGCCAGGTCGGTGATGTCCCACGTCGGGTTGGCCGGCGTCTCGGTCCACAGCAGCCGGGTGCGGCCCCGCCGGATCGCGGCCGCCACCGCGTCGAGATCAGTGGTGTCGACGAACTCCACGTCCAGGCCCCAGGGCACGGCGAACTCGGCCAGCCACTGGCGGACCCCGTAGTACAGCACCCGGGAGACCAGCACATGGTCGCCGGGCTGCAGCGCCTGGAACACCGCGGTGGCCGCGGCCATCCCCGAGCCGAACAGCGCGCATGCGCCGCCGCCTTCCAGCTCCGCCAGCAGCCGTTCGGCGTGCTCGCAGGTCGGGTTGCCCGCCCGGGTGTAGACCCGGCCGTCCGGGTATGAGCCGTCCGGCCGCTGCTCGTAGTTCGTGGACAGGTTTATCACCGGAGCTAGCGCGCCCGACGTGGGGTCGACCTCACCGAGCCCCTGCGCGGCCAGGGTCTCCGCCGATACCGGCCGTTCCATTAGCTCGTCCTCCTGCCGTCCGCCGTCAGCACCGGTATACCGTGCCGCCCCCGGCACCCGCTCAGACGGCGCCGCCGGCCCCGGGCAGGCGCCATCCTCCGCGGCTGCCCGGCAGGAGATCGGCGGGCACACGCAGCCGCGTTAGCCCTCCTGGCCCGGCCGCTCCACGCTGCGGACACGCTGGCCCGGGGCCTGCCCGTTCTCCTGGTCAGCGGCGGCGGACCCGGGCTCTGCGGATGGCACCGGCGCGCTCAGCGGCACCGGGACGGCCTCCCGCACGCCCGTTTCCGGCGCGACGGGCGGCTCGGGCTTCGCGGTGATCCGGAGAGCTGAGAACGGCACATCCCAGGCCGGGGCCCGGCCGTTGACCCGCTCGCCGGTCCCGGCCGGGGGACCGGCGGCAGCCTGCCGCAGCCAGCCGCCGGGCGCGACGTCGTGCGAGATCAGCGCGGCCGGAAGGCGCACCTCGGCGGTGGTGCCGCCGTCCGGTGGCCGGCTGAGCAGCACGGTGATGCCATGCCGCGCGGCCAGGTGCGCGACAGCGAACAAACCCACCCGCCAGGATGATGCCACGTCCGCGGCGGGTGGATGGGCCAGCCGCCAGTTGAGCTGGCTCAGCTGTTCCCCGGACATGCCGGTCCCGCGGTCGGTAATGGTGAGGCGTGCGCCACCGTCCCGGACGGCCTGCCCGGACATGGTTACCTGGCTGGCCGGAGCCGAAAACGCGGTGGCGTTCTCCACCAGTTCGGCCAGCAGGTGCACGGTGTCGGCCGCCGCGCTGCCGCTGACCAGGACACCTTGCTGGACTTTCAGCGTGACCCGGTCGTAGTCCTCAATCTCGGATATCGCCGCCCGGACCACGTCCACCAGGGAGAATGGCCCGGCCGGATGGGTTGGCGTCTCGTTACCAGCCAGGATGAGCGCGCTGTCGGAATAGCGCCGCATCCGGGTGACCAGATGATCCATCTGGAACAGGCTGGCCAGCCGCTCCGGATCGCCCTCGGTGAGTTCCGCGCTGTCGATCAGCCGCAGCAGCCGTTCCTGCAGCGAATAGCTGCGCCGGAAGAAACGGGCGGACAGGGCATTGATGCTGGCGCGCTGCCGGGCCTGATCCGCGGCCAGCCGCACCGCTTCCCGGTGCACCTCGTCGAAGGCCCGCGCGACCCGGCCGATCTCGTCGGTGGACCGTACTTCGATGGGTGTCACCGGCCCGGTGGTACTCACCGGCACAGCGCGGGCCGGGTCCGCGGTCACCTCCAGCGCGCGGGCCGCCGCGGGCAGCCGTGCCCCGGCGACGAACCGGGCGGCGGCCTCGAGCCGGCGGAGCGGGCCCACCACAGACCTGGCCACCAGCAGCGTGACCAGCAGGACAACGGCCAGCGCGGCCAGTGCCGCGGCGCCGGTGATGAGCGCGGACCGCACCGCACTCCGCTGCAGGCCCTGCGCGTAGCCGGAGATCCAGTCCGTAAGCTGCTGCCCGGCCTGGCGCATCCAGCCGACGGTGTACGACATCCCGGCCTGCCACTGCTGGCTGGCCTGGGTGCCGAGGGCCAGCGGGCCACCGCCACCGGCAACGGCGCCCTGTTCCGCCGTCTGGGCCTGCCGGGCTTGCGGCGTGTTCAGCGTGCTGGTCAGGGCCCAGCTCTGCTCGGGGCTGGCTGAGCTGCGGAACAAGGCGAAGTCACTGGCTTGCCGGGCCTGGGCGGAGGTCAGCGCGGTGAGCGCCCCGGGATCGAAGTGACCCTGGGCAAGCGCCACGCCGAGGATGGCCTGCTGCTGCGTGGCCTGGTCCGTCATCCTGGACAGCGCGCCGAGCGCGCGCACGCTGCTGATCAGCGTGGGGTTGCCGCTGAAGTCGGCGATGCCATCGTTGACCGCGAACAGGGTGGCTATCGTCGCGGAATAGGCGTTGATCACGGCCAGTGCCGGAGTCTGGGTCTGCGCCGCGTGCCTGCGCAGCTCAGGCAGGCTGGCCAGGCTGGTCAGGACGGCCGACGCGGCGGCCCGGGTCTGGGGCGGGTAGCCGGGGCCCAGTTGGCGGACGAGCCGGCCAACCGTCGCTGCCCAGCGGTCGGTGCGGACATACTGCCGGTGCAGGGCCGGCTGCCCGGCAACCGGGCGCCCCAGCGCGATGAACGCCGCCGTGCCGGCCCGTTCGTTCTCCAGCGCCTGCGCTAATCCGGTGTCCTGCCGGCCGAGCGCGGCCAGCCGGGCAACCTGGCCGTAACCGGTGGCACTGCGCGTCGCGTCAGTGATGCGCAGCCCGGCGAGCGCGAGCCCCAGTACTGCTGGAATGGCCACCAGCGCGATGAGCCGGTAGGCCACCCGCCAGTTCCATGGCGCCAGCGCCGGGCCTGTCCCGGCCGCGGGGGGCGCACCGCCAGCGGTGGCGGCATTGACCGGACTGGCCTGGCTCATTATGTCCTCGCTGATCCGGGAAGCTGCTTTCGGGGCCACAGGCAATTCCCAGGCCGCGCTGGACAAGTGGGAGGCAGATCACTTGCCCCCTTTCTTCTTCGACAATACCTCCGCGTCCAGCCGCTGGATACGGCCGCGTTGGACCTTGTGTGCAGCCAGGTTACGCATGAGAGATAAGTGACCCGGGCGGGCGCATAAACCAAAAGAGGGTGGGAGTGAATGAAGCTACTGGGCCAGAATTGGCTCGATGGCTTCGTACGCACGTGCCCCGGTGTGGCTGTCGTATGCCGCGTTCGTGCTGGTCGGGGTCGGCGCGGGGATTAATGGCGTGCTGCTGCCGGCGCAGATGGCCGGTTACGGGGTGGACCGGGCCGCGATCGGGCTCACCTTCTTCACCGGGTCCGCCGGGTTCGCGCTGGCCGGTCTCAGTACCGGCGCGCTGATCGGCCGGTGCGGGGTCCGGATCGCGCTGGCGGCCGGCGGCGGCAGCTGCGTGCTGGCCGGGCTGTATCTGGCCACCCGCCCGCCATTCCCGGCGTTTGTGCTGGTGCAGCTGGTCACCGGGTACGGCGCCGGGGTCCTCGAGTCGGCGCTCAACGTCTATCTCGCGGCGCTGCCCGATGCGACGGCACTGCTCAACCGCCTGCACGCGTTCTTTGGCGTCGGTGCGCTGCTCGGGCCGGTGCTGGCGGCCTGGATCCTCAGCCTCGCGTCCTGGCCGGTGGTCTGGCTGGTCCTGGCCCTGGCCTGCATCCCGCTGGTGGCGGCCTTCCTGGTGGCCTATCCAGGGCCGGCGCCCGCCGCCCCGGTGCCAGAGACACCGGATCCAGTGCCGCGCCGGATGCTGAGTGCCGCGCTGCGGGACCGGGGCGTTCAGCTCGGCGCGGCCATGCTGGCTCTCTACGTCGGCCTGGAACTCAGCGTCGGCAACTGGGGCTTCAGTTACCTGGTGCAGACACGGGCGTTGCCGCACTCGCTGGCCGGCTACGCGGTCAGTGGGTACTGGCTCGGGCTGACCCTCGGACGGTTCCTGATCAGCCCGTTCGCCGTCCGGGCCGGCCTGGGCGCGGCCAGCCTGATCTACGCGTGCCTGGCCGGCGCCACCGCGGCGGCCACGCTGGCCTGGCTGGCCCCGGCCGTGGTGGCCTGTGTGGCGCTGGGGCTGCTCGGCTTCTTCCTCGGCCCCATCTTCCCGACCACCATGGCGATCACGCCGCGGCTGACCCAGGCCCGGCTGGTACCGACCGCGATCGGCGTCATGAACGCGGCGTCAGTGCTCGGCGACGCCGCGGTGCCCTGGCTGGCCGGGGCCGTGGCCCAGAACGCCGGGATGTGGGTGCTGCTGCCGTTCGCGATAGTGCTGGCCCTGGCCCAGCTTGCCGTCTGGCGGCCAATCACCGGGCGGATCTCACAGGATGAACGGGATCAGCATCTTGGTTGACTGCTTGTAGGCCGGATAAGTGTCCGGGAAAAGCTGGGTCATATTGCGTTCTTCCACCACGGCGCTGTAGATGAAATACGCGCCGATCACGAAGACCGCCACCAGCCAGTAGAGGCTGACCGCTATGGTCGTGCCGACCATGGCCAGGATGATGCCGGTGTAGATGGGGTGGCGAATCTTGTGGTAGGGGCCGGACGTGACCAGCTCAGGATCAGCTTTGTGGGACATTGGCATGCCCCAGTTCCGGCCCAGGTACACCCGGGCCCAGACAGCCAGCGCCAGTCCCAGCACCCAGATGGCCAGGCCGATACCCTGCAGCAACGGGCTGTCGGTAACTGAATGCTCTTTGAAAGCCTTAATCCGCAGCAGCAGAAGAACGAGCAGAATGATGGCGACCCGGACGCCTGCGAACCGGCCCCAGTGTGTGCTGCCCGCCTTGGCGCCGGTTGACATGGCGAGCCAATAGATCCAGAAGGCGGCCCAGCCAAGGAAGATAACAATGTCAACGATATGCATAGCAGAACTCTAA
>Ga0335074_10006872_pt1 | contig 15798 bp, 9 predicted proteins | sample Lox_Sample_23_FD_206715 | JGI IMG/M metagenome (GOLD analysis project Ga0335074, IMG submission 206715) | Soil microbial communities from Loxahatchee National Wildlife Refuge, Florida, United States - Lox_Sample_2.3 | ecosystem: Environmental > Terrestrial > Soil > Wetlands | place: USA: Florida... | reverse complement strand
TTCACGCCCCCAGCCCCAGCCCACTCATCACTCCCATCGCAGCACACCTCCCAATCGCACACCCCGTCATTGACGAGCGTGAACGGGATATAAGCCGGCACATGCCCTTTATTCTTACAGTAGAACCCCGGCAGCGCCACTGTCACGTTGCTTGTCCCAGAAGCACTCCCGGGAACGGGCTGTGGCGGAGATAAGGGCGAGAGGAAGGTGCAGGCGCTAGTGCCCGGCTCATCTGAGCCGTCGGGGCAGTCGCAGTAGTCGTCATTGACGGCGGAGATGGGAAGGATGATGGAGGGCGCAGAGATGCATTGGAAGGTCTCTTTAGATTTGTAGAATTTCGCGACTGTGGAGAGGGTCAGTGGTGCTCAATGGTGCCGAGATGTTGCTCTCGTGGGTGGTTTGGGGGGTTGCTTACATTCTGGACCAACGCCTCGAGGCCGGGAGGGTTCGACCCCTAGGACCGAGGCTACTGTGGTGCTTAAAAGCACTAGTGCTTCGAGATGCCGCATATTGGTTGTGAGAAAAGAAATGGAAAGGATTGCGGAGTTTGGAGCTTGAAGGGAGTGATTAACTTTTGGCCCTGCTGCCAGATGGCTTCTTGGCCCGTGCACAGACGTCAGAGCATTTTATCACCTCCTTAAGTGAGATCTAGGCGCCAATCACGGAGAGGTTCGTCCGGCATGGCCATGGAACATCATTTTCCTCTTCTCCTCCGAATCGAAATTCTTGTTATGATGTCTCTTTTCCTTGAACTTACGATGCCAATAAGATACGCATTGGTCCAGATGGACCCGCTCGGTATAATCTTTTACGAAGTCTTAGGCTCTAATGTGTAAACTCTACCTTACAGATCTATTCACATCTTAAGATACGATCCTGTAATCACGAAGTTGAAACAAGCGTGAGCTTTTTGATACGATTATCTAGCGTCCCAACCCAAGTCATACTGAAAAGCCCTTTTGCCTATGTAATCCGAGGTAAACTGAAGACATATTCCCCCTTCCAAATTAAGGGATGCTCCTTAGAAAAGATGACGGGGCGGTCACCCTTGCTAAATTTCAAAATTTAGCGACCTGGAGACTACACCGCTAGAAATTAGTGATGTTGTGCCTAAGTTTTAGGGCTGTCGAGACCAAATTTAGCGAGGGTGACCAGTTGCCCGTCAGACCGGTTGCCCCCCTCATCTCTTCTACTGGAGTGATAAGAAAAAACCCAAGGTTTCTTAATATACTCCCTATGCCTAGCTACCACATACAGGCTTGCCACAGCGCAAAGAAGGTAACAACGAGGATTGACATCGCTGTTATAATCCATGGAATTGCACGATGAGTCGCAGAAAGCTTTGAAGGCCTGTACAGATGCCGCAGTGGGCGTCGTATGCAGGAAACGAATCAATGAAACGTTAGCTAACACTACTTCAACTACCACCGATCCTCTTATCAAAGCGTGCATTCCTGTCGAAGTAGTTATTCTTCTCGAATCAGAGGCTCTCACCGATATATTTATCCGCGCCGAAATGATTAGTCTACGGACTCTGCATGGCGCGATTCTTTGATCACCGATGTTATATTCTTAGATTGATCCCTAACGGCGGGTTTGAGTAAACTTGGAGAACATCTCGAGATTCATCTGCTTGACTTCAGAGGTCAATCTTGCATTTTCAGAAGGCGGTCAGGATCGTCTTCCTTTGCTTGAGAAAACAAATAGAATAAGATGTTTCATAATTTCTTGTCACGTGTGAAGCATTTTCTGAACGAGAAGCTACTTTAATGTCAATTTTCATTTCCATATGTGACCAGATAATTTTGCCACTCTCAGCTATACTCAAGATGGTCCATGGACTGCTTCATTGCTTATGCAGCCAGTCATGATAATACAGTATATTCCTCCTGCACGATTCCTCACTATGAAATCTCAGCAACGCAGGACCCGCTGTGCCACTAAAATACACATAGAGAGGACAACTCTAGTACCTCGTAGGAAACAGCTGTAGTAGGAACACATGGCCGCGTGATTTATAGTTACCAGTTATTTCGAATCTTAAGCTTCATCCCTTAAAACTTTTGGTTACGCCATCTTAGCTGCCATCCGGATTAAAGGGCCTAGCTCAAATAGATTATACAAAAACAGGATCGCAGTGTTGCAGGTAAAATTCTAAAATGGTAGGAAAGGGTTTGTGGATTCCACGCCTGGCGGAGTCGTGGTACTAGAACATATTGATCTCGTTGGTGTTTCCTACAGAAAAGGTAGGAACTGCTGGACTTGCAGCACCATATACCTGTCGAGTTCTGCCATTAAGGTTACCACCTTCACTCGAGATCTTTCGAATCTTTTGCCGTGCCTTGGGCTTTTGCTCAGATTCATCTGCAGAAAATGTGCTCGTCTCTTCGAAATACGCTCCCGAGGGTAATGAGGGGGTCGAGGCTGTCTCATTACCCCTGCCTATAAGGCCGTTGAACATCGTCTGGGTCCGTGTTGTTGTTCGTCTTCGCGGATCCATCGTAGGGAGCGGCGGAGCAGAATGGATACCGTTTTGCAGAGACGCACCAGCCGGCAGGTCAACAGTGACAATATGTGATGTTTTCGACACTAATGATGGTTCAGAGATGTCCGACTTATTGACGATTCGTTTAAGATGGGGGGGAATGCGACCCTGGCTCTGGAAACCTTGTGATGTTGGCGTACTGTTTCCTGACGGGAGTGGTGAAGGATGAGAAAGTGTAGGAGTTCGATTTTCGGCATATGGCGTGATTGGAGATGGCCTTGGAAATGTTCCATTGTCTATTTGAGGACTGTTTTGGACCGACTGAGGTTGCTGATTGTCGAAGTATCCTGTGTGAGTGGAATTACTATCACTTCCTGACCTCACAGCTCGGAATTGTCCTGGAGAGGCAGTGGGTGGTGAATACGTCGAGGCTGGAGACTTTGTGGGTCCACGAGTCGAGGCAGCTTCTTCAAAGAATCCTTGAGCTGAGCTACTATGACCCTCAGCCATGGCTCTTGCTAGGTCATCACGGTGTTTGCCATTACGGCCTTTCGATCCCCCAGACGTATCTGAACCGGATCGGTCACGAGCACTTCTAGAAGGCGGCCTTGACCCTGAACGTGCTGTAGTTGCACTACTCTTGCTCTCCTCACTTGGAGCGCGTAGCTCGACCTTTCTCTCGGACTCTATCTCCCTCTCCTGGGTATGCTGGCGTAACCGTGCCTGTGCTTTGGCAAGTACAGAAGCAGCTCCAGGAGCAGGTTCGGAAGCAGCTTCTTCATCATCACCTGAGCTCCTGGTTCCCCCATTCCGATGCCTTAAGAGGACTTGACGTTCGCGATCTCTTTGCGCATCTCTTCTAGCTTGGCGATATGCCTTCATTGGTGGAGGATTTCTTGGTGACTTTACGCCGCGGAGCATTTCCTCTTCCTCTTGCTTCCAAAGGCCGTCGTCATATTTCTGCTTCCCAGGAGATGAATTACTTGGGGCAGAATTGCCGATTCCTAGCATTTTCATTGCCTTCGATTGGCTGTTCTTAGACTTGGCTATAATTGAGTCCCGGCTGGGTTTCGTTCGGAGTAAGCTCATTGGGTTACTTTTTGAGGAAGCTGACTCTTTTTCATAGTCCGTACCGGGCCCTGGGCTGGTTGACCGGCTGTCAGATTCGGCGAAGCTCTTCAAATTTTCCTGAACCCGTCTGCGAGCTGAGGCGAGCTTGTTCGTAAAGTCTACTTGTTCTTTTTGAGTCTCCGTACTGTTATTCCTTTTGTGACGTTGCGCCATTTCGTCTTCCCATGACAGATTGTGGCTTTCTTCATTATTCTCCGAGTTCACTTTAGCTTTAGGGGGCGTTGAATATGTTGAAACACCATAAGAGTTGGTATTAATTGCCAGGTCAGAGGGAACATGGTTGATGCCGTTTGACTGACTATGGCTATCTTGGTCCCAATCATTTATTTCCCAGGGGTTGCTCTTGGCGCTGTAAGGGTTTGAAGTTGGCGGCGGCGGATTTGTATGGAACTCCAGGCCTGGGGAAGAAGCTCCGTATACTGAAGAAGCGCCGCTGTCATTCCGCAAATGTTGTCGGACCAAGCCACTTAAACCATCGACTGGACCCAAGGTGGGAGAGTCCGTTGAAGAGCTCCTTTGGACGGGTTGCGATTCCTCATCTCCAGATCGGGCTTTCGAAATCGATATTGTAGGCGGCTCGTTTCCATTTATATTTTCATTACGGTTCTCCCAAGGCTTTTGGTTACTTGGACGATATGCAGGATGCTGGGATTCTGGAGGTCTCTGGAGGGGGGGTTGAGTATTGAGGATTTTTGCGCTAGCCAACTTCTGTGACATAGTGTGGTTCCATGGCTTTCCACTTTCGAACACACCATCATTGGGAGAACTCAAAGAGTCTGCATTCTGTGAGTCGAAGAACGTCCCTGACGATTCACGAGAATCGCCTCCAGCTGGTGCCTCCACCCTGGCTGCTGAGGAGGTCAAGTTTCGGTTCCGGGGGACAAATTCTCTCTGAGCTGATGAAGATGACGCTGACCTCTCAGAAGAGTATGTAGAATTAGATTCTGCACGAGTGCGACCAGAAGTTGCCTGCCGCGAGTTGAAGGCACGTGGAGGTGAGTGTTTTCGCAGAGGCGGGGTCTCGCGGCCCTGTTGCATCTGGAGCTGTCTCTGTGAATACTTCTTTTCATCGTATGGCTGGACTGGTTTTGAAAAGGCACCTAATGCAGTTGCCTTGCCTCGATCATTTGGCTGGATTGGTAGGCTTGGTTGATCATCCCCATCACTCATTGGAGGACTTAAGGGTGGAGCCGTAAACACAGACTTCGAATTATCAAAGGTAGCTGAAGCCTTGACACCAAAATCAAATGCCCCATGGGCAGATTCTGCCGGAGGCGGGCTAGCGGATCGAATGGTTATATGATGCGTAGTAGAGCCAGACGCATTGGTGTGCTCATAAACATTTCCATTTGGGAAAGGGCTAGGTGAAGGGGTTCGAGCTCCAAACGTCTGCTGTCGTGATAAGTTCTCAAGTCTATTCATGGCCAAATGCTGCTGGCTATGGAGGTGCTGATCCAAGCCAGTCTCGTACAATCGTTTCCCTTTAGTCACTGATCGATCCAAACCATTGGACGTATTTGGAACTGCCGGTGTGGAAGGTGAGCTGTGGCCATTGACTGACGGAGTTCTTTGTGAGTAAACGGATGTTGCCGCTGTAGAGCTTCGAGTAAGAGATGGCCCTGAGGACGTTGTGGATGAAGTCTCCCTGTTCCTATTATACCCCAAAAGTGGGGGTGAATTTGAGCGAAGAGGAAAGGATGAGTCTGCCTCATCTTCGAGTTCCGCCTGTTCTTGTTCTCGTTGTTCTCTTTCCCTATCTCGGAGCTTTTGGAAAGCTGACTGACTAACGTCATCTTCGTATAGAGCCCGGCCTCCCATTTTCCTGTCACCATTTGAGCCTCCCACGGGAATCTTATATATTTTCTGTCGCCCACCAAATAGATTGTTACCCTCGCCAGGTTTTGCGCGACTCATTACACTGCCACCATCATCCCCAGAACTTTCAAGGGAGTGGAAGGAATCAATCCGGTTGAGAGCAAATGGTGGGCGTATGGACGTCTTGATCGACGACACCTCAGCAATATCATGAAGACCAGTGGAGTGGAAGCCAAAATCATTAAGCCTAGACTGTCGCTTTGGGAACAGAACACTGTCATCTGCAGCCTTTCCTATCTTTGACTTGGGATCATCCTGTTCACGAAGCATGGAAAAGCGAGCCGAAAGGCCACTCATAAGCAGACTTGTCCTAAAGTCGTCTGACGATGGTAGAGCATTGGCGAGGTCGAGCTCCGGCTTGCGCTCTGATTCTTGAGCATTCTTTTTGCCTAATCTAAAGGTCTTGCTAGGCTTAAGAGTAGGCACTGATGGAGAATCTGACCGATTGACAGTAGTACCAGCAATGTCGGAAGTATCCTTGGCCTTCTTCTTGGTCCGAAAACGATTCATTGTGACGATTATAGCGGGCTATGCCCCAGATTCCCGGGCATGAGAAGCCTACAGCAAGATAGGTGTACGTTTATCGGTCGGTGTATGCGAAGTGAACTTCGCTCACTTATCGATACTGAATTCCCCGTGATGATTCTGATCAGTGCCAGTCCCACATTTAATGATGAAAACCGTGTCAAATATGTCGAGGGATTATCGCACAAGTGGACAGGTTGTTTGCGACGCAAGGCCAGAGATAAAATCTTTAAGTTGCAGGCATTAGCTGTGGAGCATGTGAGATTGTCAGGGATAACTTACCCTCAGATCACCGTCTGAACGTCACGAGCAGACAAAGCTATGGAGATTAAGTACGTGAAAGAGGCTCTAGGACCGGAAAGTACAGGAGCGTTCGTGTATATGGGACGACAGTACAAGTGTAGTGTAAGCTGCTGTCTTGCTCCAGCAAGGCAATGAAATGAATATATCGGCTCTGTTTCGGTATTCTAAGATTATCGGCCTCGGTCTGATTGCTTAAAGACAGTATGCCTTATGGCATGAATGAGAGTGACTGAAGTGGAGGTCTCGGACTCGCAAGTTTTCAAGGAGTGTATGTTTTGGAAGAGGTGGGTGATTGCAAAGCGTTTTGCGAAGGGAGGGACAAAAGACAAACGGCCGCGCGCGTTTGATGCAGAAGGAGGATAGAGTAGGAATCGATAATGGACCTTAGTTTCTCGAGCGAAGTCAAATGCAATTATGCATTAGTTAATGAACGTCGGTGTCAAAGAGCGAATGAAGGTGGGAAAGGTATGGAGAGCGCAGCAATTGGTGATGAGTCGAGGATTCAGAAGCGCGTCCTCGTTTCTTGTGCTGTCGCCAAACCTAGCTCGACCTGCAAAATATTGGTGGATTCTCGCATAATTCGACCGACTGTGCCCAATCAAGGCGCGACAGGGGAAAAGGGAATTTGGGCAGTAGAAACAAAAGGGCGGGCACTTTCTTTCGCAGTGGCCTGGGCTTTGCCGGAATCCGAAAAGCGTGGGCCGTCTGGACTTTCCCTCGCCCCCTGTGATTCCGTCCTTGCTGGCCAGGTAGGGCATGTTACATACAAGATTCATCCCAGTACACAAACCATGCAACAGCGTGCTAGTATTGCTAGGAGACCGACCTGAATAACGGTTTGTCTTGTACCAAGTACGTGATTTTACACCCACGTAGTTGTCTCTGTAGCGGCAGCTGTTGCCTTGGTCCCTTTGACCTTCTGCTTAAGCATCAATTTTGCGATACTTCTCCTTCTCCCAATCGGTAGTTGATCCTGTCTCTAACTGCTTTTTAAACAGGGCATGGTACGATCATCTCATATGCGCTGCAGCATCCATGTCACAAATTCACAGCGTTTGCTTGGACTGCACCGTCCATGTCCTCTTTCTATGGCCCTCCACAACAGCCAAATAGGGCCTAGAGTGAGATCGCCTTGCGTCGAACAGATACACTTTGACTCCTCATGACGTTTCAAAACGAACACACTACTACATAAATTTTAATGAACACCGGGTTACGTTATTCTACTTTTCACGCAATAGCCATCAACCTTGAATCCGAGGCTAAGTCTAGATACGTCACTGTTGTCGGATATTGATGACCTGGAAGATGAGAGGAACAAGTAATGCAGCTGTAAATTGCAAGCAGAGTCGATAAATCAATAGGAGCGACCTCATCACGGTTTCGAGTTGTCAAAAAGGGGTTGGCGCTCAAACGGAGCGATTAGTGCTAATGCGCCCACCCATATCGGCGGGATGCAAGGCCTGGCTCCGTTCAGGGGCCGCGCACCAATTGTAACGGCACTTGGCCTGAAGTGTTCCTGGCGCCAAACCCCTTTCACACTGGGCGAAACCAATCAGGCGGCTAGTGAAGGCCCCAGCAGATCGGTTGGGCTGGCCTTGGTCAGGGGTTTGGCGGATCTCTCGTGGCTTCCCCGAAGCTTCTGCCCATTTCTCAGCTTGTCCGACCATTGAAGGTTCAAAGGGCGAAGCACACTGGCAGACACTTGAAATAATTCTGGATCGTGAAAGCCGCCACAATACAGCATGTCGCCTAAAGTAGTAGCAATACCATGGCAGATCACCATTCTGCAACATGAGGCACAAACGAGACCTTCGGCACTAAAGACCCCGTTGCCTCGTGCAACCCCAAGCATCACGGTCCAGCAGCAGCCGGCATCACAAGTCACGTCACACTTTATTCCTTGAATTTCGGGCACTTTTCCTCGCTACCCGGATTTCGCCAATACTTCCATCAGCGGCGCGATTGCATCAGGGGCAACCCATTTTCCATGAATTGGACAAAGTTGCCATTCGTTAGGCCTTGAATGAAGCTGATCATGCGGATAACTATCACCATCAGACAACAGTTCTAGAACAAAGCCACAGAGTTATTAGAAATCCAGATGGGGATATAGGTGTTTTAGTTAAGGACCTTACGACATCTTACATGCCGTCACAGGGCTCCACACCATAATCCCTGCCAAGGCTGATCGGCAGTCCTTTCATCATTCATCAACCTGCAACAAAGGCATACGTTTGAGCCCCACAAGTCATCGAGATAGGCATCTTACCTCAGACTCCCCCACGTGCCTTAAAACATCGACTTTATTATTAAAGCGATAAATTTCTTTGGCGTCGCCAGGTAATTGCTCGCAACATATTTATCCGACAACTGATCTACTCGCCCCAAAAAGCGGGCCAATGCCGCCATGAGCCGCGCCGATGACGCTCGTTAACCTCTTCGCGAGTCGCATCTTCAGCATGACCAGTAGACCGGAAATTACTCTAGCCTCCAGCCTACGCTACTAACCTTATCCTTCTCTAAATTGCATACCTGTCAGCCGTATCAGTCCTTGGCCATGTCAGCCGTGAGCCGCCCGCGGGAACAGGTGGGAAAAGCTGCAACAACGCCCGACGCGTCGACGCGTCGACGCGTTTGACTACAGCCCGCATTAATGAGGGGTTGTTGGGCGAGATTGTGGGGATGTGCCATCTCGATGGTGTAGATGAGGGGATTGCGACATACGAGATTTACGAGATGGTGATAATTGGACCTGGAGAATTGCGGTCAATTGGTTTTTCCAATTGATGAGGTACTATAAGGTATACCGTATATTTCCAATTATTCAAAGAGCATGATTTTGATATGGAGGGGCGTTTAGTTGATATGTCTTTGGAGTTGTGCTTGATTGGCACGCCTCGTTGTGGCGTGTACCCTGCTCGTGATTTCCACAACGAATGCAGTACGAGATACAAGTGTGTCGTATTGATCAAGGCTCTATGATTGGAGCATTGGTGCCAATTATGAATACGGATGCTCATTGAGAATTCGTGGGTGAATGCCATCATTTGAATGGTGAACAAAATCATTGGCACATTTTATCTCTTCATCAACCGTGCTGCATCATCTTACATGCATCTTTGATGTCATTAAGCTTTTAAATAAAACGAAAAAGCCTGTTTGATGCTATTTCAGTAGAACCCGCTTCAGCTATTAACTGGGATTCAGCTCGTTCAATCTATTCTCAAACCAAATCTAATGTCTTCCGATGATGGATACGGCCGTACGCCGCATCTGCCAGGTGCTTGCTTGAAATGATAGCGATCAAGAGATAGGGTAATACCCTCAGGTATCATACTGCTATTCAGCCAGCCACCGGCGACAAACGGTCTAGACCTCCGTTAGTTATTGGGAATACTTTCTGGTAACTTTGAGCGACTGGTAGCCAGAGAATGCCATATTCCACACTTACAAATATGCGAAATGTTGTAAGTGTGCATTCGGTGGAACTGCTATGACCGTCGTTACTGGTGGTATTCTCCCAGTCGACGACAATGTTGACGATTGAAAAGGATCATTGTTTTGATTGCCTATTTCATTTACTGCTTTCTAATTCTCCGTGGACAGCTCTGTATAGTATAAACCTGACTTGCGTCGAGAGTTTCGCGCCTCTTCGAAAGTCACGACATAAAAAGTGGACATATAATTATCAGTATACATACATGAATCAGGCAATTGAACCATTTATTGCACTGGTTTCAATAACCTGTAATCGGGTACTTCATAAAGATAATATACTATGCCCCGAATATCTAGCTGCCGAAATTCCAATTGCCAAAGTTTGAGCATTACAATGCGCGAATTTAAAAGCATAATCATGAAGATGTGGATTTATTTGTGGTTTGTGCTCCTAGATAATGCGTGTCGATTTCATAGTGACGAGCTCTATACCTATTCGTCCCCAGCAAGAGCTTTTCATAGACGACAAGAATTCAAATTACAAAGAGTAGAACTTTACTAGCAGGAGTGTGAATGGCCACAAAACTCACTCATTGAGGCGTACGAAGGCATTTATGGCTAAGTTTCCTTTCGACGTCGTCACAGGTCCCACTATTTTGACCGCTCAGGAGAAAATCATTTTTGATAATGCCCCCTTGTCAGCTAGAGAGCTCTTTGATCCTCAGATCTTACTATGGTATTTTTCTGTCCCATTCTCCCAAAGACATATCCTCGCCAACAAAGCCAGATGCACTAAGCTGTTCTTATTGTCTTGCAAAACAGTTATCATAGCTCGCACAGAACTATGCTCATTGCTCATGAGAAGTTGCTGAAGTCAACTGAGGCTCAGAGCCGCGAAAGTCTTTCTCCGCAGGTTGCACTGCAAAAAAAAATCGGTTTACGTGGAACTGAGCGCTCATGTCATAAGCATCTCGAGAGCAAGATCAGAAGCCAACTTCTACATCACTTACCACCGCCACCAACGCATGAAGGCGGGGTAAATCCTGGCGCCTTCAAACCGTTAAGAAAATTTAAGAACAAGATCAGAGAGGCAATTTATGGAGAGATCAGCAACTCAGAATGCTCCCATTAACCATCTATGCATGTGGATCTCGTCAGATGTTCTGCGTGAGAAGGGTCTAAAGGCAGGACATTTCTAACGAAATAGCGCGATGATGTCCTTGTTCTTGCTTTCGTGTCATTCACGAAGCTGCCGTCATTGCTCTCTCTCACGCCGTAATCATTGTCCTCACGCCACAGTCATCACAACGGACAGTAAGGATATCCATGATTTTGATCACCTGCATTCCTTCAAGTAATTGGGCTCTCATACTGCCTTAAGAAATTGATAGAAGCCATATTGAAATACGTGGATCAAATGTGAAATCACTTTAATGAGATATATCGTACTTCTCTTGGGCCGTTCCTGCAGCTTCTGCCTCCATCTAATCCGCATGCCGAGTGCGAATGAGTATCAACCTGTCATAGTATAACTGTTATTCAAAAGATCGTAAAAGCCTTTCAATAGCCAATTTGAATCATAGACCCACGGCGTGCGTTTTACCATCTGTATTTCACGTGAAAAGAAGATCACCTCATGTAAATCATTGCATTATGTCCGTAACTACCTACGAGCATGGAGAATCCCAGACCTTTTGCTTTTACCTGCCGTATTATGCAATCCACCCTCGGCAATGCTTGACGCGTCGCAATGAGCTATGCAGAGATGCAGAAGGCTTTCTAACCTTTATGCAATAGGGAACTATCAGTCCACTTATCCCATCTGGACCCAGAATCAAATCTGGAATGCAAATGCCTCCTGTATGTCGTATGTGCTAATCAATTATCCTTTCCCATTTTTTGGCCCCTTTACGTCAGTTTCCTTCCGGAAGCAGAAAGTCGACCCAGGTCTGGATCAGAGTCGGTGTCTCCGCTCCTCCTTGCGGAGAAGCGAGACTCTCCTGCCAACCTACGGCCTCCCACTTCTTCGAGTTCGCCTTTCTTTCCGTATTAGATACGGCCCTACTCTCGCGGGCATTCGTCCGTCGCTTCTCGCGCTCTTCAATGACACTTTGCATGACCTTCTGTCTCAAGGCGGTCGTGGCGCAGCCTTGAACATTGCCAAGACGTGAGGATTCTAGAACGTATTTCAGTAATAGGAATGGGAGGTTGAGAAAGATTTTGGACAGGGTAGCCGAGGGGGAGTTGCTTGAAGTGGAACGGATGGTATCCTCACTCGGGTGATCTCCAAACTTGATTGAACTAAGGCGGGGGTTAGGTAGAGTCGGGCGATTCTCCATAATGAATGGAAGACGGCGGATGTAGCTTGTCACCGTGACAGAAGTATCAAGTTCAAAGTTTGGCGGAAAGTTGGTGATAATGAAGTTCAGGGCATTCTCAATAAGTATATTAACAGCTGGGCCGTAGGTACTGGGAGACCCAGCATAGCCGGTATTATTCAATGTCCACCGTGAGTCGAGGCCTCCATCCAGAGCAAAGTCAAGCGCCCTCTCTATCGTCTGCCAGTGAATGAAGTGAATTGCAACGTCAACACCTCTATTGACAACTGGTGGCATTTGAAGAATGTGACCAGCGGCTGCGTAACCAAGAGCGACCTCGAAACGATCAGCGGCGGTACCGGGTATGTTGGGTGAGAGCTGGGTAGTGGCAGGGATATTGGTAGACGCGGACGCGCCCGGATACAGGAGTGGTCCACCGTAAAGCCTCTGCACAGCCATCCAGAATGCATCAGAGCGCAGAAAGCGATCGTCAGTCTCTATTAAAAGAGTTCTTGGGGTAAGGCCGTCACTGTTTGATCCCGCCTGAGCCGTCATTAACTTCTTCAAAGCAGGACTTCTAGCGAAGAGGAGGTTATGACCAGGAATTCGAACTGGAGTGGCCCGATCGTCTGAGTATCGAAGTTCCAAAGTGTAATCCGCAAACTGAGGCTCGGCAAACTGAGATTGGAGGTATTCAACAAGTCCATCAAGGTTGTCCATCACTGGAAGTATCTGAGGTGGAGCTAGACCTTGCTGTGCGTGACTATTCTGTGGTAAGGGCACAGTTTGCGGATAACCGCGACCCTTGGGGCGTGGCTGATGGTACAGGCGTACATCTTCAACATGACCATTGCTACCGTTCGAGATGACAGCAGTAGAATATTGAGGGTGAAAATGAGGGCCATTAACTTCCTGATCATTTGGAGCCGAGGACTGAGAGCCATGGAAACTGTGAGGAGTAGACGGGCCATATGGCGGATAACGTTGGTTGTCCACACCCGCGGGTGTCCCAGACGGCGAATAACCCTCAGTAGGACCGAATGAGATCATCTGTCGGCGTGCAAAGTTGTCTGGGCCTGGATTGTGATTCATATAGCCATCCTGACGAGGATAGTATCCAGCATGGGGGGGACCGATTGGGGAATAACCATTTGAAAAGCTATGAATGTGGCCACCATTGGTAAATTGAGGACCTTGCGCCCGTCCACCGTCATTGTGACTTAGCGGAAGTTGGTGTTGACTGCCACCCGCAGAGAGGGGCGGTGCAGGAGAGGAGTTGTTTGAATCAGGATAACCTCCAAAAACTAGACTTCCAGCACTCGGATGGGCGTTATGCATCGAGTACTGGCTATTGAGCGAGCGCTGCTTGGGAAACTTGGTAGTGTCAGTGGCAGTTGAGTTTGAGTATGCCTGATTGGCCGGTATAAATGTAGGTGGTATGCTGTATGCAGATCGCGTTTCAGAAGAGTTTTGGTCTGATGCAATTCCTGGTGATGTCTGATTCGCATTATCTAGCAATAGGTAATCAGTGGAGGTTCGCAGAGAAGGAGAGTGGAGGAGTTGCACTCACCTGTGGGAGCAAGTTCTCTAGTGACTTCCTGAACCTCATCGACTGAAGCATCTACGCTGCCTTCAACCCCTTGTATGGCCGGAACGACCGGGGGAAGCTCAGCTCCTACCTCAGCGTGCTCAGTCGCATCGGCATTGCCATTGGCAGTAGTAGGAGGAATGTCGGCAACCGGCGGTGATGTGGTTATTGGCGGGTCAGCGGAGGTAACTGAGGCAGGTACCTCTTCTGCCTTCGTCGAGGCAATAACATGCTGCTTACGCTTCTGGATATAGGGAAGCGGTATCGCAGGAACAATGGGTCTGACAGTCGAAGGTCGCGGCCGATTGCCCTGGAGAGCGTTTGCTGCATCAGTAGGCGCCATTGTGACAGGACTTTGCTAGGGGAGTGCAGTCCTTGCTCAAAAACGACTGACGTCCCCAAGATTCAACGATGACCATGAGGCTGGTCATGTAGGATCTGGGGAGTCTATCTTAGAGGGCAGTAACGCAGAGATGTCCTGACGGATGCCTTTAGAGCTATGACTTTCGATTATTGAGGGACCCCACAAAAACTTTACTATCGCACGTCGAACTAACCAATTCTGGGTTAGCCTCCATTTCTAATGCAGCCTCGCGATAGACTCCGAAACGAACTCGCGATCAACGTTTTTAGGAAGGCAGCAGCAACTGACGGTGGAGAGCAAGAGCAACATGGTGATTGTGGGTCGCTTGGTCATCGTTAAATTAGATTGGTCTTGCTACTTTAGTCCGAACATGCCGCATACAAGAGAATAAAGTTCATCTTCTAATTGAGCTCTAAACATGGCCTCCAATAAGTATATGCATCATAAGGACTAAGATACCCTCTAAAGGAAATTCAATGATTCAGACATGGAAGGCAGACACAGGAGCAAGAAATTTAGGGGGAGACGGCCAACATTTCATTTCTCTATTTGTTTGCCATCTTTAATCGTTTAGTCACCACATATCAGTCAAGCGCCCTTAAGAGAAATGAGCAAGTTTTGTTCATGAGGAAGTTGTCGGCTATCATTCCCCATTCTCCCCCTCGCAAAATTACTTCCTTGAGCCCAAGTTAACATAAACTTTCGCCCATAATGAAAGCACGTAATGAAGAGCTCATCTGAATGCTCGAAACCGGAGAAAACGTCTGGCTTTTGTACTGGCCTCGGGATTGTCATTTCTCTTCATCATCGCCGTAAGAGCGGCCAAAGCGAACGTTTTACCATCATCTTTTTCCACGAATTCCTTAATTGTGGAAATTGCGATGCCAATGTCATACGCTCCGGGATTTTTGACATAGTGTTTGGCAACCCGAACGACATTTGCAGTATTGACAATACGGTCGAGGATCTCCCAGCTCTGATCATGCTTATCGGCCCAAATAACGTTCACCTCAATCCTTCCTGCACCACTGTCACTGGCCAGCTCTCTGCTGTCGGCAATGCTCTTGACATCCCAAAGAAGGTCACCAAATTTACTGAATTTCGGATGCTCCTCTGTCTCTTGGATAATTCCCAAATCATTCAAGGTTTTCTGCTTCTGAAGTTGCCCTCGAGTGCGACTGGCGACTATGCCGGGCTTTTTATCTGGTCCAAGTCGACCATCGCCGAAAATATTGAGATTGGAAGCTTCTTCAGCAGCCCTTATTCTTTTGATAGGAACAGCCACTATCCGGGGTTGCTTGACAATAGCCTCTATTTCTTTGCTCATACTTGTCACTTCGGCTATTCTCTCCTTTTCAGTAATTTCTCCAGGGAAGTGCGGCAAATGGGATTTGTTTGGAGGTCCTGTTTCACGCAACTTGAAACTCTCCAAGCCTCTGAGTTCTGCCAAGCTGTCAAAACTGCCTTCACTCCTCCAGTAACGAAAACCCCATCTCCAGTAATAAGGCCAAGTGACATTAATTTGAACCCGCTGTAGGCCTCCACAGGTAGCAAGCATTGTTAGAGCATGCTGAATGGCTGTACAACCACCGCCCCATTCAATAATGACCGATCGTATAGCGTTTCTACGAATCGGCGTGATGGCCACTAGGTAAAGGTGCATGTCCCGTAAATTGGCGAACGTAATCTCATTTATTTTATAAAATAGACCACTGCCAGCGACCTCATCGTAGATTTGGTGACAGGTAAGAGACAACTGGACCGCTGT
>Ga0335074_10006871_pt1 | contig 15798 bp, 12 predicted proteins | sample Lox_Sample_23_FD_206715 | JGI IMG/M metagenome (GOLD analysis project Ga0335074, IMG submission 206715) | Soil microbial communities from Loxahatchee National Wildlife Refuge, Florida, United States - Lox_Sample_2.3 | ecosystem: Environmental > Terrestrial > Soil > Wetlands | place: USA... | reverse complement strand
CCGTGACCTTGGCGTAGTTGATGACAAAACCCAGGTTGGGCCACTTGGCAGTGGGGCTTGGCAGCTCGGGTCCGAAAAGCTGGTAGTTAACGTCGTCGAAGTCCTCTTCAGGGTCGGGATTGGGCATATTCGTGGCGTTGGCCTGGTCGAAGACGGGGTAGGTTTGAGTGGATTGCCCGGTGAAGTAGAGTTCGCTGACCGGGTTGAAGTAACTCGACTTGAGTCCGTTGTATGTCGGGGAGCTGCCGGCGGGAAGGAATTGGCTGGGCTGCGGCGTTGTTCCCGGCTTATAGAGCCATCCACAGATGTTGTCGAAGGAGCGGTTCTCGAGCATGACGACAATGATGTGTTTGATCTGAGGGAGTATGGGTGGCATGACTCGCTTCTCCAGTAAACGAGAAGGATTGTAGGAGGAATCGGGGCCGCTGTCCTCAAATTTTCTGGAGATTTTCGGGCTGGATAGCCGGTCTGGTGGCTGATCAGGACTCAAGGATGAAATGGCAAAACAGGAATTGCTGCGTGGCTCCGAGCGGCGTACGGTGCAATTCGGTCAAGCTATCGACGAGCCGAAAGCGCGGCCCGAACTCAGCGTGGAGCGACTCGGAGTCATACCGCACCACATCGAGTCCGCTGCATCGGGTCGGACCTTCTGGACCGAAAGTGCTTACGATGACGTGTCCCCCCGTCTTCACCGCCGACGTGGCCTTGCTGACATAATCCCGCCTCAACTGCGCCTGGGTCAGGAAGTGAAAGACTGCACGATCGTGCCAGACGTCGTAGCTTTTCGCAGGCAGCGCCCCCCGCGTCACATCGGCGCACACCCACTGCACCATCCTTGACGCGTCGCCGAGACGCTCCTTCGCAACCTCCAGCGCTGATTGAGAAATATCCAGAACAGAGACATTCCTGTATCCGCCGGAAAGCAAGTCATCCACCAACGTCGATGCGCCACCGCCCACATCGATGATTGCCGCATCGCGGTCACCCGCCACGCGCTCGATAAGCGCAATCGAGGTCTTCAGATGAGCACAAAACCAGCTCCCCTCCTGCGGCGCTTTGCTGGCGTAGACTCGGTCCCAGTGCTCCCGCGTGTCCAAAGCTTCCTACTTGCTGCTGGAAAGACTCTGGTCCCAGCTCACGCGGGCCGAGGGATCGACCGCGATGCGCAGTGTCCCCTGCTGACCTTCTTTGAGAACCGGCCCGGCGGCGGTGTGCGGCTTGCCGGAGGCATCGGTCCATGTGATGGTGACTGGCCCGGAGCCTTGTACCTTGAACCGGTAGTGGAAAGTGCCGTGCGCATCGAGCGTCTGCATCCCGAAGCTGGCGCTCGGGTAATCAACCTCAATGAGCCGCAGCGGAGCCGAGCCCTTGTTCTCGAGAGTGGTCTCGACGTAAGCGGAGCGACAGGCGGAGATGCAGAAGACGGCAACAAGCGCAAGGAAGATTGCCGCCCGTCCGAGCATCAGGCCCAGTGTCAGGATAGGTCGATTGTCTTGCGGACGTTCGTTCACAGTACGCTTTTACGTTCGAGGATGCGGGCGGAGAGCACGACGCCGGTGGCGCGCGTGTGAAGAGTGATGGGGAAGGCGAGCACGTTCCAGACCCACTCCTCGCCCTTGCGCGGCAGGTTGAGCAGGCCGCGGTAGGTGCGGTCGAGGTAGGTTTCGCGGTCTACGGCCACAGTACGTAGGATCTCGCGCCAGTCAGCTGCCAGCTCCGGCATCTCTTCAAACATATTGCGGCCCGGGAACCAGTCACGCGGCCGCTCCAGCAGCTTCGCGCAGGCCTCGTTGACGTACTGCCAGTTGCCCTCGCCGTCCAGTATCTCGACCACGACGTCATCTCCCATGGCCATGTTGATGCGCGAGTAGAAAAAGTCGCGGGCATTGACGACCACCGGCTTGCCGCGCAGCTTGGCTTCAAACGACCGCAGGGCGTTGACCAGGTCATCGACCGAGCTGTAGCCCTTGAGCAGGTGCATGTCTTCCACTCCGCCAAAGCGGTGCTCCAGCGTCGCCGAGAGGATGATGATAGGTACTTCCGGGCGCTGTTCACGGAGTTTTGCAGCTACCTCGGTCCCGAACTGGCCGGCTCCCAAGTGGTAATCGAGGACCGCGATGTCGATTTCGTCGAGGAGAACCAAGGCCTCCTCAATTGACGAAGCCGTCTCGGAGAGGTAACCGTGCTTGCGCAAGATCGTGGAGCGCAGAAGAAGATTGTCGACCTGATCGTCCAGCAACAACACGCGAATGGGTTCAGCGACGGCTGTCTGGGATCCGTTGCGGGCTTCGTTCTCTATCTCGTCCATAAAATTTGTTGGATGCAGAAAATATGAAGGTGATTTGTTTACGGGGCAAAGATGACTTAAGTTTCGGATTTTTGTTTGCGCTGCAGTTGGCGAATTAAATCAGGCAAACGGCTGAAGATAGCCGTCGACTTAAGCCACTGCCGGTTATCGAAGGCGGGCGATCCGCTGATCATCTTGCCCGCCGGCACGTCGTGCGAAACGCCCGATTGCGCCGTCATGATCACACCGTCCCCGAGTTTGCAATGTCCCGCGACACCGACCTGCCCGGCGAGGATGGAATTCTTGCCTATCTCAGACGACCCCGCCAGCCCTACCTGCGCACAGAGCAGAGTGTTTGCTCCGACCCTCGAGCCATGCCCGACCTGCACCAGGTTGTCGACTTTCACTCCCGAGCCGATGCGCGTCTCTCCCACGCTCGCCCGGTCGATCGTCGAATTGGCCTGGATCTCCACGTTGTCTTCGACAATGGCAGGGCCTGACTGCACAATCTTGTGCCAGATGCCCTCGTTGTCCTTTGCGAATCCGAAGCCGTCGCAGCCGACGATAACCCCGTTTTGCAGAACGACATTGTTGCCGATCCGGCAGTACTCGCGAACAACGGAGTGCGCGTGTGCATAAAAGCGGTCGCCGATCCTGGCGTGAGGATAGATGACCACGTGCGGCAGCAGCGTGACCTGATCGCCGATCGTGACCCCTTCGCTGACCACGGCAAAGGCTCCGATATGAGCCTCTCGTCCGATGCGCGCCGTGGGATGAATCACCGCCGTCGTATGTACGCCCGGCGCGTAGACCGGCTCGCGATAGAAGAGTTGAACCGCCTTGGCAAAAGCGAGGTAGGGATTCGCGGTCCGTAAAGTAGGCGTCTGTATCTCGGGGAAGTCGGTTGTAACCAGCACCGCGGCTGCGTTGGTGGTGCGCGCGAGCGCAGAGTACCGGGGATTTGCGACGAAGGTCACCTCTTCGGGTCCGGCCTCTTCGAGGCCCGCCACTCCGGTGATCTCCGCATCTCCGTCGCCGTGGAGATCGGCGCCCAGCGCAAGCGCAAGTTCAGCTAACTTCATGGGGGAGATTGTACTAAGGGCCAGTTGCGGGGGATAGGGAATAGAGCCGTTTGACCCTGCTCCGTCGCCCGGTTCATTGTTATTGGGTAGGCCACAGGGGCTTGGCGTGCAGAGTATGGATGCCACTATCGGTTTTACACTGAACGGGAAACCGCAAACCGTCTCCACCGATCCTGATCGGCCGTTGCTGGAAGTTTTGCGCGAAGACCTCCACCTCACCGGCACCAAGTTTGGCTGCGGAGAAGGCGCCTGCCGTGCGTGCACCGTCATGATCAATGGCCAGCTGACGCCCTCATGTATCACGCCGATCAGCGCCGTCGATGGACAGACGGTGCTCACCATCGAAGGTCTTGCTCGCGACGGCAAGCTGCATCCGGTGCAGGAGGCATTTCTCGCCGAGGGGGCTTTTCAATGCGGTTACTGCACCGCCGGAATGATCATGGGCGCGGCTGGTGTAATGAAGGAAAATCCCGGCGCAGGCGAGGTCGAGATTCTGGAGGAACTCCAGAGGCATATCTGTCGCTGCGGAAGTTACGTGAAATACCGTGCCGCGATTCGCCGTGTCGTCGGCCTGACGCAGATTGAAAAGAGGCGCGCGTGAAGACCGAACCTCCCGATCGCGCACCGCTGCTTCCGGATGACGACATGCTGGACTTCGGAGCACCCGCCGACAGCTTTGGCTACGACTTCGGCCTTACCCGACGTTCGTTCACCAAACTACTCGGTGGCGGTCTGATACTCGCCGTCGGCTTCAACGGCAAGTCTCAGGCGCAGGAGAGCGGTCAGCGCAGTCGCGGAGGATTCCTCGGCAGCGGTGCGCGGAATCTCGCCGCGCGCATTCATCTCGGTGCGGATGGATCCATCACCGTCATGGCAGGCAAAGTCGAAGGCGGCCAGGGAGCCCGCGCCGAACTGACCCAGGCTGCGGCGGAAGAGCTCCGCGTCCCGGCCAGCCAGGTGCAATTGATCCTCGCCGACACCAGCCTCGTTCCCGACGACGGGATGACCGCAGGAAGTGGCACAACTCCGCGAACCGTTCCCGCAGTCCGCCAAGGCGCGGCTGCGGCCCGAAATCTGCTCATCGGGTACGCGTGCTCGCAATGGGAGATGGAACCCGCCACGCTCGAAGTGCGGGACGGTAAGATCGTGCACGGGACCGGCAGGCGAGCCGTTTCCTATGCCGACCTCGCGAAGAGCGTAGATGTGGCGAGGCAGTTTGGGCAGGCGATTCCGGCCAACGTCGAGCTCACTCCCGTAAAAGAGTGGCGTGTAATGGGCACGCCTGTGCTGCGTCCGAACGCGCTGCAGATTGTCACCGGCACGCACAAGTATCCCTCGGACGTGGCGCGGCCCGGCATGTTCTATGGGAAGGTTCTTCGCCCGCCCGCTTACGGTGCAAAGCTGGTTTCGATCGACCCCGTCCCCGCGAAGGCGATGAAAGATGTAATCGTGGCGCAGGACGATCAATTCGTCGGCGTCGTCGCTCGCAACAGTTCGGCCGCGCTCGACGCACTCGCAGCGCTGGCGAAAGCAGCGAAGTGGGAGAACGCACCCGGCTCAGCGCCATCCAGCAAGGACTTGGCCGCCTATCTGAGACAGAACGCCGAAGGTGGCATCCCGGCGAACCCCTTTGCAGCAGAACTCGCAGGCGCGAAGTCGCTTCGTCGCACCTATTATGTGCCCTACATCCAGCATGCGCCGCTTGAGCCCCGTGCCGCGGTCGCCGAGTGGAGCGAGGGAAAGCTCACCATATGGACGGGCTCGCAGAATCCCTTCGGCGTGCGCAACGAACTGGCGCGTGCCTTCCATTTGCCCGAAGACAGCGTGCGCGTTGTGATTCCCGATTTCGGTGGCGGCTTTGGCGGCAAGCACACCGGCGAGTGCGCGGTAGAAGCTGCGCGTCTGGCGAAGGCGGTAGGCAAGCCGGTGTCGCTGCGCTGGTCGCGCGAGGAGGAGTTCACCTGGGCGTATTTTCGCCCCGCCGCAGTGATCGACGTCGAGGCCAGCCTCGACGCGCAAGGCAAAATCGCAACCTGGTACTTCATCAACATCAACTCCGGCCCGAATGCCGTCGACACGCCCTACTCCGTCCCAAAGAAGGACTGCCAGTTCGTACCGTCGAAGCCACCCCTGCGGCATGGTTCCTATCGCGGCCTGGCGGCGACCGCGAACAATTTCGCACGCGAGGCCTTCATGGATGAGCTGGCCGCGAGCGTGGGCGCCGACCCGCTGGACTTCCGTATCGCGCATCTCGACGACGCTCGCCTGCGTGCCGTGCTGGAACGCGCCGCGAAGGAGTTCCACTGGTCAGACCGAGCAAAACAGAAGAGCGCCAACATCGGCATAGGCCTCTCCTGTGGAGTAGAGAAGGGCTCCTATGTGGCGGCATGCGTCGAGGTTGCCCTGGATCACGCGCGCGGAAAGCTTAAGGTGAATCGCATCTGCGAAGCCTACGAGTGCGGCGCCATCGTCAATCCCGCCAACCTGCCCTCGCAGGTACAGGGAGCAGTCGTCATGGGACTCGGAGCTGCCTTGCGCGAAGAAGTCCAATTTGAAAACGGAAAGATACTGAACGACTCGTTCGGCAAATATCTCGTCCCGCGCTTCGACGACGTGCCCGAGATAGAGATTCACCTTATTGACCGTCCCGATCTGCCATCCGCCGGCGCGGGAGAAACGCCGATCATCGCAATCGCTCCCGCGATTGCGAATGCCGTCTATCGTGCGAGCGGTAAAAGCGTGCAGAGCCTGCCGGTCCGGTTCGCGTAGCCGTAGCTCACTGTCCGCGTGCGGACAGTGGCGTCCGATTACGGATGATTCTCTTTACGCATCATGCGCCCGAGATCATGCGCAATACATTAATGGAACGGCGATGTGGCCCGGCACGTAGCTTAGATACAGTTTGGAGAGGTAAGTGCTCTTCACTGTAGTAGCACTTGCGCTCAGGAGCACTGAATGTCTCTCTTTCGCGATCTGAAGATTGCGGTTCGTTACCTGTTGAAGTCGCCTGGATTCGCGGCGACTGCTGTTTTCATGCTGGCGCTGGGAATCGGCGCGACAACCGCGATCTTTTCGATGGTCGAAGGCGTGCTGTTGCGTCCGCTGCCGTTTCCGCAGTCGGACCGCGTCATGATGCTCTCCGACATTATTCAGGGCGTGGACGTGGGGGGCAGCGGCGAGGCCGGAGTCACGGTCCCCGACATTAGGAACTACACCCGCGACACACACAGCTTCACCAGCCTCGGCGGATACCAGCAAACCGGATACGAGCTGTCCGGCATCGGCGAGCCCGCCCAGGTGAACGCGGCACGCATGACCGCGGGTGTCTTTCCCGCGCTGGGCGTAGCGCCGCTTTTGGGACGCGTCTTCACCGAGCAGGAGGACGACCAGAAACAGCAGGTAGCGGTGCTCAGCTATTCCGCCTGGCAGAACCGCTTTCATGGCGACCGTAACATCGTCGGCCAAAAAATTCTGCTCGATCGAAAACCATATGTCGTCATCGGCGTTATGCCGCGCGACTTTGAGTTCCCGATGGTGCCCGGGCACCTGAACCAGAGCGAACTGTGGGTTCCCATGAGCTTCACCGAGCAAGAACTGGCGCCTCCCAGTTCCGCCAATTGGAGCTATCAGATGGTGGGCCGGCTCAAGCCCGATCTGACCCCGGCGCAGGCGGTAAGCGACGCGTCGCGCGTAGCGGCGGAGACGGTGAGGAATTATCCCGCCTTCATGGCCGGCTTCAGCATGCGGCCGGTAATCCGTCCCCTGCGCGACGAGACGGTCGAGGACGCGCGGCCGCTGGTGCGCACCCTCTTTCTGGCGGTGATTGTCGTCCTACTGATTGCCTGCGCCAACCTGGCCGGGCTGCTGTTGGTGCGGGCGATCCGGCGGCGCAGAGAGGTCGCGGTTCGCCTCGCCCTGGGAGCCCGCGCCGCGACATTGCTGCGTCAGGCAATCCTCGAGAGCCTGGTATTAAGCATCACCGGCGGCTTGGCCGGACTCGTCCTTGCGGCTATCGCGCTTCGGGTGGGCAAAAGCTTTCTGCCCGAGACCCTGCCGCGCATCAGCGAAATAGGCATCGACTGGGTTGTAGTGGCCTTCGCGCTAGGACTCGCAGTTCTCACAGGTACAGTCTGCGGGCTTGCGCCGGCATTTGCCGCCATTCGCACCAACGTAAACGACACGCTGAAGGAAGGCGGCCGCACCGGAACCTCTGGCGGCGGACATGCGCGCCTGCGCTCAGCGCTGGTAGTCACAGAGATCGCCATTGCACTGGTCTTGCTCGCCGCATCCGGCCTCCTGCTCCGCAGCTTCGAGAAGATGCGCGAGGTGAACCTCGGCTTTCAGCCTGATCACACCCTTGTAGCTGCCTACAATCTCCCTCAGAAGCACTACGCGACCCAGCCCGCGGTCGACAGCTTTAACCACGAACTCCTGCGCCGTCTCGGGGAGTTGCCCGGTGCAAAGAGCGTTGGCCTGACTTCATTCCTGCCCGCCTCGGGCGGCCAGAGCAATAGTGCGTTTCTCGCCGAGGGATACGTCGCCGCGAAGGCCGGTGAGCTTGACCTGGCAACCTTGGTCACCGTCCAGGGCGACTACTTCCAGGCCATGGGGATTCCCCTCCTCCAGGGGCGCCTTTTCACCCCGGCCGACAAAGACGGTTCGCAGCTTGTAGTAGTCGTGAACAGCAAGCTCGCTAAGCAGTCCTGGCCGGGCCAGAACCCCATCGGCAAGCGGCTGCGCATCGGCACGGAGAAGATGAACACCCCCTGGGCGACTGTGGTGGGCGAGGTTGCCGACGTAAAGGAGAGCTCGCCCGACGTTCCCGCGAAGCAGCAGTTTTACGTCCCCATCGATCAGACAAAGATGCTGGCAGGCTCGCTGGCTACTCCCGATAACGTGAACGGCAACGGCGGATACATCGCCATCCGCACCGCGATGCGCCCCGAGCAAGTGGAGAACGCACTAAGGGCGACGGTCCGGGCCCTCGATCCGCAGCTGCCTCTCACCCAGATGCAGACCATGGAGCATGCCATTTCCGACAGCGAGGCTCCGCGGCGCTTCAACACCGCGTTGATCTCGTCCTTTGCGGCCGCGGCCGTACTGCTCGCCGTGCTCGGCATCTACAGCGTCATTGCCTTCTCGGTTGCTCTCCGCGTGCAGGAGATGGCCATCCGCATGGCTCTCGGTTCGCAACGGTCGGGAATCATCGGGCTGATCATGGCGTCCGGAGCCCGCCTGGCGCTGGCCGGTTGCCTGATCGGTCTCGGAATCACCGCCGCCTGCTCGCACCTTCTGCGATCGCTCCTCTTTGGCGTGAGCGCTTTCGATCCTCTGGTGCTCACGCTGGCGGCAGTCTTTGTCATGCTGCTTGCGCTCACCGCCTCGCTGCTTCCCGCACGGCGGGCCGCGCGCATCGATCCCATGCTGGCGCTGCGGGGCGAATAATATCCACCGCACGGTTCCTATGCTTAGAAAAGGCTCTCCTGACGGTCTTCCGTTTTGGAGGGCTTTTTCTTGGCTGCGCCGCCGATCACGGCGACCACCTCAAGCTTTGACAGGGAGGCGGCGGGAATCCACACCCTCTGGGTGTTTGAGCGGACGTCCGGCGGGGTCAGCAGCAGTCCCTGCGCTGTGATGAGGCTCAGATCGTTAGAAGCGATGCCTTCGATCTGGTCGCCGTCCGCCAGTGTGGCCCGCAGGTAAAGGCCCTCTGTCCGCGGCCGTCCGGCAAAAGTCTTGCGCACCAGCCGCTCAGGATTGTCTGCTTCCCCTGAGTTGAAATCGCGGACCAGGCACAGCCACTTGATCGTCCTCAATTCGAGCGAGAGCACCTTGCCATCCAAGGCAAGCAGCTCCAGAAAGCCGTCCTTCAGGAAACCGTCGGGCGAAGAACCATCGAAGGCAACATATCCTGCAACCGAGTCGCGGGTGAACCTGCGGGCGATGGCTTTTTTGCGGCTGGAGGGCATAGTAAGAGATAAAGGTTCGGGCGCGGGTTCAGGAGCCGCGCGCCAGGTGATTTACCCAGCTACTCCGGCCCCATTCTCCTCGTATTACAGATCTTACGTCCAACTGTGGAACCCGCAGCAGCAATCCCAAAGTAAGGATTGTTGCACGTCAGGCACTCATACGCATCGAAAATAGTGCAAATGGTAGCCAAGCCATTAACCATGTGTTACATTGAAGTTTTGTGAAGGGCCCCGGCATGTCTGTAAGCTATTGTTGAATAGGGCTTTAGCGAAATATGCCAGCCGGGCAGTCGATACCGCCTCCCAGATTGTTAAGGCATGCCTGATTACGTTTATCTGTTAGAAAATCGCCTCTCTCCGGTTCAGCAGAACGCCCTCACACAGGTCCGCAATGCCGCCCGCGACCACAGGATGACCGTGTTTCTCACGGGCGGGGCCGTGCGCGACCTCACCACCGGTTTTCCCGTCAGAGATCTTGATTTTTCGGTTCATGGAAACGCTCTTAAGCTGAAGAAATCACTCGAGAAAGCTGGCGGCATGCTGTGGGGTGAGCACGAACCGTCGCGGACGCTGTTCTTTTGGTTCAACGGCGTTCGGGTTGAGGTCTCCTCCGCGCGCCGCGAGGAGTATCCCAAACCCGGCAAACCAATCTACCACTGGGCCACCATCCTCGAAGACCTGCGGCGTCGGGACTTTACCGCCAACGCCATGGCCGTCTCGCTCAACGAGGGTTCTTACGGCCTGCTTCTCGATCCGCTGAACGGTATCGCCGATCTCGAGGCGCGAACGCTTCGCCTGGTAAGCAACTACGGCTTCATCGAAGATCCTTCTCGTATGCTTCGCGCCATTCGTTTTCAATCACGTACGGGGTGGGAGCTCGAGGAGCGCACGAAGGTTCGGTACGAGAACGCCAAAGAGTCGGAAGCCATCGACGCGATCTCTCCATATCTGGCCGGCTACGAACTCGAGGAGATTGGCCACGAGGAAGATGCGCTCAAAGCGCTGAGGGCGCTTGAGGCCGAGGGCTGGATGAAGCACCTCTTCCCTGCATGGACCGTCGCGAAGGCCGATGTCGCCGGGCTAGAGGCCCTGCACCAGACGCTGATTCAACTGCTGATCCAGGGCATTCATCCGGACCTGTCAGCGGCGCAGATGGAGCTTCTCACCGCCAAAATGCCGCCCAAGGACCTCGCGGCGCTCAAGAAGAGATTTCCCCGGCATGGCTTTGTCGCGTACTGGGAGCGGCTTGACGAATCGGCCAGGGAGTTTCAGAAGGAGCTTCTCGACAAGAAGAATGCTACGCCGTCGGCTACCTGGAAGCTGCTGACCTCCTACTCGCCGGAGCCGATCCTGTGGTTGGCCCACGCCAGCAAGAACGGCCAGGTGCAGACTAAGTTCAAGAACTTCTTCACCGTCTGGCCGGAAGCACGTCAGAAGATACCCACCGCCCTCATGCTCGAGATGCGCATCGTGCCCGAACTCCCTGGCTATAACGACCTGGTGCAGGAGATCTTCTATCAGCTCATGGACGGCAAGCTGACCACCGACGAGGAGATGCGGGCCTTTCTCGAGCCGCATTCCCCTCCTGCTCCGCCGCCCCCGATCAAGATTGGTCGCTCGCGCGGAAAGCGCGGCGAAGCGAAACTCAGGCTTCGCGAGGAGGAAGAAGAGGAAGGGGAGGAAGAAGAACACCCGGTTCCCGGCCTGCTCGACGAAGACGCGGGGGACTTGGAAGAACACGAGGCCGAAGCTGAAGATGAAGAGGAAGAAGAGACCGAGGCTGTGCCCGCTCCACCGGTAAAGGCGAAGCCGGCCAAGTCCGCTCCGCCCAAGCCGGAAACCGCGGTCGAGACCAGACCGGCGAAGGCAGCTCCCGAACAGAAGAGACCGGCGGTGGGAAAGAAGCCGGCAGCCAAAGCCGAGGCACCGACGACGAAGAAGCAAACCGCGCGCGCGGCGAAGGCTCCGGCAGCGAAGAAGATGACCGTCAAGGTTTCCGCGACAGCGGGTAAGGCTCCGGCAAAGGCGACCAAGGCAACTCCCCGGCCCAAGCCCGTGAAGAAGCCGATTAAGAAGGCGACTCCCAAGCCTAAGACGGTGAAGAAGCCCGCAGCCAAGCCAGTCAAGAAGAAGCGGTAAGAACTTGGAGTTCCGCAAAAGCGGCCCTGAGCCGTTGAGCGTTCTTTCATTCCACGTAGAGATGAACGGTCTGACGCTGTCAAAGCTGCTGACGTTAGCTTGGCCAGTAAACCATTCTCTCGGGATTAGTCCAGGCCCCTGCGCGTCTGCCTCCTTGATCACTTTTCACGGGCCGTGGCAGGATGCAGAAGCTTACCCACCTAATGCATCCCCGCGTGTTCTCGGTGTATCCAACTGAAGAATCAAGTCTCCGGGGAAGCAATCCCCGCTCCCGATTGCCTGAAACGTATCTTGCCTGGGCAAAATTCAGGAACATGGCAGACGAAACCGGACAAGATCCGCAAACCGCAGGCGAAAATCCTTGGCTTATCGCCGTTTCGGTGATGCTCGCCACCTTCATGGAAGTGCTGGACACCGCCATCGCCTCCGTGGCGCTCCCGTATATCGCCGGTTCGCTCTCCGCGTCCAACGACGAAGCCACCTGGGTCCTCACCAGCTATCTCGTCGCTAACGCCGTAATCCTCCCCGCCAGCAATTGGTTCGCTCTCAGATTCGGACGCAAGCGCTTTCTCATCACCTGTGTGATCATCTTTACCGTTTCGTCCTTCTTCTGCGGAGCGGCCCCTTCGCTGGCCTTCATCCTCATTGCCCGCATCGTTCAGGGAGCAGGCGGCGGAGCCCTCCAGCCGCTCTCCCAGGCCATCCTGCTCGAGAGCTTTCCTCCTCGATTACGCGGAATGGCCATGGCCGTATTCGCGTTCGGAGTCGTAGTGGCGCCGATTATCGGACCCACGCTCGGCGGCTGGCTCACAGACACCTACAGCTGGCGCTACGCCTTCTACATCAATATTCCCGTCGGAGCGCTGGCCGTCTTCATGATCAACCGCTTCGTTCACGACCCGCCCTATGTAAAAAACGCCAAAGTAGGAAAGTTCGACAACGTTGGCTTTGGCCTCCTCGTCGTCTGGACCGGCTGCCTCCAGGTAATCCTCGACAAAGGCCAGGAAGACGGCTGGTTCGGAGCCATCTGGCTGCGCTGGGCGACATTCTTTCTCATCCTCGGCTTCACCTGGTTCGTCATTCACTCGTGGCGCAAGAAAGATTCGCTGGTCAATCTGCACACACTCAAAGACCGCAACTTCGCCGTTGGCTGCCTGCTGATCCTTTTCTTCGGAGTGTCGATCTACTCCACCATTACCCTGCTCCCGCTCTTCTATCAGGAACTCCTTGGCTACACTGCCTTCGCCGCCGGCATCGTCGTGGGCCCGCGCGGATTCGGCGCCATCGTCGCCATGCCCATCATCGGCTGGCTCACCAACAAAGCCGACGCGCGCTATCTGCTTACCTTCGGCTTCGTGGTCTTCGGATTCATGTCTCTCCGCTTCGGCGACGTCAACCTCAGTGTCAGCCCCTGGACCATGTTGTGGCCCATCATCATTACCGGTTTTGCTCTGAGTTTTGTCTTCGTACCCATCAGCACCCAGTGCTATGCCACCCTCAAAAACGAAGAAATCGGCAACGCCAGCGGCATATTCAACCTGCTGCGCAATATCGGCGGATCGGTCGGAATTTCCGTATCGCAAACCATGCTCACGCGCCGCAGCGACCTTCACCAGAACGACCTCGTCGGCTCCATCTCGCGCTCCAGCTATTGGCTTCAGCAGCAATCCGGCATGATTGGGCGCTTCCTCGGCCGACAAATGGGCCTCGCCAATGGAATGACCGCAGGTCGAGCTCAGATCTATAAAGAGATCGGCCAGCAATCGCTCCTCTGGGCCTTCGTTGATGTCTTCCGCTGGATCGCTCTACTCTGCTTCGGCTGCGTCGGGATCGTTTGGCTCTTCAAGAAAGTAAAGCCCGGTAAAAAAGCCCCTGCCGGGGCCCATTGATAGCTCTGTAGTATTGTCTCTACATTCCACTGGAGACGATTCCGCATGTCCGCAAGATCCCGTGCTGCTTCTTTCCTCGTCCTGGCTGTTGTTGCTTCTGTCGCGTCCGCGAACGCCTCCCCTAAATCCCAGGACTCCCGCCTGGAAGGCGCTTATCGCTTTGAGCGCGGCGGCTGGACCTATGTCCACCTCCAGGGTTCGCCGGAGCAGATCGGCTACCAGCACGGCTATTTCCTCTCCGCAGAGATCGAAGACACCTACCACGTGCTCAAGACCGAAACCGAGCATGTCTCCAAACGTGACTGGGCATTCTTCCGCGATGCCGGCCGGACGATCCTCTGGCCGCACATCGATCCCGAGTACCAGAAGGAACTGCAGGGCATCGCCGATGGCGCGGCGGCCAAGGGCGTGAACCTCGACGTGTGGGACATCGTGGCAATGAACGGCAAGATCGAGCTCGAGGACTATTACGTCCCGTGGCTCAACAAGCAGGAGCACGCCCAGGGACTGCGGCCGGATGATGGCCCGGCGATCAAGTCTCCCGGCAACTGCAGCGCGTTCATCGCAACCGGCAGCTATACAAAGGACGGCAAAATCGTGATCGCGCACAACAACTGGTCGTCGTATGCCGAGGGCGCGCGGTGGGTGATCATGTTCGACATTCAGCCCGACCACGGTCACCGCATGCTGATGGACGGCCTGCCCGGAGTGATCACCAGCCAGGACGATTTCGGCATCAACGACGCCGGCATCATGATTACTGAGACCACCATCACCCAGTTCATCGGATGGGATTCGAAGGGCAAGCCAGAATTCGTGCGATCGCGCAAGGCTCTGCAGTACGCCGACTCCATCGATGACTACATCGCCACCATGATCAAGGACGACAACGGCGGCTACGCCAACGACTGGCTCATCGGCGACCGCAAGACGGGTGAAATCGCTTATCTCGAACTGGGTTTGAAGCGCACTCCCGTCTGGCGTAAGAAAGACGGCTACTTCGTCAGCTCCAACTGGGCACGCGATCCGAAACTCATCCAGGATGAAACCGACGGCTTCGACATCAAGGACCTCAGCTCATCGCCCAATGCACGCCGTGTGCGCTGGGAACAGTTGATGGCCGCCAACAAGGGCAAGATCGACGTGCCCATGGCCGAGCAGTTCCTCGCCGACCACGAGGATTCATTCCTGAAAGAAAAGCGCGCCGATCAGCGCTCTTTGTGCGGTCACGTCGACGTCGCGAAGGAAGGCATTCCGGAGTGGGAGTGGCCTGCATATTATCCGGGCGGCGCCGTGCAGGGCAAGGCAGCCGACAGCGATATGGCGGCGAAGATGAGCTTGGTCGCGCACGCCGGCCATCCGTGTGGCGAGGACTTTCTCGCCAAGCCGTTCCTGGCCGCGCACCCCGAGTATTCCTGGCAGGCTTCGATCCTGAAGGATATGAAGGCCGGGCCGTGGACGGTCTTTTCGGCGGGAGAGAAAGGCTCGCAGTAACGTGCCCCCCAAGTCCGATTCCGCTGCGCTCATCGCCCTGCTAGGTACTACGCGCGCAGAGTCGGGCCGGACCCTGCTGGAGCTCGTTGATGAACGTCCGGTGCTTCTTGTCTTTCTCCGCCACTTCGGTTGCGCATTCTGCCGTCAGGCCATCGACGACGTGGCAAAGGTACGCGGAAAGCTGACCGAGCGCGGCGTGCAGGTCGTATTTGTTCATCTCGGCTCGCCGGAACGCGCAAAACCTTATTTCGATTACTACGCCCTGTCTGACGTCGAGCGAATAAGCGATCCCGACGGCTCGCTGTATCGCAGCCCCGTCTTCGCGCTCGCACGCGTGACTGTGTTTCAGCTCTTCCGGCCCGCAGTGTGGATTGGATGGCTGCGCGGCGCCATCTTCAAGTACCGCATCGGATTATTGAAAGAAGATATCCAGCAAATGCCCGGCGTCTTCTTCCTCAAAAACCGTGTCATCGCAAGTGTCTTTCGCCACCGTACTATCGCAGACCGGCCGGACTATCTCGGTCTGGCTCGCTAACAAACAGCGACTAAGGATGGACCAGGTACAGCCCGACTCCTCGCAGGACAATGCGGTCCGAAGCATCCCCAAGCAGGTGATAAAGCTCCGTACGTTGGAGTTCATAGCCGACGCACTCCCGTAACACGAACCGCGGGAGAGATATCCAGCGCTTTCCACGCCTGGTTTGCGTAGAAGTGGTCCTGATTGACGCCCCCTGGCGTCACCAACAAAATCCCAAGCTTTTCCTAAACCCATCCTGGAGAAGTGATAAAGCACCCCAAGCCTCCGTTTCCTGCGCCGTCGCCTGTCCGGCGCCGGCACCGGACAGGCAAGTTATTTCACTGAAATCCGGCGATTTATCCGCCGCCCCACCCACCTTCGCCTCCTGGCAACTTGCCCAACATATCTCTCAGCCATCTTT
>Ga0335074_10006870_pt1 | contig 15799 bp, 17 predicted proteins | sample Lox_Sample_23_FD_206715 | JGI IMG/M metagenome (GOLD analysis project Ga0335074, IMG submission 206715) | Soil microbial communities from Loxahatchee National Wildlife Refuge, Florida, United States - Lox_Sample_2.3 | ecosystem: Environmental > Terrestrial > Soil > Wetlands | place: USA... | reverse complement strand
CGGCCACTGCACCGGCTGTAAGAAGCTGCAAGATTCCCAACTTCTTTGTCGGTGACTCTCCAAAGAGATCTCTCTTCAAATGGCTGTATGTGGGGAAGTAGATACTGGAGAATGGAACGTCACGGAGAAGACAGGCTGAGGCTCCCTTGTAAAGTCCGATAATACCCAGGTTTCGCACAATCCATGCTGCGGAGCGTCGTGGGGGGGCATTTTCAGAAAGCGACTTTGACAATTCACCTTGGACTTGGAGACGAATTTTCACGATTTCGAGAGGATTTGTGAAGATCTGTGGTGGGAAAGCAGTGTTAGGGCCAAAACTTGAGAAAATATAGTGATAGACTTACGACTTGACAAGCTCCGGCGCATCCACCAGCAAGAATCTCATGAGGAAGCCAGATTTTTCCGTTCTTATCAGAGAAGTGGCCTCTAACCAAATCATTCACGGTCAATTTAATGGCTTTTTCGGGCGCCACACCCACAAGCTGAGGTAGAACTCCGGCATACAAACCTCTGAATCCCTCGTTGCGCACAACCTTCTTAGCACAATCCCATGAGTTCTTATAGAGTCTTTCTCCGACTCGGGAATTGCGCTGATTCTGCATTCGAGTCTTAACCAAATCAATTGGATATACCATGAATGCTCCGAAAGCACCTGCCAAGCTGCCCAGACCAAAATGGTAAGCAGACTCAAGTAGTTGATGGAGTACCTGCTGGGTGGTTGTCTTGGTTTTTTCCATCGCGTCGGACGCCATATCACCGAAAGCGTTGAACAGAGGATTTCGCCATGACGCGTCTATGACCTTCGTAAAATCTTTCAAGCCAAGTTTCCCGGATGGTTCATCCAAACTCGCAAAGTGAAAGAGAATATCGGCTTCCATAGGCGTAAATAGAGAAAATCGGGTTGTCTTTGCAGCTTGGTTCAGGAAGTCTGTACGAGTGATCTTTCCATCTGAGCTATGTAAGGTTGCTTGTCTGATAATTGCCTCGATCAAGTCCATCTCAAGGATCACATTCAGAAAGGCCCTAACATTTGCATATGAGATTTTGCTACCAGTAGAGATGTTGCAAAGTGTCGGCAGGTTCTCCAGGAGGTGATCTGACAGCTTGTGCTTTGAAGTTTCAACAATAATACGTTGAAAATCCTCGGGTTCGATATATCCGTCACCATCTTTATCAAACTTATGAAAAGCCTGTCGGATGCGCTCGCCTTGTAGACCGCGAAGCATCTGTGAAAATTGCGGATATGTCATATTATGACGGTGTCTTTTGCCTCCAGTGTACAACGTCATCCACTCACAATCGAAATCGAACGGAAGGCTTTCTGGACCCTTGTTCATTTCATATAACTTCCTGAAGTTTTCGAACTCGACAAAGCCCTTGTGGTCGACATCGAAGAGACGAAAGGCAATGTCGTACTCTGCATCAGGCTTGGCGAGAAGGTTCTCAAATGTGGCCCAGTCATTAAGGCTGATCTTGCCGGAACCCTTACGGTCAGCAATTTGGAACAAGATCCCGTACTGCTCACGCTTAATCTTGTGCTATGTGACAGACAACCGTTAGCTTACAAATATCTGGCGGGGGCAATTTTTGATAGATTGTTCACATATCGGATAGATCGGTCTAGGATTGAACATACATAGTCCTCCGTTGGAGGAGCAATTGCATTGATAAACTCATCTCTCCCCATATAAGATTCCCCTGATTTGGGATCCTTCTTTGCGTGAAGGAGGAATGTTGACCGGGTCTGCGCCGACAATAGTGTAGGCTCTTCTGTTCCCAAGAGGGACTCTTTGACGGCCTCCTTGACTTTCAGCGCGGTCGCCATAATGACGATCTCGGAATCTAACAATGTAATTAAATTAACATCCTGCGATTTAAGTACAGTAATCAAAGGGCCTTTACGGATTCTTGATTGTGAGGGGCTTAGTAGGAGAATTTATTAGGTCGGCAATTAAAAAAAAAAAAAGTAAAGGGCGGTATCACTGCAGGATGCATACCTTTCACAGCTCAATTCTTATCAATTGGAGAACAAATCTTGCCCTGCTCGTCTTGAGAGTATCGCGCATGCGATGCAGAATGTCCTCGTCTCGCAACCACAAGGTGTTTGGATAATGTTTGTTCTCAGAAGATCGCGATCGCAAGAAGCGCGTCTAACTTTTGGCCCTTCAAAGCCCGCCATGGAAATTTGGCAATAACACTATTCCTAATGCCGTTACCTCCGGCGGTCGCTTTGCCGATGTGGCATTGGCGAAATTGTCGCCTTCGTGACACAGTTCATAGTCGGGGGATGTACGGCCCGACGGGCAATGAACCCCTGTGCAGCATACTTTGCTATTGACTCTCTGCTTTGTTGTGGTGGTCTAACGAACCCTCCAAATCGAAACTTGAAACTTGACTTTTGTACTTAAAATTACTTACGTGCCTGAGGCGGAACGCTGGATTGGTAACATTTCATTCGCGCTACGCCTTTTCATCAGCCTCCAAAATCTTCCATTCTTGGCATCCCTTTAGGGAAATTCACCTTTTTGCAGTAATTTTAACTGGAAATGAATTGTCGCTATTTATCATAATCGGAAAAGAGTTTCCAGGATCGATACGCAGTTAATTGCATTGTCTGAACCTCTGGCTTGATATCTGCTACTCGATATCTGAGAGGTTGTATGGAAAAAGAGTTTTAGATGAGATGCACTTTGATCCCAGCTATAGCAGCGGCATGTCAGTTTGCTAGACTATAAAAGTAACTGCAGGCGTTGTTGTCAAAAGATAAGATGCAAAACATAGCCTCAAAAATTGTGTAGTTTGGAAAGCAACAGTCTGTTTAGGAAGCTTTTTTGGAGAAAAGCGAAACAAAAAGAAAAATATTTGTATTTTAGATCTATTTATACATTTCATTCTCTTTTAGGAAATTAGATATAAGCTGTTATACCAAAAATAAGAAAGTAAAGACCTAGCCCATTGTTCTCAACCAAAGGCTGTTCCCGCCGGATGGCTGGGTATGGTCATACCCGGCACCGTGGAGGAGTTAGAGACTCATTTGGCGACTCAGGAGTGATAGAGTGATATCTACTGCTAGCAGAACTTAAAAGTCTAAAAGTCTAGTTGGGAAGTGAAAGCTCTTATTTGAATATGTATTCTTGTGTTACGCTTGGTTCTATTCTCTACTCCTACGCTTAAAATTCCTAGGTAGCTTATACACGATCAGTATGCGTAATCTGCGAAATTCTGCACGCTACCTATGTCTTATATATTAAACTGTTGTAACACGTTTACAGCCTGTGGGAGTAATGGATAGTGCGTTGTATTATAGTGCTTCAAAATGATACTTTCTGCCTCTTGCGCGAAAGCTATACGAAATATAAACTACGCTGATAGATCCTGCTTTCCTGTATTGAAAATATACAACCGATCATTAATGTAAAATGTACAATGTTTAGTTTCTAATAATATCATTCTAGAGTGCCTCGCGACCATCCAATGCACTCTTTCCTGCTACAAACTCAAGGTCATCAATCATCGGTGCCATTCATTACTCGTAAAGAGATATCGCCATTTTATAAACACGTCGATAGGATCCGATCCAATGGCTGATGCCTGTAACGCCGTCGAAAACGGTAGCAGAAATAAAATTACATTTAAATGAGAATCTAGCCCGGATTACTTTCATAACGCGATATCAGGCGGCTAGAGTACCATTTCAGTATCGAAATATACAAATTCGACTGGTAAGGAAACATGCGCTACCAACGACTCTCTACTGGTCTCCTTATCCCAAGCATCGAGATACTCGTGTGGATAGATAGGTGTGTCTGCTTTTCGATGATGTAATTCAATGCTTCTGGTCTGCTCCATATATGCACATGGGAAGAGAAAGTGTGGAGAATTGAGATTGCTACCATACTTTATATTGTGTTCATCTTCCTGCAGCCACACCATACCGTTGTTCCTATGATTAAACTTGGACATATGCAATTATGGAAATAGAAGTCCCCATGGTTCAAACAGAAGAAAATTAACCCAATTAGTTAATCCAACAATTAGGAACTATAGGGCTTATCGGGAAGGGTAGGTTCGAAAGCCTTCACATTCCTGGCTGATGAGCCTGGAGAGAGCCTTGAGCTTTCAGGAGGCCGTGCCGACGGCGTTTCTACAAGAGATACAATGTCTGCCTTGCGCAGCCAATCCTAAACTTTGATTTCTCTTCCCAGATGGCCCACTGTCGCACTTGTGATGCTTTCCAAGTCTCGGATGCCAAGGGTCGCCTTACCGTACTGGTTAAATGCTATTCAAATTACTGGTCCTTCTCCCGAAATCAAAGTCAAGTGATAAACTCAAATCCAATTAGAGTTTAATATTTATATTCAGTCTCAGAGCTCCTGGACACTAATGCCCACAACGCCATTTATATCGGAGCCTTTTCGCAAATGCCCGTTGATGTAGTTCCTCTCCATTGCATCCCAATCCACAATGCCAGGCTGGCGCTCCTCATGCGGAGGCTTGACCCACTTATAATCAGGGACGAAGGCTCGCTCGCTCATCCGCGGCCAATCCTGCGCCTTGCGTTCTTCATCACTCAATGCCTTCCAGCTGTCGTCCGCCAAGTCTATCCACTCAGTGCCGGGAGAGTCTAGCATCCTCGCGAACTTGTACTTGCCGCCTTGTACTTTGGTAGTCATTCGGCCACCCCAACTGATATGCCCTGTGGTATCTGACGGAGTTATAACCTCCAAAATCATAGCTTCGCGGCCCTCGCTATCGCGCATTCTTTTCAATTTAACTTCAAACTTGCCCATTCGGGTGGCAAAGCCGCCCTGTGCGTAGCTCAGCCATTTGGTCAAGTGGGGTGTGATCTGCCATGTGCGACCCATTGGACTTGTTAGTTTGATGCCGAGAATTTCTATTAGCAATGCCATCGTGGGACCTGTACTCCAGCCATGAGCGTGGGAACCTCGTGCGGGCGACCAGTATGCTGGATATTGAGCATATCCGTCTGCGCGATAACCTTCGCACATTGTGCTGTTAGTCATCCCAGGTCCATCAAGCATGTAACCCCACATCATCTCCATGAGCTCAACAGCCGCATCGTGATTTTCAGCCGCGCAGTGGGCAAGAAGCTCAAACGATGTGACAAATGGGGAGATGACATTTGGATACTCGACAGCAGGAGCTCCATACTTCGTCCAACGCTTCCTGAGATTCTCTGAGATGTTGAAAACACGAGCATCAGTACCCTCAAGTATCCTTGTCAGCAGGATCCAGCTGTTGCCATCCTGTGGGAGAACCTCTTCTACCCCGCCGCAGTTCCGACGGCCAATGTTGTCTGCAAACAGTCCTGCGCGTGGACAGTAAATCTTCTCCATACCGCGCTTCAACCTGGCAGCTACAGCCATCCATTTACCTCCTGGTTGAGCTTCATCGCGGTCATCGCCAATGAAGTGAGCCAACATGACGCTCTTGTAAAGTACTTCATGCAAGATAGCTGAAGCTTCTCCGTTGTGCCCAGTCATGCCCGGACGCAGCCAATCGTTCCCGGATGAGACGTGAAGTAAATCCATATCGTCTACTTTAGCAATACTGATTTCCAAAGCCTTGATATAATTGAACCAATTTTCTTGCAACCAGTTCAAATCTCCTGAATATAAGACATAGTTAAATACACCCAGAAGGGTATGTAAATGATATGTGTCACTAAATTCCGCTCCGTCACCCATTGGCGGTCCAGCATATGGCAGAGACCCATCGCTGTACTGATGGTTAAATAGGGTGTCAAGTGCATTACGTACAGCAAGCATATCGTATGTCGTAACTGCAATTCCTGGGCCAGCAATTGACATATCACCGGGCCACACCATACGGTCACGCTTGGCACCATCTGTAGTAACAGCATTTCCTGGCGCGATAGTCAAGTTTGAGTACCATGATCCCGTAGGAGAATTATTATGATCAATGTGACGATTATAGTCGATCAACGCTGATCCCTCCTTAGGGTCGAGGGTTGACAATTGCAACGTATAAGCTCCAGCATACCAAACACGATTTAGAATTGTCGATGAACTATCGAAATATCCAGTATAGGCTCTCGGGTTTGGGTTCGAGGGAAACGCAGTGCAGTTGACCCAAATTGCACTTATGGCCACTCGTGGCTTGGTCTTGTTCTTCAATTCATGCGAGCTCGAGGTGATCCGCATAAATTTCTGAGCGCTTGACCAGAATGATAAAACCACATTCTCCTTATTTGTTTGTGGTGCAGACATTCCAGTGTGCCAAAAGCCATCAAATCCATCTTTGGGAGAGCCTTCGTCCGGCATGAAAATTGTAAGATATTTGAATCCGCCCCGAACATAATCACGGCCGAGACAATTAATTCCATTCTTTAGCGTGAAGTACAATGGAAGGTCTCGCGCCAGCCTATCGGTGGTTGCATCGCCATATCGATCTGCGAATTCAGGGGACTCTGAATATGTTAATGCGACATACGGGTCGTTCATGGCAGCCGCCACTTCGAAGCAGACTCTGAGCAAAACGTCAGCATTTATGATTATTATATAACCGGTAGGAAACTCGCCGTCCTGCGATGTTCTGCGGGAACTCGAGTGTGACCAGGCCGCCAGTGCCCATTGTCAAACTATGATTTTTGGTGTTCCAAGCCACCAAAGTATCTGCTGCTGCCACATCTCCTTCTGTTTTCCATACCCTTTTAGGTCGAATGTGTGTCTTATTTGCGGGAGCTTGAATATTTGCATCCCATGGCCCTGGAAATACTGCCTTCGAAGGGAGATTCTCATACGAGGGACCTGGGAGGCTCCATTGATCAAAGCTACCCGCGTGCGAAACCTGCAAGCTCAGAAGTAGTGTAAGAGCCTTTAAATACATGGCGACACCAAACATGATAAAAACAAGAAGCTACATCAAAATGGAAGGAGTGTAGGAGGTCTGCGAACCGGCAATGGCCTCGAACTTGTAGGAAGAAAGGAGGGGTCCATCATACAGCGGTGCCTCAGACTCGGGCTAATTCCGACTGAGACATGTGCGCTTGACCTTGAACGGAATTAGTCCGCTTCCAGGTCATCTGACATCTTCAAGTCAAAGCAGAAAAGTTTTTGATGGTTCTTCATATTTGTTAAGGCTCAATCAATAGAACGGATGCCCCAGAGCTTCTTAATTGAGGACTGTTTTTGTTCTGCCTGGTGTTTGGTCTTTCTGTAGACCATTGATAATATTAAAAAGTACTTTAACCTCTGCTCATGTATACCTCTGCATGTATCTACAGTCCGAGCAGTTTACGGCCGATATTTCGGTGGCAGTTGCGATTACTACCCACGAGACGTCACCCTAGGCTCTAATGTTACTCACTCGGCCTTCCATTTCTCAAACTCCTTTTTCAAATGCTCTTTAAGCCTCGAGAACGATCGCCCAAACACTTGTCCACAACGCCAACATTTGAAGTCCCGATCTAGATAGCCCTCTCTTCCTGGGTGTCGTCTTACATCATCCTTTGCCAGCGGAAAATCTTCTATCCCAATAAAGAATGGCGTTGCAAAGCTGTTGTAGTGTTTCCTGCGTTTCAAACACTCCGAGAATCTGTCAACAGAGAGTACATGGACATGTAGATGGTTCATTGATGGATGTGCGTGAATCCCAACCATGACATCCTTTTCCCAGTCCCTGCCTGGAGGCAAGTCTTGGCCATCCGGGAGGTCATCTTCGCCATTGAGAGCGCGCTCACGAGCTTGTTCCTTTACGGAAAACCGACCATACTTCCGACGGAGCTCCTTGGCAACTAGAGTGCGGAGTTTTTTGGCTTCCTCCTGAACTTTGGCAAGAAATGCGAGATCTTCAAAGGCATCGAAAGGATGAAGGATATTTTTAGAAGACCGTGAGAGAAGGAGTGTATGAACGCTTGATTTCGGATATAAGTCATTGATTGCCACAAAATCATCATTGTGGTATATAACGCGTGAGGGTGGAAAGCCCGTAGGATTGTTGGTATAAGCTCCTAGGCCATCGCGACCATGGAACGTCAACGATTTCCCGGCCATAACTTTTGGGTTGCTATTCTTAGCTTTTTTATTCTCGGGTGACATCAATATGGAAACTTAGCAGACATTAGTAGCAATCCAAGCAGAAGAATGAAAGTGAGGAGATACATGCGTTGCGCTTCGTCTTTTTGGGGACGGCTGGCATCGCAGCCGGACCTGATACCTCCTCTTCCGTCATGGCATCTTGAGATGTTTCTGATGCTGCTGCTGACATAGTGACGTGCTTTCTAGAATTTAAGAGATATCCAAAGTCGTGCAGACTGAGATAACAGAGCCTCATAGGCTGCAGCCAGCCGATTTTCTGCATGTAACCAAAGACAATGCATGATTGTTGTGCAATGAACACCTCGAAAGCAGTGCTACGGAACAATAACGCACCGGTAAATTTAGCGAATCTTCAGCCTTTTCGAAGAGGCTGCAAGCTGCGGTAAAGTCTAAAAATATTTTTCCATCTCCATAAATGATTTGTCTTATCTCGGAGGTAGAGCAGACCAGACATGGTCAAGAAGGGGCAGACAAAGGGCAGCGGAAAGCCCAGCAGTGGAACAGGTGCCAAAAAGGGAACTGCAACGGCAAATGGTCCCGATGATAGCTTCATTGTTTTCTCGAATTCGGACAAGGAGCCGAAGCCAAAGAAGCCAGCAGGCAGCAATGATGTCTCAGGTGCTAATGAAGGACCATCAGGATTGAGCGGGCCGGCTCTGGCTGGAGAGGCAACTAAACGGCCTGACGTGAAGAAACTAATTGGCGGAGCATCATGGACTGGAAAGTTGCCTGTGAATTTGCTTTCAGAACACTGCCAAAAGCAAAAATGGGAGAAGCCAGAATACACTATGGTAGGGTAGCCAAGTTAATCATTTATTAATGTTAATTATGCTGATTGGACTTTCCGCAGTCTAAGACGGGTGATGGGTACTCCTCCATGGTCATTTTGAAAGCAAAAAACTCTAAGACCCAAGAGCTTGTCCAGCTGCCACCTTTTAAACTCCCTTCAAGTCACAAGCAACTTGCCGTGAAGCCGACAGCGCTGGAAGCCCGACACTTCGCGGCTACGTACGCTCTTTTTCGAGTTTGCAGCATGCGTAATATACATATGATGCTCCCACCGGATTATCGAGATTTGTGGAAGGGTGAATTTGAAACCCTAAAAAAGGAAGATATGAATGACGGAAGAGCTTGGTTGTATGAAGCAGACCCTTTTGCGACCCTACGGGGGAGAGAGGATGCTAAGGCTGTCATGGAGAAGAAAAGAGCCGAAAGAGAGAAAGCGAAAGAAAAGGCACTGAACACTCCCGGAGGTGCTGAAATCGGCCTAGCTATTCATTCTAACGGCCTTGAAACTGCCGGAGGCGGAGCTCACAGTATCCAGAGGGGATGGATACGAGTACCAAAGATCGAAATGGGTAAACGAACAAGAGCAAATGTCGAAGGCCTCATTCGGAAGCATGTGATCTGGAATCCAAATGATGTCAAGATGTCTGAATTCCAGTGCCATTCAATCATTAATGAGTTTAAGAAGCTTGACTTTCGACAGAGCCACATTGAAGAGGCCGTTGATGAATGCAAGGACCGTGAAGAAGTCCTCGAATGGCTCTTGATACATGTACCGGAAGATGATCTCCCACGGTGGGCTTTACCAGAAGGCTATGTGGCTGGAATCAGCATGGCAAGTAGTAATCTAAGGAGAGAGGCTGCCATCAAGCGATTGGCAGAGGCCGGGTATTCCTTAGACCTCTGCAAGCAGATCCTTGAGAACCATGAAGATGACGAGGGAAAAGCTGCTGAGGCACTGCAGAAGATTCTTATGTCTAGCGGGCAAATAGGAACGTCAACCCCATTCCAAGTGACTCCTCCGGATCGAGAGCCTGAAAGTTTTGACAACGTCTGGGAGGAAGAGTTAGCGAGCCTGGAATCTGTTTTTGGCTCAAGTTATTCTCGCCTTGGATTTGATGTGTGCAAAATTCACTTAAAACCAGCATCTGATGGGCGTGAACCGCCAACTGCTGCATCAATCCAAATACGGAGATCGTCCAACTATCCCATTTCCGTCCCAGTCATTTCGATAATGGCTCCATTACCAGCATACATACGCTTAAGCGTCATGAAGAGGGCTCTAAGTTACGCCACTGAGAACCTTTTAGGAGAGCAAATGATATTCTTTCTAGTGGATTGGGTTGAGCAGAACTTCTGTGGGATTATTAAAAGTCCAGGAAAACTTCGCGAAGTTTCGGCGGCAGCATCCACCGTCAGTGAAATCCAAAAACATGATCGTCGAAAACAACGGAGATTATCTAGACATCCGCCGCCAATCAAGTGGATCCTAAATCCCCGCAGCTTAGAAGATTGGACGAGACGCCAAACAGATCCACGATTACAGACATTTCTCAAGCAACGAAGATCTCTTCCCGCCTGGGAAATGAAAGACGCAATAATTGATACCGTTAATACTCACCAAGTCACAATTATCTCCGGAGAGACTGGTTCTGGAAAGTCCACGCAATCTGCACAATTTATTCTTGATGACCTGTACTCGAAAGGACTCGGTGATGCAGCCAAAATCATCTGTACACAGCCGAGGAGAATATCTGCGCTTGGTCTCGCTGATCGTGTAAGTGAGGAGCGTTGTTCCACTGTGGGTCAGGAAGTTGGGTATATAATTCGTGGGGAGTCAAAAACGACCTCAGACACAAAAATAACCTTCGTAACAACGGGTGTCCTTCTGAGGCGGCTTCAAACCTCAGGAGGCAGCAGTGATGATGTGGTTGCTTCACTAGCAGACATAAGCCACGTGATTATAGACGAAGTACATGAGCGCAGTTTGGATACTGATTTTCTCTTGGTTCTTTTACGAGACGTACTTCGAAAGAGAAGATCTTTAAAATTGATATTAATGAGTAAGTTTCAAAAGTTCTCATTTCCCGGGCTAAGCGGGTTGTGATGAAGAGTATCTTTCTCACTTTTCTCTTTCAACTAATTGATATCATCATTACCGACCAGACTTGGCATATCCTACTGTCATCCTTACTGTTTCCGCCGTAATCCATCTCTAATTGATATACTAGGTGCTACATTAGACGCTGGCATCTTCGAGGATTACTTCAGGGGCGATGGCAGAGTTGGAAAAATTGAGATCAGTGGACGAACTTTTTCCGTCGAGGATTATTATCTGGACGACGTTATTCGGATGACTGGCTTTTATGTAGATCGAGGTGGGAAAAGAGAAGAATTTGACGACGAAGGGGTAACCATTATGGACTCAGATGTGACTGGCGCCATTCAGAGCATTGGCGTGGGGATTAACTACGATCTTATCACACAGACGGTTAGAGAGATTGACGAAGAACTATCTCACGCAAACCAAGATGGCGGGATACTCATCTTCCTTCCTGGAGTGGCTGAGATTAACAAAACTCTGGATCATCTCCGATCCATCCCTAAGCTCCACGCCCTTCCTCTGCATGCGTCATTACAGTCTAATGAGCAGCGACGAGTGTTCCCACATGCACCAGTCGGAAAACGCAAAGTCGTTGTAGCAACTAACGTTGCAGAAACGTCAATCACTATCGATGATATTGTCGCCGTGATAGACACTGGTCGGGTAAAGGAAACAAGCTATGACCCTCAGAACAACATGAGAAAACTTGAAGAAGTTTGGGCATCCCGAGCGGCTTGCAAGCAGGTATATTCTCCGATGAACCTAGAACATGTTTAGTAACTTACAAATTTAGCGACATGGTCGTGCAGGAAGAGTTCGGGCTGGAAAGTGTTACAAGCTTTACACCCGTAACGCGGAGATGTCGAAAATGGCAGAGAGGCCAGAGCCTGAGATCCGGCGAGTACCACTTGAGCAGCTATGTCTCTCTGTACGCGCTATGGGCATTAAGGAGGTCTCACGGTTCTTGTCGAGTGCGTTGACCCCGCCTGAAAGCCTTGCTGTAGATGGGGCTATGGAGTTGCTTAGCAGAATGGGGGCTCTTGATGGACAAGATCTCACAGCCCTCGGTAGACATTTGTCCATGATACCAGCAGATCTTCGCTGCGGTAAACTGATGGTATATGGAGCAATGTTTGGCTGTCTAGATGCTTGCGTCATCATTGCCGCTATTCTTACCACCAAGAGCCCTTTCGTCTCTCCTCAAGACAAGCGCGACGAAGCGAAAAGCGCGAGATCAAAGTTCTCAAATGGTCATGGTGACTTAGTAGGTGATTTACGTGCCTTTGAACAGTGGGAGGAAATGGTCAGCGACAGAAGGTATGCCGTCTACTATATCATACATCTTACTATGCTAATAATATCAGTACACCTCAGCGAGAGGTACGCAACTGGTACTCCGATAATTTCCTCTCCTACCAGACCTTGAGTGATATCGCATCCAACAAAACTCAGTATATGGCCTCACTCCGCGAGATCGGATTCATAACCAATCGTGTCACCGCCACATCCCCTTTTAATAAGAACAACTCAAACACCGCTCTTTTACGTGCTCTTATCGCTGGCGCATTTAATCCTCAAATCGCGCGCATCGATTTTCCCGACAAGAAGTTTGCTCAGTCAATCTCTGGCGCAGTGGAGCTCGATCCGGAGGCTCGGACGATCAAGTACTTCAATCAAGAAAATGGAAGGGTTTTTGTACACCCTAGCTCGACGCTTTTCGATGCCCAGACTTTCCCAGGTAATGCTGCGTATATGAGCTATTTCAATAAGATGGCGACTAGCAAGGTTTTTATACGGGATTTGACTCGTAAGTGACTCTTTCCATAAAGGATGCAAGTTCTCTGAGTTGCCATGTGAGATTAATATATCAATAGCGTTTAACGCTTACACGGCTCTTCTTTTCTCTGGTCCAATCACGCTCGACACCCTCGGTCGCGGACTTGTTGTTGATGGCTGGCTACGCCTCCGAGGATGGGCGCGTATCGGAGTTTTGATTAGCCGGCTAAGAGGCATGCTTGATGATGTCCTAGCGAGGAAGATAGATGAGCCCGATATGGATTTGGGGGAGAATGAGGTCGTCGCGATTGTCATTAAGCTGGTAGAGTTGAATGGGATGGATCAGTAAGGCACAATTATCATAAACAGAGTCTAACCTACGAGGTATGGGCAAATCTTTTGCTGGAGGCATCCACTAGGAATTATGGCGCGCTAAATCTAAGATTAATATAAATTTTAGCCGAAATAGGACATTCAAATGTCAAATTTCCACAGAATAGCACTCAGCCTTGTCAACAGATGTTTGTGTAACGTGACTGGCATGACGTTTTTATGAATCAGCATCCAGCTGCTTATGAATACAGAGTGTCTACTGAAAAGCTCAGCTAAAAATATGGCTGTCCGCCTACAAGGATGACAAGTTATCGAGGGCGTAGCGTGAGCGCCCTCAGATAAGGGTCTGCGAGAGAGACTTTGCATCGCACGAGGAAGCATAAGAGCACTGGAATCCCCCTCCGATCAGTTCTGCCACCTACCACGCATATCCTATCGTCTTGAATTTTCACGTGTCTACGTTCGACTCTCGCTAAACCGCCTCACGTTTCTACAATCCACCGATTCGTCGCCCTCAAACCAAAGCACTACGCCCTCATAATGCAAACGCCCTCAGGAAATGAATTTTGGGCCAATCAGATGGAAGGTTTTCCTGACCTCAGCCAGCCACCATACGTAAGTTATGGTGGCACTGAGGCTGGGTGAGTTTTTTTTTTTTTTTTTTTTACTGACTTTCCGACTATGGCTCGCAGTATAGGATTTTACGCCCCACTTTGGGACAACATTCCGCAAAGCAACCCATTCGGAGATATTGAGCAGAGCCTCACTATCACTATGGATTACTGGCAAGTCCTGGCTACCCCTATCAATGACTGGCACAGCAATGCTCCCCTTGTTGGCATTGGCCATTCTGTGAGTGCCGTCGTCGATATCGGTCTGAGCCCTACAGTGGGTGACGTCCTTGACGCTAACCTTGCCAACACGATCGGACCAGATCGTCACCCTTGCACCTGGCAAGGCTGCAATGCTACGTTCAGTCGCAAAGCCGACCGCGAACGTCACATTGCGACAAAGCATCGCCATGTGCGGTACTATCACTGTCGTGTCGCCGGCTGCCCCAAAAGCCGTGGAAGCAACGCTTTAAGGGCTTGGAAGGGCTATTCGCGCATTGATAAGCTGCAGGAGCATATGCGCAAGAAGCACGCTGACGTCGAGAGTTCTTCTACCAACGCTTAGTGGTTCCCACAGCTTGGAGCATTATGAGGCTCTGATTGGATTTCAAGGTTACGATGTTGTTATTCAAGGAGATCATTTCTTATTGATGAAGTGGAGAGGTGGTATCAGGGATTCTAAGTTACTGATTCGAGAATTGACATTATTTCCTAAACTTCCTCCAAACTCCTGCACACAAGCATACGTGCCCCTTCCATCCAGTATAACCATTTCCCAAACCTGCTCCAGTACCCCAAACTCCGCTTCTTCTCAAAACCCAGATACATCAAGCATAAACAGGACAACTTAAGTCATAATGCATAAACCCATTATCCACAGGCCAAAGCTGTGTTCCCCTAACCAAGCGATCATAGAACAAACACAACGTATACCGCGGCACAAACGCAATGCTCTCACACCCAAGCGTATTGCGACATACTTTAATGCACCCAATAAGAGTGGAGTTGGATTGCTGGTAAGTGGTTTCGATGTAAGAGCCAGGCTCCTGTGTGTAGCCCGCGACGCCACAGATTGGCCAATATGTGACGTAGGCTAGGAGATTTGTCAGCAATAAAGAATGACTAGTTAGGGATGGGCATCATGCTTTGTCCAGGCGGCGGCGGAGAGGACGAGGGTGTTGGTTGAGGACAAACTGGGCAGGTGGTGTTGGATGGCTCGATAGCAATACTGAGGCCGCTGAAGGCAAGGGAGGCAATGAGAATGATGTTTCTGAAGTGCATGGTTGACAACGAACAATTATTCAATGTTATAATCATTTGGTCCTTTTCGAAGCCTTGAAATTGTGTAAAAGGTTGATATGATAGTATTTGGACCAACGGCAGGATTAAAAAGGGACATTCTGTGGCTTTATACCGTTGGAAATTCTTTGGCCCTCGTATTATATGACATTCGTAGTACATGATTTTCTGGTCTTGCAACAAGCACTTGCATGGTTCCGTGACACAACCAAGACCATGAATTGAGACAAACTTCTGCTGCAGTATGACCACAAATACGACATTGCAGTATCATGCGAATTCCTTGTGAAGTGATTTCGAAATAAGCTAAATTCTCTCAGAAAACTAGTTTTATGAGAGAGATCTTATACTACCTGAGAGAAGCCAATCGAATCTGATTTCAGCATTATAGGTCTGCAGAATATATAGACAATTGAAACTCTCTCCGCCCCTATACTAGTTTATAACACTGATTAGTCAGCACCCGCCAATGGGAAGTCGGCAGAGCTCGGGATGGATTAACAATGGTCCATTCCATTGCATCACTGCCTGCTATTTCAACTCTACCTTTCTCGCATCTACCAATGATTAGACCTTCTCTAACAATGCTCTTCAATAATCATTACAGAATGTAAGTTCGTTTTGAAATCTAACAGTACCCGGCATGTACCAGACGGGGATGCCGAGTATTGGGGTTAAGTGCGGCTGAAGGCAAGCCTTCAGCCTTGGGCCTTGGCAAAAGGGATTGGGAGACCAAAAAGGTGAAGATTTTCTTAGGGTCCGTGGCAGCACGACAGCGATATGGACTTATGTATACGTGAAGACAAAAG
>Ga0335074_10006869_pt1 | contig 15800 bp, 11 predicted proteins | sample Lox_Sample_23_FD_206715 | JGI IMG/M metagenome (GOLD analysis project Ga0335074, IMG submission 206715) | Soil microbial communities from Loxahatchee National Wildlife Refuge, Florida, United States - Lox_Sample_2.3 | ecosystem: Environmental > Terrestrial > Soil > Wetlands | place: USA... | reverse complement strand
GATCGGAATCCGAAGGGGCCACGCGACTCGATGTCCTCGATGTCGAGGGGCATCCACGGCGGATTCTCGATGTGGAAGTGGAAGCCGGGAGGAAGAATCCCGGCCTCCGTGAGGATGAGAGCCACGGTGCGCATTACGCCACCTCCGCAACGGTCTCGCTTTCGGTGGCGCGGGCTTCGGGCTGAATGGCTCCCAGGATGAAGGCGGACGTGCGCTGGATGACCTCAAGGCTTTCGGCCAGCAGCGCCGCGTTGCCGTGGTAAAGCTGGATGTAGTCGCTGCTGCTCCTGCCCATCTCCAGGCCGATGGCCTGACCCACAATGAACGCCACGGCCTCGGCTTCCGTCTCGCGCACGGTGGCCGTGGTCATGGTGCGGCGTTCGGCCTTGTGCAATAGCTCGTGCGCCGTCTCGTGTACCAGCGTGGTGAACTCTTCGGCCTTCGACTGGCCGGGCAGCAGGGCGATTTTGCCGCCGTAGCTCACACCAAGGGCCGGGGCGATCTTTTCGCTAAACTCAAGCGCGATGTTCTGCTGGCTCAGGAAGTCGATCAGCCGGTCGCGGTGCTCGCCTACGCTGCCGCTGACGCTGTGCTCCATCTCCGGCAGTTCCGCGCCCTCTGTCTGGCTGAAGTCGAAAACGTAGACCACGCGGAAGCCGATCAGGACGTTCTGAGGCTTGGTCTCGCTCTCATCGCCGGTGTCTGCTTCCTTCCGATTGCGCCGGTAGCCGAGCATCGGAGCGAGAATCTGGATGCCCTTCTCGCCTTTCTTCACAAACCGGCCCATTTCGTTCCATGTGCGGATACCCGCCACGCGGGTAGCGTCGGGCTTCTGGCGTGCAATGGCGAGGATATTGCCGAAGCTGTAGTTGTGAAACCGCGCCATCGCGGCGAGGTACGCGGTGAGGGCTTCGCTCTTTCCGGCCTCAAGCTGCCGGATGAGATGGTCCACGGCCTGCTTAATGAGCATTTGCGTGGGGTTGTCGCGCTGCGTGGTGCGCTGCTGGTAGGGGGAATCGCTGCGGTATTTCCGCTGCGCGGTGTTGCGACTGCGGGCTGCGCTGACGGTTGCTGCTGGATTGCTGATAGTTGCCATGACGTTGCTCCATAGAGTGGATTTGCCCGTTTTCGGCCCTGGGAGGGCCAAAAAAAGACATTCGTTTCATGGCTGGCGAATGAGGCGTAGGGAGGCGCTGTCAATCCCCGAAGCCCGCAGGGGCGCGGAAGCGAGCACGGGGCGCACGTCCAGCGCCGCGCGGAGCTGCACAAGCGGGGTTGACAGAAGGAGCCGAGCGGAGCCTACACTTCGCCCGGAAACGAATGTCCAATGACTGGATCAGCCGAAGGCTGCGTTAATCCGACTCACATATGAGGAGCGAAAAGAAGGTTCTGGCGCTATCATTTCCATAAGCATTCGCGACGAGGCCCTATGAGACTGAAGAGTGTACGTGTCCGTATGTTCCGCAACATTCTCGACTCGACGGAGGTCAAAGTACAACCTGACGTCACTTGCCTTGTCGGCAAGAATGAATCCGGGAAAACAGCGTTCTTGCAAGCCGTGTGGCGCCTCCGGCCGGCACGCACAAATCCAAGTTTCTCCGTGCCAGACCAATATCCTGCATGGCTCGAAAAGCGTCACAGGCAGGAGGGCAAGAAGCTCGAAGACGTGCGCCCTATTGAGGCTCTTTACGATTGGGAGCCGAAAGATCGCCAATTGGTCGAAGAGAAGTTCGGCTCTAAGGTGGTTCCCAAAGACGCCGAGATAAAGCTCTGGAAGAGCTATTCGAATAACTTCGTTTGGGAGAATGGCTGCGACGAAAGAAAAGCAGTCGAGAACCTTTTGGCTGGCAATAAGCTTCCTGACGACGTGGTCGATGAGTTCAAAGGAATCGAAACATTCGCTGCTGTCAAGGGTAAGATCACGGCCGTACAGCAATCGAAACAGGGTGATGAAGTTGTTTTAGCAGCATTGAAGCAGCTTGAGGCAGCACGGGTGGCGCTGGTCGGCGACAAGGATTTCGCAGGAGCTGTCTGGGCTCTTATCGAACCGCGCATTCCGAAGTTCTTTTATTTTGCCGAATACAGCAAACTTCCATACTCTGTCCGAATTGATCGGGTCTTGACAGCCAAGGCCGATCAGCTGAATGAAAGCGAAACTACGGCTAGGGCTTTACTGCGACTGGGAGGCGCTGAGCAGGATTATTTGATGAATCCTGAATACGAACGCCGAAAGAGAGAACTGGAAAATGTCGCCAATTCGCTTACAGACGACGTGCTCACCTATTGGTCACAAAACTCACAACTCAGGGTTCAGCCTGAAATAACCCAGCGGACGGAGCAGCATCAGAACGGCCAGCATTCGGTATTGGACGAGCTGAAAATTCGCATTTGGGACAATCGACATTCGCTCTCGCTACCATTTAACGAGCATTCTGCAGGTTTTCAGTGGTTCTTTTCCTTCCTCGCTGCCTTCTCTGAGTACGAGCACAGTGAGCCGCCCGTGATCATTCTTCTTGATGAACCTGCGGTGGGCCTGCACGCTAGAGCGCAAGCGGATTTCCTCAGATTCATTCGCGAGCGCTTGGCGAAACGATGCCAAGTCATATACACCACGCATTCGCCGTTCATGATTGAGCCGGGGCATCTCGAAAGGGTGCGGCTAGTCGAGGACCTCGGAAAATCGGATGGAAGTAATATCACTGCTGAAGTTCTGACCAGGGATCCAGATACCCTATTCCCGCTTCAAGGCGCATTAGGGTATGACCTTGTTCAGCACCTGTTTGTTGCAGAGCACAACCTCGTTGTCGAGGGCACCTCTGACTATACCTATTTGCGCGTGGTATCCGACCATCTTGCAACCACGCCGGGCAGAATTGCGCTCGATCCAGCGTGGAGTCTTGTACCTGTAGGTGGTGCCGACGCTGTTCCAACTTTTGTTGCTTTGCTCGGAAATCACCTGAAGGTTACCGTCGTCCTCGATTCTCGAAAGGAAGGAAATCAGAGATTAAGCCGCCTTGTAAACGACGGTTATCTCGCGAAACGCAGGATCATTCTCATTGGCGATATTGTGCAGAAGAAGCTCGCCGATATTGAGGACCTTTTCGCACCAGAGGAGTATTTGGATCTGTACAACCAGGCTTTCGGAGCGTCGATAAGGGTATCGGATCTGAGCGGGAGCGATCCGATCGTGACGCGGATTGCGCGACATCTCGGTGTTGATAGATTCGATCACGGTAAGCCCGCAGACGTTTTGCTTCGCAATCGCGATTCGATTTTGCCAACGTTGACCGATGATACCTTCTCGCGATTTGAAGAACTGTTCAGAAAAGTGAATTCGACTTTGAACCTGTAGCGAGTCAGTAGGTTGGTCGTCAGGGCAAAGGCATTGGTCCCGTTACCTCGGTGGCTCCGACAGTCGTCACGCGCATTTCGTCTGCGGGCAGGATGCGAAGTAGGTTTAGCGGTGGTCGCTGGGACGGCGCTAGGTATTCCCCATAATCGTGTGGTTCCAGGATGGTCATCATGCGGTCATGGATCGGCTGCAGGAGTTCGTTCGGCTCTCCGGTGAGGATGGCGAAGGTCTGCTCCCACTGATCCGTTTTCGGATTCTTCCAGGGCTTCCAGACGGCGGCCATCCCAAACGGCTTCCGGTCGGGAACGGCGATTTCGTACGTCGCCTTCTTCATGCCTTTGGGAGCGCGCTGTCACTCGAAGATCGCATCGGCGGGCACGATACAGCGCCGCTGCTGAGAGGAGTCTTTCCAGAATGGGGTGCGCTCGATACCTTCGGAGCGCGCATCGAAGAGCAGTCGTTCGGGCAGTTTGAAGCCCCAGCGCATCATGCCGATTTGCCGATCGCCGCTGTCGTTGGCAAAAACGACTGGCTGGACAGAGCCGGGCGCGATGTCGTCTTCGGGTTCGAGATACAGATCCTCAAGGCCCATGCCGACCTCGAAGGCTTCGGCGATGCGCTGCTTGTCGGAACGACGGCGATACCGGCCACACATGGTTCCAGTCTATCGGTGGTGACTGCGAGAATTCATGCAGGCGCCCAATTAGTTGACAGTACTTCTGCTTGCTCAAGAACGGTCAGAGTCGCCTTTTCCTGCTTGTCTGGAGGATAGCCGTACTTCCGAAGAATTCGCTTCACGAGCACCCGAAGGTGAGCACGGACGTTCTCCCGAACGGTCCAGTCGATGGTGGTGTTCTTGCGGACCGTGTCCACTAGTTCGCGTGCGATGGTTTTCAATGTGGGTTCGCCGAGAACCTTCACTGCGCTGTTATTCACCTCCAGCGCGTCGTAGAACGCGACTTCATCCTCGGAGAGCCCCAGCTCGGCACCTTTGGTGGCCTCTTCGCGGATCTGTTTGGCGAGCCCGATGAGCTCCTCGATCACTTGGGCCGCTTGGATCGCGCGGTTCTGATATTTCCGCAAGCTGGCCTCAAGGAGGTCAGAAAACAGCCGCGATTTCACCAAATTCCGGCGTGCGCGGGTCCGGATTTCATCATTGAGCAGTTTGCGCAGTAGCTCAACCGCTAGGTTCTTCTGCGGGAGATGGCTCACCTCCGCGAGAAACTCGTCCGACAAAATCGAGATATCCGGCTTCTTTAGACCGGCCGCAGAGAAGATGTCCACAACGCCATCCGTCATGATCGCCGCGGATACAAGCTGTCGGATGGCCGCTTCCATCTCGTATTCTGGTTTTGCCTGTTGCTCTGCGGACTTGTTCAGCACATTCCGCACCGCTTGGAAGAAGCCCACGTCGTCCCGAATCCGGAGTGCCTCTTCGTGGGGGACGGCCAGGGCGAACGCGATCGACAACTCCTTCACCGTTTGGTTCAGCCTGGGCTTCCCGTCCTTCTGCGCCAGGATGTGCTCCTGAGCGTTCGGCAGCAGCGCCAGTCTTTGGGTTGGAGAGTCCAGGGTCCACGCCGACCAGTCAAAGCCATGGAATAGGCCGCGACAGATTTCGTATTTCTCCAGCATTGCCGCGACGGCTTCCTCTTGCGGAATCGCCGTGCGGCCTTTCCCGCCGCTCTCGGTATACGTGGCCAGGGCATACTTCAGTTCCTGGGCGATTCCGAGGTAGTCCACAACGAGTCCGCCTGGCTTATCCCGAAAAACACGGTTCACCCGAGCAATGGCCTGCATCAGCCCGTGCCCGCGCATCGGCTTATCCACGTACATCGTGTGCAGGCAGGGCGCGTCAAACCCAGTCAGCCACATGTCGCGAACGATAACGATCTTGAACGGGGTCTTCGAGTCCTTGAAGGCTTTTGCCAGTGCCTCACGGCGCTTCTTGTCGCGGATGTGCTTCTGCCACTCCGGCCCGTCCGCCGCCGAGCCGGTCATCACGACCTTCAGCACACCCGCGTCGTCCTGATCGGATTGCCACGACGGGCGCAGCTTCACGATCTGCTCGTAAAGACTCACGCAGATGCGGCGGCTCATGCACACGACCATCGCCTTGCCGTCCATGCCGGAGAGCCGCTCCTCGAAATGTCGCACCAGATCCTCCGCAACCAGCTTCAGACGCTTCTCGGTGCCGACTAGCGCCTCCACAGCCGCCCACTTCGTACGCAACTGCTCCTTGCGCTCGACCTCTTCACCCTCTGTGACCTCCTCGAAGCCCTCATCGAGCTTCGGCTTCTCGATCTCGCTCAGTTGCAGCTTCGCTAGGCGGCCCTCGTAGTAGATGGGCACCGTCGCTTTGTCCTGAACGGCCCGCTGGATGTCGTAGACGTCGATGTAGTCGCCGAATACGGCACGGGTGTTCGCATCGCTCCTCTCGATCGGTGTTCCGGTAAATCCAATGTGCGACGCATTTGGCAGGGCGTCGCGCATGTGCCGGGCAAAGCCATCGATGAAGTCGTATTGGCTGCGATGCGCCTCATCGGCGATCACGATGATGTTCCGACGGTCCGAGAGTTCCGGATACTTCTCGCCCTTTTCCGGCAGGAATTTCTGAATGGTCGTGAACACCACGCCGCCGGACGACACCTGCAGAAGCATCCGCAGATGATCGCGGTCTTCCGCTTGAATGGGAGCTTGGCGCAGGAGTTCATGGCAGCGGGAGAACGTACCGAAGAGCTGATCGTCCAGGTCGTTCCGGTCGGTGATCACCACGATGGTCGGATTCTGCAGGCCTGGGTCCAGCGCCAGCCGCCCGGCATAGAAGGCCATGGTCAGGCTCTTACCGCTCCCCTGTGTGTGCCACACCACGCCTACCCGGCGGTCGCCTTCCTCGTGCGAGGCCGCCAGCGTCGCAGCGAGCGCCCGGTTGACCGCATGGAACTGGTGGTATCCCGCGATCTTCTTCACCAGAACGCCCTCGCGCTCCTCTTCGAAAGCGATGAAGTAGCGCAGGAAGTCCAGCAGTCGCCGCTTCTCCAGCAGGCCCTGGATGGTCACCTGCAACTGTGGTACCGACTTGGGCGCAAGCTCCTCACCCTCGATCGTTCGCCATGGCATGAACCACTCGCGATCCGCCGTCAGCGAACCGACCCGTGCCTCGACGCCATCCGAGATGATGATGATCTCGTTGTAGTTGAAAAGCGCCGGAATCTGTTCCTTGTAGGTCTGTACCTGGTCGAAGGCCTTCCAGATCGTCGCGTTCTCGTCGGCTGGGTTCTTCAGTTCCATCAGGACGACAGGCAGACCGTTCAGAAAGATCAGCACGTCGGGGCGGCGCGTGTTCTGGCCCTCGACCACGGTGAACTGGTTCACCGCCACCCAGTTGTTGTTCTCGGGGTGGTCATAGTCGATGACCGTGACCTGTGCGCCGCCAATCGAACCATCCGGGCGCGTGTACTCGACGTTCACGCCCTCGACGAGCCAGCGGTGCAATGCGTGGTTCCGCGTGACAAGCGACGGCCCATCTAGATTGGCGAGGACGCGATACGCCTCGTTGATCGCCTCGGGCGGCAGCCCCGGGTTCAGGCGCTCCAGCGCCTGACGCAGCCGCTGCTCCAGAATGGAGTCGCGATAGCCGGAGTCGTCCCGTTCCGCAGTCGGTTCTCCGGCGGCGATCTCCGGGCCGTGCAGAATCGTGTAGTCGAGCCCCTCCAGCCATTCGAGAACGGCATCTTCGACCACGGATTCGGAGAATTTAAGCACGACCCCTTCTCGTATAATCCCCACACGGCCAGAGGCGGCTTATATGGGCTTAAATAGACAAACCATGGTTTGTCAACAACTTACCAGAATTCAGGTCTCTGCGCCGGCTTTGCGCTTAAATTGCGCCGGAACCCCGCTACGCCCAGAACGGCAGGTACCGCGCGTGCCGTCGCGAGCCGCCGACCGTCTCGTCCGCCTTCACCGCTCCCTCCTCAATGGCGGCTGCGATCACCTGCGAGACCAGCGCGCTTTTTTCTTCGGCCAAGCCAAACCGCTCCCTCAGCGACCGGTTTGTCATATGGTCTCCCATTACCCGTTTCAGCGCCGCGTGCTGGTAACAGGCGCGAATGCGGTCGGCGCGCGTCATTGCCTCAAATTGCCGGTGGCCATACACGACGGCGACGGTGCGCTGGTGCGTGGTCGTGAATTCAGGAGCAGGCAGTTGAAACGCCTCTACGGAATGCACTACCTTGTCGATCCCGCTGCCTTTTTCCTCGCAAACACCCATGCGGCGCATCAGGTCGGCCAGGCGTTCGTTTCGTGACTGATAGCCGTCGATGAATCGCTGCTCCGGCACCATCGGATCGCCGGGGTTCGAGATCTCCAGCCGATCCGCATAAATCTCGACCATTGCGGACGATCCGCCAATGGTGAAGTCCTGGTGGATTAAGGCGTTCGCGATCAACTCGCGGATCACAATTTCCGGAACCAGCTTCTGCTCTTTCCGGATCGCATCTTCGATTACCTCGTTCTGCGGAAGCTGCTCCATCACGAATCGAACCAGGCCGCGAAATCCGGAGGCATAGCCCCGTCCGCCTGATCGTTCAAGCCTCGTATCCACCTTCGAGTTTCCCGTATAGACGACTACGCGGGCAGCCTTGCGCGACACGTCGGAGAAATCAGAGAGGTGCTTGGCCAGCAGGAGGGCCGTGATCCGCTTAATTGCAAAGCGACCCGCAGCGATAGGCTCGATCAGGCGATCATGCTTCAGCCGTTCCATGACCCCCGCCTGGCTGGTCGGGTAGGGGAGTTTTCGCAATTCGAAATAAGCCTGGGTATCCAGAAGTTCAATTACGTCCTGTGCCGAAAGCTCCGCGCTCGGCTCCTCCAGCCAATCAGGCCGGCCTTCGGCAAAAATCGCCCTGAGGCGATCCTCGCTCATCGCTACCAGCTCCTCGCCGGAACGCATCAGGTATTTGCCGTCGTAGTGGTAGGCAGTTCCCCTAGGCCGCGGCGGAATGTGGAACACGATAACTCGGCCATCCGGATGCAGCACGGCTTCCACGTCAACGCGGAAGCGAAGCCACTCAAAAAGCTTCTGTGCGATATCGTTCGTATCGGGAAATGCATGGGTTCCCGTCACTGGCCGCGGCGGAGCGTTGGCTATGCCCAGCAACAATTGGCCGCCGCCTTCGTTGGCGATCGCGACACAATATCCGCACAGCTTGCGCGTATCAAACTGCTGTTTGGCTTCCTTGAACTCAAGCTGCTGGTGCTCTTTTGGCACGGCACGCCAGAGGTCGATTTGTTCAGCGGTGGTGGGCATGTGCTCCGCTATTTAATCCTCTTCCGCAGGCGGAAAGATGCCCGCCAATTCAGGTTCAACATCGATTCCAAATGCTGCACAAAGACTGGCAAGATGCAATCCGAAGACTCCACGTAGCTCTCCGAGAGCCTGCCACATCATCGCTTCACGGGGAAAGTACAGTTTCCTTCTGTCGTCGGGAGGTCCCATTTCATCCAGGAATTTACGACACGCGGCTCGCATCGCACGCAACGGACCAGTGAGGTTGTGACCTTCGGGGCAAGTTTTCAGTGCGCTGGTGATCTCTGCCCGCATTTCGAGAACTGATTGTTCTACCCACGGACCATACTCCGCGTGGAAGTCGGCATACAGAGCACGCCGGTCTTCGAGGAATGCAACAAGGCGGCGGACGATGTCGCGCTTTTCCTCTGGTGGATTCCAGCTAATACCAAAAATGGGCGTCGAAATCCCTGTTATTCGCTGCGCGATCTCGCGGAATGGAATTCTGTGAGCCTTGTTCATGGTTTCGCCGCCTCCGCGACGGATGAGGGCGGAATTGACCCTTTTCCGATTTGCACCCACGGCTGTTGCGGAGTCTTTGTGTGCCGGGTGTGAAACACATTACCGAAAACGTCCTCGTATTCCAGCCAGAGATCCCAGCCTTCGCCAGGTGCCCACTCGTATTCGGTCTGAGTGAATTGGCTGCCGACGAATACCGGGATGCGCAGAGGCCCGGCGACCGTCTCATATGCGCCCAGCGGTGACAGCTCAGCCTCAAATCGTGCTGTTGGGTTCACCCAGTAGGTGACTCTCAGCCTGAGCTTCACGGCGGGCCCGCCGCCAATGTTCTTCACGCCACAATTGATGGAGAAGTATTTGTTTGGATCGTTCGGCTCTTTGTGTAGCTGCAGAATGTCACGGCGCCCGACCGCATCTGTACCTTTCTCCGATACGAGTACGCAGATGGGCCGCAAGGCGTCCCGATGTCGTCGTCTGTTCTGGAAGATTACAACGACGGTTGTTGCCGCCATCGCGATGGTCCCGATGGCGGTGAAAGCTTCCCATACTGGGGACCAGCTCACGTCGTGACCTCCGCAAGCTGTGCTGTGACCTTGACTCGGACTTGACCCGAGATGAGCTTCGGCAGCAAGCCGTCCCTCATTTCGGCGAGCAATCGGGACTCGTGCACCGACGCGACGACGTGATCCATCATCGGGTGAACGATGTCCGTGAATGCTCGCGCTAACGGCGCGGGAGGAATCGGAAGTCGATACCGGCTCATATCGGCCCAGTTAGTACGAGGCATTTTTGTTCCAGTGGAACCCGCGTTCGTGTGCTGCACAAATTCACGGCTTGACGTGTGCTCCAGAATGAAGCCGAACCATTCCGGTGCCTTTGGGGTGATCACGAGAATATCAGTTGAACAGAGCCCATCAATTGGTGCGACGCCGACCTTGTGGAAGTAGGGCCGAAGCTTTCCAAAAAGGATTTCGCGCTTTTTGAAAGCGAATTTGCTGCTTTCGACTCCGTCGGCGTTGTCCCAGTCAGAAAGCGAAATGCATTCACGCGGCATGTGTTCAAGGGCGATGTAAGGCGTCCCGTCGGCAATTTCGTTAGCACTCACCGTGCGGCGCGGATTATCAGCGACCTCGCCAAGGCATCCTGGCGTCCAACCCGCCGGGATCTCGCCGAGTTCGGAGTCCTCGAAGGAGCCGGGGAAGAGGTTGGCGATGTGTGCGGGGAGGCCGGTGTCGCGGCCTTCGGCTTTGGCGCGAACGGGATCGAAGTCCACGAACCAGGATTTGAAGAGCGCTCGCGCCATCGCCTCCAGCGTCTCGTTCATCTTCCGGTTCACTTCGATCTTGTCGTCCATGCTCCCGAGTATCCGAGCAATCGATTGTTGTTCACTGAGCGGAGGAAGCATTAACGGAACCTGCCTCAGTTCGCTTTGTCGGATTCCAAAGACGGTCGTTCCAGTAGACCGGGCTTTCATGGCAGTCTGGACGGACTCAGACTGGAGTAGGAATTTCAGGAAGGCGTTATCAAGAACGTCGGGTTTGCCGCGCAACGCGATGATGCGTTGAGCGAGCGCGACCTTTCGGTGGTCCAGTTGAGCAACTTCTCCCAACGGAGCCTCAGTTGTGACGAGGACGTCCCCGGGGTGCGGTAAACCGCGACGCATCCACTCGTCAAAATCCTTGGCAGCGATGAACTCTTCAGGTGGGAGGATTCGACCGCCCTTCACGATCTTCGCAGTGATGAGTGGTATGCCGGAAGTGGTCTTCGTTGGCGATTTTCCCCGGTAATCGATTATGGCTTCCATCACGGATTCGAGGGGAACCGTCCGCCAGCCCGCCAATGCCGACCCCAACTCACCCGCCATACCCAAGCTCCTTCAGGTTGGCGACAATGGCGGCGTCCAAGCGGGCAGCTTCAGTCTGCTGTTCGCGCAACATAGCAGCGAGTCCGGCCATCTTCTCCTCAAAGGGCTCGCCGTCATCCTCTAAGGCCTCGGCTCCGACATAGCGCCCTGGCGTGAGTACGTGGCTGTGCTTGCGAATGTCTTCCAGATTGGCAGCCTTGCAGAATCCCGGCACGTCGGCGTACGCGCCCGCATCCTTGTCGCCTCGCCACGCATGGTACGTACCCGCAATCCGGGTAATCTCCTCGTCGGTAAGTTCGCGGTGGACCCGATCCGTGAGCGTGCCCATTTTGCGGGCATCGATGAAGAGCGTCTCGCCGCGCCGGTCGCGGAATCGCCCGTTCTTCTTGGCGCGGGCCAGGAACCAGAGGCAGACGGGAATTTGCGTAGAGTAGAAAAGCTGGCCGGGCAACGCGATCATGCAGTCCACCAGGTCCGCTTCGATGATGTTCTTCCGGATCTCGCCCTCGCCGGACTGGTTCGACGACATGGAGCCGTTGGCCAGGACGAATCCGGCGAGCCCGGTGGGCGCGAGGTGATAGATAAAGTGCTGCACCCAGGCGAAGTTGGCGTTCCCGGCAGGCGGCACGCCGTAGAACCAGCGCTTGTCCTCTTTGAGCAGTTCGCCCCGCCAGTCGCTGTCGTTGAAAGGCGGGTTGGCGAGGACATAGTCAGCCTTGAGGTCCGGGTGCTTGTCGGCGTGGAAGGTGTCGCCGTGGGCGATCTGCGCGTCGATGCCCCGGATGGCGAGGTTCATTTTGGCCAGCCGCCAGGTGGTATAGTTCGACTCCTGCCCGTAGATGGAGATGTCGCCGATGCGTCCGCTGTGCGCCTCGATGAACTTCTCGCTCTGGACAAACATGCCGCCGGAGCCGCAGCAGGGGTCGTAGACGCGGCCGTTGTAGGGCGCGAGCACCTCGACCAGCACGCGCACGACGTGGGAGGGCGTGTAGAACTGGCCGCCCTTCTTGCCCTCAGCGCTGGCGAACTGCGAGAGGAAGTATTCGTAGACGCGCCCGAGGATGTCTTTGGCGCGGGAAGCGGGGTCACCCAGGCCGATGTCGCTGACCAGATTGATGAGTTGGCCGAGGCGCTGCTTGTCGAGGCCGGGGCGACCGTAATCCTTGGGCAGAACACCCTTGAGCGAAGGGTTGTCGCGCTCGATGGCGGCCATGGCGTCGTCCACGACGGTGCCGATCTTTGGCTGGGGCGCATTGGCCCTGATGTGCGCCCATCGGGCCTCTTTGGGCACCCAGAAGATGCTGGCGGCGCGGTACTCGTCCGGGTCCTCCGGATCGGCTCCCTGGGCCCGCTGGGCCTCCAATTCGTCGTGCTTCGCCTCGAAGGCGTCGGAGATGTACTTGAGGAAAATGAGCCCGAGGACGACGTGCTTGTACTCGGCGGCGTCCATGTTGTTGCGCAGCGCGTCGGCGGCAGCCCACAACTTGGACTCGAACCCAATGGCAGTACTGGTTCCCACGAAGTCAGTGTCCTCTTCCTGTCGAATCTATGGAATTCATTGTTGTACGGTCCCGCTTCGGACACAAGCCAAAACCGTCAGTTGCGCAAATCCAAATCAGATTCCCATTCCGATGGTTTGATCTCGCATCGGGGAAATCTCCTGTGCAACTTCCAGGGCAGAGGTTTTGCTCACGTCGGTGCCGAGGTGAGTGGCCAGCCGCGTGACGTCGTCGGTGAAGAGCTTCGCTTCATGACTGGCGCGGGAGACGGCGACGTAGCCGAACCGGGAATTGAGCAGGTCGGGATAGATGGTGGTGTCGGCGTGGACGAGGACACGCTCGGCGGTGAGTCCCTGGGCGCTGTGGCTGGTAACGGCATAGCCATGATCGAAGTGGCGCGTGAGAGCTGGATCGAGAGTAATCTCTCTGCCACCGTCCATCCTTAGGTTCAGGGAACCATTTGGGGTGATGTGGTCGATGGTCCCGAGAGCGCGATTGGCAACATGCAGTTCCTGCTGCGGCGCGGTGAACTGGATGCGGTCGCCCACGGAAAAGCGCCTTTCGACTTCGGTGTAGGCGTCGATCCCGCGCAGTCGAGCCGGGTTGTAAGCAATGTTGGAGCCGTCGGGCTTCCTGACCGTAATCTCATTTTCTCTAGGGCTCGTTGATATGACCTGGGCGTAGCTACCGGCCCGAATGCCAAGCTCGGTGCTACCGCGGTGGTAGCGAAGAATGTCGCCGATCTCATAGCGAGGAGCCCAGGCGCGATCGGCGCCGGTCAGCTCCGATCGCGGAACGAGCACTCTTATTGGATGATCGTCGCGGGCGATTGCCCCGCGTCGCTGTAATTCGCCGTGCACGGCTTCGTTGATCTCGCGCCGGGAGGCATTGTCCGGCGAAACAACCAGCGTGCGCTCGGGGTTGCGAGCGAACTCTTTGGCAATTGTCTCGATGCGCTGGGTGCGGTCAGGAATCTCGACAACACGTCCCTGGTCGCGCAACATCCCGATTCCTGCGGCAACATCTGCTTTGGCCAGGCATTCCACAGCGCGCAGCAATGCGGGATCTTTCTGGCGAACGATCTGGTCGAGCTGGGCGACTTGCATGCCGGCCTGTTGCAGCTGCTCGAATGGCTTTCCAGCTTCGACCGCCTGGTGCTGGCGGACGTCGCCCACCAACAGAACGCGGTCCTGTGCGCCGATCTTGTTGAGAAAGTCCCGAACCTGCCTGGTCGAGGCCAGCGAGGACTCGTCGAGCACGTAGAGATGCCTGCTCGATGGATCTCCGGCTGAGTGTTCCGCTCCCCCGCCCACAAGAAATCCCTGCAAGGTCATCGCGGACACTCCGGCCTGTCGAAGTTGCTCTGCAGCACGGGATGTCGGCGCGAAGCCCTTGAGGGCATATCGGGCCGACTGTGCGCCTTCACGGATAGCGACAAGGGCTTGCGTTTTACCCACACCTGCATAGCCCTGAATGGCCTGAATGCGGTCAGCGGACGTAAGCACCTGTTCGACGGCAGTCTGCTGGCCGCGATTGAGGTGCGGATGCGATTCTGCAACCTGTGATGCGGCGAAGTGAGATAGGATCGGCGCAACCTGGCCCTGTCCCGCACGCATCGTTTGGATCACTTCTTTTTCCATCGCCGTCATCCGGGCAGTCGTGATCTGACGGGCCGAATCGCGCGGAGTCGGATCAGCGGCCACGAACTCGCCCTGCGCCAGACGAGAGACGATAATGCGCTGTACCTCGGCGTAAGGCACCTCGCCCATGCCCCGACGCAGGGCATCGCGGTAGAGCCGGCGCTCATCGACGACCGCCTCGCGCTCGTAGAGCCGGTCGCGGGCAAAGCTCACCGCCTCGTGCGCAAGCTGGGCGGGTAACTTCTTTTCGGCGTGGCGGAGTTGCTGTGCGCGTTCCATTGCGGCGGTCACGACCTGCTGCGGCTGATTGCCGAACTGGGCGGCAAGACGCTGGTGGGCCGCGAGAGTCGCTTCGGGTCCGACGATTTGCTTTTTGTCTCGCGTGGCGTGGGCCGCGATTTGGGCAGCGGCCTTGCTCTCGATGCCGATTCGCTCCATGTACTCGCGGATTTGCTGGCTCCGTGGACTGGAAGCGTCAAGGTACTCCTGCGTGTAGCCTCTGATCTCGGGTGCCCCGCTGCGGCCGGGCTGAAGCTCATAGCCGAGACGGGTCAGCCGGAACATCAGCTCCGATTGATATACGGCGGTAGCAAACTGCCGCGACTGAAAGAGCGTTCGTTCCTGCATCGCCCGCGGCTGTCCGTCGTTGCGCTCGGTCATGTTGAAGATCACCGCATGGGTGTGAAGCTGCGGCGCTGCGTAGCCATCTACCGGGCGGGCGGTGTCGTGCTCAAATTTGGCGGCTACGAATTGCCCCGTTCTCTCGGCCGGATGGTTTCCTCCAATACGGGCATGGGTGTAATGCTCCAACTCCCGCAGCGCGACGGTGACCGCCTCCCGGTGGGCGACGCGGACCCGGTTATCGTCGCCAACCAGTGCGGTCAGGGAAACGGACTTGGGCGCGGAAAAGGTTGCGTCCCAGCCTGCACGGTGCTCCATGGTGGTGACGATTTTTCCGTGTTCGTCCTTATATTGGTGGGCGGCGCGGTGCTGTACAAGTTCCTCGCCGGTGAGCGGATGCTGTCCCTGGCTGAGCCGGGCAAACTCCTCGGCTCCCACGCCTCCGGCCAAGCCGAATTTCTCGGCCAGCCTGCCCTGCCACTCCCCGGCGACCGTCTGTTCCTGGCTCCAATAGTTCTGCTCTTTAGCGGTGAACTCTTTGGCATGGTAGGTCTGCGCCTGGCCCGCCGAGAGCGGGCTTGAGATCGTCAACATGGTCAGGCCACCTGCATCCCGAGATCCTCGCCCGTCGATTGCTCGACCACTGCGGGAGTCTCCATTTCCTCGGCGGCCGGTGCGGCATTGGCCGATTCCTCGGGTGTCTCAGGCGCGCGCTTGCGCCGGATAAAGTCGGGATACTTGTCTTCGAGTTTCACGAACGGAATTGAAAAATGAGCGCAATAATTCCCGTGCTTCAGGTAGGCGCTCAGGTCCACAAGTCCCTGAATCTCCGAAGGCATGATCAGCGGTTCGCGCACCCTTTCGAGCGTAAAATTCCTGCCGTGCGCTCCGCCCTCGTAGTGAGTTTCGCGCAGCCGCTCGATCTCCACCTCACCTATGTTGTCGGAGATCCATTTGGCCGCCCGTGGTTCATCGGTGCGGAAAAAGATTTTGGTGGCGGGCTGCGAAAGCATGG
>Ga0335074_10006868_pt1 | contig 15803 bp, 14 predicted proteins | sample Lox_Sample_23_FD_206715 | JGI IMG/M metagenome (GOLD analysis project Ga0335074, IMG submission 206715) | Soil microbial communities from Loxahatchee National Wildlife Refuge, Florida, United States - Lox_Sample_2.3 | ecosystem: Environmental > Terrestrial > Soil > Wetlands | place: USA... | reverse complement strand
TTCGGCGTCGAGCGCACGGAGAGCGGCGGCATGGCTGCGCTGACGCAATTCGACGGGCGAAGCCCATTTGTGGAACTCAGTCAGCAGCGTAGTTTCCACCTTCTCCAGCTGTTCCTTGATCCACTGCTTGTCTTCGTCGGTGAGCACACGCCAATATAAGACAAGCATTTCCCATTGCCATATCTGCCTCAGGACAATTACTCGGGCTCACTTCGCCGGATTCGAGCTCTGTTTCTTTCACACCAAATCCCAGCTTTCGCGGCGGTCGACGAAGCCGGTGATCTTGCCCTTGGCGTCACGCTGAAAGATTTTCCGAATACGCGGCTGGCCAGGAACGAAGAGCACATCGCGCACCTCAACATCCAGCGGCTTCATGGTACTTCCGGGACGGCCGCCCATGAGTTGCTGACCATCCGACTTGATGACATAGAGCAAATCAGGCGCGGCGGAATAGCGGCCCACATACTGCTCCAATTCTTTGGCCGGGAGCTTGATCGCCGGCGGATCTTTGGGCACGGCGTAGACGTGGACGAGATAAAGCTTCCAGTCGTCATCGTCGCGGCGCCAGGTTTCGGTGGTGAGGTAGCGTGCCTGGAGCGTCTGGCCGTGATAGATCTCCTGCTCGTCGTCGGTGTGGATGACAGTCGCCAAGTCACCGGCGATGTGGGCTTCGTAGTAAGTGATGTGAAGGTTGCCGGAGGCGCCCGGAGGCAGCGGCTCCAGTTGCTTGAGGAAATCGGCACGCTGCATGATGACGCCGTTTTCGTCGACGTAGACCGCATCGGCAGCGAGCGCGGCATCCCACACCTTGCGATCGCCGGGCGCGATGGCATCCAGCAGCGCCTGATCCTTAGCGCGTAGCGTCGTCGTTATCTGATTGGTGGTGGGAGCTGAAGTTTGAAAGGCCAAGACCAGGACGAGCGAGATCAAGTGCAGCATGCGCCGATTGTAGTCAGGAGGCGGCAGAGGCGCTACGGCAGAGGCAGCGCCCAGCCACATCCACCAGCTTTGCGGCACAGCACGCGCTTTCGGGGAAAATTTGCCGGTGATTTCAGGCAAATTAAAGTTTTGCGCCTCGCTGCAACGACAAACGATGCGGCAAGAAATGCCATGAACGCTTTCAGCCCAAGAATCGCATTTCGCCTAAAGCCGCTCTGGACGCGCTTTTGCCTGATTTCCCACAAAGCGATTGCAGGACGAATTTGCAGTCCACTGGTGTGACGATTGCGTGAACGCCGCGCAAATGTTGCGCGAACGCGGTGGCCGGAAATCACGCCGAAAGCGACTGCACCAAATCCTGGCACGTGCCTGTGGACGAGCTGCACTCGATTGAAAACACATGAGATAAAGTCGCGAAAATTTCGTTGACTTTGAAAATAGGAGGAGTAAAAACACACTTGTTCCTTGACAGTTTTCAAGGTTCTGGCAGTGAAGCAGCGAGCTTTCTTCAGCGCGTAAGCGAAGAAGAAACCGGCTAGCCCGGGATCTGCAGCGAGGCCGAAGACTGGCGCCCATAGCGCAAGACCGAGGCCACGAACAGTTCATCGCGAGCGGCTGAGCAGCGAGAGCAGAAGACAGTACAAGGGCAAGACGGGAATCCCGAGGCGTTGATCGGTCTTTCCGGCTAGTTGCGAGTCCGGCATCCGGGCCGAGCGCAGGCTGATACGCAAGTATCCGGCAGGCAAACTTGGCAAGGATTGCATGTGGCCCGCTGGCCAGAAACGATGGGTCTGGTGCGTACTCGGGATTCTTCTTTTTGGGCCGATAGCTGCCGGCCATCAGCCATCGGCAGCTTGCTCGGGATAACAAGCCAGATACGCTCCCACAAAAACTGAAGAATCCGCTTCTGTATTTGCACGCAAAAGCAGAATTGTAAGGGGGACCCATGAGCGAACTGCAGACGTTTCTCGCGCTGGTGGTGTTGATCTATGTGCTGTGCGTGATCGTTCAAGGTGTGCAGGAAGTGGTGAAGTCGGTGCTCGACAGCAAGGCCAAGGTCATGGAGCAGGCGATCACCAAGTTCATGGGTGATCACCTGAAGTTCGACCAAGTGAAGCAGGCGATGGATGTGCGGGGATTGAAGATCACCGCGCTGGAGCGCTTTAACAAGGACGACTTTCGCAAGCTGCTGGATGGCGTCCGGTTTACCGATGAGCAGCTGCAGCAGATTCCCAGCGTTGTCGCCAAGGAAAATGCAACGCTGGATCAGTTCAAGGACAACATTGCCTCGGCCTATGAGGGAGCGCAGGCGAAGTTTCAGAGGCTGTACACGACATACAACAAGCGTTGCGTCATTATTCTTGGCTTTGCGGTTGTGCTGGTGCTGAATGCCAACGTGATCAAGATCTACAGCATTCTGGCGGGGAACCAGAGTATGTCGCAGGCTATTGCCGGGACGGCCGTGACCGTCGGCAATAACAGCCAGACTGCTGCGGCAACGCCTCAAGATCTGAACGCTGTCTTTGAAAACAATCGCACTGCGATCCAGCAGCAGCTGCAAAAGTATCCGGTTCTGCTGAGAACGTGCAAATACCCCGAGGATTTCACGAAGTCGCCGTGGCTCGAGATTCTCGGGCTGGCAATCATGGGAGCATTGGTCTCTCTGGGAGCGCCGTTCTGGAACGACGTGCTGAAGGGCGTGTCCGGGCTGAATGACGCGTTGAACAGCGAGAAGAGTTAGATCGGGCAATGGCCAAGTCTGCGCCGGACTTCAGGCGGGTAGTGCGGTGCTTCAGCGCGCGTTAGATCGCTCCCTATAAGATTGAGCCGACTTCAGCCGGCCGCACATCTGTCGTCGGCCGAAGCCGACTTGGAATAGGAAATAAACGGCTTCGACGCTGGCCTGAAGGCCAGCTCTACCCGATATACCTCGCGCGAAGAGTTTTTTAGCAGCCCGTGAAAGCCGGCTCACGGCCTTTGTGACCGCTTACCACACCCTGAAGGGCGGGGCTATCATCTTTCGCGCCTTCGGCGCTCGTGCAATTGGTGTTGTGGCAGCGAATCCGGAAATGAAGTTCACCTAAGATCTCCCGTTGCGCTACCGATCCAGGGTTAGAGCTGTCCCCGCTCGAGCTGACGGCCCAAAGTTCATGGCTCACGGCCCAAAGCTCATGGCCCACGACTTCCTATAACGGTATGTTCCCGTGCTTCTTGGGCGGGTTCTTGTCGCGTTTGTTCTCCAGCATATCGAGAGCCTGAATCAGTTTGCGGCGCGTGTCGCGGGGGCGGATGACGGCGTCGAGATAGCCGCGCTCGGCCGCGACGTAGGGATTGGCGAAGCGTTCGCGAAACTCCTCGATCTTCGCCGCGCGGTCTTTTTCAGGGTTTTCCGATTTCTCCAGCTCGCGACGATAGACGATGTTCACCGCGCCCTCCGGGCCCATGACCGCGATCTCGGCCGTGGGCCAGGCGTAGTTGACGTCGGTGCGAATGTGCTTTGATGCCATGACGCAATACGCGCCGCCGTACGCCTTGCGCGTGATGACGGTGATCTTCGGCACCGTGGCTTCCGAAAACGCGAACAGCAGCTTGGCGCCGTGGGTGATGATCCCGCCGTATTCCTGCTGCGTGCCGGGGAGAAATCCGGGAACGTCTTCGAAGGTGATCAGCGGAATGTTGAAGCAGTCGCAGAAGCGGACGAAGCGCGCGCCTTTGATGCTGGCGTTGATGTCGAGCACGCCGGCAAGAAACGCCGGCTGATTGGCGACGATGCCGACCGGCTTGCCGTTGAGCCGCGCGAAGCCGATAACGATGTTCTTCGCGTAATGCTCCTGCACCTCGAAGAAGTAGCTGTCGTCGACGACCGCGTTGATGACGTCCTTGATGTCGTAGGGCTGATTGGATTCGGCGGGAACGATGGTGTCGAGCTTCTCGTCAGCGCGATCGATGGGATCGGTGCAGGGCTTGCGCGGCGGATCTTCGAGGTTGTTGGACGGGATGAAGCTGAAGAGTTCGCGGATCATGCTAAGACACTCCGCGTCGTCGTGCGCCATGAAGTGCGCGACGCCGGACTTCTCGTTGTGCGTCATTGCGCCGCCCAGTTCGTCCTTGGTGACTTCTTCGTGCGTCACCGCCTTGATGACGTCAGGGCCAGTGATGAACATGTACGAGGTGTTCTGCACCATGAGGATGAAGTCGGTCATGGCAGGCGAGTAGACCGCGCCACCGGCGCACGGGCCCAGGATGGCGGAGATCTGCGGCACTACGCCCGACGCCAGCACGTTGCGCAGGAAGATGTCGGCGTAGCCCGCGAGCGACATCACGCCTTCCTGAATGCGCGCGCCGCCGGAATCGTTGAGGCCGATGACCGGCGCGCCCACGCGCATCGCCGTGTCCATGATCTTGACGATCTTGGCGGCGTTGGTTTCCGACAGCGAGCCGCCGAAGACGGTGAAGTCCTGCGCGAAGACGAAGACCAGGCGGCCTTCGATGCGGCCGTAGCCGGTGAGGAAGCCGTCGCCGAAGTACTTCTGCTCTTCCATGCCGAAGTCGGAGCAGCGGTGGGTGACCAGCTTGTCGGTCTCTTCGAAGGTGCCTTCGTCGAGCAGGAATTCGATGCGCTCGCGCGCCGACATCTTGCCCTGCTTGCGCTCGCGCGCGCGACGTTCTTCACCACCGCCGGCTTCGGCCAGCGAGTCGCGGCGCTTCAGTTCAGCTAATTTCTCTTCCAGATTCATGGGAGGGATTATAAACAGCGGGTGCGGGAGTATGGCCGAAAGACAGAGTCACCGGTTGGTGTGACGTTGGTATTCGCTGGCGGGATCTGAGTTTGCGGGGGAGGCGATCACCTGCCGTATAATCCTGCAACCTACGAACGATCAGCTCCTTCTGAACGGATGGAGGATATTGTGAGCAAGACGCGCAGAACTTTTATCAAGGGTGCAGGAGCGACGGGCGCCCTGGCAGCGGCGGGCGGTTTGGAGGTCGCGAGTGCATCGAAGAAAGAGCGCAAGGAAGAATCTCGCACAGCGGCTTGCGGGAGCGCTATGCAGTGCGTGGTGACGGGGCAGAACAAGTCGGGCAAGTCGATCGTGGTAAGCCATGGGCTGGTGAAGCCGGTGACGGTTGGCATGATGCCGGGCTACGACTTTTATCGGATTTGGGGAAGCGACGAAAGAGTGTCTCTTCCATCTGATGGCACTCCGCCGGCACAACCGCATTTCTTTCCGCCAGCGAGCGGTTTCCGCTTCGGCATGTTTACCTTGCCGCCAGCCACCAGCACGAGTGCCGCGCAACCGCCCACTCCCGCTGAACTGCAAGAAATGGAGCAAAAACTGCCGGGGCTTCTACAGGCGCTGGAAGCCGATCACCCGGGCATGCACACGACCGATACGGTGGACTTCGATGTCGTCGTTTGCGGTCAGGTGGTGCTGGAATTGGACGACGGAGCCGAAGTCGTGCTCAAAACGGGCGACTGCGTCATTCAGAATGGAACCCGGCACGTGTGGCACAACCGCTCCAACGAAAACTGTATGATCGCGTTTTCCCTGGTCGGCGCCGAACGCAAACGGACGGCCTGAACACCGACGGATCTGCTGCGGCTCCCAAGGCTAACAGAGTAGTGCATCCTTCGTAAGGAGAAAGATGACATGCAGAAGGTGGCGATAGCAGTGGTCATGATGATGGTGTTAGCCGGGTTTGCGGTCGCAGCGGAAAATCCGGAACAAGCGGCCGCGATGAAAACGGTCAACCAATTTGTGGACGGCTTCAACAAGGCTGACGGCAAGACCATGCTGGCGACCTGCGCTCATCAAACGTCGATTATTGATGACTTTCCGCCGCACACCTGGCAGACCTGCTCGGTCTGGCTGAACGATTACAACGCCTGGGCGAGGAAGAACGGGGTAACGGACGGGGTGGTCACCCTGGGTGATCCCAAGCATGTGGACGTTACGGGCGACCACCGGGCCTATGTTGTGGTGCCCGCGACCTTCACTTATACGTCGGGCGGCAAGTCGATGAAGCAGAGCGGCTCGACGTGGACGCTGGTCCTGCAAAAGGGAACTGCCGGTTGGCGGATTACTGCGTGGACATGGTCGGCGGGTCAGTAGGGCGGCTGGCGCGACCTGCCGGCTCACCCAAACCTGATGTTGTTCTCGCCGACGACCGCGAGGACGCCGATGAGATGGGTGACGCCGAGGAGCTGCCGGACCGACTTGCCAATGTTCTTTAGCTGCAGCGCGCAACCGGCGGATTTAGCGGAGACGTACAGCCGAACCAGAGCGCCAATGCCGGTGCTGTCCATGTGCGTCAGCTCCGCCATTTCGAGCACGATTCGCTTGCTGGTGGGAATCAGTTCGCCGACTTCGCGATAGAAGCGGTCGCTCACTCCAGCTACCAGCTTGCCACTGCAGCGCACCACAACAACACTGTCGGCGCAACGTTCAACGGCCAGTTCCAGGCGGGTCACGGTTGCATTCTGAGTCATCAGAATCTCTTGGTCAAAACTGCCGGACAGATGTGGAAGATCATACTGTAGCGCGACGATTCATAAGCCTGTCAAAATTCTACTGCTTCGCGGCTACGACTTTTTAATCGACACCCAGGTCTCGAAAAGCGCGAGACCAGATAGGTGCCAATTACGACTGCGACGGACTTGACCATCTTTTTACGCCTCCGTATCAGGCGCGATCATATGCCATTTGTGGGGCAATGATATGGCCGTTCATCAGCGCTAATCGCGCACTCGTCACGCTATCGGAAGTGTTCCCAGCCGGCGGGTTTGAGGAGTTTAGATTTTCCGTTGGTGACGAGCTTCATGTTTTTGCCGCGGACGATCTCGCCGATGCGAGTGACGGGAATGCCTGCGATGTCAGCGGGGATGCGGCGATCGGGTTTCGCCGTGAAGAGCAGTTCATATTCGTCGCCGCCGTTCAGGACGGATTCAAGAGCCGCAGGGGCTAAAGCCCAGCCTTTGCCTGGGCAGTTTTCGGCACGACTGAAAGCCCGCCCTGAGCTTGCCGAAGGGTCGTGTCCTGACCCGAGGCGTTGTTTCGGGCTGACCGCAACTACGGTGGAGAGTGCTTCGGCGTATAGCTTCGCGCCCACCTTGCTCTCCTCGCAAATGTGGGCGAGGTCGGTGGAGAGGCCGTCGCTGATGTCGATCATGGCGGACACGAGCTTCTTTTCGCGCAGGAACTGGCCAATGGCGATTCGCGGTTCGGGATAAAAGGTCTTGAGATGAAAATTAGGCCGAAGCTTCTCGCCGTTGCGCATACGAGTCAGAGCTTCATACGGCAACCCCAGCGTGCCGGTCACGTAGATGTGATCGCCAGGCTTTGCGCCCGAGCGCAGGATGGCCTGTCCGGCCGGAACCGAGCCGAATACTACGATGTCGGCCATAATCCCGCCGGGAGACTGGGCAGTATCGCCCCCGGCGAGCACGATGGAATAGCGGTCGGCCAGCTTCAGCAAGCCGGCAATGAAATGGTCGACCCACCGCTGGGGAAGCGCGGCAGGCAGCGCCAGCGAGAGAAAGGCAGCCTGGGAAATGCCGCCCATGGCGGCAATGTCGCTGAGTCCGCGGGTGAGGCAGCGATGGCCGACGGAGTTGGCCGGATGCCAATCGCGTCGGAAGTGGACGCCTTCGAGGCTGAAATCGGTGGTGAGCAGCGCTTCGTGGCCGCGAGGCAGGCGCAGGACGGCGCAGTCGTCGCCAATACCTAGGCCGATTTCGCGCTCCCGCCGGACGGCTGCTCGCCTAATCCGTTGCAGCAGCGGCTTTTCCCTGAGGGGCACAGGCAGCCTCCGGCGCTAATCCAGCGTCTAGTGTATAAGCGTCCCACCGTCTAAAGGGCAAAAAGTAGCGGTTAACTGCCGGGTTATCGGGCAGAGATGGTACTGTTAACTACAATGATTACCGTACTTTAGTGGTAGTACAAGCCGGATTTTGTTGACACGGCCAGTCCGCTCTGTTACGGTTTGATGTCGTATTCATTCCAGCCGAGCATCCGGTGGAATTGCTTTACTTTCTGCCGGCGGAAGGCCGTCAAGCCCGCGGCTTCCTGGTTCCCCGAAGTTAGCAATTCGGACCAGCAAGGCGTATCGTTCCGGATTTTCATAGATCTGTGATTGCTCCTCCGGAACCATTTTTAACTGAGGGTCTGCTTTGCGAAAACGCTTTTATATTCTTTTCGTAGCCCGCGATGCGGAAGGCCAGCTACGAAAGATTCCGATCCCTCTTCATTACCTCTACGTGTTCCTCGCGGGCGCGCTGATCGGTATGTTTACGATCACGGGCATGGCTGGGTCGTACACACGCATGCTCTGGAAGGTCGCCAGCTTCAACCAGCTTCGGCTTGAGAAGAAGGCTTTGCAGACCCGTTACGCGCAGCTGGAGCAGGTGAACCACGAAAAGGACATCCAAGTTGCATCGCTGGGATCGCTGGCGAATGAAGTCTCCGTCATTTACGGCCTCAAGCCAAATGCCAAGCTGCTGAAGGCGAGCGAAGGCCCGGTACAGCCGGACGACGTGAAGTACTCGATGGATCAGCTTTACGCGCTGCGCACTACGGCTTTGGCGGGCGCGGCGACGGCGGGCTTGGGCATGGGGCTGACGCACAACGCCAGCCTGTCGGAGTGGGTGAGTGCGGCGAGCGCGCCCACACTGTGGCCGGTGATTGGTCCGATCACCGGAGCATTCGGCGAGCGCATTGACCCGTTCAACGGTGAAGGCGCGTTCCATTCGGGCGTCGATATCTCGTGCTCATATGGACAGCCGGTGATAGCTCCGGCCGATGGCATTGTTACCTACGCTGATTTCTACAACGGCTATGGCCGCATGCTGCAGATTGACCATGGCAACGGAATCAGCACGCGCTACGGGCATCTCTCGGGATTTGCCGTGACCGACGGACAGACCGTCCACAAGGGGCAGGTGATCGGCTATGTCGGATTGTCCGGCCGGAGCACGGGACCGCATCTGCACTACGAAGTCCGCATCCACGACACGCCGGTGAACCCGCATAAGTTTCTGCGCGCGACGTTTGGGCAGCTGGGACTCAATCCGAAGGGATAGATCGCCGCACAGGGGCACGCAGAGCACAGAGGATTTGTAGCTGGAGTCATGGAGGGCTCCAGCTATTTTCTTCTGATCGCCAACCTTCGATACCGATTTACGCCGACCAGCGTTCCCGCGGAGCCAGTGGTTACTTTCCGTCCTGCGAGGTTACGAAAGGACTACAACTCACAACTTTACCTTCATAATGTTGACGAGCAGCGACGCTGATAAGTTGGGACAATTGCGCCCCAATGCCACGGGAGGATTTCTGAGCCTGCGGCAGAAGTTCTTTGAAAACACGCTGAGGGAGTTGGTGTCGCCACTCCGGTTCGGACTCCTCTCGCAGCATTCCCGGGGCTTGCGCCTCGGGGCTAAACTCATCTCGCCGCTCCTCCAACCCGGTTGCGCGGGTGGCCCCGTACTGTGGATTCAATAACTTACGGAAAGAATTAGGGGGTAGCTTGGAGAATTGCAGATGGTCGAGAACGGCCTGTGCCGCCGGCTAAACGTCGGCTCTGGCGAGAATTACACCGCTTGTCCGGCACGACTAAAGGCCGCGCCCTGGCACAAAGCGCCTCGCCCCATAACGTTGGGTGCATTAGCTACTCGATCTGGACCAGCTGCTGTTCGGCCTCGACCGGCCGCTGTGGCTCGCGAAGCGTTTGCGGAGCGCGCCAGTGATCCATGTAGGAAACCTGGTGGACGCAGGAGACGGTGCAATTGGGAGCACAACCCTTCTCGGTTAGGAATTCGCGGCGAATGTCGGCGACCGTGTACTTCTCCAGCGGAATGCCGGGATTGCCGCGCTGCTGCGAGCAGTAGTGGACCAGGCCGTCCTCGCAGACGTAGAGATAGCGAGCGCCGGCGCGGCATCGCCAATGGTTGGGCTTGCCATTAGCGATGTTGTTCTGGAACCAGTTCAAGCGCGAATAGTGGTGCTTCTCCAGCGCCTTCATCTTGAGGAAGACCTCGCGCTCCTCGTCGCCTAGCGGGCGCAGTTGGCCACCGCCGTCGTGAATAATGCCTATCGTCGAGGTAAATCCCAGCTGCACGGCGCGGCGACCGACAACCAGCGCGTCATGCGGATTGCGAATGCCTCCGCCGACGACGGAGTTGATGTTGACGTCGAAGTCGGCGTGCTCGGCCAGCAGTTGCAGTTTTTTGTCCAGCACCTTGAGCGACTTCTTGGAGACATCGTCAGGCATGACATTGTCGATCGAAAGCTGCAGATGATCGAGCCCGGCGTGATTCAGCCGCTGAATACGCTCGGCCGTGAGCAGGTAGCCGTTGGTAATCATGCCGGCGATCATCGGATGACGCCGAATGTGGCGGATGATTTCGTCGAGATCGGGATGCAGCAGCGGTTCGCCGCCGCTGAACGTGACGATCGCTGTGCCCAGCCGCGCCAGCTGATCGATGCGCTGTTTCATCGTGTCCAGTGGGACCGGCTTGGAGAAGTCGTCGTATTCGTTGCAGTACTCGCAGGCCAGATTGCAGCGGCGAATGGGGATGATCTGCGCCATGATGGGATGGTCGGTCGAGGCCAGCCCCTTAGCGATCATTCGGAGTTCGCGGCTGCGTCGCTTGTACGCCAGCAGGCGCCGGCGTGCTCCTTGCGGTCGGTTCGACATACGAGGTACTTCCATTATTACAACACACCCCCTTTCGGTGAGGGGAAGTGCTCAGCCTTGTGCGGGGAAAATTCACGGTTGAGCGGCATCTGCATCCATCCGGCGAGCGCGAACGTCCAACGTAGGTAGAGCTTCCCGCCGCATCCGCAAAAGCTGATTTATAATCAAAAGATTCAGCAAACAAGTCTGGAGTTTCCACAGCATGATTCGTTTTCTGCAAAAGCCTGGGCCCTTTAAGAAAATTGTGCTCGGCGGCATTCTGGTAGTGGTCTGCGTAATGATGGTCATCACTCTGGTTCCCGGTGGTCTGTTCGGTGACTACCTCGGCGGCGGCCTCACCACTCAGGGAGTTCTGGCCAAAGTCGGCGACCAGGAGGTTGACGTGACCCAGGTTGCGCAACAGGCGCGCCTGATGGGCAAGCAGCAGTTTAAAGGCAATGTCCCGGAACAGCTGATGCCGTACCTGATGCAGCGTGCGGCGCAGACCATGATCACCGAAAAGGCGATGGTCTATGAGGCCGACAAGATGGGCCTCAGCGTCAACGACGACGAACTCCGTGACTATCTGCACGAGGGCCAGATCGGCCAGGTGCTTTTCCCTGGGGGTAACTTCATTGGGCAGCAGGCTTATGAGGAGTTCATCTCCAGCAACTTCAACATGGGGGTACAGCAGTTTGAGCACGAGGTGAAATCCCAGATCGCCACGCGCAAGCTGCTGACCGCGGTTGGCGGAGCGGTTACGGTAAGCGACAAAGAGATTACCGAGGAAGTTAAGCGCCAGGATGCCAAGGTCAAATTTGACTACGCGGTGCTATCGCTGGACGACGTCCAGAAAGACATCAAGCCCACCGAAGTCGAACTGAAGGCGTTTTACGACGCCAACAAGCAGAGCTATGCGAACTCCATTCCGGAGAAGATCAAAGCGAAGTACATCCTGATTGACACCAAGAAGATCGCCGACCAAGTGCAGATCACGCCGGAAGAGATTCAGCAATACTACAAGGCGCACCAGGACGACTACCGCATCCCGGAGACGGTAACCGTTCGCCACATTCTCATCAAAACTCCTCCGCCTGATGCCAACGGCAAAGTCGACCAGAAAGCTGTAGAAGCGGCTCGCGCCAAGGCCGAGGACATCGAGAAGCAGCTAAAAGCCGGGGCGAATTTCGCCGACTTGGCGAAGAAATACTCCGAGGATCCTGGCAGCGCGAAAGACGGCGGATTATTGCCCCCGCTCACGCGCGGACGTACCGTGCCGGAGTTCGAGCACGCGGCCTTCAATACTCCGGTGGGACAGACCACGGACGTCATCCGCACCGACTACGGTTTCCATATCATTCACGTTGAAGCCAAGCAGGAAGCGCGCTTGAAGCCACTGGACGAAGTCAAGGCCGAGATTGAGCCGGTGCTCAAACAGCAGAAAGCCGCGGCGCAATCGCAAAGCATAGCCAATGCCATTCAGGCTTTGGCGAAAACCGAAGGAATGGATAAGGCTGCTGCGGATCGTAATCTCGACGTCACCAGCACCGACTTCATCACGCAAGGCGAGCCGATCCCGGGGATTGGCTCCGCGCCTGACTTCTCCAACACGCTGTTTGGCGCCAAGAAAAACGATGCGCCCGCCCTGGCCACCACGCCACTCGGCTACGTGGTCTATCAGGTAACAGCCATTCAGCCGCCGCAGACTCCGACCTTTGAGCAGATCAAGGACAAGGTGGCGGCGCAGTTTAAGGATCAGCGCGCGCAGCAACTGCTGCAGCAGAAGGTCCGGGAACTGGCAGACCGCGCGCACGCCGATCATGATCTGGCCAAGGCGGCCAAGGAAGAGGGCGCAACCGTCAAAACCAGCGAACTGGTTGACCGCACGCAACAGGTACCCGACATCGGCGCCATGAGCGGTCCGGCCAGCGTTGCCTTCAACATGAAGGTCGGCGAGATCAGCGCGCCCATTCAAGCTGGCCAAAATGGAGTGGTGCTGAAAGTTGTGGAGGTGCAGGAACCCACTCCCGAGCAAATGAAGCAGGACTGGGACAAAGCCAAAGAGTCGCTGCTGGAGAAGAAACGGGACGAATACGAGGATCTTTACGTGGAAAATCTGCGCGACCGGCTCGAAAAAGAGGGCAAGATCAAAATCAACAAGAAGGAAATGGAACGTCTGACCACCTTGACCGAGGGATCGTAAGGATGGGTTAGCCTCTTGATTACGCGGCCAGCGGACAGACTCCGCTGGCCACATTTGTTTTGTGGTCGCGAAGCTTACGGGCCACAGACTCAGAAGTCATTCCAGCTTGGCATGAAGGCGCGACGTTCAGCGCGCCTTACGATGGGAACAACATCAGGGCTTTTGCTCTGTGCGTCGAGTACCAATCGGCTTTACACCCGACTGCATGCTTTCTGATCGCGCATCCGGCATTCTGTTGCACCCCACATCGCTTCCCTCGCGCGGTGGAATCGGCGACTTCGGGCCGGCTGCCTACGACTTTGTCGACTGGCTGGCAGCCGCCAAGCAGACGCTGTGGCAGATTCTGCCGCTGCAGCCGGTCGGCGCCGGCAATTCCCCGTATTCGGCAACCTCAGCCTTTGCCGGCAATGTCCTCATGGTCAGTTTGGACCGGCTGGCGGATTCCGGCCTACTGGATCGTGATCGCGTGCCGGCTCTTCCCGACGGCGATGCTGCCGTGGACTATGAGAGGGTTCAGGAGCGCAAGCTGCCGCTGTTGCGCGAAGCCGCGGCGAAGTTCTTAGCCTCTGCTCCGTCCGAGGCGCGTGAGCGCTACCACGCCTTCTGCCGCGACAACGATTGGTGGCTGGAAGACTACGTCCTGTTCAGCGTCCTGCGCGAGCGCTTCGCCGAGCAGGCCTGGAATACCTGGCCCCGCGAAGTTGCCCGCCGCGATCCTGATACCATCGCGCAGCTGCGCGATGAACTGCACGAGGAGCTGGAGGCGGAGCGCTTCATGCAGTTCGCCTTCTTCGACCAGTGGAACGATCTGCGTGCCTACTGTGCCGATCGCGGCATCCGCATCATCGGCGACGTTTCCATCTTCGTCAGCTACGACAGCGCGGATGTGTGGACGAATCCCGAACTGTTTCGCCTGAAGCGGGATCTATCCCCTGCGTTCGTCTCCGGCGTTCCGCCCGACGCCTTCAGCGAAACCGGACAACGCTGGGGCAATCCGCTGTATGACTGGGACGCCTTGAAGGCGCGTGGCTATGACTGGTGGATCGGCCGCATGCGCTGGGCAACCGAAACCGGCGACATTGTCCGCATCGATCACTTTCGCGGTTTCGAATCCTATTGGGAGATCCCGGCCGAAGAGCCGACTGCTGTTCATGGGCGCTGGGTCGAAGGACCGAATGAAAGTTTTTTCCAGGCGCTGCGAACCGCGTTAGGCAAGTTGCCCTTCATCGCCGAAGACCTCGGCTACATCACGCCTGAAGTCCACGAGCTTCGCAAGGCTCTCGAGATTCCCGGCATGAAGGTCCTGCAATTCGGCTTCGGCAACAAGGGGGCTCACATCTACCTCCCGCACCGCTATGAGCCTGATTGCGTCGTCTACACCGGCACGCACGACAATGACACCATCGCCGGCTGGTGGAACACCAGCGCCACGGAGGAAGAAAAGCAACTGGCATCGACCTACATGGGCATCAGCGAAGACGGTGTGCATTGGGCGTTCGTTCGCGCGGCGCTTACCTCGGTCGCCAACCTGTGCGTGATACCTGTGCAGGATGTGCTGGGACTCGACAGCTCGGCTCGCATGAACGTCCCCAGCGAGGTCAACGGCAGTTGGACTTGGCGATTGCCATCCGGCGCGCTTACCCCCGAGTTGGCGGCAAAGATGGCTGCGCTGGTCGAGATCACCGATCGCGATGCCTGCGTCAAAGCGCCTTCAGTCGAGCGCCAGCAAGGCGACGGGAAAGCTGGCAAACACTTCGCGGCATAGTAACGACGGTCCGCCGGTCAGCACCTCGTCGGTAAAAATGTTGCGCCAGCGTTTGCCGGCAGCCGGCGGCGGCAACCGCAGCTCCGCGTCGTTCCAGACCGCGCCGATCGGTGGCTCCTCGTGGCCTTTCATCAAAGTCAGGCTCAACCGCGGAACGGCGGTGATTGACATCTCTCTCGCCTGCTGGCGCGCGAAGGCGACAACATGCTCCTCTTTGCCGTGCGATGTTTCCACAGGAAGATAGCGTCCCAGGCGGAACAGCTCGTTGTGATCACGCCGGAAATTCAAGGCTCGCATCGTGACCCACAACTTGATTCGTCCATCGCGATAGTCGCGTAGCAGCTCGTGACAGATTGCCGCGAGCGGTTCGGTCACCGAGCGGCTGCGAAGTTCGTCAGCTGTGCGCGCACGCATATCGAAATCCACCGGCCGTCGATTATCCGGATCCACCAGGTTGAAGTTCCACATCTCTTCGCCTTGGTAGATGTCGGGCACGCCCGGAGAAGTCAGCTTCAGCAACACCTGACTGAGCGAGTTGATGGCGCCAAAATACATCGTCTGCGACAGCAGTTTCTGCAGCGTATCCCAGAACAAGTTCGTCTTGCTGTGATTGCTGGGCGTCAGAACCTTATCGATGAACGCATTCATGCCGGCGATGTAGTCGGGATTGGAATTGAGCCAGCTGACATTCACCTTAGCCTCGTGCATCGCCTTTCCCATGTACTGTTGAATGCGAGCGATGAACGCCTGGCGTCCTTTCTCGCCCTCCATGCGCAGCGGCCACGCGCCCACCAGCGTTTGATACAACAGATATTCCTCGTTGTTGTCCGGAACCACGCGCCCATCCGCCAGCTCGACTTTGTGCTTGCGGTTAATGCGTCGCCACTTCATCACTTGCTCCGCCCACATGCGCGGCATCTCCGAGAGCGTATTCAGCCGCGCCCGTACATCTTCGCTGCGCTTGGTGTCATGGGTCGATGTGCCCAGCATTGAGTTCGGAAAGCGCCTCGCCCGTTCCAGATTGCCGCGATGAAACTCCGCCACCGGAATTCCGAACGACGCCGGGGTTCCGCCGACTTCATTCACCGAAATGAAGCGGTTGTAGACATAGCACGCGGTATCCTCCAGACCCTTGGCCATCACCGGCCCGGTCAGCTGCTGGAACTTTAGTGTGAAGTAGAGATGCTTGCGATAGCCGTAGATTGTGGTCTCGGTGTCGTTCCCCTC
>Ga0335074_10006867_pt1 | contig 15803 bp, 12 predicted proteins | sample Lox_Sample_23_FD_206715 | JGI IMG/M metagenome (GOLD analysis project Ga0335074, IMG submission 206715) | Soil microbial communities from Loxahatchee National Wildlife Refuge, Florida, United States - Lox_Sample_2.3 | ecosystem: Environmental > Terrestrial > Soil > Wetlands | place: USA... | reverse complement strand
CGACCGTGACGGTGATGTGCGTCATGCGCTGACACCTCCGGAGACATGGCGGATGCGCTGATGCAAACTTAGGACGGCCGGCCCATGCCGCACCAGTCCCTGCCGCCCCAGCCCCACATGCGGGCGCGCCGCCGCCCTGCGGCAAGCTCGAAGGCGTGTGCTGCAATACCGGATTTCTCATGATCTGTGTGCGACCCAGGGCCGACATTTCATCCGTTCGGTCGCGATTTTGTTCGGATACGTCCGCATACCAAGCTGCACAATCGATGAAATGTCGGAGGCGGCCCGTCCTCTTGGCGCCGGAATCACAGGACTCAAGCGGACCGGCCCGGATGATGGCGGCCGGCCCGGATATGGCGGCCAGGCCCGCCGGCGCCGGTCAGCCGAAGCGGCCGTTCACGTAGTCCGACGTGCGCTGGTCGGCGGGGTCGGAGAACATCTGCTCCGTCGGCCCGGACTCGACGATGTAGCCAGGCGTGTCGTGTGTCGCCAGGAAGAAGGCACAGTTGTCGGATACACGATGGGCCTGCTGCATGTTGTGCGTGACGATCACGATCGTGACCTGATCGGACAGCTCGGCGATGGTCTCCTCGATCCTGTTCGTGGACGTCGGGTCGAGCGCGGAGCACGGCTCATCCATCAGCAGCACATCCGGCGCGATCGCGAGCGACCTGGCGATGCACAGCCGCTGCTGCTGGCCGCCCGACAGGGCGCCGCCGGGCGAGCGGAGCCTACGGTGCACCTCCTCCCACAGGCCGGCCCGCCGCAGGCTGTCCTCGACGAGGTCGCCGGTGTTCTGGACCTTGATGCCGCTGAGCTTCAGCCCGCTGGCGACATTGTCATAGATCGACATGGCCGGGAACGGGTTTGGCTTCTGGAAGACCATCCCGATCCGCCGCCTGACCTCGGCCGGGCGGACGATGGGGTCGTAGATGTCGTGGCCGCCAAGTAGCACCTGGCCCGCCAGCTGCGCGCCCTGCACCATCTCGTGCATCCGGTTGAGGATGCGCAGGAACGTGGACTTCCCGCATCCCGAGGGACCGATCAGCGCGGTGACCTTGCCCGGCTCCATATGCAAGGTGACGCGCTCCAGCACCTTGTGCCCGCTGAACCAGGCGGAGATGTTGCGGGCTTCGAGGCCGTAGAGCTGCTGCTCTCCAGGCGACAGGACCGCGGTGTCATAGCCTTCTTGCTCCGCCCGCGCCGCCGCCTCCCTGGAGTGCGGCAGGTAATCCTGGCCGTTCGCTGAGTCCGTCATCGCGGCCGCTCCGCTTGGTTCATCGGTCGTCGTCATCGTCGGTAATGTCCTGACTCGGCTAGAAGAGGTTCGGCAATACGGAGGCGAAGTTCTCGTAGAGGTTCCAGACGATCGCGAGCACGGCCGGGACCAGAACGAAGTAGACGGGCCAGAACGACCAGCGCGACGCGGCGACGGCACCGCCGACCGAGACGATCACGAGCGCAAGTCCCCAGACCATCGTGAGGGCCAGGGCGCTGTCGTCGCCCGCCATGGCCTGTTCGTCTGGCGCTATGGCCGGCAGTACGGACGGGCCGTTCTGTGGTGCGGACGCCAGATCGGCGTCGACCTCAAGGTAGTAGGAGGGCACTATCGATGAGCTAGCCGTCAGTAGCACGAGGCGGTTGAGCGAGCTGTCGTGCACGGGATGCTGGCTGTCGCCGATCGCGGCGACCTTGTACACGAACGTGCCCTGCTGCGTGATCGCGACGATCTCGGCTCCGGCCTGGAGCTCACCGATCTGGCCGAACGGCGAGCCGAACGTCGCCCGGCGGCCGTAGATCACCGAGAGGCCGGCTTGCCCTGGCAGCGGGGTGTCACGCAGGTGGCCGGGTCCGAGCGTCATCTGCTCAGGTGCCGTCCCCTGGACCACGACGAGGTCGTGAATGCCGATGCTCGGAATGTCCAGCACGGTGACGGGCGCCCCGAGCTGAGTACGCCCGAGCGCGCCGTACGGCCCGAGCGGGCCCAGGTCCTGTCCGAGCTCGTACCGGAACGTGCTGAACAGCCTGGCCTGAGAAGCTGACTCCTGAATGCCGGAGAGCCCGAACAGGTAGCCGACGAAGCCGAGCAGCAGGACGGCAAGCACGAGCATGCTCGCCGCGGCGCAGCGAGCGATCGGGATCGGGCTCTCCGGCTTGCTCGGGCGGACCGGCGCCTCGGCCGGCGACGCGACCGCGGTCACTGGCGGGCCTGACGCCTTCTGCGCAGCACCATGTAGATCGCTGGCGGGAGAACCACGACCGCGAGCAACTCCACCACGGTCATCAGCCCGAGCATCGTTGAGTTGGTGCTGTCGCTGGCTAGGTTGACGACCTGTCCGGTCACCGAGCCTTGCGGCGCCGCGTCGGCGTCGTTGCCGTTATCCGAGCTGCTGGCCGTGCCGGTGCTGGTCGACGTCGATGCGGACGGGTGCGCGCCCGGCTTGGCGGAGGAACTGTCGGGGTCGCAGCCGTTGAGCGCCGAGCCGACTTTCTGGCACTTGTTCGGGTAGGGCGCATCGTCAAGGACGATGAGCTGGCCATTGCGGAGCGTCGGGTTGTCACAGTCGGACATGGACGGCGTCGGCACCGCGCCAGGGATCTTGCTCGATTGCAGCAGCCCGCCTTCGACGAGGTTCAACGGCAGCGGCGAGTATCCGAGTTCGGCTGAGTACTGCTGGCCCGCGCACAGGAAGTAGTCGATGTAGGTGCTCAGCGTCGCGCCAGCGCCCTTGCTGAAGACCGAGGGGATAGCCGTCGCCGTTCTCGGCACGATCAGGTAGCTGTAGCTCGAGAGCGGGTAGGAGCGCGGATCCTTGAACGTGTAGACGTTGTCGAGGTCCTGCTGCAGGAAGTTGGGGCTGCTCGGGTCCTCGTTGATGACGGCCTGGGTCAGCGCCACGGCCACGTTCGAGGCGGTGGGCTGGACGTAGTAGCCGGCCGGGTTGAGGAGCGACACCACCGGAAAATGCGAGTTCAGCGCGTAGGCGTACTCGTCATAGCCGATTGCACCCTGGCCGTAACTCGCGCTGACATACGAGGCGACGTTGTTGGAGCCGTTCTGAGAAACCGACGCCCCCCAGCCGCCGGGGTAGAACTCGGTCTGGATGCACGGGTGGCTGGCGGTGCCGACGCGGTTGTTGGTGATCTTCGCGCAGAACGCGTTCCAGATCGACGGGTACACGTGCGACATCCACCTGGTGAAGAAGTAGGTCGCACCCGAACCGTCGGACCGAACCACCGGGATGATCGGGATGTTCGGCAACTGCGCGCCGTAGTCATGAGTGATCTCGGGGTTATCCCAGTTGGTGATCACGCCGGTGAAGATCTTCGCGATCGTCTCGCCTGACAACCGCAGGTTGGTGACCAGGTGCCCGCCCACATCCAGGTGGTACATGAAGGCCGTGCCGCCGGCGGTGTCCGGCACGTAGGAGTAACCGTAAGGCGAGTGCTCGGCGCCGCTTTGATCGAATGGGTCAGTGCCGTTGCGGAACGGTGGGTCGGACGCGGCGAAGTCGTCCGTGCCGTTCATGTAGTCGTCGCGCCCGGCGGCCGACCCGTCGGGGTTGAACTGGATCGTGATCCCGTTCGCGTGCAGGTTCTGCGCCCACTGAGTGAGCGCCACCGAGGCCCAGCTCGAGCCGGAACCGAAGATAGGGGTGTAGGTCGTGCTCGCCAGCGCTGATGACATCGGTACCAGGGCCGTGAGTATGACCGTGGCCAGCAGCACCACTCTCCCCGCGGCGGGGCGCAGGCCGATCTTCATTGTGTCTTCCTCCTCGGAAGCCGTAGCCTTCGCACCCGCGCAAGCGCGGCAATACCGCCCTCGCCGATCACGAGCGACGTCGAACCACCCACGGCCAGCAGCCCGCCGATGACGAGCAGCGCCGGTACCGCGTATCTCGCGGAGCCTGACGTGGTCGGGTTGGCGACGTAGCCGAGGTGAACGGCGGAACTTGCGGTCGGGGACGGGGTGGGCGACGGCGTTGTCTTCGCCTTCGAGGTGCTGCTCGACTTGCTCTTCTTGGGATTCCCGGTCTGATCAAGCACCTCGGTCGCCGCCTTGAGGGTCTGGTCGCGCATCGCCGACGTCAGCGGCAGGTAGCCGGGCGGCAGGTCGCCTGGCAGCAGCCCCGACTGCTGGCCCTGATTGGCGACGAACTCCAGCCACTGCGCGATCTTCGCGGCCTTGGTCTTCGAGATTCCGCCGGTGGGAACCATCGCGTAGACGACCATCGTCAGCGGGTAGGCGTCCCAGGCCTTCTTGCTGGTGTCCGTCAGGTTGACGCTCTCGGTGATGTGGTTCTGCGGGTCGGTGACCATGTCGTTCTCCACGGCCGCGAGCATCCCCGCGTCGGTGGGGGCAACGTAGTTTCCGGCCGCGTTCTGCAGGGAGGCCGTCGGGAACAGGAACGCGGACGCGTCGCCGTTGTCCAGGATGGCGAACAGGTCACGCGTCCCCGGGACCTCCGGCGCCAGCGCGTCATAGTTGCCGTACTGGTCGACCGCGGTCGAGGTACCAGGGAAGTTGTTAGCGAGCTGGTAGGAGACCACATCGCTGAGCGGGAACACAGGCGAGTACAGGTGCGAGTACAAGATGTTGGAGTCCATCGGCGTGAGCGACTGCGTCGGCAGCTGCAAGTCGACGTAGTTGCTGTTGATGTGCTCGCCGTCGGCAAACATGCCCTCGGAGAACTCCTTGGCTTCCTTGTTGGCCGCGATCCAGCTCGTCAGCTGCCAGGTCATGTCGCTCAGGCCGGACAGGACGGTCGGCACGACCCAGTCGCTTTGGGCCGCCTGCACCCGAGGGTTGAGATGGGTGAACTCGGGGTCAGCGAGAATGCTCGACGGGTCGTAGTCGACGGCGTTGTCGCACTGGCTTGTCGGCAGCACATCGTCACTGCAGGCGCTGTTCGAGAAGTCGTAAGACTCCGTGATCAGCTTGAGCACCAGCCGCGCGTCGAGCCGGATGTGGTTGACCGGCAGCCCCGTGTTCGGGTTGTCGATCCAGAACGCGATCGACTCGGCCGTTATCGCGACCGGAGCGTAGGTATACGGGTACTTCGACGTCCCGGACCCCGGGTAGGTGGTCAGCGCAACGTCGTCCAGTCCGTCCTGGAAGTCCTCCCTGGCCAGCGGCTCGTTCTGGGCCGAGTCGTACTGGATGCTGAGCGGATCGGCGGCGCTGCACAGCGCGGTCTGCCATGAGTCCATGGCGGTCGCGGTCATCGGCGAGCCGATCACGGTGAAATCGGGGGCGCGCACCGGGCACGCGGAGACGACCGGGTCGAAATGCAGCGGCACGACGATGCGGTCCCTCCATGAGCAGGACGCCTCGAAGTACTCGGACTGCTGCGCGAAGTCGACCTGGCCGGTCGCGTAGACGATGTCCAGTGAGTGGTTCGCGCAGTTGGACGGGGTGCCTCCCTGAGCCGGCATCACGACGACAGAGCACGGGTGGCCGGAAGCGCAGCCGAGCCAGTCGTTCTGGTCCCTGGTCAGAAGTTCCAGGTCGGCCTCTCCGTCGCCTTGCCCCGACGTCGTAGCGACCACCGTGTTCTCGGGGCCATCGGGGCCAGGCCCAGGCGATCCGGCCGATCCGGCGCCCAGACAGTCGTTCACGTTGCCCGGGTTCGTTCCCCTGCACTCGAGCACCTGGACCGGATACAAGGTCGAGTCGGCGACGTACGGCGTGTTGACGCTGGGCGTGAACTCCTGCCAGGTCACCAGGATTGACTGGTTGGCCAGATCGTTGACCTGGCTCACGGTGACGTAGCTGCGACGGGAGAACAGCTTGTTCGTGGTGGGGTCATACATCCGCCGCCCGCTGACGACAGCACCGCCACTCGGCGCGGACGGCGGCGTATAGGGCTTGCCTCCGCCTTGCCCTGGCCCCGGTGATCCCGCCTCGGGGTGTGGCGTCGCCGCCTGCGCTGCCTGGCTGCTCCCGGCAACGACCGGAAATAGCGCGAGCCCAAGGCAGACTGACGCCAGCCCGGCGAGCGCGCACGCCCGCCGGCCAGCCAAGACTCGAGAGTGGCCGGCTCGCATCTAATTCCTCATCGCGACTGGTGGTCTCGGCAGGCGGTTCACGACTGCTGCGCCTCCCGCCTGAGTCGGCGCAGCTGCCGCTTGCTGAGCTCGCCTGGCCGCTTTCCGCCGAGAATGCGGGCGATCGAGAACAGCACGACCACGACCAGCATCAGGGCGAAGCCCGCCCCGAACGCCCGCTCGACGTATTCCGGATATTCCCCATAGACATAGACGTTATTGAAGATGAACGTTGGCAGTGTCGCCTGCCAGCCGCTGAACGCGTTCACGTTCATCGAGTTGGAGTATCCGGCGACGAGCAGCACGGGCGCCGTCTCGCCGATGCCTCGCGCCATCGCGAGCACGACGGCCGTAGCGAGGCCAGAGCGGGCCGTGGGAAGGATCACCTTCCACACCGTTCGCCAGTGGCTGGCGCCGAGGGCGAACGACGCTTCGCGCAGCGTCCCTGGTACGACCCGCAGCACGACCTCACCAGCCCTGATCACCGTGGGCAGCATGACGATCGAGATGGCCATAGCCGCGGCCAGGCCGCACTTGCCGAGGCCGAAGCTGAGCACGACCAGCGCGTAGATGAGCAGCCCGGCGATGATCGACGGTAGTGCCGTCATCGCGTTCACGATCGTGCGCACGGGCCGGGCGAGGGCCCCGCCCACCTCAGCCAGGAACACCGCCGCCGTGATGCCAAGCGGGACGGCCAGCAGCGTCGCGATCCCGAGCTGCTCGAGCGAGCCAACCGCGGCGTGGGCCATGCCGCCGGAGCTGAGCGGCTGCAGGAAGCCCGTGGACACCATCGTGCTGGTCCAGAAGTTCGGGTGCACGATTGCCGAGAGGCTCTTGACGAAGCTGTAGCCAATCTGGTCGACGACCACGGCCGTGGCGAAAACGCCGCCGGTGCTGACCAGCACCGCCACGGTCTTGTCCCTGACCACGAGCCGGTTCCACCGCATCGTGGCCGCGGCCACGTAGAAGAGGGCGAAGAGCGCGTACCAGCAAACCCAGAATCCCAGCGCGCCGGTCCAGGGCAGCAGCCGTTCGTACACGAGCCAATCCAGCCCGAGCGCGCCGATTGCCGCGCCCACCAGCGTGAGCACGTCCTCGGGCGTGACCGTCCTGATGCGCAGCGGCTCGTCGGCGCTGGGCTGGCTCGCCTGCCGCGCGCCGGTATCGACGGTGGTCATCGAATGCTCCTGTTCGTCAGCCGACCGCGCCGTCAGTCCGCCGTTGCGGCGCCGGAGCGCGACCTGCCGATGATGATCGCGGCAAGCGAGTTGACCACGATCGTGATGGCGAAAAGCACCAAGCCGGCGGCCATCAGCGCGGACAGCTGGTTCGCGCTGGCTGAGCTCCACTCACCCGCGATCAGTGCCGCGATCGAATTGCCTCCGGACTGGGCGATGTGCCAGTTGACCTTGAATATGGCGCTGACGACCAGCAGGACCGCTATCGTCTCGCCCAGCGCCCGGCCGATCCCGAGCATGCAGGCGCCGACCGCGCCGCCCCGACCGAACGGGATGACCACCGTCCTGACCATCCCCCAGCGCGTGGAACCGAGTGCGTACGCGGCCTCCCGCTCGCCTTGCGGCGCCTGAGAGAAGACCTCGCGCGACAGCGAGGTGACGATCGGGATGATCATCAGCGAGACAACCAGGCCGGCCAGGAGCGGCGAGCCGACGAACGTCGACGGGGTGTACTCAATCGTCACCTTGAGTGGCGGGAACCAAGACAGATGGTCAGCCAGCCAGCTCATCACCCCGATCGCCCGCGGCATCAGGAAGAACCGTCCCCATACGCCGTAGATGATGCTGGGGATGGCGGCCATGAGGTCGATGACAGCGATCAGCGTGCGGCGCAGCCGCGCGGGCGCGTACTCGGAGATGAAGATGGCCGTCGCCAGTGCCAGCGGGATGCCGACGATGCTGGCGATCACGCCGATGATCAGCGTGTCCGGCAGCACCCCGCCGATGCCGAAATCGTTGCCGACGAAGATCCAGTTCTGCTTGGTGAAGAAGCTCAGTCCGTCAGTACGGAAGGCCCAGGTGCTGCGGATGATGAGGAAGACCAGGATCAGGCCCGTGATCGCGAAGCTCGACAGCCCGGCCAGGCGCAGGACAGTCCGGAAGATCAGGTCGCCTCGTGACGGGCGGGACACGATCGTGCGCGGAACGTCATCGTCGGCTGGCGCCGGACGGGCAGAGGTCAGCGCGACGGCCATTACAAGCCCCTCCAGTGCCCCGCAGACGATGCGCCACGATGCACCACGGCACAGTTACGCACGCCGCAGGCCCAAACAGGCTCTTCTACGCGGATTTCCAGATGTCTACTAGGAAATGAACGTACAGCAAACAGGTGGTATCGCTACGGAATTTTTTGCCGGGTTTCCGCCCTGTCAGCCGGTCTGGATCACCTGGAACGATTCGGCCAGCCTGCCCTCGGGCAGGCCGCCGTCAACCGCGGCGCGGGCGAGGCGGGTGCGCAGCATGTCCTCAAGGCCGTCAAAGTCTTTCACCTGGCTGACGTGCGAGCGCAGCGCGGCGAGCTTGCGGCCGAAGGTCTCGGTGATGTCGACGTAGTGCGACGGCGCCGGGCCGCCGGCGATCCACACCTCGCGCACCGTCCACGGTTCGAGCTTCTCCGCCGCCAGCAGCTCGGGAAACGCAAACGGGTTCCTGGAGTCGGGGTAGACCGCGTCAAGCGACGCCGAGCCAACCGCGCGATGGTCGGGATGACCGATGCCCAGGCGCACGTAGTTGCGCTCGGGCGACTGGCATATCACGCGGTCGGGACGCAGCAGCCTGATGACCCTGGCCAGGTCCTTGCGCAGTCCGAGGGTCGCCTCGACCCGGCCGTCGGGATAGCCGAGGAAGTGCAGGTCGGACACGCCCACCTGCTTCGCCGCCGCCGTCTGCTCGGCCTGGCGCAGCGTGGCCATCTCGTCCCTGGGTACCGACCGGTCGCTGCCGCCGGCGTCGCCGTTCGTGACGATGCAGTAGCTGACGTCGATGCCCGCGTCCGTCCACAGTGCGACCGTGCCGGCCGCGCCGAAGTCGACGTCGTCGGGGTGCGCGGTGATTACCAGAATCCGGCCTATCTCTGCGTCATCCAGTACCGGCATAGCCACATGCTCCCTCTGCGCTGATGTCTACTCCGACAATGACACCTCCGCCGACGGGCGCAAACGCCGCCCCTGGTACGGCCAGTGCTGGCCGCGCCCCACCAGCGCCCCTGCGGATAACCGGAGCCGCCCGATCGCGCCTTGGCAGCGGTGGCGCATGATGTGGCAGTGACGATCGGCGACCGGCCGGGCGCTGAGGCCCAGGTCAGGGCCTTGGCGCGTTAGCCGTGGCCGCCAGCGGGTACCCGGAAAGCGCCAAGGGCTCAGCTAGTGTGGGGTACGTGATGACTTTCTCGGCAGATCGGTCATATGCGGAATCGCTTGATTCAGCGGACGAGCTGTCCGGGTTCCGTGACCGCTTCGTCCACGCCGACCGCGACCTGATCTACCTGGACGGGAATTCACTCGGTCCGCTGCCGGTCCGGACGCAGGCGCGGATCGCCGAGGTGGTCGACCAGGACTGGGGCGTCGGCCTGGTCAGATCATGGAACTCGTGGATCGAGATGCCCCGCGAGGCCGGCGAGATGGTCGCCACGCACCTGGTCGGAGCGGCCCCAGATCAGGTCATCGTGTGCGACTCGGTCACCGTCAACTTGTACAAGCTGGCCACCGCTGCGCTGGCTTACCAGCACGGCCGCGACGTCATCATCACCGACGACGACAACTTCCCGACCGACCGCTACGTGCTGCAAGGCATCGCCGAGCAGCACGGCTGCGAGTTGCGGATCATCCACACCGACATGGACGAGGGCATCAGCGAGAAGGCACTCAGGGCCGCGCTTGACGACGGCACCGCGCTGGTCAGCCTGTCGCACGTGGCCTACCGCAGCGGCGCCCTCGCGGACATGCAGGGACTCACGCGGCTCGTCCACGAGGCGGGCGCGCTCGCGCTGTGGGACCTGTGTCACTCGGTTGGCGCCGTTCCGGTCGAGCTTGATGCCTGCGATGCCGACCTTGCCGTCGGCTGCACCTACAAGTACGTCAACGCCGGGCCAGGCGCGCCCGCCTTCCTGTACGTGGCCGGGAGGTTGCAGGACCGGCTGCGCCAGCCGATCTGGGGCTGGTTCGGGCAGCGCGACCAGTTCGCGATGGGACCGCAGTACGACCCCGCGCCCGGCATCGACGCGTTCGCCACCGGCACGCCGCAGATCATCGGCACGGTCGCGGTAGAAGAAGGCGCCCGGCTCCTCGGCGAGGCGGGCATGGACCGGCTGCGGGCCAAGGGCATCGCGCTGACCGCCTACATGATCGAGCTCGCGGACGAGTGGCTGGGCGATCTCGGGTTCACTCTCGCCTCGCCCAGGGAAGACGAGCGCCGCGGCTCGCACGTGAGCCTGCGGCACGCGGACGCGTGGCAGATCAGCCAGGCCCTGATCCGCGAGAGCATCATCGGCGACTACCGCACGCCCGACCGCGTCCGCCTCGGCCCTGCGCCGATCAGCACCAGGTTCACCGACGTCTGGGACGCGATGGACACGCTGCGGCGGATCGCCGCCGACAAGTCCTACGCCGACATCCCGGCCGGCCCGTCCAGGGTGACCTGACTACTCCCTGGCCAGCTCCGTGCGCGCCGTCGCGGCCACCTCTTCGGCATCCGCCCGGCCGCCGATGCTGAAGGTGATCCGCTCAATTCGTCCTTCGAAGGGGAACGAGGAGTCATAGGCGTCGGTCACCGAGGACAGCGCATCTCGTCCGATGTCGGCGCCCGTTGAGCCCGCCATCCTGATCACGACCGGGATCTCGACCGACCCCAGGGCACTGCCGTCGGCGCCCACGATCAGCCGGCCACCCGGCCCGTTCCGGTCAAAGCGGGCAGTAATCGTGTGCCGGCCTGCCGACAGGACAAGCGGCGCGGATGCCCGGTAATGGGTGCCGAGCGCGTTGTAGTCGAAATGCACCTGGCCGTCGGCCAGGAAGAAGCTGTGACCGAGGTTATGGCCGCCGCGCGCGTAGAGCACGCCGCTGGCCGGGCCGGTGACCTCAACCACCGCGGTGATCAGCCAGGGCCGGCCGGCCAGCGGCGGGGACGCGTCGGCCGGGATATGCGTGACCGGCGGGTAGTAGACGTACTCGCTTCTCGCGTGGACGGTGCCGGGCTGCGGCGCGGTCCCGAACAGCTCGATCGTGCGGTCGTCGAGCGGCAGCACGCCGTGCTCGCCCGCCTGCTCCCACCAGGTGTCGATGAGCTCGCGCAGCTTGCCCGGGTGATCAGCGGACCGGTCATGGCACTCGGAAAAGTCCGAGTCCAGGTGGTAGAGCGCCCACTCGTCGTCATCGAACGGCTGGCCCTTGGCGTGATAGGTCGTGATCTTCCAGCCGTCGGCCCACAGGCCACGATGACCCATCTGCTCGAAGTACTGCACCGGCCGCGGTGCCGGGGCATCCGGGTCGGAGAACGTAACGGTCAGCGACCGGCCGTGCATCGGCAACTGCGGGACGCCGGCCACGTGGTCGGGAGCCGGAGCGCCGGTCACGGCGAGGATGGTCGGCGTGATGTCGACGGCGTGGCAGAACTGGCGGCGGAAGGCTCCGCGGTCAGTTATCCCTGCGGGCCAGTGGACGATGAGCGGATCGCGCACGCCGCCGCCGTAGGTGTTCTGCTTGTACCAGCGCAGCGGCACGTTGCCGGCCTGCGCCCAGCCCCACGGGTAGTTCGAGTGGGAATGCGGGCCGCCGATGTCATCGAGCCGGCGCGCCGCGATTTCGTCGATGTCCTCGGCCATGGCGTTGAAGAAGCTGAACTCGTCAAGCACCCCGTAGGGCCCGCCCTCGCGCGACGCCCCGTTGTCGGACAGGACAAGCAGCAACGTGTTGTCCAGCAGCCCGCGATCACGCAGGAAGGCGGTGAGCCGGCCGATCTGGGCGTCGGTGTGCTCGAGCATCGCCGCGAAGGCTTCCTGCAGCCGGGCCGAGAATGCCTGCTGGTTCGGGGTCAGGTCGTCCCACGGCGGGACGCCGGGGTTCCTCGGAGCCAGCGTCGTGCCCGCCGGGATAACGCCGAGCTCAAGCTGCCGCTCGAACCACCGCTTCCTGACCACGTCGTAGCCCTCGTCGAACCGGCCCCGCCAGCGCGCCCGGTACTCAAGCGGCGACTGGTGCGGCGCGTGGGTGGCGCCGAACGCCAGGTACAGGAAGAACGGCCGGTCCGGCCGGATGGACTGCAGGTCGCTGATCCAGCCGCTCGCCTTGTCGACGATGTCCTGCGACAGGTGGTAGCCGTCTTCCGGCCCGGCGGGCGGGTCGATGTACCCGTTGTCGCTGGTCAGCTCCGGATAGAACTGATCGGTCTCGCCCTGGAGGAAGCCGTAGAAGCGGTCGAAGCCGCGCTGGAGGGGCCAGTTGTGGTGCGGCCCGGCCGCGCTGCACTCGTGCATCGGGGCCAGGTGCCACTTGCCCGCGGCGTACGTTGCGTACCCGTGCTCGCGCAGGAGTGAGGCGACCGTGGCGGCGCGAGGCGAGATGCCGCCGCGCATGTTCGGGAACCCGGTGTTCCAGTTCGAGACACCGCGCATCCCGACGGCGTGCGGGTTGCGCCCGGTCAGCAGCGCCGCCCTGGAGGGGGAGCACAGCGCAGTCGTATGGAAGCTGGTGTACCGCAGGCCGTCGGCGGCGAGCGCGTCAACGTTTGGCGTCGCCAGTTCCGAACCGAAGCAGCCGAGATGCGCGAAGCCGGTGTCGTCCAGCACGATCATGACCACGTTGGTCCCGCCGAGCCCGGCGGGCGGCTCAGGCCAGGAGGGGATGGAGTCCTGGTAAGTACGCCCGATCCGACCCCCGAACTCGGGCTCGCTGGGGGCTGCGACCACAGCCCGACCCCTTCCTTCTCGCCGTTCTGGCCACACTGGCCGACTCGGCCCGACCGGCCGCCGGCCTTGATCAGTGGCGCCCTGGGGCCCAGGTCACCTGGTCCGGGCACCGCCAAGCTGGGTCCGCTCCCGGTGCACCCCTCCGGCACCGGAAGCGGCCCGGCACCGCCGCACAGCGGCGTCAGCATCTTGTGTCAGGACGAGCGGCACAAGAATTGACACCCATACTGCCAGATGTTTAGCCTTTTGTAAGTGCCCAGATACGGATTGATTGACAGAGAGTACGGGTTAAGGCTGCGCTCGGCCGCCTACGACGGGGACGGGCACATTTACCTGCTCAACCTGACCAAGTTCCTGCCGGGCAGCGACCCGCCGCCTGGCACCGACGGCCTCGGCAACGGCCGCGGCCACGATGCGGACGAGTACGCTCCAATCCCGCTGCTCACAGCCGTTGGCGCGACGCTCCGCCTGGTGTCGGACGTGGTGGCAAGCTCCGGCGACTGGGACCGGGTCACGGTCGTTGAGTACCCGTCCAGGCGTTCCTTCCTCGAGCTGTCGGAACGACGAGACTTCAGGGAATGGCACATGCACAAGCAGGCGGCAGTGGAGCGCACGACCGTGGTCGGGATGCTCCCCGCCGAGGAACTGCCGGCCGACGAGGCCGGCGGGCGCATACTGCTCGAGCTCTGGGACGGGCCGACTCCGCCGCCGCTGGCTGCCGGGCCAGCCGTCTTCTTTGACGTCGAGGGCACGATCATCGGCGACGGACGGAACTGGACCGGCGCCCGCTACACCACCATCGAGACCGGCACTCCCCTTCCGCTGCAGCGACCGCGCGCCGACTACCAGGCTTTGCTGCTCGAGCCGAGGATCGTCAGATGGCGATGACACCTGACCCGGCGCAAGCCGACGGCCGGAGGCTCCGACGGGAGCAGAATCGGGCCGCCGTCATCGAGGCTCTCCTCGCGCTCTTCCGCGACGGGGTCTATCAGCCGAGCACGGACGAGATAGCGACCAAGGCCGGGCTGTCGGCGCGCTCGCTGTTCCGTTACTTCGACGACGTCAACGACCTGCACCGGGCCGCGGCCGACCGGGCGGTGCAAAGGGCCTGGCCGTTGATAGGCCTCGGCGCCAGGCCAGATGAGCCGACGGCCGACAAGATCCGCGCCGTCGTTAGCTCGCGAGTTCGGATGTTTGAGGAGACCGCCCCGGCCGCGCGGGCGCTGCGCGCCGCCTCGAACCGGCGCGACATGCTGCGCGGGATCCTCGATCGCAACCGCTCCTACCTTCGCCACCAGATCAGCGAGGTATTCGGCCCCGAGTTCGCCGTCGCGGAACCGGCCGTCGAGCCGGCCGTGCAGGTGCTGTGCTCGTTCGAGTCCTACGAGCTGATGCGCTATGCCCAGGGCCTGTCGCGCGAGGACGCCGAGGCCGCGACGGTGGCGGGGATCAGCGTCCTGCTCGGCGTCGGACGGATCACCCCGGCGGTCTCCAGCGGACAGGCAGTATGAGCGAACCGATCGCCGCGGTGGACTTCCACTTCGACATCATGTGCCCGTGGGCGTACCAGGCGTCGATCTGGATGCGGGAGGTCAGGGATCGGCTCGGGCTCGAGGTCGGCTGGCGCTTTTTCAGCCTAGAGGAGATCAACCGGGCGGAGGGCAAGAAGCACCCGTGGGAGCGCGAGTGGTCCTACGGCTGGTCGATGATGCGCGTCGGGGCGCTGCTGCGCCGGATGGATCCCGTCCTGCTCGATCGCTGGTACCTGGCCGCGGGGACCGCGCTGCACGTGGACGGGCGCAAGCCGCACCGGCGCGAGGTCGCCGAGGAGCTGATCGCACAACTCGGCCTGGACCCGGCGCTCGTCCGGCAGGCCATCGACGATCCGAGCACGCACGATGATGTCAAGTCCGACCACGACCGGGTGACCGGCCTCGGCGGCTGGGGTGTGCCGACGCTCGTCTTCGCCGGCGGTCGCGCGCTGTTCGGGCCGGTCCTGATCGACCCGCCGCGCGGCGAGGACGCGGTGCAGCTGTGGCGCTTGCTGATCGGCTGGCTGGAGTTCCCGGCCCTGTATGAGGTGCAGCGCCCCAAGCAGCGCCGTGACCTCGATCAGATCGCGGCCACCTTCCGGCCGTATCTTGAGGCCAGGGACTGGACCACCATTCAGAGGGAGACGCCGTGACCGACCTGGCCATCACCCGCGGCTCGCTGGAGCGCAGCTACGACGCGATCGAGGCGCTGTGCGCGCGAATGAACGAGGCGGAGTGGCGGGTGCAGTCGCTGTGCCCGGAGTGGACGGCCCATGACGTGGTCAATCACCTGGCCATGATGGAGCGGGCGATGACCGGCTGGCTGCCGTCGTCCACCGAGGAGCTGCCGCACTTCGAGCGTGTGTTCTCCGGCGACGATGAGGTCGCCGCGCTCAGCAACAAGGCCTTCGCCGACTTGGTGACGGAGATCTTCGCGGCGCGGCGAGATGATCTGGCTCGGCTCACCGCGGCCGACCTCGACCGGCCGTCATGGACCCCGGTCGGCGTGAAAACGTTCGGCCGGTTCCTGGAGATCCGCATCTTCGACTTCTGGGTCCACGAGCGCGACATCACCACGCCGCTCGGGTGGCCGACCGACGACACCGGACCGGGAGCCGAGATCGCGCTGGCCGAGGTCGTGGGCTCGCTCGGTTACATCGTGGGCAAGCGAGTCGGCCTCCCCGACGGCACCAGCATCGTCTTCCACCTGACCGGCCCGCTCAAGCGCGACTTGTCCGTCGTCGTGGAGGGCCGGGCCAAGCTGGTCGACCACGTCGACCAGCCCGATGTCGAGCTGACGACCGA
>Ga0335074_10006866_pt1 | contig 15805 bp, 13 predicted proteins | sample Lox_Sample_23_FD_206715 | JGI IMG/M metagenome (GOLD analysis project Ga0335074, IMG submission 206715) | Soil microbial communities from Loxahatchee National Wildlife Refuge, Florida, United States - Lox_Sample_2.3 | ecosystem: Environmental > Terrestrial > Soil > Wetlands | place: USA... | reverse complement strand
GTCGCACGATCGGCTTGCGTTTCGCCCAGCGCTCCTCCGGGGAGTGCTTGCTACCCAGAGCGGCGGGCTTCCGGGTGAAGGGCGGGTAGCTCGGCGACAGACCCGTCAGCCCGCGCAGGACCTTGCGGACCTCGCCGAAGTTCAGCGACGGGTCGAGGTGCTGCACCAGGTTGAACACGTCGCCCTTGGCCGACCCCGTGGCATCCCACCAGCCGCGGCCGTCGTGGATGACGATGATGATCTCGCCGGCGCCGCGCCGGTATTTCAGGGCACGTCTGGTGCTTTCGCGCGCGTCGAACTTCCAACCACCCCCCATCCGTTCGAGGAAGGCGGCGCAGTTCACGCTCCGTCGGAATAGCTCCAGTTCGGCATCGTCGGACATCGCTCGGCTCCGGGGTTCGGCCGAGCGGGTTGGCGGGCGCCCTGCCCTTTTCTTTCTCGGCATCTCCCGTCCGCGCGGCCGCGAAGCCGGAGGGGGGCAAGGGCGAAGCCGGCGCAGCCGGACCCCGCGCTCGCGCGGGGACCCTTGCGGCCCTCCCGGCGCAAGTGGCAGCGGTTTTCGCTTCGTTCCCGGCACTCATGCGCCGAGCCTGGCGCGGCTGCGTGCGAACGGATGTGCCGTTCGGCGCCTCGGAGCCTCCCGTGTTAGCCGCAGCAGCGCGGGTGCTCACGGGATGGTTCGTCCAGCACCCCAGCCCGCAGGCTTACCCGGGCCACGCCTCAGCGCGTTCACCTCCCGGACAGCGGCGCCCGCCCGTCATCGCCACGCGGAGGCTGGCCGGGATGCCCATGACCGGGATGTCGGTGGCGGCCGAATAGGTCGGGGACGCTGCGAGCGGTGTCATCGGCGCGTTCGTCGTTGCGTGCGCCTCCCGATTGGCACTGGATCCTGCGAGCGGGGTCGTCGTTCTCGGCGCGCGGCCTTGATCGAATCGTCCGCGTCTCAGCCCATTGCTATAACACAGAACAGGAAATAGAGAGGTTCGAGGCTTGTCTCGCACGGATTCTGCGTGAGATGAACTGACATAGGATTGCTTGCCATGCAGCGTAGATCGGTCCTCGGCCTCTTTGGTTCGCTAATTGCCACCGGGGTCGTGCCGGCAGGCGCCGCCAGTTCGCGCGTGTTCCGCATCAACGTGGTCGCGGATCCCGCGCAAATGGATCCGATTACCCTGTCCGAGATCACGGCGGGCCGGATCCTGAAGAACATGTATGAGGGCTTCACCGACGTTCAGCCGGACGGAAGTGTCAAGCGGATGCTTGCCGAAAGCTGGGAGACATTTCCTGACCGGCAGGCTTTCCGGTTCCATTTGCATCAGGGCGTAAAGTTCCACAGCGGCCGGCCCTTTACCGCCAAGGACGTCAAGTACACGCTGGAAGCCATCCTCGCGCCGGACTCCAAGGCGGGCCTGGCCGCGCCTTATCTGGATACCATCGTCGGTGCGGCCGACGTGAAGTCAGGCAAAACGAAGACGCTTGCGGGCGTCACGGTCGTCGATGACGCCACGATCGATATCACGTTTACTAAGCTTGATGTATTGTTCCCGATCTATCCGATATACTATATGGATAGTGGCACCGTGGCTGAGCAGGGACCGGACTGGATGTCGAAGGTTTCGGCAGGTACCGGACCATTTGTTTATAAATCCTGGACCCGCGGCGTTTCGGTTGATCTTGGTGCAAATCCCGCCTACTGGGGTGGTGCGCCGAAGATCGCCGGCTTGTCATTTCTTATTGTCCCGAACGGGGACACCGCCCTTTCACAATACGATGTGGGTGAACTTGATTTCGTTGACGTCTACCCCGAGACATTCCGCCGCGTGCTCGCCAACAAACGCTATGCCTCACAGTTGATCAAGGTTCCGCGCGCCCAGGTCAGCTATCTTGGCATGAACCAGAACCTGTACACACCCTTCAAGGACAAGCGTGTAAGACAGGCTCTGTCGCTGGTCATCGACCGCCCCGCAATGATCAAGGGCCTTTACGGAGGGGCCGCGTTCCCCGCCAATGGCTTCGTCACGGCCGGCGTTCCCGGTTATCAGGCGGGGCTTCCGCCCCTGAAATACGATCCCGCGCTGGCGAAGGCTTTGATGAAGCAGGCGGGCTACCCCAACGGGAAGGGACTTCCACAAATCGATGTCACCACCACCGCCACGTTCAAGGACGAGGCCGCCTATTTCGCCGACCAGTTCCAGCGTCAGCTCGGTATGCCCACCAAGCCCAAAATCGTGGAGCGCGCGACGCACATCAAAGCGATGAACGCAGGCCAGGTGGCGCTGTTCCCCTGGGGATGGACCGCGGACTATCCGGACGCGATGACGTTTCTTGGTGAAATGTGGTACGGATCGAGCCCGTATAACCGGAGCCGCTGGGAAAGCGCGGATTTTGACCGCATCATCGATCAAGCCCGCAGCACGGTGAACGACGAGCAGCGTTACGCGCTGTATCATCGCGCAGAGGACATTCTTCTAGCCGATTGGGGCGGAATACCGCTGCCGACCACCGCGGTACTCGGGTTGCGCAAGCCGTACGTGAAAAACGCGACCCTGACACCGTTCGGTTTCTCGTCATTCCAGGACGTCACCCTTGGCTGAACCTGGCGCGTTGCCACGTTATGCGATGCGGCGGTTGATTGGACTTGTACCCGTGATGGCGGTTGCCATCGTCGTCACGTTCCTTGCTACGCGGGCTTTGCCGGGCGATCCGATTCAGGTGATGCTGAGCGACCATTCAGCGGATCTGCAATTGGCAGCGCGGCTTCGCGCCGAATACGGCCTGAACCGCCCGTTAGTGGTGCAGTTTCGCAGCTACGTTGTTGGACTGATGCGGGGCGATTTCGGGCTCTCGTTCCGTTACGTGAATACGCCGGTCACCCAAGTGCTGCGCGAGAGTCTGCTGATAAGCCCGCTGCTTGCATTTTCCGCCATATCACTCGCCTTGCCGATCGGGGTGTTCGCGGGCGTTCAAGCGGCGATCCGGCGCAATAGTGCCGCCGATGCGGGAATCATGCTGATTCTTATTGCCGGACTTTCGATCCCGAATTTTGCACTCGCAACCTTCCTGGTTTATCTCCTCAGCGTTCGCCTCGAGCTCCTTCCGGTCGCCGGCTGGGGCACGTTCCGGGACGCCGTGCTTCCGGTCGCTGTCCTTGCGATTCCCAGTGCCGCCTATGTCGCCCGTTTGACGCGAACGTTCATGCTCGAAGTGCTGGACCGGGATTTCGTTCGCACAGCGCGGGCCAAGGGCATGCGGCCGCGCATCGTCGTTTATCGCCATGCCCTGCTCAACGCGCTGGTGCCGCTTTCGACCTCCGCCGGCATTATTTTTGGCGGGCTTCTCAGCAATACGGTCGTTGTTGAGACGCTGTTCAACATTCCGGGGCTTGGCCGGCTCGCGATCGATTCTATTTTCGCGCGCGACTATCCGGTGGCGATGGCGGTTGTTCTCTTGTTCACGGCATTCTATGCGCTGATCAATCTGGCTGTCGACGTAATCTGTGCGGGAATTGATCCGCGCATTCGCGCAAACCTCGCTGCGTCATGAGCGCCGCAACCTTCCGGAGCAGTAGATTTTCCAGCGCGCTCTGGCGTGCGTTCCTGCGCAACCGCAACGCGATTATCGGCAGTGCCATTGTCCTTCTTGCCGTCATCGTTGCAATCCTGTCGCCGCTGCTCGCGCCGCATGCCTATGACGAAACCAATCTGCTCAACGCGTGGGGACCGCCGGACAACTCGTTCTGGCTCGGCACGGATGAACTCGGCCGCGACACTCTCAGCCGCCTGATCGTTGGCGCTCGCACGTCCCTGCTTATCGCCGGATCGGTTGTTGCCATCACGTTGAGCGCCGGCGTCGCGCTCGGGGCGGTTGCGGGATATCTCGGCGGCTGGGCCGATCGAATCATCATGCGCAGCGTCGATGTCGTCCTCGCCTTCCCCGAGGTCGTCTTCGCGATCGTCATCGCCGCCGCGATCGGTCCCGGCACTACAACCGTCATCGTGGCGCTGTCCATGGTTTGGTGGCCTGGGGTCGCGCGGCTCTCGCGGTCGCTGGTGCTGACCTTGCGCAGCGAAAGCTTCATCGAGGCGGCGGTGGTGGCCGGCGTACCGACGTCAATCATTATCTGGCGTCATCTGCTGCCCAATATGCTGTCGCCGATCCTGGTGCGGGCCTCCGTCGGCGTCGGGTTTATCATCATGTCGGAAGCGACGCTGAGCTTTCTCGGGCTTGGCGTGCAGGAGCCGGTGCCGAGCTGGGGCGGCATGATCCGGGAGGGACTGACCGCACTCTACACCGACCCGATGCTTGCCATATCAGCGAGCCTGGTTCTGGGCGTTACTATCATCGGCTTCAACCTGCTGGGAGACGGACTGCGCGATATCCTCGATCCGAAGATAGAGGGACGATGACGCCAAGCCCCGTCCTCGCGGTCACCGATCTCGGTGTCGCATTCCGAACCGGGGACAGCGATCATCCGGTGCTCAGCAACGTTAGCTTTACCATCGCGCCCAGCGAGATTCTTGGCATCGTCGGCGAGTCGGGGTCGGGAAAATCCGTCACGGCGATGGCCGTCATGCGCCTTCTGGGTCCGCAGGGCCGGATCACGGGAGGCACCGTCGAACTTGACGGAGCCGACATCACCGCGCTGCCGGAGAAGGCGATGCTGGCGCTGCGCGGGCGAACCGTCGCCATGATCTTTCAGGAGCCGATGACCAGCCTTAACCCGCTGCTGACAGTCGGCTTTCAAATAGCGGAGGTACTCCGGGAGAAACTCTTGCTTGGTCGCGCGGAGGCACGTGCGCGCGCGGTTACGCTCATGCGCAATGCCGGCATCCCCAGCCCCGTGCAGCGCGCCGACGATTACCCGCACATGCTCTCGGGTGGCATGCGGCAGCGAATCATGATCGCGATCGCCATGGCCTGCGAGCCGCGTCTGCTGATCGCGGACGAACCCACGACCGCCCTGGATGTGACGATCCAGGCGCAGATTCTGGATATGATGGCGGAGCTGCGCCACCGTCATGGCGCCGCGATCATGCTGATTACGCACGACATGGGCGTGATCGCCCGGATGGCCGATCGGGTGCTGGTCATGTACGCGGGAGAGGTCGTCGAGTGCGCCCCGATCGCGGAGATGTTTGCGCGTCCGGCGCATCCCTACACGCGACTGCTGATGGCCGCGATCCCGACCGCACGGCGGAAGGTCGCCAATCTGCCCTCGATTCCCGGCGTGATGCCATCACCAGGCAGGCCACCCTCCGGTTGCCGGTTTCATCCACGCTGCCCCATGGCGATCGACATTTGCCGGACCCGGCCGCCGTTGCTGCGTGCGTTCCAAGCTGGGCGCATCAGCCGCTGCCACCGGGCCGAGGAGATGCTCGGCCTGCAACCGACGGATACCCTGGCCGCCACCGCAATGCTGGGTGCCGCACCATGACCGCATCGGTCCTGGCACTGGAGCGTGTGAGGCGGGACTTCCCGGCGGCTGGCGGGCGAGCACTTCGTGCAGTCGACGATGTCAGCCTGTCGCTTGCATCCGGCGAAACCATCGGCATTGTCGGGGAAAGCGGCTGCGGGAAAAGCACGCTCGCCCGCATCATTCTCAAACTACTACCCGCCACCTCCGGCCGCCTGCTCTGGGCAGGGGAGGACGTGACGGCGTTGAGCGAACGCATGATGCGTCCCCGGCGTCGGCACATCCAGGCAGTGTTCCAGGACCCGGTGTCGTCGCTCAATCCGCGCATGCGCGTCGCGGACATCATTGCGGAGCCGCTGCGTCAGTTGCGCTTGTCGCGCAGCACCGTGAAGGAGCATGTGCAACAGACGCTGGCGTTGGTCGGCCTGCCGGCAAACAGCGGCGAGCGCTTTCCGCACGCGTTCTCGGGCGGCCAGCGCCAGCGGATCGCGATCGCCCGCGCCCTTGCAGTGGAGCCCACGATCGTCGTGTTCGACGAGGCAACGTCGTCACTCGACGTTTCCGTGCAGGCGCAGATCCTCAATCTGATCGCCGAAGTGCAGGCACGGCTTTCGCTCAGTTTCATCTTCATCTCGCACAATCTTGGCGCGGTTCGGCACGTCAGTGGACGCGTCGCGGTCATGTATCTCGGGCGCTTGGTGGAGGAGGCGGAAGAGGCCGCTTTGTTCGACGAGCCGCAACATCCATACACCCAGGCATTGCTGGCGGCCGTCCCGGAGCCGGTACTCGGGCAAAGGCGACCCGCTCCATTACCGGGTGAGGTGCCCAGCGCCCTCGACCGGCCGCCTGCCTGTCATTTCCACCCGCGCTGTCCCCGCGCCCAGACTCGCTGCCGCGAGCAGGATCCCGCATTGCGGGACATCGGGGGGCGGCTGGTTCGATGTCACTTCCCGGGATGACGTGATGATCACGGAGCGGACGTGCTACTTTGCCAGGCCCGGACGGGTCGAAGATGTGCTCGCGATACGCCGCCGTGCGAGCGCAATCCGCGTGGCGCTTGGTCTGCCGGCCGGCCGGATTCATCTGAATACGGAAGCCGCAACGGATCAGCCCGATGTCGTGTGGGAATGCGCCTTCGGAGGCCGTGCGGCCCATCAGTCGGATCTCGACACGCGCGAGGCCAGCGCGGAATTTACGGCGATACGCGCCGAGATGTCGGCGGCGACCCGGGCCTTCTCGCGTCAGGTTTTCGTCGCGGATGAAGCCCCGCTGGGCAACGGCTTGCAGTGGCTGGATACTGCGGACCAATCTATCGTTCCCCATGAAATCACATTCCCGAGCGGCGGGCGTACGCTGAAGGGTTATTTATTTCTGCCTCCCGGTCACGGCCCCTTCCCGCTGATGATCTGCAACCACGGCAGCGGCATCGACCAGGGCTCGCTTGACGTCAGCCGTCCCGGCACCGCCTTGGTCCTGATGTCGTGGGGAGTGGCCAGTTTCCTGCCGCATCGCCACGGCTATGGAAATTCACCAGGGCCGGCGTGGCGCGAGGAGGTCAGCGCGTCCCCGGGATCGGCCGAATACGACCGGCAATTAACCGCCCGGCTCGACCGGGAAAGTGAAGACATCGTGGCCGCATTGGACCGCGTGGCAGCGATACCCGAGATCGACCCCGGCCATATCGGCGTCATGGGTTCCTCCTTCGGGGGCGTCAACACGCTGCTGGCGGCATCCAAGACCACGCGGTTCCGTTGCGCGGTGGAGTTCGCCGGCGCGGCCATGAACTGGGATCGCGCGCCGGGACTGCGCGCGTTGATGACGACGGCCGCGCAGCACCTGACACAGCCGATTTTTTTCATTCAGGCGGAGAACGACTATAGCATCCGCCCGACGCGGGAACTGACGGCGGCTGCCTCGGGCAGCGGGAAGACGGTTTGGTCGCGCATCTATCCTGTGTTCGGGGCCAATCCTCACGAGGGGCATCTGCTGGAAAGCCGTGGTCCGCTGGTGTGGTCGGGCGATGTCCGCAGGTTCCTGGAGCAATACCTGTGACGCGGCGGCGATCCGGGAACAGCCTGTGATGAGCGGCGCGGACTACGATGTGGTCGTGGTGGGCTTCGGCTTCGCGGGAGGGGTCGCCGCTATCGCGGCCCACGACGCCTGCGCAACTGTTCGGATAGCGCGCGAGCCGTTTCTCCATTCCCGGCATACCGATTAGCACCAGGCCGATCGGGTTGCGGTCGAACAGATCGCGCAGCTGCTCAAGGCTGGACGCGCAGCCGATCGGCTTCGTCGACGAGAAACCAAGCGCACCGATGCCCGTGGCGGCTGGCGGGCCGCTGGTGGCGGAACTGGCTTCGGCTCGGGGTCAGGGGGCGGCGGTCGCATCGAGTCCACCATCAGCAACTCCTCGAAGCGTCGCAGGTCCTCGGCGCGCTTCTCGGCTGTGAGCGTCGCATTCTGGGCGGGGCGGTCAGGTTCGCCGCAGAGCGTGCGGACAGTCGGCAGAGCCGGGTGATGTCGTGCTGAATCCGCCCAGGGCTCTTGGGATTTCCGGGGTGTAAAGAACGGCGTCTGCCGTCGCGAAGGCCGCGAGCGTTGCATCGTCGGCAAGCCAGGGTGAGGGGATCGCCTCGAAGCGATCCCAGTCGGTGTAGTGGCGAGCGGAGAGCGTCTTGCCGACGCCGGGTGGGCCATAGCAGAGGCCAATGTAACGATAGTCGCGGCATGCGTCGCAGAACTCGGCGAAGCGGCGGTACTCTGTGGTGACCAGGAAGCGGCCCGGTTCACTCATTCTGATAGCGCTTGAGGGGCGGTTGCGCCGGTCCGCCGGGATCGGCGCTCACGTCCTCTGGCAAACCCGGCGGTCCGCCACGCCGCAGATCGAGCAGCGAGTCGACTGTTGTCCGGCGGGCGCGCACCTTCTGTTGGAGCTCCTGACGCCGCTGATCGCGCGCCCGGCGAATGTCGCGTAGTGCGATGGTCTGGCCGGCGAGTTCCGGACAGATGGCGCGGCAGAAAAACTTGCCATTATGGAACAGGCGAACTTCCGCCAGATCGCGCAGGTCATAGCGTAGAAGGACGCTTTCTCCGATATAGGCCGCAAGTGCGGGATCGATATAGCGCATGCCATGAAAGCGGATGCCGTCCGGCTGGACGATGGGTATCTTCGCGACAGTGAGTGGCAGCAGGTCGAGCTGTTCCAGGGAGTCCGGAATCCGCGGCAGGAAGCCGCTTTGTCGCCAGCGCTCCTGCGGCGGCTGCCTGGTCTCGCCATTCGGTCGGCCGTGATAGTCGCGCAGGAAATCGCGGGACCGTCGATCGAGGTCCGAAAGAGTCAGGCTGGGCGTGCCGCGCACCGCGCCCGCGTCGATGCAGCCCGGCAGGGTGCAGAGGAGCATCTGATTGACGGTGGCGAAGAAGCGCTCGATGCGGCCGCGGCCACGAGGATGCCATGGTGTCGAGAAGATCAGGCGCATTTGAGATCGGCTGCGACCTGTTCGAGATGCGTTGAGCTGAAGTCGCTGCCGTTGTCGGTGTACAGGTGTACAACGCTTCAAGGATTCCGAAGATTGTCCAATATGCCTCGGGTTTTCGCCAAATCGCTTGGCGCAATGCCAGTGCGGTCTGTGCGGCGGAAGGGCTTTCGAATGATAACAAGAAGCCAGCGGCGGCTCGGCTGTGATCATCGATGACGACGCTCAGCCAGGGCCGCGCGACCTGACCGTCATCGCGCCTGGCCCAGAGATCGAGCTGGGTGTGATCGGCTTGCCAGAGCTCGTTCGGCCGCGTGGCTTCACGACGATGGATGAGATCGTAGGCCTCGCGGTAGCTTTTCTCGCCCTCCCGGGCGAGCGTCTTCGAGGTCATAGATGCCGTAATGGGAGGCGCCCCGCGGACGGGGGAGTGCATCCCGGTGCGGCACAGTGGACACTCGATCAGGCGGTCAAAAACGCGGGGCGGCTCCGCCGAACCTAGCTAGGGCCGCGGACCGTCGGTTAGCAGCCGATAGCCGGTCTCCGTGATGACGAGACTATCCTCGACTACGCCGGTGCCGAGCCCTTCCACCACGACCATCGGCTCGTAAGCCAGCGTCATCCCCGGCTGCAGCACCGCGCGCGAACCCTCGAACAAGCCGCCCGGCGCCTCGAACAAATCCATTCCGATTCCGTGCCCGAAGCCGGACGGGCAGAAATCCGATTCCCAGCGCGTGCCCTTCACCACCCGTGTCAGACGCTGGGCAACATCGTCGATGGTGCGGCCGGGCCGCATCTCCTCGAGACCGGCACGGTAAAGCTCAGATGCGACCGCGAGCAGGTCCGCTGCATCAGCCGTCGCCTCGCCGCCAACGACGCAGGTCCGGCTCGTGTCGGACACGTAGTGCTGATAGCTGGCACCCAGGTCAAGGAACACCATCTCGCCCTGCACCAGCTTGCGCCGGCGCGCGTAGGAGTGCTTGAGCCCCGCCAGCGTGCCGCCGACGACGCAGGTGCGGAACGCCTCGATCGCGCCCATCCGCAGCATCGTAGCCACCGCAGCCGCGGCGGCCTCGGTTTCCTCCACGCCCGGTGCCATCGTCGCGAACAGTGAAGTAAAGGCGGCGTCCGCGATGTGACCTGCCTCCTGCATCCGCTCGATCTCGGCCGGGCTCTTGATCATCCGCGCGTCCGCGACCACGGCGTCGGCGGGACGAAGCCCGGGCAGACGCGCCGCCAAGGACGCCTGCAGCGCGGCCGGGATGGTCCGGCTCCCGGCGAGACCTACATTGCGCGCCGCGCCCACCGCGTCCACAGCCATTGTCGCCGCCTCGTCCGGCGCACCTCCATAGATGGCGCCGGCGGCGCAGCGCAGGTCGGCTACCCGGCAAGTCCAGACCATGGTGTGCATCGGCTCGCCATGCAGCACCCCGTCAGTCGTGACCGTCAGCCCGCCATCCGCGCGGACGACGACAAAACAGGAGCCGTTGAACGCCTGGTAGTTGGTTAGCCACCGCGCCGTGGCATAGCTGCTGGGGCCGCAGTAGACGATCAGCGCGTCGATCTCGCCCCGCTCCATGTTGGCGCGCACGGCGGTGAGCCGTCGCTCGTATTCGGCGTCCGCAAATTCCTGCTTGAGATACTTACGGCGGGAGTCCAGGTCGAATGGCACATGCATCATCGCTGATCTCCATTCAAGGCCGCCGCCCGGGCCGCGTTTCGCCCGGCGATCCGGCCACCCACGAAACATTCCGCCAAATTGCCACCTGACATGTAGATGTGGCCGAACACGCTTCCGACCTCGCCGGCCTCCCACAGCCCTTGTATCGGCTCGCCGAAGGCGTTCAGCACGCGCTGCTCCTCGTCATGCGCCGGGCCGCCCTGGGTGTTGGAGACGATCGGCGCCACCGCGGCTGCACGGAACGGCGGGCGGGTGATCGCGGCGCGTCCCGCGACGGGGCGGCCGAAATGGTCGGGCGTGCCGGACGCCACCAGCGCGTTCCACTGCGCAACCGTTGCTTCCAGCGTGGCTGGGTCCAGGTCGAAGGATGCGGCAACGCAATCGAGCGTGTCGAACCGCTGGAGCACCGTGTCATCGAACTGCGCCGGCCCGGCCGCGCCGAAGCGCTGCGCGGTGGCTTGGTCGTGCCAGGTCGGCGCGCAGAGCGGGTACTTCGCATAACCGTCCGCGTCCACGATCAGCGTCGCCGGAATACGGGCGTGGCGGAGGGCGGCGAAATCGAAGCCGTGGAGCGACCGATGCCCGGTATCCTGCATGTAGGGCTCGTATTCGTTCATGAACCGCCGCCCCATGCGGTCCACCAGGATCCAGCTCATGATCACGTCATCGCGGAACGGCGCACCGGGGGTCCAATCCGGGAGGCGCTTCATTCGGATGCCAAAGGGGTACGCCGGGTCCGGATGTCGGAACCCATAGGAGCCGTGGTAGTGCCACATGTGCCAGAGCGCCGCGCCGGCCTCCTGCGCCATGCGCAGACCATCGCCGGTGTTGCTTAGAGAGGCCGCCGAGAGCACCGGCGCCATCGGCCAGAATTGGTGCTGCAACCCGGGTGCGGCCTCAAAGCCGCCGGTCGTCAGCACGACGCCGCCACGCGCCCGAATCGGCCCGCCCGCGATCACGCCCACGACCCGGCCGCCCTCGAACAGCAGCCGCTCGGCCGCGCACCCGAACCGCACCTCGATCGCCCGACGCCGCACGTTCTCATGCACTACCTTGAACAGTCGCGCGCCAGCCGGCGAGCCGCGGACGGCGGGATACTCCACTGCCGGGTCGAAGCCGGATACGGCGTCCACATTGACGAAGCCGAAGGCGTCCTCGCCCGGGAACGGGTAGTTGCCCGGCGACTGCCGGATCGAGACCGCGGCGCCGATCGAGGCTCCCAGCGCGCGGACGAAATCCGGCAACTCCGCCATGCCCTCAGCGAGCGCCTGCATCACCGGCTCCGGCGTGGTGCCCCCATTGGTCGCGAGCAGGTATTGGAGCGCGTCGACCGGCCGGATCGAGCAGCGCACGCCGCCGGCGCTGCAGACCGAAATCCCGCCGGGCGTTCCCTGCTTCTCGAGCAGCAGAACGCTTGCGCCAGCGTCGTGCGCCGCGATCGCCGTGATCCCGCCGGCATAGCCGAATCCGGCGACCACGACGTCAAACGCCTCGTTTAGGTGCATAGCGACCGCAATCCCTCGATAAGCTCGGCGACGATGTCGTCCACAATGGCAGCGCGCTTCTCGGCGGTCGTCAGCGTGGGGTTGCCGCGCACGCCGGTTCCGGAATGGTGCGGCCCGCGTCCACATCGTTGCGCAACTGACGAAGGCGGTGCCCCCCAGCCCAGCATGTTGCCGCAATCGGTGCGGGCCTTGCCCATATCCACGAGATGCGATGCGATCGCGAGCATCAGCGAGATCTCATGCTCGTCGCCGTGGCTGCCGAGTTTCTGTTGCAAGAGCGACGCGCTCGCCCGGCCGAGACGCCTGATATCCGCCACCGGGACCGCGACGCAACGCCGCGACAGCAGGTCGCGCACCGCGATCTGCACCGGACCCAAGGTGGACACGCCGGTGTTGACGATCATGAGCTGCGCCGTCCCTGCTCAAGCAGGCGCTCGAGCACTTGAGTGAGCACCGCGATGAGGTCTCGGCCCGCAGATGCTGGCTGCCGGCATTGCGGAGGAAGGTGGGGTAGTAGCCGAAGTCAACCACCGGCTCGATCGCGACGCGCAGTTCAGCGCCGATGCCGCCGCAAAGGGCGCGGGCGATGAGGTAGTCCGTGCACATCGGCAGGTGATGCCCGTGCCCCTTGCTGCGCGCGCCGATCGGGGCCGACCGACCAGCGCGCGGCGAAGCGCTCCGCGATCTCGGGCCGGGCCAGATCCTCGATCCAGCGCTCAATCACAGGTAGCGCTCCAGAAAACGGCGGACGGTCGTCGCACACACCACTGGGCGGCTGCGTTCCAGCAGGTGCCCCTCATAATGGTTACCCCGAACTCCGGGAAGATGCAGGATTCCACGACCTGCCCCCCGTGCCCTCCAGCGCCGCCGCGAGCCGTGACATGTTGGCGACGGCACTCCTGACCTTCACCACTTACGTCCTTCCGCGCGCCGCGCGGTTTCATTGGGCGGCGGCTCCGCGCCAAATATGCTTCGGCCGCCATATTGGTGCGAGCGCGCACGCTCATGCGTGCACAGCGCCTCGATCGAAGGTCCGGAGGCGTGGCGCTCCAGTCGGCGAGCCTGTTTGTCCAGGCGCTTGATTGCCGCCAGCTCCTCTGATTGGCCAAGCTTGGCCTTTTGCACCGCGGTCTTCAGCACGTCGATGGTGCGATCATAGACCTTCAGCGGGACAGGATAGGGGTGCCGGTCTTTGCCGCCATGGGCGATCGAAAACCGCGCCGGATCACTGAAGCGGTAGGGCGCACCATGCACGACCTCGGCGACCTGGGCCAGTGCACGGACGGTCCGTGCGCCGACGCCGGGCACGAGCAGAAGCTCGGAGAAATCTTGCGGACCACATTCTGCGGCGGCCGCCAGATTGCCGTGCAAGCGCCGGGTGACGATGTCCTCGGGCTTGATATCGTGATGCTCGGGCATGACGAGATGCGGCAGCATGGGTTGGGCCTGCTGGCCCGGCCCTTCGATGCAGCCCTGCCTCAGCTTGGCGAGCTGCCGCTCGATCCCCTCTGGTCCAAGTTCGCCGAGAATGTCGAGCTGTCGCCGGCGCGATTCTTCCGCGCGCCGATCGGTCAGGTTGACGATCACACCCTGTTCGATCCCGTCGATAGCGGCGTGCGGCTCGTCGACAAAGCTGCGCAGGCCTTCGGAAAGCCAGTGATACCGCCGGGCCTGACGGCAGTCGCCGTTCATGCCCTGCTGGACCACGACCCAGTGTCCGTCATCGGTGACGATGAAGCCATGGAGATAGAGATGAAACCCATCCTGGACCGCCGCGCTATCAACCTTGGCGACAAGCCGGCTCGCCTTGGCGAGCGCCGCGCCGTCAAGGCCTATTCGATCACCAATCGCGACAAGCTCATGTGGCGTCTGGCGCGAGTGATTGCCGCGCCCCCCACAAACATGGACCCCGAGCTCTCGGGATAAAGGGGGCAGGCCGCGCTTCAGCGCGCCGATGACGCTCGTCGTAATGCCAGAGGAATGCCAGTCCATCCCCATCACTGCGCCGAACGACTGGAACCAGAAGGGATGCGCCAGACGGCGCAGCAGCTCGCCGCGGCCATACTCGAGGACGATCGCCTCGGCGATCACCGCGGCCAGCCGGGTCATGCGATCGCCGAGCCATTTAGGCACGCGGCCGCCGTGAAGCGGCAGGTCTGCGCTACCCGAACGCCGCATCATCGGTGCCCACCTGCCGCTGCAACGTTCGGAGCGGCGCCAGGTTCGGACACGATCGCCTCGCCAGCGCCAAACAACGGCAGCCCATCGTAGGCTTTGGCCGGCGCCTGGTCGAAATTCGATACGGTGACACCAAGCAATCGGATGCCTGTGGCGGTCGGCAGCAACGTGCGGATCAGTTCGACACTCGTCCGCCGCAAGAGATCGTGGCGCGCAATCTCTGTGGGGAAGCTGCGGCTTCGGGTGACCTGGCGGAAGTCGGCGAACTTCACTTTCACCGTCACGGTCCGGCCGAAGGCTCTCGCCTTCTCGCACCAGGCCCAGACATCATTGGCCATGGCTTCGACGCCGGCTTCGATTTCGGCAGGCGCGGTCAGATCGCGCTCGAAGGTGGTCTCGGACCCAGAGGATTTGCGCTGACGGTCGGCAACAACCGGCCGGTCGTCCTCACCGTTCGCAATGCCGAGATACCAGGCGGCCGATTTGCCGAAATGCTGCTGCAGAAAGGCGAGCGATTTCGCTCTCAGATCTGCGCCCGTCTCGATCCCGAGCCGCTGCATCTTTGCCGCAGTAACGGGTCCGACGCCGTGAAATTTGGCGACCGGCAGCGACGCGATGAAGTCGCGACCCATCCCGGGGGTGATGACGAACTGGCCGTTCGGCTTGCGTTGTCCGGATGCGAGCTTGGCGAGGAACTTGTTGTAGGAGATGCCCGCTGAAGCGGTCAGGCTGGTCTCTTCGAGAATGCGCGCTCGGATCTCCTTCGCGGTCTCCCAGGCGGTCGGCAGACCCCGAAGGTTCTCCGTCACGTCGAGATAGGCCTCATCCAGCGCCAGAGGCTCGATGGTCCGGGTGTATTCGGCGAAGATCGCGTGTACCTGGTGCGAGACGGCGCGGTAGACGTCGAAGCGCGGTGGCACAAACACCAGCTCTGCGCACCGCCGCAAGGCCGTGGTAGACGGCATGGCCGAGTGGACACCGAAGGCACGGGCCTCGTAGCTTGCCGCGGCCACCACACCTCGTTTGGCGCCGTGGCCGACCGCGACTGGATGGCCCCGAAGCTCCGGGTTGTCGCGCTGTTCGACAGACGCATAAAAGGCGTCCATGTCGACGTGGATGACCTTGCGCAGCGGCATGATGGGACCATATCACGCTGCGAACAGAAAGAGAACTGCGGCGTGGAGTCAGCCGAAAGCCGGGCCGCACCTCCATACAGGGTCGAATCGGTGGACGAGATTTCTGATCCCGGATCTAGTGGCAAAGAGCGAAGGTGTCTGCGGCGCAATCTGATTTGTTCCAACGGAGCCGACCCCATCTTGCAGGTCTGACGCAGGCTGAGGCCATTGTCACGCGAAGCGAGGAACAGGCCCTGATCGCGTCCATCGACGGGGTGGAATTGTCGCCCTTCCGCTTCCACGGATGGCTCGGAAAGCGCCTGACCGCCGCCTATGGCTGGCGTTACGACTTCGACAGTGCAAGCTTCGGCCCGACCGATCCGATCCCTGATTGGCTGTTGCCGCTGCGCGAGAAGTCGGCCCAGTTCGCTCGGTTG